>Ga0316189_10002062_pt1 | contig 19818 bp, 15 predicted proteins | sample LowCovwburrow_MG_FD_204930 | JGI IMG/M metagenome (GOLD analysis project Ga0316189, IMG submission 204930) | Coastal sediment microbial communities from Maine, United States - Lowes Cove worm burrow | ecosystem: Environmental > Aquatic > Marine > Coastal > Sediment | place: USA: Maine... | reverse complement strand
TGAGCTGAAAATCGAACCAGGCATCGGCACCGGCGTGGAAACGAAAGCTCTCCTCCCCGGTACCCCGGTTCCACATCAGGCCGTGTTCCAAACCCTCCGACCGGAACCGCTCCACGTAGGTTTGTTACAGCTCAGCGTTGCGCTGCACCCGTAACACGCGATCCCCATCGAACTGCTGACAAGCCTGATCCCCACTGAAACATAAACCGTTGTAATCGAAGCTCAGTAACAACAGATCAAGCACTTCGGTACCGCGCGAAGTTTCCATGGTACCTGTGGTGAAACGCAGGCAGGGAACAGGCCTCACTACTTTCTGTTCGACGATGGGTAATAGTTGCGACGGAGGCAACTCGGAATCCGGGAAGCACTCTTTTAGCGTCCGGTTGAAATCCCGGACATCTTCCGGCGCTATGCCCTCGGACGGGGCAAACAGTTTATTGAGCAGTTGACCGGGCAGCGTGTATTTCAGCCTGCCGCATTCGCCCGTCTCGTAGTCGATATACCAGAGGTCTTCCAGCTGAACGATAAAGGCTGCCGGTGGGACGCTCTCAAACCGGGGATGCTGCACCCCCTGTTGATCTATCCGCCACTGCATGACGCAATCTCTCGGTTCTCCCGGCTGTAACGCTGTCTCGGCCTGACCAAGATAGCAGCGCCCGGTCTCCAATAAAGAGTGCAACAACTGTTCGCCCGATCTTCCCTGCAGCCGCCTTCTATCCAGGCGATCCGGCTGCAGCCGGTTCAGCTCTTCCAGCAGCTGACTGTCCACATCGAGCAAGAAGCGGGGTGGGCGACCCCTTGCGGCCCAGACCGGTTGATAATCACGCAGATTGTCGAATCCACCCGTCGGACGCTGTCTAGCGCTGCCCGCCTTGACCAGAAGCTCCGATGCCTGCGGTTGTTCTGGGAACAGTAGATAGAGTAGTCGTTGGCTGATGCCCGGGGGATAGCGGTCCCGTGCCGACACCTTGAGCAGGGTTCCCCGCAAGGCCCCGTCAATATCGTCGCCGGTCACCCCCTCTTCCTCCTTCAGCGCCTGCAGCAACACGGCCGCCACATGCTCACAATTACCCCGTCTGGCGCAGCTGCACTCGCCTCGGATATCGGCAGACGGGCCGGTCTCGCTCCTGATGCGGATATAGACTCGATAAGTCTGCTGTCCGGGGGCTTCTATAAGAGAAGTGATCAGGCTTCCATCCTGACGGATATCCAGCGATGCTACCCGGCCCTGTTGCAGGCAGAGGCTGGCATCATCCAGGACATCGGCACTGAAGAGTGCCCGAAGATCTTCGAGGGAGTAGCGCATGATCCGGGCATTCTAGTAGAAATCCTCGGGTACCTGCACAACATATGACTATTGATCGACATGCCCTATCGACTTTATTGCTCTGCGGAATATGATGCTGTAACCAGGAAATGATAGAAAAAGTCGCTGCGTGATATGGAACAGTTGCTCCTGTTTGGGCACTCCCACGGATAACCGTATAATGACTGAAGAGAGGTATCTTATGAGAAGAGATGAAATACTGCATTTGTTGCAGAACCACAAAGCCGAGCTATTAAAACAATTCGGCGTCATCCGGTTGGGATTGTTTGGCTCCACGTCACGTGACACGGCTCGCCCGGGTAGTGACGTCGATATCCTCATCGCCTTCGATGGCCCGGCTACCTCCAAACGTTACTTCGGTGCCCAGTTCTACCTGGAGGATCTGTTAGGAATTCCGGTTGACCTGGTTACGGAAAAGGCCCTGCGTCCGGAATTGCGGCCTTATATCGAACAGGAGGCAGTTTATGTCTGATGCGGGGCGGGATAAGCGTGAGTGGCGCTTCTACCTGGAGGATATGATCGAGTTCTCCCTTAAAGTCCAGTCGTACACAGAGGGTATGAGTCAGACTGGCTTCATCGAGAACCCCCTAACCCTATGACGCCACACTTCGAAATCTGGAACTTATCGGTGAAGCGGCGACTCATATTTCCAAAGAAATCCAGTCAGCCAATCCAGATATTCCCTGGCGGTTGATCATCGCAACTCGCAATCGATTGATCCATGCCTATCTGGGAATCGATGATGACACAATTTAGAGCATTATCCAGGATGATGTTCCTGCCTTGCTCTTTGCATTGCAGGCACTCAGGGATGCACAATTTTCGCGATCCGGGCCTTCAGACTCCGGATATCGCTTCGGGCGCGGCGCGACCAATAAATTACAACAGACTACCAACTCAGCCTTGACCCACGTACTTGGATTCGTGCGGCCTCTTCCACTCTCGAACAATCCTTCTTCAACCTTTCTTTTGCCGGCAGATTTCCGTGGCTCACGCTGACGATAAAACTCTTGCTATATTTTTTCTGGAAAAATCACAGCATCCCGCCAGCATCGAAACGCAACCCAATGATTTGATTAATAACAACGCGGGTTCAATTCCCGCCTCCACCAACTTATTACTTTTATTATTATTTTATATTCCTTCATCCCGCGTCCACTTGCTTGTGTAGCCCATCAAGTAACTGGAATAGCAGGTGTTTCGGCAAAACTAAAAATTCAATTTTTTCGAAGAATGGCATGGCTTTGCGAGCATTTTTAACCCGAATTTGGAACGCTGAAAAAAATTCATCTCTTTCCCTCGTCCGTCGATTTATCGGGACTTTCTGAAGATCTGAAACATTTGAAAAATCAACGTAAGAAATATTCGTAAGAACCTGAAACGGAATGATTCGGTAAATATTCAGGGAACGAGCATATCTCGAGTTCTGAAACTTATTACTGGCTAGCGATGATGCTTCGGTATGCCCAACTTGGCGAGCGTACTCTCGACCCAGCCAAAACCAATGCGTTCCTGTTCCAGGCGCAACCTGGGTCGCACACGATTGTCTCTCAGGTCGTTGTACAAAGCGCACTCCTCTGGGTCTAGACGCGGTAAATCGCGTGATGTCTGTTTCTGCTCCACGCCCCATTGAGCCTCGAAAGCCCGGAGTGTCGCGCGGTCCATCAACAGGGAGCATGCGTGAGGGACAAAGGAACGCAATTGATCAAGGATGGCAAAGCCGTGGGTATCGATGTCACCCCAATAAAACACCTGGCAATGAGTCAGCCATGCGGCTCGCGCCAATACATCGAAGCCGTAACCGGCGCCGAAGATCAGCAGGCTCTCCGGCACCTGCGGAAAAGCCAGAAAATTGATCTCGTTTTCGGTGATGAAGACCCGCGAGACGGCTGGCGACAGGCCCGTAAAACTTTCGGCATCCAGGGCAATGTCTGCATTCCCGGCCCCCGGCAACAGCGCGTAGTTGGGATCGAGCGCACGCAGGCGGATACGCTGGGGCCTGTCGCGAAACCCGTAACGCCTGGCGAACCCCGCCACGCCGGTGGCGCTGGTATCCACTGCTTCCGGCGGCAGGACCCGGTCCAGCCACTGGATCAGAATGCCCCTGTGCGCCTCGATGAATTTGGTGTGCACACCAGGAATGTCGACTTGGCGCAGGTAGACCCCGGGACGGGGGTGCTGCTCAACCCAGTCGATGACATCGAGTAGGCGATCCCAGGCATCCGCGAGCTCCAGCGCCTTGAGGGGCTTGCCAGCGATCCATTCGAGCAAAAGGGGCCGGCGTTCCCGGGTACACGCAACCAGGCCGGCAAATGCTGCGGCCTGGCGACGCTTACCCAGCAGCTCCAGGGCGTCATCGAGTGTGTCCACCCAGACCGCCCCGGGCACCTGGTTGGTACCCAGCTGCCGGTGGCGTAACTCACGCATCTCAACGCGATAATGCGGCAATGCCCGTAATTCGGCGATCCAGGTGCGTACAGGGTCGAAGTGTTCGGCCATCTGTGCCGATGTCGGCCCTTTTAGAGTAAGCCGTCGGGGGAAGGTTGATTCTCCGGAAACCAACCCGGCCAGCAGTTCGCCGCGATCCCAAAAACGTTGCAGCTGGGCGCGCAGATCGCGGGAATCCGTCCAGTTCACCGGGCGGCCCTCGCCTTCTCCTCCCGGTATTCTTCGATGGAGAGATTACGCAGCAGGGAGCGGCGGCCGTCCTCGTTGTGAACGAAGCCGACACTGTTGACGAAAGGCTCGATGATGTGGATCTTCTGCAAGGGCGTAACGATCAGGAGTTGCAAATTGAGCTGCGCGAACAGCCGCAGACCGTATTGGGCAGACTCGTCGGAGCCGCGTCCAAAGGCCTCGTCGATGACCACGAAGCGAAACGAGCGCGAGCGCACTGCCCCCCACTCCAGTCCGAACTGATAGGCCAGGCTGGCAGCCAGGATAGTATAGGCCAGCTTCTCCTTCTGACCCCCGGATTTTCCGCCCGAGTCGGAATAGTGCTCGTGCTCTTTATCGTCTTCGCGCCAGCGTTCGCTGGCTGCGAACAGAAAACCGTTGCGCACATCGGTAACCTTGGCCGTCCAGCGGCGATCCAGCTCGGTCTGACCCTCGCGCCCCCTAAAGCGTTCGATGATGTATTTTACCTGCAGAAACTTGGCTTCCGAGTACTGCGCGTCCTCGGAGCCGGTGAGCGTACCCTCGGTACAGGTACGCAGCTCGTTAAGGAAATCGCGTATCTCGGTATCCGGACTCGGTCTTGCCTCGAGCCGGATATAGCGCGCGGGATTGTAGTCAATCTGTGCGAGTGAATCGTTGATGCGCGCGATGCGTTCTTTGATCTGCTCGCGCTCCCGGGCCAGTTGCGACTGAAAATTGGCCACCTCCCGGATGGTGTTTTCGTTGAGCAGTTCCTTGAAGCGTGCCTCGAACCGGGGCAGATCGTCGGCTTCCAGCGCCTCGAGCATGGCACGGTATTCGTAAGCCGCCTCGAGGCTCGCATCTACCTCCTCTGTTTCCAGTCGGTAGGCATCCTTGTATTGAGTCATGCCGCGAATAATCTTCTCGCCCAGGGTCTTGATGCGCTTGTCTTCCGAGTCGATGCGCGCCTGCAGCCATTCGCGCATGGTGCGCTCCCGGTTGTCGCAGGACTCGACGCTCAGTTGATGTTCGCCCAGGGCCTCGTCCCGCAGTTCATCCAGGACCTTGAAACGGCCTGCATGCCTGGAGATATCGGAGTCGTCAATCAAGGACTGAGTCTGTACACGCAGCGACTCGGCATCGTCCCGTTTCTGCTCGGTCCTGGCTCGCCCGGCCTTACGTTCCTCCAACTGCTCCTCGATCGACTCGAGCAGCCGCTCCAGCTCCTTCAACTGGCCGGTCAGCTCTAAGAGCAGATCCGAAGCGCGCTCCAACTGCCGCTTCTCCTCATCGAGCCGGGCGATCTCGGCGGCCACCGACTGCCAGTCCAGTTCCCGGAAATCACGGTATTCGCCGAGACTGACCAGGGCACGGCGCATTTTCTCCAGTTCACAATGCTCTGCCTGCACCTCGGAAATGCGGCTACCCAATTCACCCAGACGTTTCTCCAGCTGCCGCTGTTCGACCTCCAGAGCGGAAATCTTCCCGGTGTTGCTCCAGCCCAGCACGTAGTGGCGGCGGTCATCGATGCGGTGCCGATCGTCTTTTTCGTGGCGCTCACCCGACGACTTGGTCTGGCCCGTGCGGGTAATGGCGCGGGTCTCACGCCGGAACTGCTCGCCGGTCGCGCAGCAGGCGAAGTCGAAACGGTGTGTCAGCTCCCGCTCCAGCCAGTCGTAAAAGGGCGAATCGGGCTTTATCGCGAGTTTGCGCACCAGGGAGCCCGGATGCAGCGCCTTCGGTCTGCCGCGGGACGATGCACGTACCCGGAAATAGACCAGACGTCCACGCAGGTGGGTGCGATCCACCCAGTCCGACACCCGTTTGTAATCCCCATCCGGCACCAGCAACGACAGGCCAAAGTTGCGCAGCAAACGCTCGGCAGCCCCTTCCCATTCCTGCTCTTCCTCGCGTACCTGCAACAGCTCGCCGGCAAAGGGTATGTCGTCCGCCTGAAACTCCAACGCCTCGCACATGGCGGCCCGCATGCGGATCTGTTCGGCGGGAATATTACTGCGCCGGGCCTTCAGGCTATCGATCTCGCTCGTCAGCTGCGTGTGTTGTTCTCTGCCCTGGTGCAGTTCCACCGATTGTTCGGTCAACGCATTCTGAAGCTCCGCCTCCCGTGTGCCGGTCTGTTCCAACTGGCACACCGTTTCCTGGTACTGCCTTCGGAAGGTGGCCTCATCATTCCCCGGCTGACCGCCGGCGGCTTGCACCAGTTCCGCATAGCGTTCGGATTTTTTCTTTCTCCCGTCACGTTCGACACCCCTGACACGAATCTCTTCGGCGAGACGTTCCAGCCGGTCACCGCCGTTGGCGGCAATACTGAGTCTAAGTTCTGCCGCCTCCGCGCGTTGCCTGTTGCGGTGCTCGGTCAGATCCCGGATGCGCGCATCCTGGCGCACCCCCTCCTCGTCCAGTCCGGTGATGCGCTTTTCCAACAGCGCGAGCTTGAGCTTTGCAAAATAGGGGCGCAAGGCTTCCCGGGATGCACGCAGGGCGTCGGTGGCATCGGCAAGCGCTGTGTGGTGGTCGCAATCGGCAACCAGCGGGGTCAGCAGTTCGATCTGCCGCTTGGCTTTAAGGACCGCCTCATGGGCACGGTTGAGGTCGTCGAAATGAGAGATCAGGGCCGTGATGCGCGGTACCACATCGAAGGGCTCGAGCATGTGGCTGCGTACGAATTCGGTGAGATTCCCCACCGACTTCATGGATACCGTCTGGTGAAACAGCTCCAGGGCCTGGTCGTTGTCGATACCAAAGCGCCGCCGAAACCAGGCCCCGTAGGGTGGAAAGCTGTCGAAGACCTGGAAACCGCTGCCGCGCAGACGCTTGCGCAGACCGGTGATCTCTGAACCGAAGCCGGCGAAATCCCGGGCGATGGAAAGATCCCGTTCGGCGCCGACATAGAAACGGGCCGGTTGCCCCTGGGTATCCTTGATCCAGAACACCTGAGCCAGCGTCACCGTCTGGTCGTATCCAGCGTTGTGGAACACCCCGAGGAGCACCGAATAGCTGTTGTGGTCGCGCAGTGCCACAGGCTTCGCGGCGGCGCTGACGTCATTGCGCTCCGTCTTGTAATGACCCAACACATAAGACTTCAGCGAACGCTCTTTGCTGTCCGCACCGGCAGCCTTGTTGTAAGCGACCCTGTGGGCCGGCACCAACAGGGTGGTGACGGCATCGACCAGCGTCGATTTGCCGGACCCGATATCGCCGGTCAGCAGCGTATTCCTGCCATCGGCATGCAGGGTCCAGACGCGGCTATCGAAGGTGCCCCAGTTGAACACCTCCAGGCGTTGCAGTCTAAAACCCACCAGCGAATCGTCGCCGACAAAGTCCAGATCCATGGGTTGCGGTGACTCAGTCATCGTTTTCCGCCTGGTCCGGTTTCTCGAGCTGCGCCCGGTAGGTCGCCAGCCGCGCATCGAAATCGGACAGCCACTGGGCATCAACGAATGCCTTCAGAATACGGCGCACCTCAAATGCCCCCGGTTGTCCCGCCGCCGGTTTCATACGGCGCAGGAAACCCAATTCGACAACCTTGTTGATATGGCTGTCCATCCGGTCCATCAGACGCACCTCGTTACTGGTGTCGGGCAGAAAGACGCGGATCAGTTCGACGATCTCCTCACGGGTCAGCACCAGCCTGACTCCTCCAGCTTCCTGACCACCGCCGGCGTCGAACTCGGCCAGTTTCTTGCGCAGCAGAGCCAGCAGCAGACTGACGTGGAAAGAGAGCGGCCGGCGGGCGACCAGACGCGGCAGTTGTGCCCCGGCATCGTCGCCGTCCGGAATGCGCGAACGCAGGAAAGCATAGCCCTCTGCCTCGTCCAGCACCAGTTCCAGGCCCAACACAGCCACGTAGTCCCGTACACGGGCCTGGGTTTCGAGCAGGTCGTTCCAAAGGTGGGCGCTGCGTGCGGTGGTTTCGTCGCGATAAACGACCCCTTTGAGCAGGGGGATCACCAATGATGAAAGATCTGGCGCAGCAGCCTGTATCGACTGTAGCTGTTCTTCGTTCATCTGAGGAATATCACCCGCGGCAGCCGCGCCTGTTTCGTCTGTTCCCGTCCATCCGGATCGGTCCCCGACCAACAGATGATCTCCTCAGACTCTTCGTCGACCATTGTCTTGAAATTCTCGCCCCCCAGTTCCAGGTAGGCTACCAGTTCCGCGAGGCCATGTTGCAGCGGCCGCCGCTCGCACAGTTCATGCAAGGTGATCTGTGCGGCGCTTTGCAGGGCGCGGCGGATGTGGCCGGACAGCTCCGCCTTGTCCACGACCACCTGGGAAAACAGGGCCGCTGCATCCAGGCTCACGTCATCGGCTTCCAGCACCCGATCGGCAAGGTGCGGCTTCAGAGCCGGTGTATGGAGCGGCCGCTCCATGGGCAGCTCGATAGCGGCTCCGATCCGGGTGATGTCGGTAAAGTCACCGTTGGGGGTCGTTGTCCGCATGGCCAGCGCCTTGCTCTCGATACCCCGCAGTATATCCATGATACGACGGTTTTCCAGCCAGGCCTGGTCGTCGAGAAAACGCCGCAGCTGTTGTGAGAGCTGGGCCACCGTTCTTTGTGTGTGCTCGCCGGCCTCGAGCCAGTCATAATGCGTCCGCCGGGTACGTGCGTCCGGTTCGAGTTCCGTCACCGCCGGCAGGCCCAGCACCCGCTCGAGCATTTCGCTGAACTCCTCCTGTCTGGCGCTGGACATCAGAAAATCCCAGAAGGCACGAAAACTGCGTCCCTGGTCGGAACCGGCAATGGCGTCTCGCTGGCCCATGATCTCTTCGAGCAACCCCCCCTTACCCCCTTCCCACAGTGCGATACGCTCGCGCACGCCCCGATCCAGTGTGCGGAAGTTGTGCTCTACCTCGCGAAAATCCGACAGCAGTTCACGGGAGGTTGCCATGAACTGCTGAAAACGGTCCTTCAGCGCGGTGTCGTCCAGCAAGGGTATGTCGCCATCAAGCACCCGTTCCATCTCGGCCTCGATCTCGTCTCTGCGCTTGTGCAGCTCGGCGATGCGTGCCCGCGGATCTTCCTCGCTGCCGGTATCGATCTGCCGCAGCAGCTCGAACAGCGTCAACAGTCGTGATTCGGTGCCGATGAATGCGCGCTCGGACAACTGGCTAAGCCAGGCAATCGCCTTTTCCGTAGCCGGTGTTAGGTCAAAATAGGGTTCGTCGGAATTTTGGCGGTAAAACTTGCGCAGCCAGCCCTTGTCATTTCCAGCCCAGTCATTGAGATACTCCAGCGCCGTTCTGGGAAAGGCCTCGGTACCCTGGCGCTCGCGCAGTTCGTACAGATCGTCTTCCAATTTCTCGGCCAGCTCTGCCTGCGCTATGATTCTCTCATTCGGAAGGATGAAAACCCGATGCAGAAAACTCGCGACCAGGGGGGCATGAGGGGAATTCAACAACCGCCACGCCGGATGATTCTGGCGCAGTAAGTCGAGTGTATTGAAATCCAACCCCATGTTCAGCCTGTGCGCCTCAACGGGATATCGGTAGATGGCATTTGATTGGCGATTCCGATTAACTTAAGTCATACTGCCGGCGGTAAAACATAGACTGTGAAAGACTGCATTTGAATTGCTACTCACAATTATGTGTTCTTCTTGATTAGGCCTACCACACCTACTCGACCCTTCCCTATAGTACTATGATATCTTAGGATTTAGGATGACGGCCAATGATTGCTCACCTACTGACAGTAACGGAACTACTGATGTTCTCTAAAGTTTATAGCTCGGCGAACGGTTACTCGCACGGGCGTATGAACTGATGTGCGTAATCATAGTAATAGTGGGAAGAAGATGAACTATGAAACGAGACGAGACATTGCGGTTGTTGCAGAGCCACAAGGCCGAGTTGATCAAGCAATTCGGTGTTATCCGGTTGGCATTGTTTGGCTCCACGGTGCGCAATACAGCAAAGCCTGGAAGTGATATCGATATCCTGATTGCTTTCGATGGCCCGGCGACCTCAAAACGCGATTTTGGCGCCCAGTTCTATCTGGAAGACCTATTGGGAAATCCGGTTGACCTGGTTACGGAAAAAGCCCTACGTCCGGAATTGAGACGCTATGTCGAAGAAGAGGCGGTATATGTCTGATCCTGGCCTGGGAAAGCGTGAATGGCGGTTCTACTTGGAGGACATGATTAAGTTCGCGCTAAAAATTCAGTCATATACAAGTGGCCTAGATCAGGCTGACTTCATTTCTAAGGACGTAACCTACGATGCTACATTGCGAAATCTAGAACTGATCGGTGAAGCGTCGCCCCATATTCCCAAAGAAATCCAATCAGCCATACAGATATTCCCTGGCGACTGATAATTGCGACACGCAATCGCTTGATCCATGCCTAATTTAGGTATCGATGACGACACGATCTGGAGCACTATCCAGGATGATATTCCTGTCATGCTCTCTGCATTGCAAACACTGAGGAATGCGTAATCCTGGCACGCCGCCGTCAAATTCCGGATATCGATTTTTAATTTTCGCAAAGAGTTTTAGATGTCTCTTTTTCTGAATCCATGACACCGGGAATCATCCAGGGATCACCGACCCCAAGAAGGGATCGTAAACCCGATTTGAGCATGACTTGCGCATCACGGATGGGATCGGCATCCTCAATCCAATGGAGTTAGCTAAGACCCGGTAGACATCTGGATCTATAGACCTTTCTATCTCTGCTCGAATTCGATCAGAAAACGATACGGAGCAAGAGGCACTTATTATCTACTACCGATATTTTGTAACTGCAGCGGGTGAAATATGGCCCACGCACTAAATATCGATGCACCTTAAGGCTTTTTAGTCCCCGGCAATTGTTGCGCAGCAACATCGAAGGTATAAGTACCATTCAACTCAATTTTCTGATCGCTGGCTGTGGACTTGGCCTTGTTTACTATTAGGGCGTCGGGGAAATCCGCCATCTTGCCGGCAACCGACTTCGCCTTGCGGTAATCATTTAGTGCCATCCACACCGCTTGCCCATTCTCAAACCGAATATTTGGTTCTTTGAACAATGCCTGTATAACCGCCACCAAGTCAGTCTTGCCGAGTTGATACTTTTTTCCTTTTAGCGTCCAAATGGTTTCAACCAACACCACATCTGTAATCAAGACAAGGTCATTGCCATTGATTAGCTTTTCGGCCTTGGCCGCTTGGATCTGATTATCACCGAGCAGGTATCTCAGAAGAACGTTAGTATCTACAGCGATCAACTTATGGCGCTTTGCATAGATTCCTCATCGGACATAGCGCCATGCGGTTGCACATGCTTCAGTAGTCCTTTTGCCGCCCCAGGGACCTTCTTAACTAAGGTTAATTGGCCGTCAACCACAAAGCATTCCACTTCATCGCCAGGTTCAATACCCAATGCCAGACATTGGTTGATAGGGATGGTAATTTGTCGTTTCGCGCTTACTTTTGGCATCTGCCCGACCTCTTTACTTTAATATCATAGTAAAGAATAACAAAATCTTTACTGAGTGGAAATAGTAATGAATGATTTTTTCCCTTCTATGTATCCATTGCCAATTGCAGCATTTCTTCACCAACCACTTGATAACTGTATTTCGATGATGATCTGCTTGCCGAAGACAAATCCATTGCCATTGTTGAGGGCGAATAACAGCTTTCAGCCATCATCGAACCGCAACAACCCGATGATTTAACTAAAAACAACGCGAGTTCGATTCCCGCCGCCTCCACTTATTTTACTTTTATTACATATACTTATAAATTATTTATAATGTTATTTCTAGATAAAGTGATTTTTATTAATCCTTAGTACATACAACAGGTTGCACTCTCATTCCCTTCGTTTTTTCTGTATTTTCGGCACCATATTTGACAGCATTTTTCACAGCCTATTGATACTGCTTGGCGCTTAAGATCTCCGTATCTACTCATTGCCTCATACCAATTGCGTATTCCGGCTGAAACCCAATCGTCAATGATGCTTTCTGCCATCGAACGATTTCACCGAAAAGAATTTTATAGCTTAAAGCAAGAGTAATTGAATTGAGGACCGACGAGCCACCAACTCTGAGAGATCACCTCCAACCCAATAATCAGCCTTCACTGACCACAGGATCGCAATTCGGAAAACTCCTTAGACACGCCGATACGAACCCCTGTAGGCACTGACAGTATACTCGGTGAGTCATCGTCTCTTCTTTTTACCATCGTTGATGCTCGCCATCGCGCTGCTTCAACTCGAAATAACAGCGAACACATGCCTGTACATCTGCAGATGCATCATGTGCGTTTTCAAAGCCCTCCCCAAACAATCTCTGATATAACTCGTCAAGCGTCGGCTACTTGTAACCGCCGCTATAGCTGGGTAGCTTGCAAAAATCCACAGTCTCCCGCATTGTACAAAATGTAGGTATACCAAAGACCACACTTTGGCGCCGGGCACGTAGCATCTCTGCCAGCAAAACGTTTCGATCGAAGTCCACCGAGCAAGGAAGGCTTGTAGTGCTCGACATCGCCTTCCAGTTCATTAAGAACCTCTATGAGCAGTTGCCCATGAGTCCGTGCGTATTCAGTCGTAATCCCATGGACCCGAGTACTATCAACGGGAATTGTAAACCCATCCGGTCTGACGACAGCATACCTGTGCTCAACAAGAAATTCATCAGATCCATACAACGCCCAGCTGATGGAAACGATGCGAGGCCAGTTGTCGACATCTTTGTAAGATGCGCTGCGTCGACGAGGCAGCCCTGTCGTCTCGACATCAAAAAACAAGAGCATGATAAATCTTCCTGGTTGTCCCTGCGTTGGACTGAGTCATCCGCTAACCCTGCTGCCACGCGCATTCCAACAAACGGACATTCAGTATCTGTATTCAGCAACAGGGTAATCGTTACGCAAACTGAAACCCTGCGTCACTATCCTCTTTGGTTTTAGCCCGCAAGCTTGTCCAATTCTTAAAAAAACCCACTCGCTGCAGGTCACGGCATTCATGGTGTTCATGCGCTCTATGACTCTCCGCTGATCAAGTCGACCAGGTCATCCATTGACAGGCGGATACCGGCATCCGTACCTTCGAGCAAGCCATCGGCCAGGTCGCGCTTGTGGGTATGGAGATCGACGATCTTCTCTTCGATAGTGCCTTTGACCACCAGACGGTAGATAGTGACCGGCCGGGTCTGTCCCATTCGATGGGCGCGATCCGATGCCTGATCCTCGACCGCTGGATTCCACCAGGGATCCATGTGGATGACATAGTCGGCCGCGGTCAGATTGAGCCCCGAGCCCCCCGCCTTGAGGCTGATTAGAAAGAGTTCTCCCTCACCACGTTGAAAGGCATCGACCGCTTCCTTGCGTTTCTTCACGCTGGACGAGCCATCAAGGTACTGATAATCGATCTTCTGCCAGTCGAGATACTCCCGGATCAACGCGAGATGGCCGACAAACTGACTGAAGACGAGCGAGCGATGCCGATTTTCGCGCAGCTCTTCGAGGATCTCGATAAAGGTACGTAGCTTGGCGCTGCCAATCGGTGAATCCTCGATCAGCAGTCGGGGGTGGCAGGCTGCCTGGCGCAGACGTGTAATCTCGGTGAGTACCTTGAAACGCTGCTGGCCGGGATGCTCCGGCAATTCGGCTATCTGCGCCATAGCCTGGCGGCGCAAGGCCTCGTAGAAACCCGTCTCCTCATCATTGAATTCGACATAACGGGTGATCTCGGTCCGTGTCGGGAGTTCGGTCAGAACCTCGCGCTTGAGTCTGCGCAGGATGAAGGGACGGATCAGGGACTTCAGTCTGAGTCTCGCCTGATCATCGTTTTGCAACTCTATCGGGTTGGCGAAGCGTTGATTGAAGCGCTCTTGAGAGCCCAGCAGCCCGGGATTGATAAAGCGGAAGAGATTCCACAGCTCACCCAGGTGGTTTTCGATGGGGGTACCGGTGGTAATGATACGGTATGCCCCTTGCAGGGACATCATCGCCTTTGAACGCTTGGTATTGGCGTTCTTGAATGCCTGCGCTTCATCGGCGACGATGGTCTGCCAATCGACCTTATTGATCCGGCCAATCTCACTTTGCAACAACCCATAACTGCAGACGACGAGATCATAGGGGCCGGCGGAATCGAGCATCTGCTGTCGGTCTCCGTCACCGAACCGCTGCGGACGCAGGGTCGGGGCAAAGCGCAGGGCCTCCTCGATCCAGTTGCTGCAGACTGAGGTTGGCGCCAGAACCAGGTTTGGTCCTGTGGTGGCCCGCTGCACGATAAGGGCGAGTGCCTGCAACGTTTTGCCCAGCCCCATATCGTCGGCCAGACAAGCCCCCGCTCCCCAGTGAGCAAGACGGGTCATCCAGCAAAAACCTTCAATCTGATAGTCGCGCAGTTCGGCTTGCAGGGTGACCGGCACCTCTGGCTGCAGAGAGTCCGCCTCGCGTAACCGCTCAAGCTGCTCGCGCCACGGCTTACCTCCCTCAACCTGCATCCCTTCCGTCACCTCTTCCACCACCGCCGTTGCCAGAGGGTGGACCTTGCCCTGATCACGAACGGCATAAAGGGTATCGAGCTGATGCCGCAGCTGTTGGCTAAGGGTAAGGATACGACCATCATCAAGGCGTAGAAAGCGTCCCGGTGTCTGCTGCAGAAGTCTGAGCAGCTTCTCCATCTCGATCACCTGGCCTTCGTCGATCTGCAACTCGCCGTTGAGCCCAAACCAGTCGCGCTGCTTGCGAATCCTGATCTGCATTTGGCTGCTGCCGATCTCACTGGTCAGTGTTACCCTCTTCCCCTGCGGCCAGGCCACCACGATCTCCTCACCCATCCCCTGCAAGGCGAGCAGAACCTCTAGCGCCTCTTCCGGGTCATCCAGTATCCAGCGCCACGGATCTTCTGCTGCCGGTAGAGGCAGTCGATCTGTCAGCCGCGTCGCCTGTATAACCTCCTCGTTCAGGTCGCGCACCGTCCTGTGTGGCAGACCATCGATCTCGACAAACAACGCCGTGCGCCCCTCTCCCGGATGGAAGGATGGCCCCTTCTCACCCAGCGGGTTGTAGTGGAGCGAAAGATGAAACCCCATCTCCACCCCAGATTCGCCGCTTTGTTTAATCGGGTATAGGTGAAAACGTGGGGTAGTATCGGCAGAGATTTCAATTGCATCTCCAGCTGTACTTCCACCGATGTCGGAGTGAATCATCACCAGCGGCGCCATTGCCGTGATAGAGTTCAAGACCTGCTCTTTTGCCGAAAGTGGCACAATCAATCCTTGCGAGGTCAGGATCCTGGCTATCTCGATCTGACCTTCACTGAACTTCGCCATCTGTAAACAGTGTGGTTCAGCCCAGTCGCAGAAAAAATCATGCATGAAATCAAAGCTGCTATCCGGATAGGGATGCATCCGGATTTGGATGGTTTCTCCCCTCTTTCCCTCAACCACCTCAAGGCGTGGAGAGACCTCTTCCAGAGTCACAGTCTGTCTATCTCGTCCATCCATATCACCACGATAGAGATGTGGATGCCCTATGGCGGCACGCAGCGCCCGCTCTCCCTCCAGCTCATACGAAGTTTCAATGTAGTAGGAGTAGTTGCGCTCGTGTCTCTGGTTAATCGCCGCACAGATCTTCAGATCCTCAGGGGTCAAGTAGTCGAAGGTCTCCAGTTCTTCACTCAATCGTTTGAGCGCCACCTTACGCCCTTTGGTCCAGGCACCCTTCTTGTTACGCTTCTGCTCTCGCGGCTCCAATGTCACAAACCCGCCATCCCCATAAATCCACCAGACCATGCGGCGATCGGACATGTCATGGCCCCTGCGCTCTGCTCTCCCGTCACCGTAGCGCTGTGAGACCAGGTTCAAGGCTGCCAGATTCTCCTCCCAGCGGGGTTTTGCCTGGTAGAGGGAGACCAGCCGTTCTTGCGGATCATCTTGATTTCGGTAACCGAACCCATTGGTATCGACACCCAACATCTCCAGCAGGGCCGTCCCCTCATCAGCATACCAGTACAGGTTGACGTTTATCGCCTTGTCAACGTGCCGGTTCAGGCGGCGAATCTGTTTGTCGCCCGGTCTCATATCTAACCAGTAAAGCGCTACTCCCTGAAAGAGATCTAACCAGGGATGGGCAGCTACGGGTTCATGGATCAGCCAGGCGCTCTGCTCGAACCTTATACTTCCACAAACGACGCGGCCGAAGTCAGCCAGCATCTGCAGTACGAGGGTAAATCGATCACGGCTAAACTGTCTTACAGATTGATCTGTCAACTGGATCAAACGCTCAAGATTTTTTTGACAGGGCCACTCCCGAATCAATGCGAAGGCAAAGAAGAGCGCGGGGAGTCCGGGAAACACGACGTTGCGCTTACCCGTCTCCTTGCGCAACCGATCCAGCGCCTCTTCATACAGCTCGATGGTGCTTTCTGGTTCTCCTTGCAGAAAACCCAGAACACCGCGCAGTGCCAACCCATAGGCGGATGGATCCCGTGTCAGCCACTGCGACATCTCGTACAGATCCTGAACGTCATTCAGTCCAGTGAGAAGAGAGAACTCGATCTCGACATGGAGAACCTCGCACTCTTCTGATGTCAGGGGCCTGCCGGGTGAATCATCGAGGCGATCGACAAGTTCCTGCAATACATCCTCACCCCAGAACTCATAGAGTGGAACGACCCGTTCATCAAAACAGAGTGCCGCCTCTACCAGTACCGGAGTCAGCTGGCGTGGGTCATCATCCGCCATGAGAGGTAGAGAGGATTGAATATCGCTATTGGAATAGTGTGAGACGAAGCTGCGCATCGTCTCTCGGAGATTTTCATAATTCACAGGCAATGCACCACTTCGAAACCGGACTCAATCCAGCCTGCTGTCAACACTCAAAACATACCCGACTTTGAGCAGGCCATTACGGAAATTGCGCCATGAATTTTCTGCTACGACCACTCGGTTTCCCCCGGCATAGAAACAGTATTTACCGGTTTCACCGGACTCTGCAAGGAGCCTTGCCAGTGCCTCGCTCGCACATTCGATAATCCGCGCGCCACCGCGGTCCCTGATCGAGGTCGTGCGTGTCTCCAGATCATCGAGAAAATCCTCAACCTCCACCGCCAACTTTGACTCCGTCTGCTGCCGAAGTAGACTAATCAGGTCCATCAGCGCACCACCCTGTTCGATTGTCAGCAGGGCCCGAAGGGTATCGAGTCGAAGATGTGTCTTGGAAATCGTTGCATACTGCTCCAGCAACATCCGCTCATGTGGTTCGGGGACACGTAACAGAAGAAACTCTAGCTCATCGGTTGCTCGCAACAGCGGCGGCATCTTTGGTGTTTTCAGCCGGTACTCATCCACCATACCCAGAGAAAAGGCACCCAGAGCATTGAGACGAAACCAGCCGAGACCATCATAACGGCTCAGATAGGAATACTCGTCCGCCCCCCAATTTCCATGATAATCGGAGCGGACACCATGTGGGGCGCTGTATGCAATATCGATCATTCCCAGCGTAGCCAGGTATTCGAAAAGATAGGCCAAACTATAGCGCCCTTGCAGGAGGGAGAAATCATGAAATTCCCCGTACCCCAGGCTGCCGTACTCTGCATCGACCAGGTAGAGCGCCCACGGGTTCCCGGTAATCTCAAACTTCTCACCACTGCTCTGTATATAGCGAAACCACTCATCGACCTGGATCCACTCGCCGGCGGGCCCGCTCTGTAACTGGAGATCCAAAACGTTCCGCCTATCCGCCGGAGGGGTCAGCTGCGACCCTTTGTATCCCCTGCCGCGGCGCGTCTGGCCCTTGATTCGATTGATGCGACGGAACTCATCGATCTGTCCTTTGTCTCTCCAGCTCTGGTAAAGAGCGGCAATCGCCTGTTCAAATGGAAGCTTGCGCTGCAGCACCTTCTTCCCTTTGGCGGAAAGCTGAAGCTTGTTGCCCAGGCGTTTCGCCAGACCACCGAACTGCACGAGCAGAGGCCAGGCATAAGCGCGTATCGGGGAGAGCTTGTCCTTGTATACATCGTCCTGATCCTCATCCTCTTCGGAGAAGAAATCCCCCTCATACAACTCCGCAGAGATTCTGTTCATGCTGGCCGCAGAGGCGACATGGGTTTTCTCGCTGACACTGATCCTGCCCTGATCAATCAAACGAAGCACGGTGTAGAGATCCTGGTGCGCCGCCAGTTCCATTTCGCGTCGATAGACCGGTAACCCGCCGCTGTCGCTACCCCCCCCGACAGCGGCGGGAATCGCATCCGCTCCTATCACCGCTACACGATCCTGTTCCGGTCTGGGCAACAGTTTTTTCAGCCGTTCTCGCAGTTCGTCCGGGATGCACCGTCCAAAGAAAATCAAGCCAAGCGGGCTCTTTACTCGTTCCGGTTGAGACTTCCCGTACCCTTGACTCCAACTGCCGGAATGCTCCTGCAGGCATCCGGTTGGGATCGAGCCATAACGCGCCAGGAGCCGCGCCTGATCGACACACCCGGACTGATTGTGCACCACCTCGGCAACCATGGTCTGTTCGTCCTCGGTCATTCGGGCGATCTGAAAATTCAGGCCAGTTGACAGCAGATAGCTACGCAGGTATTCAACCCGATCACCCTTGCGTCTCGGACAATCCCTTGCGGACACGTCCAAGAGACGAATCCGCTTCTGCAGTTCATCACTATTCTCATTATTCAATGCTTCTAACAGGTTCATGGAAATTTCTACTGTCAAGAATCCGGAATTCCGGGAGCTGGATCCCTGGATCAAACGGTACAACTGAGGAGTAGTTTATGAACCATATGCGCGTTGAGACGACCTACTAAATCACATAAGGATTTTGGATACTCATCCCTTTCCAAAGACGATCATGTTGCATATCTTCAGAAAAGAATCGAGTTACAGCTGCTCGCACCGCGGTTTCCAGTAGCATGGCGTCCCAGAAAGAAAATTGATGATCGCTGACCGTCTTCATCGCCCGCTTCAGTACCCCCGGTTCGGCGTTAACCACCGGAAAGAGAATCATCCAGTCATTGACCTGAGCCGCCGCATCATCCCTTGGCATCTTGCCTTTACGGGTAACTGCACTGTAAAACTCAGACAAGGCCTGGAGCGTCAATACACAGTCGTGCTGCGACATCTCCTCTATCAGTTCGATGGATCGCTGGTGTCTTTTTCCGGCCTGCCGGTCAATGCTGTAGATGAGAATGTTGGTATCGAGGGTGTATTTCTCACCGCTCATGAAGCTCGTCCCGGTCAATAGGGTGACCACCCAGATCATATCCTTTTCTCATTCTAGAAAGACTCCGTGTAAGCGCCTTTTGTTGTTCTTCGTTTAATCCTCGGCCGTGTTCGACCGCAGACAGGCGGGCAACAGGTTTTCCCCGTCTTGTAATAATGATCTCTTCACCTTGTTCTGCAATCTCGATATAACGGGAAAGGTGTTGATTCACCTCACGAATCGGAACTTGCCGTTGCATCTGAAATCCTCTCTTCATCTACCCGTAGAACGAATTGTAGTACGTACTACATATTTCGCGCAACATTAGCTCCGTAAAATTACGGGAAAACAACTCCTCTACATCTATGTATCATCGATAGTCAATGGCGGTTAATCTCACTTATCGATGGTAGGGGCTTGGGCGTTCTGATTGGACTATGATCGCCCGAGTTTACGGATGGTTAATCTGATCGCTTACTTTACACCGGTGACAAAGCTGAGGTAATCGTAATGGCAAATAACAGCATTCCGCCAGCATTGAAACGGCCGGGTCGCCCCGGGCGATTTCTCGCCCAGGGCTCCCACAGATCCGGACTTGCCCGATTCGGGCATCCGGCTCCTCGGACTATGGAGTCGCTACACGACGGTAGATGCTGTGAACAACACGCGG
>Ga0316189_10002061_pt1 | contig 19822 bp, 21 predicted proteins | sample LowCovwburrow_MG_FD_204930 | JGI IMG/M metagenome (GOLD analysis project Ga0316189, IMG submission 204930) | Coastal sediment microbial communities from Maine, United States - Lowes Cove worm burrow | ecosystem: Environmental > Aquatic > Marine > Coastal > Sediment | place: USA: Maine... | reverse complement strand
CTGACGAATCGGTGGACGCTGCCGTCGTCGATTTGCAGGTTGCTTCGATGGGCGGCATGGCCATCATCCGCTCGATCCGTGACAGCAACACCCCGGTACCGGTCGTTCTCCTCCTCGACCGGGACGCCGATGCCTTCCTCGCCGGACGGTCCGGCGCGAGCGCGTGGGTCATCAAGCCGTTCACGGCATCGGACCTTCGTTCCGCCGTCGCCGCGGTCACCGCGGTGCCGGAGAGCGATGACGACTCCGGAGCGGTGTGACGGAGCCTGCTGAACCTCCGAGTATCAGCACGACCGGGGCCGCACGGTGAGCACTGAGCAATTCATCTACCTCGCGATCCTTGCGGCGTGCACCATCGGTTCTGGATTCTTCTCCGGGTCCGAGACCGCCCTCATCGGGATATCGAAGGAGCGGGTGCACCAACTCGCCTCCGAGAGCAAGGCCGGGCGTCGCGTCGAGCAGCTGATCTCCGATCCCGAGCGGATGTTGTCCACGCTCCTGGTGGCGAACAACGTCGTCAACGTGCTCGCGGCTGCGGTCGCCACGACGCTGTTCATCGGCCTAGTCGGAGAGCAATGGGGTCCGTGGCTGGCAACCGCAGCCGTCACAACCGTGATCCTCATCTTCGGTGAGATCACACCGAAGACGCTGGCCACCCGATATCCGGAGCGGTTCGCGCTTGCCGTGGCTCCGGCTATCTGGCAACTCTCCCGCGTGCTTGCCCCGTTGGCGTCGTTCTTCGGCGCCATCACCCGCGGGATCCTTCGACTGCTCCGGGTCCCGATTCGCGGCGACTCCGGCGCAGTGACCGATGCCGACATCCGGGCCCTCGCCGAGTTGGGCCACCGCGACGGCCAGATCGAAGAAGTCGAGCGCGAGATCATCGACGCCCTCTTCGACCTGGCGGACCGTCCGATCCGGGAGGTCATGACACCGCGGGTCGACATCGTCTCGCTATCGGATCCGATCTCGATGGACGAAGTGCGCAGCGTCGTTGCCGCGACCGGCCATTCCCGCTTCCCGGTCACGCGGGGCGATCTCGACGACCTGGTCGGCATGCTCTTCGTGAAGGATCTCCTCCAGCGCACCGAGGACGCGGCGTCGGAGGACATCGTGGGACTCCTCCGCTTCCCTCAGTTCATGCCGGAGACGGCGACGATCCTCGACGCCCTCACCGAGATGCGACAGCGCCGCTTCGCGATCGCGTGCGTCGTCGACGAGCACGGCGGTGTCGAGGGGATCATCACGGCGAAGGACCTCCTTGCCGAACTCGTCGGCGAACTCCAGGATGAATACGACCCCGGTGTGGCGTCGGTCGTTCGGATCGGTCCGCATCAGTGGGTGGCCGACGGACGGCTGCCGATCGAGGATCTCGCGGCGGAGATCGATCGCGGACTCCCGGGTGGGCCGTACAGCACGGTTGCAGGCTTCTTCATGGCAATCGCGGGCCACGTCCCCGACGAGGGAGACTCGATCGACGTCGCCGGGATCCGCCTCACGGTCCTCGACATGGAACGCAATCGCGTCGACCGAATCGACGTCTCGATCATCTGACCGAACGCCACAGCAGGAACGGGGGTACAATCCCTTCATTCGGGACGTAGCGCAGCTTGGTAGCGCGCATCGTTCGGGACGATGAGGTCGCCGGTTCAAATCCGGCCGTCCCGACTCATCGAGACCCCGCCCTCGTGGCGGGGTTTCGCATTTCAACGCTGCGAACCCAGGGTTCTCCGCATCGTATGTGACGCCGTCAGCCCGCGGAATGGGGCCGGGTTCGGCTATCGGTCGAGCAGCAGCTCCGCCAACTGAACCGCATTGAGGGCGGCACCCTTGCGCAGGTTGTCGGCCACGACCCAGAGGCTGATCCCGCCACGGTCCCCGACCGTCTCACGCACACGACCGATGAGCACATCGTCGATGCCGGCCGAGTCGAGCGGTGTTGGAACGTGATCGTCCGTCCACAGCTGAGCACCTGGGGCGGTGGCGAGGATCTCCTTCGCCTCGTCGAGCGGCAGCGGACGGTTGAAGAACATCGTCGCGGTGATGCCGTGACCGACCATCGTCGGGACACGCACGCAGGTCGGCTCCACCTTGATCAGCGGAGCCTCGAGAATCTTCCGTGTCTCGTGGACGAGCTTCCACTCCTCATCGGTGTATCCCTCTTCGGTGATGGCACCGGCCATCGGGAGCACGTTGTAGGCGATCGGTCGTTGGTAGAGGTCGCCGCCCGGGTCTTCCCAGCCACCACGCTGGAGGACCTCCCGGTTGCCCCGGAACCAGTCGATCTCCCGCTCGAGCGTAGCCATCCCCTGCTGTCCCGACCCGCCTGTCGCCTGGTATGACGACGCGACCATCCGATCGATCCCTGCCGCTTCGTGAAGCGGTCCCGCGGCCATCATCAATGCCATCGTGGTGCAGTTGGGATTGGCAACGATGCCCTGGTGGCTCTCGATCGCCGCGTCGTTCACCTCAGCGACGACGAGCGGCACGCTGGGGTCCATACGGAATGCCGACGAGTTGTCGACGACGGTTGCACCGGCCTCGACGAAGCGGGGAGCGAACTCCTTCGACCGGCCACCGCCGGCTGAGAAGAGCGCCACGTCGATCCCCGTGGGATCGGTGGTCGCCAGATCTTCGATCGTCACCGATCCCCACGGCGTATCCGTGACGGTTCCGGCGGATCGCTCAGAGGCAAGCAGTCGGATACTTCCGACCGGATAGTCGCGCTCGGCGAGGATGGCCTGCATCGTTCGGCCGACCGCCCCGGTGGCGCCGACAACCGCGACCGTTGGCGACGAGAAGCGCTTCATGATTCCGCTCCGATCAAGCCTTCGTGGAGCGCCTCGACGGCCGCCTGAGTGTCGTCGCCGCGGACGACGCAACTGATTCGGATGGTCGAGGTTGAGATCATCTCGATATTCACGCCGGCGTCCGACAGGATGCGGAACATCGTCGCTGCCACGCCCGACTCCGACTTCATCCCGGCCCCGACGACCGTGATCTTCGCGATATCCGGTTCGACATCGACGCCGTCGGCTCCGATCTCGGCCGCGACCCGTTCTGCGACCTCGACGGCGGTTGCCACAGAACTCTCCGGGACCGTGAACGAGATATCTGTCACGCCCTGGCTCGAGATGTTCTGGACGATCATGTCGACGTTGACACCGGCGACGCCCATCGGCTCGAACACGGCCGCTGCAATCCCGGGTTGGTCCGGTACGCCCTTGACGGTCAGCTTGGCCTCAGAGTCGTCATGAGCGATCCCGCGGATGATCGGTTCTTCCATCGTCTCCTCCTTGACCCAGGTTCCTTCTTGGTCGTGAAACGACGACCGAACGTGGATGGGAATGTTGTAGCGGATTCCAAACTCGACGCTCCTCGCCATCAGAACACCGGCCCCGGCGCTGGCGAGTTCGAGCATCTCGGTGAACGTGACTTCGTCGAGTTTTCTGGCAGCCGGGACGATTCTCGGGTCAGCCGTGAACACGCCATCGACATCGGTGTAGATCTCGCAGAGGTCGGCGCCGAGCGATGCGGCGAGCGCTACTGCGGTGGCGTCGGAGCCTCCCCGGCCGAGTGTCGTCACGTCTTTGGAATCGGGGCTGACCCCCTGAAATCCGGCGACGATCGCGACTTTGCCCTCGTCGAGGCACTCCTGGACTCGGAATGCGCGGATATCGAGGATTTCGGCGCGGCCGTGATCCGCCGTGGTGAGGATCCCTGCTTGGGAACCGGTGAAGCTGACGGCGGGGACGTCGTGGGCCTCGATCGCCATCGCCACCAGCGCCATCGAGATTCGCTCGCCCGCCGTGAGGAGCATATCCATCTCGCGGGGGTGCGGGGTCTCCGAGATCTGAGTTGCGAGATCGATGAGGGCATCCGTTGACTTCCCCATCGCGGAGACGACGACCACCACCTCGTTGCCGGCCCGATAGGTCTCAACAACCCTGCGAGCGACGTTCCGGATTCGATCTGCATCGGCGAGCGAGGTGCCGCCGAACTTCTGTACTACGAGTGCCATGTGGCGATTGAGTGTAGGAGCAGCCGGAACGTCTCCTGCGGGGCTCTCATTGCCCGGTGTGTCGCCCCATTCCGCGGGCTGTCGGCGCCATATGCGAGGTGGAGAACCCTGGGTTCGCAGCGTCAGTCATTCCGCGGGCTGTCGGCGCCATATACGAGGTGGAGAACCCTGGGTTCGCAGCGTCAGGTATCGGGGAGGTGGACGTAGCATCCTGGGCCGTGACACGCTTGACCATCCCCTCCGTCGTCATCGCCGCCGCCCTCGTCCTTGCCGCGTGCGGCGGCACCGGGACCGGGGCCACAACGACGACGGCTTCCGAGACATCCACCACGCTGCCTGAGGTGGCGCTCGACGTTGTCCCCCGCAACTACGCCGAGTTCCGCGCGCAGGCGACGGCATGCGGAGCCGAGGCCCCGGACGAACTCACGCCGGTGCAATTCGATGCGCCAGCCGATGTCGGCATCAATCCCGACCAGCCACTTGTCGTGATCATGTCAACGACGTGTGGCGACATCGAAATCGAACTCGACCCGTCCCTGGCGCCCGAGACCGTCAACTCGTTCATGTTCCTCGCAGCTGAGGGATACTTCGATGGGGTCGCCTTCCACCGGGTGATCCCCGGCTTCGTGGTCCAGGGAGGGGATCAGACCGCCACCGGGATCGGCGGGCCCGGCTACACGATTCCCGACGAGCTCCCGCCGGCCGAGATCGGCTACGAGCGCGGCACCCTCGCCATGGCAAACGCCGGTCCGGGAACAACGGGGAGCCAGTTCTTCCTCGTCCTCGAGGATGTCGGCCTCCCACCGCTGTACAGCATCTTCGGCAAGGTCACCGCCGGCCTCGACGTCCTCGACCTCTTGCAGGGCGTGCCTCTTGGACAGGCGGCCGGGAGTGCGGACCCGACGCCGAGCACACCGCTTGAGTCCATCTACATCAATGGTGTGAAGGTCAAACCGTAGGTGCCGATGCCGGCACGCCGCCCCCGGATTTCCCTCAACGGTTCGGTCCGGTAGCCTTCCGCCCATGGCAACCGACAAGAGAGACCGACAACGGGCGAACCGCGCAGAGAAGCAGAAGGCCGACGCGAAGGTCCAACGGCGCAAGCACTACTTCGCGCTGGCGAAGAAGTACGGTCTTTACGCGCTCCTCATCGTCGTCGCACTGTTGGTGATCACGTTCGTCACGTCCTGAAACCGTGGCCGTCGACCTTCATCTGCACTCGTCGGCCTCCGATGGGACCGAGCCACCCGACGTCGTCGTAGCCAAGGCGGCAGCACTCGGCCTTACGGCGATCGCACTCACGGATCACGACACACTCTCAGGGATTCCCGCGGCCCGCGCGACGGCTGAACATCACCCGATCGACCTCGTTCCCGGTGTTGAGCTTTCGGTCGACCATGCCGGGCTGAAGATCCATATGCTCGCCTACTTCGTCGAACCCGGACCGGGACCGCTCCAAGACCGGCTCGGAGCACTCCGCGCCGGACGGGACACCAGGAACGTCATCATTGTCCAGCGACTCAACGACCTCGGCTACCAAATCACAATGGAGGACGTGCTGCGCCATGCTGGAGGCGACGCGGTCGGACGCCCGCATATCGCAGACGCCCTCGTCGAGGTGGGGTCACTCGCCAACCGGTCCGAAGCGTTCGTCGGACTTCTCTCGGACGGGGGAACGGCATATGTCGAACGAGAGCGACTCACCGCAACCGAGGCCATCGAACTGACGCTGCAGTCTGGTGGCGTGAACTCGATCGCGCATCCACTCACGATCAACGCCGACGCACAGACGCTCCGGCCGGTGCTCGCTGATCTCCGGGACGCCGGACTCGTCGGACTCGAGGCCTACTACCCGGAGCACTCCCCGACGGTCAGACGCCAGCTCGCCGATGTGGCTGCCGACCTCGGTCTTGTCGCCACCGGCGGCTCCGACTACCACGGCGCCGGGAAGCCGGGTCTGAGCATCGGGTCAGGGCACGGAGATCTCGTCGTACCCGATGCCGCTCTCGAGGAACTCCGGCAGCGGCGCCCATAAACGGTCAATACGCGGCAGGAACACGCCGATACCGGAGTGGTGAATTGAAAGGATCCGTGTGACTCCGATGGTGTCGGCCAATCGGGCGCCGATTGAGTACGCGACGATTCGCGTGCAGTTCCAGAGCGCTCGCGCCGCCATTGCGGCGGCATTGTGCATCGCGGCGCTACTCGCTATCGCGTCGGGAGCCGGAACGTTTGCCATCCCCTACGCGGTTGGCGGATTCATCATCGCCGCCGACGCCCTCTTCCGCCGCACCCATGGGGACTCTGCCGCTCCACCGCTCCTCATCGACATCACGATCCTCGGCGCCATGTTCGCCATTGGAGGCGCCACTCCTGCAGTCGAGGTCGCGGCGATGGCGTACGGCCTCGTTGCGATGGCTCTCCTCCTCCCCGTTCGGCAGGCAGGACTCTTCCTGGCCTACGCCGTCGCATGGGGCGCCGTCGTCGCGGCCATGGGCGGAACGGGCGTGCTGTCCACCAATACACATGCAGGCTTCAACGCCTTCCTCACGGTCATTCTGATGATCGCCATCGCGGCACTCATCTCGGGCGCGGCACGCGTTCTCATTCAGGTCCAGGATCGGCAGCAGCGCCTCCTCGAGCAGGAGCGACGCACGGTGCAAGTCAAGAACGAATTCGTCTCGATGGTCTCCCACGAACTGAGGACGCCGATCACAGGCATTTCCGGCTTCTCTGAGACGCTGCGCGACCACTGGCGTGACCTTCCCCCGACCGAGGTCGACGAGTTCCTCACCATTCTTCGTGGCGAATCCGACCACCTCTCCAACCTGGTCGAAGACATCCTGGTGATACCCCGACTCGATTCCGGTCACCTCCGCTTCCACCTGGAGCAGGTCAGCATCGCGACCATCGCCGAGAAGGCCGCCGAAGTCGTCTTCGACAGGGAATCGTCCGTCGAAATCGACATCCCCATCTACGTGACCGTCTGGTCGGACCCGGCCCGTCTCCGCCAGATCCTCCGCAACCTGATGGAGAACGCCAGCAAGTACGGAGGCAACGAGGTCTACATCTTCGGCGAGGAGCGCCGAGAAGGTACCTACACGGTGATCGTCGCCGACAACGGCACCGGCGTCGCTGAAGCCGACCGAGAGCGGATCTTCGAACACTTCGAGCAACTCTCCGCAGGTGATGCACGCCTCGAACAGGGCGTCGGCCTCGGCCTGCCGATCGCGAAGAAGTTGGCCACGGCCATGGGCGGCGACCTCTGGTACGAAGACCGCTTCCCCGTCGGGGCTCAGTTCTGTTTCGACGTGGACATGGTCAAGGAAGCCGAGCGTGACACCAGCAGACTCCCGGCTGAGACGACTGGCGGCCGGTAGTCTCAGCTGATGCTGCCGTACAACATCGACCATGTGGCGATCGCCGTGCACGATCTCGACGCGACCCTTGCCGACATGAAGCGACAATACGGAGCCGAGCCGCTCTCTCGCGAGACGGTCGAGTCGCAAGGAGTCGAGGAGGCCATGGTCGCCATGGGCGGTTCCAGTGTTCAGATCCTCCAGCCCCTCGCGCCGGATACTCCCGTCGGTCGTTTCCTTGAGAAGCGGGGCGAAGGTATGCACCACATCGCATTCGCGGTTCCCGATATCGAGGTCGCCCTCCGTCACCTTCAGGCGACCGGTACCCGCCTGATCGACGACGAACCACGCATCGGGGGCGGCGGTCATCGCATCGCATTCATTCACCCGTCCGCATTCGCCGGTACCCTCATAGAACTGGTCGAGGGAGTGACGTGACCGAAATCATCTCAATCAAGGGCGGCGCAGACCCGGCGATGGCCGCCGCCATCGCTGCCGCCGTCTCTCATTTCGAGCAATCCGAGGCCGAGACCAAGGCGACGCGTCCCCCGGTACCGAAACCGAGTCCCTGGGTTCAGTCGAGCCGCCCCCGCGAGATTCCCCCACCGCTGCTCTCCCATCTCTTCGACGCGGCCCCGTGGACCGACGAAGGCGAGAACAGCGACTGACGCCCTTCACCGCGTCCGCCCTCGGCAAGTAGCATCCGGCGCGACGCCACGAAAGGGTTCCGATGGCCACCGTCATCTCCTCGATCGCCAGAACACCGATTGGCCGCTTCCGGGGTGGTTTCACCCCGCTCACGGCGATGGAACTCGGCGGGTTCGCCATCGCGGCCGCACTCGAACGGGCGGGCATCACCGGAGACCAGATTGACGAAGTGCTGTTCGGACACGTGATCCAGACCGGCCAGGGCCAGGTCACCGGCCGTCAGGCGGCGTTCAAGGGCGGCATCCCGATGACGGTGCCCTCCACAACGATCGACAAGGCCTGCCTCTCGGGGACCGCAACGATCGCGGACGCCGACATGCACATCCGGGCCGGCGAGTCACGCATCATCATGGCCGGCGGCATGGAGTCGATGACGAACGCTCCGCACATTCTCAACGGGGCGCGCTTCGGATACGCCTACGGCGGCACGGAGTTGGCCGACTCGCTGAACCAAGACGGCCTGGTGTGTGCCTTCGACGAGGTGCTGATGGGCCAGTCCACCGACCTCAACAACGCCAAGCTGGGCATCGGACGCACCGAGCAAGATGAGTGGGCCGCCACGAGCCACGAGCGTGCCATCGAAGCAACGGCTTCGGGCGCGTTCGACGCCGAGATCGTTCCCGTTGAGGTTCCCCAACGTCGCGGAGACCCAATCCTGATCGAGCACGACGAAGGCATGCGCCCCGGCACCACCACCGAAACGCTCGGCAGTCTGCGGGCTGCCTTCCTCGCGGATGGCACAGTGACCGCAGGCAACGCCTCGCAGATCTCAGATGGGGCGGCCGCTCTGGTCGTGGCCGACCGGAATGCCGCCGAAGAACTCGGCATGCCGATCGTCGCAGAGATCCTCGCATACGGACAGACTGCAGGGCCAGACACGAGCCTCCAGGCCCAGCCGGCTAGCGCCGTTCGGATCGCCCTCGGCAAGGCGGATCTGGAGGTGACGGATCTGGATCTTGTCGAGATCAACGAGGCCTTTGCGGCCGTCTCCCTCTACTCGGCGAACCTGCTCGGCGTACCCCACGATCGCGTCAATGTGAACGGCGGCGCCGTCGCCCTCGGCCATCCCCTGGGTGCATCCGGAGCCAGGATTGTCGTGACGCTCATCAGCGCACTCCAGACACGCGGAGGCGGGATCGGAGCCGCTGCGCTATGCGGTGGTGGAGGCCAAGGCGACGCATTGATCGTGAGGGTGTGAACACAATGACAATGGACCAACCCGCAGACCGAAACCTCGCTCTTGAACTCGTTCGCGTCACTGAGGCCGCTGCCATGGCAGCTGCGAAGTGGCAGGGCCGGGATGACAAGATCGCTGTCGATCAGGCCGCCGTGGACGCCATGCGCCACATGCTCTCGACCATCGATGTCGACGGCCTGGTCGTGATCGGCGAAGGCGAGAAGGATGAAGCGCCGATGCTCTACAACGGCGAGATTGTCGGCAATGGAAGCGCCCCGAGGATGGACGTCGCCGTCGATCCGATCGACGGAACCCGCCTCTGCGCCCTCGGCATGCCGGGTGCGCTCGCCGTGATCGCCATGGCCGACAGCGGATCGATGTACGCCCCAGGATCCCTCGTCTACATGGACAAGATCGCCGTCGGGGAGGAAGCCGCGGGGACCGTCGACATCAATGCCCCCGTCGAACACAACCTGGCTCAGGTAGCAAAGGCGAAACGCAAGGACATCGACGACGTGACGGCGATCATCCTCGATCGACCGAGGAACGCGGACTATATCCGTCGCGTCCGCGCGGCCGGTGCCCGCATCGCTCTGATCGACGACGGTGACATCTCCGGCGCCATTTCCACGGCGAAACGCGACAGCGGCATCGACGTTCTGCTCGGCATCGGTGGCTCACCCGAGGCCGTCACCGCCGCCTGCGCCATGGCGGCCCTCCGAGGCGAGATCCAGTGCAAGCTGTGGCCACGCGACGAATCAGAGCGGCAGTACGCCATTGATCACGGACACGACCTGGATCAGGTGCTGACGACCCGGGATCTCGTCAACTCCGACAGCACGTTCTTCGCCGCGACCGGGGTCACGTCCGGCCCACTCCTCGGGGGGATCGGGTTCTTCGGTCGGAGCGTCGAGACGCACTCGGTCGTGATGCGCTCAAAGTCGGGGACAATCCGGTTCATCGAGAGCACCCACCGCCTCGACTGGTTGGACGACGTCCACGCCGTCGACTGAAGCGCACGTCTCTAGGAGCCGTCGTTCCGAGGCAGGTTGTTCTCGGTCACAATCTCTGCTGCCCAACGGGCCGCCTGACCGACCACCTCAGGGCAGTGAACCGAGTGGGCGCCAGCGTCCTTGAAGCACGCCACATCGTCCGCGTCCGTCAGGTCGAACGACCGACCGATCACTGTGGCCTGGATATCACCGCACACGACCGAGCCGTACCGCTCGACAAATCGGGAACGAAGCTCGCCGACCATGCGTGAGGTCTCGTACCGCACGCCGGCGGCGTCCAGGAAGTTGTCACGTTCGCGACCGTGGAGCTGCCCCAGGAACATCGTGGCACCGGTGTACGCGCCGCAACTGCCGTCCCCGGCGAGGCCGCCGCCGCCCGACAATCCCGTGGCGGCCCGGAACACGGCGTCGTCGCGCTCGTCGAAGGTGTCCTGGAGCGCTGCCACCACGCACTGGGCACAACCGTGGTATTCCGCCTCGTTCTGCTTCCCGGCCTCATAGGCCCGATCGGCTGCGTCGTTCACCATCGGTTCGCGCTTCCTGTGGTCAGACGTGTTCTGCCCTGGCAGATCGCAGTGTCATCCGGGGCGCCGCCCGCGTCCAGAGGCCAAGGCCCTGGAGAGATCACCAGCAACCAAAGCGTGCAACGTCTGGTCGTATTGAGGTGCCACCACCGACCAGTCGAAGTGCCGAACAGTCTCCGCTAGTTGCTGGGCGATCGTTGATGCTTCGATCCGGTTCTGGATCGCCCATCGCACGCGCTCTGCGAATCCTTCTGCGTTGTCGTAGAGGCATGGGTCGTGGAACGGTTCGGGGACACGGTCGGGGTAGACCAGGCAGTTGGGGAGGACCGGGAAGGCGCCGGCGGCCATCGCCTCAACGATCGCGATGCCGAAGAACTCGTGCTTGGCCGTTGACACCACGATGGTGGCACGTCCCAGGAGATCGACGTACTCGTCATCGGGGAGGAACCCAAAGGCGACCAGACGGTCTCCAAGGAGGTCGGGAAGGCGGTCGAAGGATTCCGGGCTCGAGACGAAGCGCTCCCCAGCGACGGCCACCTCGAAGTCGAGGCTCTCGGCGGCGAGCGCCTCGACCATCTCGACGAACTCGTCGGGCCCTTTGTCGTGTTCCCAGCGCTGGTTCCAGAGGATCAACGGCGAGCCATCCCCGCCGGCCTTCCTCGGAGGTCCGATGCGGCGTAGATCGACACCGACGGGGAGCACGATCGACCGCTCCGCAACTCCCCCGACAAGGCGGGCGTGGCGACGGTCCGGGAATTGGCGGAGGAAGCGCTCGCCCTCTTCGAAGAAGTGGACTCGGTGATACTCCGAGTTGAAGATCACGAGATCGGCAATCGCCGCGCTCGACCAGTTGACCATCGGATACGTCAGATCAGGCCGATCGAGTGGCGAGACCGGGTAGGAGAACTGGCTCTCGTGGAAGTAGACCGCGATCGGTGCACCCCCGATTGTCTGCCTGGCAGCACCCGCGAATGCCCCGACACTCATCATTGACGAGGCGAGCACCACATCCGGCGGTTCATCGACGACGGCAGCAAGGTCTGCGGCCAGCGTCAGGTGTGCGCCATGCATACGCCACTTCCAGAACCGGGCCTCGTGCGTGATCAGCGTCACATCGTCAGCGCTGTTCACGGCGTAGCCGTCGGCCCATGCCTGGTGGGAACCCCCGTAGTAGGGCTCGATCAGTGCGACTCTCACGGGCAAACCATAGGAGGAACGTGTCTCCGGCCGTTCGCTACTGACCGCGCCCCCGGTCGAGTGGCGACACGTCTTCGGCGAGGAAGCGGGTGAGTTCCTCCGTGCGCTCGGTCATGCCGAGATCCTTGGTCGTGGGCCACTCGTCGATCTCGCTCCGGGCGAATTCGATCCAGCGCTCGATGCTCTTGAACATCTCGATCTGGAACGTCGCGAACAGGACCGACAGGTGGGTTCGATCCGGGAACGGATGGCCGCCGTCGAGATACGACGCCATGAGTTCGACGATCGCCGCGTGGTGCTCACCAATATCGGCTTCGAGTTCGTCGAGAGCGCCAGAGAGCTCGTCAATCGTTCCGTGGTCGGCGAAGAGGAGTCGGAGCAGGGCCTCGATTTCGATGCGTGGAGGTTGCGTCCTGGATCCCGCCCATTCGCTGAGGGCAGCGCGACCTTCTTCGGTGATCTCATAGACGTTCCGACTGCGGTTTCCCGTCTCCTCGGTGTGGGTGGTGGCGTAGCCGAGTTCCACGAGCTTCTTCGGCTCGGAGTAGAGCAGGCGGGTGGACTTGGGCCACGCGTAGCGAAGGCTCCGCTGGGCCTGGTTCGTCAGTTCGTACCCCGCCCACGGCTTCAGGTTGAGGAGACCGAGCACGGCATACGACGAGGTAGTCATTCTCGGTGCCATGCCCTTGACTCTACTGCATAGTTCAGTAACCTGATACTGCAGAGTGCAGCACCACATCCTGGGGAGGGACCATGGAGACTGCTGATCACATCACGGCGATCGCTCGGGAGGCGGAATTGCTTGCAGCCGCTGCCGACCGGAACGGCCTGGACGCCGACATCGTGTGGTGCCCGGGCTGGGACATGCGAGAACTGGTTCGCCACTTGAGCGAGATCCACCTCTGGGCCGCTGGCATCGTCGCGCAGCGCACCGCGAAGCTCTGGCCGGACGACATCTCGGACCACACCGTCTCCTGGCCGGACCTCGCTGTCTTCTGGCCGGACGACGACCGACTGACCGCCTGGTACTTGGAGACGAACGCCAACCTCGTCCGATCCCTCGAATCCGCGCCCATGGACCTCGAATGCCCCACCTTCCTCCCGGCACCGTCACCTCGCGCCATGTGGGCCCGACGCCAGGCACACGAAACGGCCGTACACCGGTTCGATGCCGAGAGCGCCGGCGGCACGCTATCCGAGTTCGATCCCGTGTTCGCCGCCGATGGCGTTGATGAAATTCTCTCCGCCTTCGCTCCCAGGGGCCGACAGTTCCCTGTTGAGAGTCCCAAGACGATGGTCGTTCACGCCACAGACACCGACGACCGCTGGCACGTGACGATGGCTCCCGGCGGAATCGACACCGTTCGCGGGGATGCACCCGCCGACGTCAGCCTCTCCGGCACCGCATCTGACCTCTACCTGGCGCTGTGGAACCGACAGGACGACTTTGGGGTCACCGTCACCGGCGATCGTGATGTCTTCGACGTGTGGCACGAGAACCACAGGATTCGCTGGACGTAGGCGCACCGGTCAACCTCGGCGAAGGGCTCCGTCGCCTGGCTAGAGCTCTTTTCGCCCGGAGAGCGCACGCCCGAGCGTGATCTCGTCGGCGTAGTCGAGATCCCCGCCGACGGGTAGACCGGACGCCAGTCGCGACACCGTCACGCCGAGGGGCTTGAGCATCCGGGCAAGGAACATTGCAGTCGCATCACCCTCGAGTGTGGGATTGGCCGCAACGATGACCTCAGTCACGTTCTCGGCGTCGACCCGATCCAGAAGCTCGCGGGCACGCAATTGATCCGGACCAATCCCCTCAATCGGGGAGATCGCGCCGCCGAGTACGTGATAGCGGCCGGAGAACTCGCCGGTCTTCTCGATCACCGGAATGTCCTGGGCACGTTCAACAACGCACAGAACGGTTGGATCACGACGAAGGTCCCGGCAAATCGAGCACTCTTGTTCCGCGGTGACGTTGAAGCACCGGCTACAGAGCCGGACTTCCCGTCGCATCGACGTAATGGCGTCCGCCAGGCGGACGGCATCGGCCTCTTCGGCGTTGAGCAGGTAGAACGCCAGTCGCTGCGCGCTCTTCTGGCCAACTCCGGGCAGCCGAGCCAGTTCGTCCACGAGCCGCTGCACGGGCGGTTCGAACATCAGCCGAGAATGCCGCCGAGATCCATCCCACCCGCAACACCGCCCATGGAATCTGCAGCGTCCTCCGCGGCCGCTGCAAGCGCCAGGTTCACGGCTGCGACGACGAGGTCACCGGCCATTTCCGGATCGTCAGGATCGAGGACTCCCGGGTCGAATTCGACCGAGACAAGCTCTCCCGATCCGCGAACGACGGCCTTGACGACACCGCCGCCGGCCGTTCCCTCGTAGGTCTTCGCTGCCAACTCAGTCTGAGCGGCCTCGATCTGCGCCTGCATCTGCTGCGCCTGCTGCATCAACTGGCGCATGTCTTTTGGCATTTGTGGTGACATGCAGCAAAGGCTACCCGCTCCCTGCACCTGTCTCATGACTCCCGCCACCAATGCGATGCCGCGCACTAGCGTTTGCGGCATACCGATTGATCGGAGCGACCCATGCGCACGACCGACGGGAAGTCCCTCCTTCTCGCCTTCGCCCTCGCACTGCTGACCGCGTCCTGTTCGAGCGGCGGGGACACCACGACAGCCGCCTCGCAACCGCCTGAGGAAGCCACGGTGACATCGATCGATCCGCCCGCAGAGACGACGACCTCCACAACCTCGACGACAACCCCCGCAGAACCTGAGGCCGAGATCTGGTCGGGTGACCTCGCAGGGCAGGTCGTGGAGTTCCAATTCATCGTCGACGATGCCGGAACCATCAACGGCCTCGTCGGCAGCCCGACAGAAGAGACCCCCGACGTACCAATCAGCGGAGCAGTCATCGACGGTGCCGTGACGATCAGCATCCCGGCTGCTGCTGCCCGGTTCGAGGGCGAGGTGTCCGGAGATACGATGACCGGCACGTGGTACCAGTCGGGAGCCGAACTGCCCGCCGTCTTCGAACGCCAGACCGAACCGACCGTCCTCGCACGCCCGCAGGAACCCACGCCGCCATTCCCCTATGACGCAACCGACGTCCGGTTCGACAACGGCGACATCTCCCTCGCAGGGACGCTCGTCGTACCAAAGGGAGAGGGGCCATTCCCCGCGGTCGTCCTGACCTCTGGCTCCGGATCGCAGGACCGCGACGAGACCATCGTCGGCCACAAGCCGTTCCTGGTCCTGTCCGACGCACTGGCGCTCACCGGAATCGCCTCGCTTCGGTTCGACGACCGCGGCGTTGGGGGGTCGACCGGTGACCCGACCGGAGCAACGACGACAGAACTTGCAACCGATTCGGCAGCCGCTGTCACCTACCTGGCCGCAGACGGGCGTTTCGACAGCATCGGCATCGTCGGGCACAGCGAGGGCGGAATCATCGGACCGATGGTGGCGAACGACACGGGCCTCATCGACTACGCCGTGCTGCTGGCCGGCCCGGGACTCCCCGGACTCGACATCCTCCTGCGCCAGACCGAGGACCTGATGCGGGTAGAGGGATCGAGCGAAGCCGACATCGCATGGCAGATGGAGTGGCGGAGGGCCGTCATGGAGGTCTCAGCCTCCGATCTGTCAACGGAGGACGCTGCCGCAGCGATCGAGTCCATCGTCTCAACCGCGCTCACCAACCCTCCATCCGAGGTTTCCGAGCCGCTCGATCCGGCCCTGACCGAGCAGTTCGTCGTCGCGTTCACCGACCCATGGATGCGGTTCTTCCTCGCCTACGACCCGGCCCCAGCCCTCAGCGATCTCGACGTACCGACGCTCGCCCTCATCGGCAGCCTCGACATTCAAGTTTCGGCGGAGGAGAACATCCCGGCACTCGAGAACGCGCTCTCCGCCAATAGCAGCGCCACGGTGTTCGAACTCGAGGGCCTCAATCACCTGTTCCAGACCGCTGAGACCGGAGCGGTCTCCGAATACGGAAGGATCGAGGAGACGTTCTCTCCGGCCGCACTGGACCTGATCGCGGGCTGGATCCTCGAACACAGCTGAGATTCGTCGCGCCGTGGAATTGACCGCCCGAACCTGGACGGTCGAGCATCGCTACCCTCCACCCCGATGCGCTATCAGGCTCTCTATCGCAAGTACCGACCGCAGCGTTTCGATGAGGTCGTTGGACAAGACCACGTCGTCGGCACCTTGACGCGCGAGGTCACCGACGAGAAGGTCGCGCACGCCTACCTCTTCGCAGGACCGCGCGGCACCGGAAAGACCACCAGCGCTCGACTCCTTGCGAAGGCACTCAACTGCACCAACCGTGGAGACGACGGCGAACCGTGCAACGAGTGCGTCTCGTGTCTCGGGATCACCGAGGGCACTTCGCTTGACGTCATCGAACTCGACGCAGCCTCGCACAACAAGGTCGAAGACGTCCGCGAGATCAGGGTCAATGTCGGCACCGTCGCTGCCGCCGAGGGAGCGCACCGGGTCTACATCCTCGACGAAGCCCACATGCTGTCCCGGGCAGCCGGCAACGCGCTCCTCAAGACGCTGGAAGAGCCGCCGGAGCATGTTGTGTTCGTGCTCGCCACCACCGAGCCCTACAAGCTGCTCGACACCATTCGGAGCCGTTCTCAGCGCTTCGACTTCCACCCGGTGTCTTCGGAAACGCTCGTCGAACACCTCGAAGACATCTCGACGCGTGAAGGGTTCACGACCGACCACGCTGGACTGTCGATGATCGCGACTCACGCCCGTGGGTCCGTACGCGATTCTATGAGCCTGCTCGAGCAGGTGGCGGCCCTCGGAGATGGCATCGTGTCCACCGATGGAGTCACCCGTGCGCTTGGCCTTGCCGACGGCGACGCCTTCACCGGACTCGTTGTCTCCATCGCGGATCAGGACGCCCCGGCAGCACTCGGCCTCGTCGCCCAGCTCGCCTCCCGTGGCGCCGACCTGCGCCGGTTCGTCGCCGACTCGCTCGGCTACTTCCGCGGCATCTTCCTCGCCCAGTACGCACCGAACCTCGAAGAGATCACCGACGAACCCCCCGAGGTCCTCGCCGAGTGGCGGCGTCAGGCGCGCATCCTCTCATCGGGAGACGTGCTGCGAGCCATCGACCGATTCTCCGATGCACTCCTCCAGCTCCGCCAGGGACGAGAAGAGCGCCTCGTCCTGGAGTTGGCGCTGATCCGCCTCACCCGCCCGGAGACAACGATGGACGGAGAGTCGTTGTCGGCCCGCATCGACCGGTTGGAGCGAGATGTGAAGGCAGGGTCGCCAGCCACCAGCCACCAGCCACCAGCCGCGGAGAAAGCACCGGCACCTGCGACGCCGCCAACCGCAGACACGCCCTCAGAGCCCGCCCCCGTCGCCGAACCCCCACCAGAGCCCGAACCCGCCGAACCGCCCGTCCCAGCGCCCTCCTCCTCCGGCGAGGTGACGCTCTCGGAGTTCTCAGCGGCGTGGCCGGTCGTCGTCGCACGGATCCGGTCGGACTTCGGGGCCAGACGCCACGCCTTCGTCCGCGTCGCAGAACCCCTCTCTGTGTCAGGAGCCGTGGCGACTCTCACCCTTCCTGCCCATCAGCACTTCCATCTCGAGCAACTCAACGCCGACGACCAACTCCTCCATGCACTCGAAGCGATCACCGCCGAGGTTCTCGGCAGCGCGGTCAAGCTCCAGTTCCGCTCCGACGACGACACGGCGCCTGTGGTGGCCGACGAAGACGAAGCGGACGAGATGGTGCCGATCCGGGCACCCGAACCGGACCAACTCGACGAAGGCACTGAGCGCGAGAAGCCCGAAGACCTCATCGTCGACATGCTCGGCGGCACCGTCGTCGAGGAGTAGGCATGCGTCTCGGAATCGATCTCGACGGCGTTGTCGCCGACTTCAACACCGGCTGGGTTGACCGATACAACCGCGAGTTCGAAGCGCACCTGACCACCGACATGGTCGATTCATGGGATGCCATGGGCGACATCACCCACTTCGAGACCCTCGGCGACTTCTGGAAATGGGCCGAGAACGGCGACGGCCCTTCCGTATTCCGGTATCTCCCTCCGTATCCCAACGCCCTCGAGACGCTCAACCGGCTTGCAGACAACCACCAGCTTGTGATCATCAGCGCCAAGTTCGAGTGGGCGTTGCACGACACGTTCGCCTGGATCGCAGACAACAAGATCCCGACGAGGGAAGTCCACATCACCTACGCGAAGTGGCGAGTGCCGTGTGATGTCTACCTCGATGACTCTCCCCACCAGATCGTCGAACTTCACGAGCGCCGCCCGGAAGCCGTGGTGTGCCGTTTTGTCCGCCCATGGAACGAGGCCGTGCTCGGCGTTGGCGACGTCACCTCGTGGGACGAATTCGAAACCCTGGTCGACCAGCGCTGGTGCTGAACGGGTTGGTTTTCGGAAACAGCGAACGAGTACCATTGGACCGCTGGTTCGGGCACATCCAGTGCCCTCTCGACACAGGAGCAAGAATGAGGAAAATCCCTCTGATCGTCCTGGTCCTCGCATTCGCTCTCATCGCAGCTGCATGCAGTTCCGATAGCGACGATACGACGACCACGGCGGCAGCCGCCGAGACAACAACGACCGCCGCACCGGAGACAACAACCACTACGGCGGCACCTGAAACAACGACAACCGAAGCCATGGTCGAGATCGGCACCGCCGACAACCCGATCAAGGTCCTGTTTGTCCCGTCCGTGAGCGCCGAAGAGATCATCGCCGGTGGCGAGATCCTCAAGGGCGTTCTCGAAGAAGCGACCGGCCTCGTGTACGAGGTCAGCGTTCCGACTTCGTATGCCGCAACTATCTCTGAGATGTGTGCGTCCCCCGAGAATACGGTCGGCTTCATCCCCGCGACCGCATACGTCATCGGCAACGATGAGTGCGGCATCGAGGTCGCGATGAAGTCGTTGCGTTTCGGCTTCACGGAGTACTGGGCCGAGTTCATCGTCCCGCGCGACAGCGAAGCGACGTCGCTCGCCGACCTGGCCGGCAAGAGCTGGGCCTACCCGGACGTCGGTTCGACGTCGGGGTATCTGGTCCCCAACGGGATGTTCCTCACCGACGGAATCGAAGCAGGCGAAACGGTCGAAGCCGGTGGGCATTCCGCCGTCGTCAAGGCCGTCTACAACGGCGAGGCCGACTTCGGTACGGTCTTCTTCAGCCCGTCGATCGACGCTGACAGGAACGTCATTTGGGACGGCACGACGGCAGGCGCCGACGTTCCCGACGACCTCGTCGAGAGCTGCGTCCTCGATGCCGACGGCGAGATCGATTGCAGTGGCGTGTTCCCAAGAGACGCTCGCCGTGGCATTCGTGAAGAGGCACCGGACGTGATCCAGAAGGTCAAGATCCTGGAGCTCTCGCAGCCGATCCCGAACGACACGGTCAGCTTCGCGCCGGCTGTATCAGACGAGATCAAGACGAAGATCGTCACGGCGCTCGCCGACTACGCGGCCAACGATCCGGATGGATTCTCGACCGCGTTCGACGCCTACTCCTGGAGTGGAATTGCGTTGACCGACGACTCCGAATTCGACTTCATCCGTCTGCTCGTTCAGGAACTCGGACTCGACTCCGGCGATCTCTAGGGGCAGTTGATTCGACACTGAGTATCGGGCGGGGACACCAGTCCCCGCCCGCTGCTCGACCGAGTAGACAGGGCGTCTGATCCATGCTCAAGGTTGAGAACCTCACGAAGATCTACGACGGCGGCACGCAGGCACTCGACGATGTCTCGTTCGAGGTCGAGAAGGGCGAGTTCCTGGCCGTCATCGGACTGAGCGGT
>Ga0316189_10002060_pt1 | contig 19828 bp, 16 predicted proteins | sample LowCovwburrow_MG_FD_204930 | JGI IMG/M metagenome (GOLD analysis project Ga0316189, IMG submission 204930) | Coastal sediment microbial communities from Maine, United States - Lowes Cove worm burrow | ecosystem: Environmental > Aquatic > Marine > Coastal > Sediment | place: USA: Maine... | reverse complement strand
CATCGTTGACGCTAATGACAAGCTGTATGCAACGGCAACTTCAGCGGCATTGATCCTTTGACGAGACAAGCATGAGCAAGTTATTCAAGCAGCACCAGTCGTTGCTGGAAAAGGCAGTGGACGCTTGCGCCAAGCGCTACTCGTGGACTGCATATCCCGAATCGCCGAGCAGCAAGATACACGGTAAGGAAATTCCGGCAGAGGGTAAGGCGGCATTCGAAGCATTGCTGGGTAAGCCGTTTCCGCTGCAGCTGCCGGGCACGATCGGCCGCGTCGGCGAGGAAGTGTCGCCGTTTACGGAAGTGCCGCTCGACATCACCTATCCACAAGTCGATGTTGACGTGCTGTTCGAGGCCGCGAGCGTTGCACAACAGCAATGGTGTGACCTGGATACCGACGAACGCGTTGGCGTTTGTCTCGAGATTCTCGACCGCCTGGGGCAGCCCGATTCCCTGTTCGTCAATGCACACGCGACCGTGCACACGGCCGGACAGAGCTTTATCATGGCGTTCGCCGGTTGCGGCGCCAACGCACTGGATCGGGGTCTCGAGGCCATTGCGTATGCGTACAAGGCGATGAAGGACGTGCCCGAAACGGCGACATGGGAACGCCGCTTCGGCGCTTCAGCGGAGACGCGTCTCGAAAAGCGTTACCGATTGATGCCGCGCGGCACGTCGGTTGTTATTACCTGCGCGACGTTTCCACAATGGAACGGTTACCCGGCGATCCTCGCAAGCCTTGCGACTGGCAACCCGGTCATTGTGAAGCCGCATCCGAAAACGACGCTGCCGGTCGCTTTGTTTGTTCGCACCATGCGTGAGGTACTTGCCGAGAACGGTCATGACCCGAATCTGGTGACGATGGCGGCCGATATTCGGGATGAGCCGGTAACCATCGAACTCCTGCATCATCCGCAGACAGCGATCATTGATTTCACGGGCGGGCCGCAGTTTGGCAAATGGATTGAAGACAATTGCCGCAACGCGCTGGTCTACACGGAGACGGCAGGATGTAACTCAGTCGTCATCGAATCGAGCGATGACTTTGAGGGCATGTGCGATGCGATCGCGCACTCCCTGTGCCAGGCGTCGGCGCAGATGTGCACCAGCGTGCAGAATATCTTCGTGCCGCGCGACGGCATTGCTACCAATGCAGGGCACAAGACGTTCGACGATGTCTGCCAGGGGCTGGTTGCTGCAGTCGACAAGCTGATCGAAAACCCCAAACAGGCGGCCTATCTTTGCGGCACACTGGTCGATAAGAATATCTACGGCGCAATCGAGAAGATGAAGACGTCTGCGGCGGCCTGCGTGTTGCGCGAGTCCGGCCGCTACGCGCACCCGGAGTACGATAACGCGCGAACGGCGACGCCATTGATGCTCAAGGTTGATGCCGGCGACAAAGCGCTGTACGGCAAGGAGCACTTCGGCCCAATATCGTTCGTCATTGCCTGTGATGATGCGGGGCATGCACTGCAGCGCGCGACAGAGGATGTGCGCGACCACGGCGCGATTACGTCGCATGTTTATTCCACCGATGAGAGTTTCCTTGTGCGTGCCGAAAACGCCTACCATGTTGCGGGCGCATCACTGGCATGCAATCTCACCGGAATGCCGATCAACTTCGCCGCCGCCTATTCGGACTTCCATGTCACCGGCCTGAATCCGGCCGGCAACGCCTGCCTGTCGGATCTCGCCTTTGTAACGAGTCGCTTTCGCATCGTGCAGACGAAGTTTCCATCCGCTGCAAAAGCGGGCTGAGGGCGATGGGCGCTGGCAAGGTCTTCGTCGTCGGCGTCGGGATGACCCGGCTCGGCAAAATGCCTGACCGGTCAGTGAAGGACCTGACGCGAGAGGCCGTTGAGCTTGCACGCCACGACGCCGGAATCGATGTGGACCGTGTTCAGGCTGCATGGTTTGCCAACACACGACAAGCAATGCTCGAAGGACAAAATACCGTGCGCGGTCAAATCGCGTTGCGGCCGCTGGGTTTCGACGGCATCCCCATTACGAACATCGAAAACGCCTGCGCCAGTGGCAGCACGGCATTGTTGCAGTCGGTGGCGTATCTGCAGGCGGGTCTTGCGGAGGTCGCGCTGGTTGTTGGCGCTGAAAAGATGTTCTTCCCCGATAAGTCCGCGGAGATGACCGCCGCATTCAGGGGCGGTACGGACATTGATACCATCGCCGCGACACAAGACTGGGCAAATTCGCTGGCACGCGAACTGGCGCCCGAAGACGCCGGCGATGCAGCGCAACGCAGTATTTTCATGGATATTTATGCAGGGTTCGCGCGCCAGCACATGCAGGCGTTCGGCACTACGTTGCGACAACTGGCCGCCGTTGCGGCAAAAAATCATTTTCATTCGACGATGAATCCACTGTCTCAGTACCAGTCGGATATGACAGTTGAGGAAGTGCTCAGCGACAAACCGATCTGCTGGCCGTTCACGCGTTCAATGTGTGCGCCGATTTCCGACGGAGCGGCAGCTGCCATTGTCTGCTCAGAGTCCGCTCTTGGGGAATTTGACCGTTCACGAGCAATCGAAATTCGTGGCCTGAGTCTCGTGAGTGGCAGCCGCCGCGACATCAGCGACTACGATAACCATATCGGGCGACATGCGGCGCTGCAGGCCTACGCGCGCGCGGGGATTTCAGCCGCGGACGTGGATGTCGCCGAGGTGCACGATGCGACGTCGTTCGCAGAGATCCTGCAAATCGAGAACCTGGGGTTATGCGCACGAGGTGAGGGTGGTCCATTCAGTGAATCGGGCGCCACCACTCTCGGTGGACAGGTTCCGGTCAATCCGTCGGGCGGTCTGGTTTCAAAGGGGCATCCGGTTGGCGCAACCGGCATTGGCCAGGTGTTCGAACTCGTTACGCAGTTGCGTGGCGAGGCGGGCGATCGGCAAGTGGCCGGCGCTCGCGTAGCTGTCGCGGAAAACGGTGGTGGCTTCTACGACGTCGAGGAAGCGGCGACGACGGTAACTGTGCTGGCGCACTAGTATGGCGGACGGGCAAAGTCTCACGGGTTTACTGTATCGGGGGGCTGCTCTTGATCCTTTGGCAACAGCCGTTGTCGATGGTGACGTCGCAGTTTCGTACGAAGATCTGTTACAGCGGGTCGAATCAGCTGGTGCGGCGCTGCAAGGTCTGCTGCCGGACGGCAGTCGAGTTGCGCTGTGTGCGGCCAATCATATTGATCACCTTGTTGCCTACCTTGCCATCCTAATGGCTGGTCTCGTGTGGGTGCCGCTCAACCCGGCTAATGGGCGCGAATTGAATTCGACCATCGTGCAAAAGGCAAAACCCGATCTGCTGCTTGTTGGTCGCGAATCGCTGCAGCAGGCGCCCGAGACAAAACACTTGTGTGTACTGGATGAACTCCCTCCCGCGGGCACTATGTTCAAAGCGAAGCATTCCTCGATCGAGGAGGTCGCGGCGATCAAGTTCACGGGCGGCACGTCGGGTGAGCCCAAAGGCGTGGTGCAGACACACGGCAACATGCTGGCGGTGATCGAGAACATGCAGGTGTTCTACGATTTCGGTTCGAATGACTGCAACCTGGCCGTCGCGCCACTGACGCACGGATCTTCGCATTACCTGTTTCCGGTACTGGCGGTTGGTGGGCGTCATCGCTTTCTGCACGATAGCTCCCCGGAGTCGATCCTGGCGGCACTGCGTGGCGATACGACCGTGACGTTCATGCCGCCGACGCTCATTTACAAACTGATGCAGACGGGCCGATTGTCAGCGGCACAGTTTCCGACGCTGCGGCACCTGACGTACAGTGCGGCGCCGATGCCGCCCGATCGCATCGCCGAGGCGCAGCGGGCCTTTGGTCCGTGCATCTCGTCGCTTTACGGCCAGACCGAGGCGCCGCTGACAATTTGCGCGCTCGACACGACCGATATGCAGGACCCAAATTTACGCGGCAGGGCTGGCAAAGCCTGTGCTAACAGCCGCGTGCGTGTGGTTGACGAGCGTGGCATCGAGCTCGCAACAGGCGAGGTTGGCCATATCGAGACAAAAGGCCCTATCGTGATGCAGGGCTACCTCGACGAGCCGGAGCTGACGGCGGCTACTATAAGAGACGGTTGGCTGGGTACCGGCGACCTGGGTGCCCTCGACGCTGAGGGTTATCTCACACTGTCTGGTCGTAGCAGTGAAGTCATCATCACGGGTGGCTTCAACGTCTATCCGGCGGAGATTGAGAATGTTCTCGCAACCGTGCCCGGCGTCCGCGAATGCTGTGTCTTCGGCGTTCCGGACGAGTATTGGGGCGAGCGTATCGAAGCGGTGCTGGTTGCGGGCGAGACCCTGGACGAAAGTCAGCTCATTGCAGTCGTAAAGCGTGAGCTCGGGTCCGTAAGGACACCCAAGGCGCTGCACGTTGTTGATGCATTGCCACGCAACGCGGTTGGCAAAGTCGTTCGCCGAGACATGATTGAATTGCTTGCGCACAAGCGCGAGGAGCATAAGGAGCAAGAGACAGAATGACAGCGGAACTCGAGAACAAGGTCGTCGCGATTACCGGTGCAGGAAAAGGTCTCGGCCGCGCCTATGCGCTTCATTTTGCGGCGCGTGGTGCAAAGGTCGTGGTCAATAATCGCAGCCACGAGGGAGAGCAGGAGTCCTCGGCCAACCGTGTCGTCGGCGAGATCGTCGCAGCAGGAGGAACAGCGGTAGCCGAGCACAGTTCCGTTGAGGATCCTGAGGCCGGCGAGCGACTGCTTGCCGCAGCGCTGCAAAACTTTGGCCGTCTTGATGCACTTGTTGCCAATGCAGCCATCATGGAAAACGCCACGTTTCGCAAGCAGTCCCTGGCGGAACTGCGGCACAATCTCGATATCAACCTGATGGGTACGTTGAATGTCGCGCACCCGGTGTTTCGCCACATGTGTGAGGAGCGAAGTGGCAGTATCGTTGTCACCGTTTCTTCGGCAGGCCTGTTCGGCCAATTGGGCCTGCCGGGGTACTCGACCTCGAAAGCTGCGCTGATCGGATTGATGCGTTCGCTGAGTCTCGAGGGCCAATCTAGAAACGTGGCTGTCAACGCGATCTCGCCGTATGGCGCGACGCAGATGATCGACGGACATGTGACAGACGAGGCATTTGCGCGACTCGCCCCCGAGCACGTTGCGCCCGTCGTTGCATGGCTAACCAGCGGCAAAGTCAGCGGTGAGATTCTTATAGCCGGTGGTGGTGGCGTTGCAAGAGCAAAGATGAGAACCACAGCCACCACGCTGGCGTCGGATTTCGATGATTCCGACTGGCAGAAGCTGGCATCGGCCGGACTGGATTTCGAATTCGAAAGTGGCTACGACAACTACGAGCGATTCCTGGCAAGCCTCGAAACCTGACCCGCCAATGGCGAGGTCCGCCATACCCTCAATACCAGCCGCTCAACCGGCCGCTTTCGGGGTATCATTGAGTTCCGCTACTGACCCATACCAGCCGTTAGCAAAACTACTTTTCGCATCAACATTTTGGCAATCCGACAGGCTGAACATCTTCAAAGTTAATAGCTTGAACTCTCATCTGTTACCGATCGTCGCTTTGGCAACGATAACAATTGGCTGTGGTGATTCGCATAAGGGGGAGGAAATGACAAATCTATCTGATCCGTTTGGCAAATCTCAACTGAGTGACACGCTGCGTGAATTGCCGGTGTCATTCGGCGATAACGTTCGGATAGTCGAATCTCCGTTGACGAAAGAACTGGGTATTTCAGGCTTAACGGGTCAGGTTTACGGGGAGACAACTCCGTCGGTCAGTGGTGTTGAGGTTATTGGAGAATTGCAGTCTGATGCTGCCGTTAATGTCTATATCGAGGAATTGGAGAAAGACTATTGGTTAACTCCTAGCCTAGTAGAGTTAATCGATCACGCTCCCGGAACGACGATTTCCATCGGTGACAAAGAGTTAATTCGCACTGAAGACGGCGAATGGAAAGAGATCGAATGAGTGGCTCCTTGTGGCCGAACTGAGACGGTCACCAGGAAGCTAAACGAGAGGCTGCTTCACGTCGCATAGCGGTTGCTCGAAAAAATCTGCGGTTAGATGGAGGCTTGTAACACAAAGCAGCCGTTTGTGGCCCTTTGCGGGCGCTCACAATTGGCGAGTTTATTCGGGTATCCAGGGGCGATTGCCTTTGGACGGCAAGTCGGTCCCACCAGCCGCTGTTGCACAACAAGAGCGCTGGGGCCAGTGCTTTCGCTACGTACAACTACGGCGACATTCCCTTACTTCCGAATGACCGACAATTGGGCATAATCGCGCCACGAAACCAGCGCGGAACTCACCATGGAACAAGCATCACCGCGGCTCAATCGATGGATCATTGTCATCGGCGCCGTCATGATTCAACTGGCTCTGGGTGCCATCTACGCCTGGTCGGTTTTCACTGCAAGGCTGACCGACGCGAACGGCGCCTATGCCTTCTCGGCGAGCGAGACCGCGTGGGTTTTCTCGGCGGGCCTGTCGACATTTGCGATCGTCATGGTTCTCGCCGGACGGATATTGCCGCGCGTTGGCCCGCGCATGTTGTCATTGGGTGGCGGTGTGTTGCTTGGCGCCGGGTACATTCTGGGCGGGCTGTTTGGTGAGAGTTTCTGGGTACAACTACTTTGTATCGGCATCGTCGCCGGTGCCGGCATCGGTCTTGCCTACGTTGTGCCGATCTCGGTATGCGTCAAGTGGTTTCCAGACAAGAAGGGCGCAATTACCGGGCTGGCGGTTGCCGGATTCGGATTTGGTGCGACGATCTGGGTCAAGCTCGCCGGTTCATGGTTCGGTGGTCTGCTCAACATAACGAACGTTTTCGGGCTGCCGGGTGTACAGAGTGTCTTCGTGATTTACGGCGTTGCGCTGGCGTGTCTCGTCGTTTTGGGCAGCTTTGTCATGGTGAATCCCCCCGACGGTTATGTGCCAGCCGGCTGGACGCCACCGACGTCGGACAAGGGTGATCATGAGGGCGCGGTTGAGTTCCGGGCGCGCGACATGCTGCGGACGCGGCAGTTCTACATGCTGTGGTCGGTGTTCATGTTCGCGAGCATCGCCGGTCTGATGGTGATCTATTGCATCAAGTTGTTCGGTATCGATGCGCTGGAGCACAGGGGCGTTGCTGATGCAGGCGCGATTACCGGCACTGCCATGGCCTGGTACGCAATATTCAACGGCCTGGGCCGCATCGCATGGGGCGGCATCTCGGATCGACTGGGTCGCAGGCAAACGATTATCCTGATGTCGGCACTGCAAGGTGTCACGATGCTCATGACGTACCACGTGTTCATTTCCTTCGGCATGGTGTACGGCTTTATCTTCGCCGCTGCCCTGATCGGCTTTAACTATGGCGGTGCCTTTGCGTTGTTCCCGGCGATCACGGCAGACTACTTCGGTAACAAGAGTGTCGGCAGCAACTATGGCTGGATGTTCACGGCATACGGTGTTGCCGGCCTTGCTGGCCCACTACTGGCCGGGTATTTCAAGGATGCCGCACAGGGCGCGGCGCAGCCATCCGTCTGGATGACACCATTCATCATAGCGGGTGTGGCCTGTCTGCTGGGTGCGCTCGTGATGACATTCGCGACCCGACCGCGGGGCATTGATCGGGCGGCTTAAGCCACCAAAGAGGGGGCCCACGTTCGTCATAGTTATGACCGCAGCGCGCTTCCGGCTTGCGGATAGTGACTTTCATAATTAGACTAATATGGCCGGTATTCGCCGGCACATGAGTCGCAGCGGGAGGTATGCACGTGGAGTCTATCGGGCAGGAAATCTGGCTCGTCCTGGGTGTCAACGCAGGACTAACACTGGCGGCAGTTTTGATCCTCTGGCTGGTTAGCATCGCGATTCGTGATGTGAGCATCATCGACATGTTCTTCGCGGTCCTGCTGTTCATGATTACCGGCACAGCCTATCTGTTGAGCGAGGGAGTGGCGGCGCGCAAACAGCTCATCCTGGTGCTCGTTGGTCTGTGGGCGCTGCGGATGACGACACATCTCGTGCGCCGCAATTGGGGCCACGGGGAAGATGTGCGCTATTCCAAACTCCGCACCTGGGTGAATGACGATCGCGCCTTTATCTGGCTCAGTTTGCGGCAAGTGTTCCTGTTGCAAGGTGTCGTTATCTGGTTCGCGTCCTTGCCTGTACAACTTGGCCAGGTGTTCGTGTCGCCCGTCGGTCTCGGTTGGCCAGCATGGCTTGGCGTATCAGTATGGCTGGTCGGAATAAGCTTCGAAACAGTCGCCGACATTCAGTTGACCCGTTTTAGAGCCGACCCCCAGAACAAGGGAACCGTACTCAACTCAGGCCTTTGGCGTTACTCGCGACATCCGAATTATTTTGGCGAGTTGTGCGTTTGGTGGGGGCTTTTTCTCATTGCCTGCGACAATCCGCTGGGCCTTTTCACGATCATCGGGCCGATTCTGTACACTTACCTGATCGTCAATGTCACTGGGCAGGCAACGCTGGACAAAAAACTTGCCAGGGAACGGCCTGGCTATAAAGAGTATATGGAGTCCACAAGCGGCATGTTTCCAATGCCACCACGGAGCAAGTAATCGCCGCCTTGAATGACACCGAGAAACCGCGGGTAGATTCGAATCTCATCCTCAACAGCCAGGTCGCACAAGCCCTCGCCGTTATAGGGGACCGCTGGGCATTCCTGATTATCAGGGATATCTATCTCGGCGTACGACGTTTCGAAGATCTCAGAACACGTACGGGCGCGGCGCGCGGTACGTTGGCGTCGCGTCTCAAGTCGCTGGTTGAAAAGGGCATTCTCTACAAGGACCCGTATCAGGACAGCCCGGTCCGGTACGAATATCGACTGACAGACAAGGGTCTGGATCTCTATCCGATGGTGCTTATGATCTGGGCCTGGGATCATCACTGGGGACCGCATGTAGAACTGCCGCGGGCGCTGTTTCACAAGTCCTGCGGCAACGAGATGGTGCCGATATACCGTTGCAGTGCCTGCAAACGCAAGGCGCTCCCGCAAGAAGTCAGTTTCTCAGCGGGTAACAACTTCGATGCTGCCAAGAAAGTCCCGCCTCGGTACCAACGACGCTCGAAATCAAAGCAAGAGAAAAGCGGCGAGTTTGGCAAGAACGATGTGACGGCGCTCGATTGCATCGGTGATCGCTGGACGTCGCTGGTACTGGCCGCCGGCTTCTTCGGCCTGCAGCGCTTCGACGATATTGCTGGTGCGATTGGCATCGCGACAAATATTCTGGCGGATCGGCTACGACTGCTTGTGCAAACCGGCGTTCTGGATCGCGTGCCGTATCGGGACCGACCGGTCAGGCACGAGTACCACCTGTCGGAAAAGGGCAGGGATCTGTACGCCCACACTATCGCACTGCATGACTGGGCCAACCGGTGGCTCGTCAAGCCTGGGAAAGAGCCTTTGCTGCTGCAGCATCGGCCTTGCGAGAAGCCATTTCACGGCGAGGCGGTGTGCAGCGTCTGCGAGCAGATACTGCTGCCGAAGGATGTCCGCTACAGCAAGGACTAGCCGTGACGCCCAGGCTCAACCTTCGACAATAAGCCTTGCAGCCTCTCTTGCCGACGAGGCCGCACCCTCGGTACCAATTGTGCCTGGCGTTGTGCTGCCGTCTCCGACATTGAACAGGTTCTCGACTGAGGTCGTTACCGGCAACATGTGACCAGCCCAGCGGTGCATGCCGGGCCCCTGTCCGGAGTGCTTGGCCTTGACGAGAAACTCGGCGCCATCCATTTTGCCCGGGAAGTTCTTTTCGAGTTCCAGCAACGTGTTTTCCAGTTCTTCTTTCAGGTTTGCTGTCGCAGCATCGGTCGGCGCGCCAAATGCTGTGTGCAGGTAGCGCCCGGGCGGTGATACGTTCGGCGAAATCAGCGATGGAATTTCGAGGTAGATAAGATTGCTGTTGTTGCCGAATACGAGACAGCCATCGAAGCCCTCAATGAGCGGCTCATCTGTCAGGAAAGAAATGTGAAATATGGGGGCTTCGTGCGGGCACTTGTCGAGTTTGGCCAGGTAGTCGGCGTCGAATTTTTCCCTGCCGCCCGAGAGGGCGACTGTGCGGTCCGGCCCGGTGTTCGAGAGGACATAGTCACAGGCGAAAAACTCTTCAACTTGACCGCTCGATTTCACGACGACGCCCGTGACTTTGTTGTCTTCGATGCGGATTTCTCGGCATGTCGTTCGCCGCATTACACGGGAGCCGCGTTTCTCGATGGCCGCAGCAAGTGCATCCATTAGTTCGCCATTGCCGTTTACCGCCATGCCGAAGCGACTGCCGCGGCTGCTGTAGGCCAGGAAGCGGAAAAACTCGCCGGCCGGTATTTCGTGCAGGTTGGTCCCCATTAACGCCGCGCAAAAGCCCTGGAACAGGTTGATGACGTTGTCGTTGTCGGTGCGCTGTTCGAGCCATTCGCGAAAGGTGTCCTCGTCGCCCGGAATGTCCTTGATCGCCGCAATAAACTGCTGGAATAATTTCTCGGTGGCTGCTTCGTCACCTTCGAATGCGAAACCGATAATCCCGCGCAGGCCGCCACCGGATTTCTGCTGGTCATAGTCGCCGTGCGGCAGTCGATAACGCATGCGACCGGTCAGTTCGATCATGTCCATGGGTACGTCCAGCATATCGAAGGCCTGGCGAATGGCACTGTTTTCGGCAATAGGGACCATGATTGCACCGGTGGTCACCCTGCAGCCGTTGCGCTCGCGATGTGAACACCGCCCGCCGAGGTGCGGCGACTTCTCCATGACGAGCACGCGTTGCCCTGCGGCTGTCAATCGGGCGGCCGCGCACATGCCACCCATGCCCGCACCGATGATGACTGAATCAAATCGTTCGGTCATTGTTGTTCACTCCCTTAAGCCTTAGATGTTTTGACTAGACGCGTTCAATAATCGTCGCTGTGCCGGTGCCGGCGGCACCGGAGACCGATACCAGGCCGACAGCCAGGTCGCGCCGTTCGAGTTCGTCGAGCACGGTGCCTATGAGGCTGGTACCGGTAGCGCCCATCGCATGGCCGAGCGCAATCGCTCCGCCATTGACGTTGACCTGCTCGTCGCTCCAACCGGTATCGCGGATGAACTTGATCGACGTTGCGGCGAAGGCCTCATTGAATTCGACGAGGTCGACATCGCGCGCGGACATGCCGGCTTTTTTCAGCACTGCGTCGGCGGCTTCGATGCCGCCAGTCAGTGCAATCATCGCGTCCGCACAGGAGTTGGCCATTGCGCGAATTCGTGCGCGGGGTTTGAGGCCATTGTCACGACCGGCCTGTGCCGAGCCGACGATCATCAGGGATGCGCCGTCAACAATACCCGGCGAATTGCCGGCATGGTGCACGTAGCTAAACTCGTCGAGGTCTGTGAACGTGTTTTTAAATACCACCTCGTAACCTTGTTTACCAAAGTCAGTGAACAGCGGATCAAACGTGGCGAGCTTCTCTGCGGTCACTGAGCCGCGCACGCATTCGTCCTGCTCGGCGCCATTGATCGGGATTAACGAGTTTGAAAATGCACCGCTCGCTTGAGCTGCAGCTGCACGTTGCTGCGAGCGCACGGCATAGGCATCACATTCGTCGCGGGTGATTCCCTCGAGGCTTGCGATGAGATCGGCCGCCAATCCCATGATGACAAAACGTGCCTGCTTGGCAACGGCCGGATCAAGATACAGACTTGCTTTGTCCGACAGCATTGGCACGCGCGACATTGACTCGACACCGCCGGCAAGGACGATGTCGTCGACGCCGGTCATGACTTTCATTGCGGCGAAGTTGCAGGCATCGAGCCCGGATGTGCAGTAACGGTTAATGGTGATGCCCGACACGCTGTCGGGAAGGCCTGCTGTCAGCGCCGCGACTTTGGCGATGTTGCCGCCTTGTTCACCAACCTGGGTGACGCAACCGAGAATAACGTCACCGATAGCGCTGCCGTCGAGCGAATTGCGTTGCAGGGCGGCGCGCATCAGAGCCTCTTGCAGTTGCAGTGGCGTCGCTGCATTCAATGCGCCGCCCTCGCGGCCTTTACCACGCGGCGTCCGTATGGCGTCGAAGATGTATGCGTCCGTCGTCACGATGCCGCCTTGTCGAATAGCTTCTTGACGTCCCGGCGCTGAATCTTGCCGGTCGCGTTGTGTGGCAGTTCGTCCACGCAGATCAGCTTTTCGGGAAATTTGAAGACGGCCAGGCCGCGCTCTTTGAGGAAGCTCGTTAACTCTTCAAGAACGATGGTCTCGCCTGGTTTCGGAACCACTGCGACGCCAATTCGCTCATCCATGATCTCATCGTCTACGCCAACTACGCAGACCTGGGCGACCTTCGGATGTGCGGCAAGTTCGCTATCGACTTCATCGGGAGAGATTTTCACGCCACCGCGCACGATGATGTCCTTGCAGCGGCCTACAAACTTGTAAAACAGAGGCTTATCGCCGTCGCCGGTAATCTCGAAGACATCACCGGTGCGAAAGTAACCATCGCTGGAAAAAACTTCGGCATTGGTTTCCGGTGAATTGTAGTAGCCGTCAAACACGGTGGAGCCCGAAATCTCAAGCTCGCCCTGTTGCCCGACCTCCGTAACTTCTTCGCCTGAATCCAGCGATACAAGGCGCGTCAACAGCTGGTTGCCGGTTCGGTTTGGCCATTCAAGACCTTCCACGCCGAAGCGCGGAAAGAACTGTGCACGCTCAGCGTAGTCGGGCAGTTCCTTTGGTCCGGACGCCAGGCAGATGCCTTCGTTGGAGCCGAAGATGTTGAGGATTTCAACGCCATAGTCCCTGCCAAAACCGGCCACCATAAATTCCGACAACGGTGCGCTGCCGGAGCCGATGCAGCGCAGGCTGGAAATATCTACGGAATCGAGGATTTCGCGTTTCTTCAGCAGCATCGTCAATACGGCGGGCGGTGCAATGGTGTAGGCGACCTTCTCATCCTGAATCTGCTTCAGGAATACCGGCATGTCGAACGGGTGATGCAGCACCAGGGTGCAGGAACGCATCAACCAGCAATACAGGAAGCCGCCGATGGCCGCCATGTTGACGATCGGGAAGGGGTTGAGCAGGATCTCGTTGTCCTGCATCAACGCTGCGTCATGCGCGCCGACAGCCGATGCCATCCACATGTTATGGCTGCGCGGCACACCTTTCGGTTGCCCCGTGGTACCTGACGTCCAGCAGATCGTGAATATGTCGTTTGCCGAGATGTCGAGACTGTCTAGGTAGCTTTGGTAGTCGGGATTGTCGGCGGGTTCATCCGCTGACAACGCCAGGGGGATAGCGCCTTCCGGCACGTCCTCGCCGAAACAGAACATCTTGCAGCCGTCCTCGAATGCGGCGGCGTGCTCGCTGGCAAACTTTTCACCTTTGAAGTTCGCCAACGAAATATAGCCAGTGGGCTCGACGACTTTTGCGGCTTTCTTGAGTTCGAACTGGCCGTATTGAATGGGCACGGGGCTCAGGATGACACCCAGCTTGCCAAGCGCCAGGTAAAGGACAGCGAGCTCGACGATATTCGGCAGTTGCACAATAACGATGTCGTCCTGCCGCAGCCCACTCTCGTAGAAGCGCGCGGCCAGGTTGTCTGCAACATTGGCCAGTTGGGCAAACGTCAGTCGTTGTGCGTCGCCGTCGGTGAAGTCACTGCGATTGAACTGATCCGCGAGGGCCAGCTGATCGGGATTGGACTGCACCGCAGCCTTGAACAGGCCATCGAGCGTTTCCGTGCCCCACCAGCCGCGCTGCGTCAGGTCTTCTATTCTTTCACTTGGTGTTGTGCGCATGGTCCCCTCACTTCAATTGCTAAACGCTCAATAGGCTAGTATATTTTTGAGTCTATTTATGAAAGTGACTCAAATCAACCGGAATTGATACATGCCTTCTGAAATCGATTTTTACTTCGACTTTTCCTCATCCTACTCCTACGTGGCGGTGCCGGGTGTCGTGAAGCTTGCCAAAGAACATGATGTCTTGGTCAACTGGAAGCCTTTCCTGCTTGGCGTCATCTTTCACGCCCTCGAGCATGCGCCGCCGAAAGCGGGGAGTGGCAAGATGCGTCATGCGCAGCGCGATCTGGAACGATGCGCCGCCGCCGCAGGGCAGCCACCCTTCGTGCTTCCGGATCCGTTCCCGTTCAATGGCATTACGGCGTCCCGCGCGTTCTGGCATCTGCACGACGACGATGCAGACAAAGCCGTCGAGTGGGCGCGAGCGGTGTTCAGTGCAAGCTTTGCTGAGGGTCGTGACTGCTCCAGCCCGGAGGTCCTGGCTGACATTGCCACGGGTCTCGGGCTCGACGCGCAGCAGTTGCTCGAGGCCGCCGCTACGGATGCGGTCAAGGCGAAACTAAAGGTGGTGACCGGTGAGGCGATGGAACGCGGAGTATTTGGCGCGCCGACGTTCTTTGTCGGTGACGAGATGTTCTGGGGCGGTGACCGGCTCGCCCATGTCGAGCAATTGATCAGCAAATCTCGAGCTTAATCAGGGGACAGGCAAGATGGCAGAACGTGTGTACATTCTGGGCGGCTACCAGACGGACTTCTCGCAGAACTGGGCAAGAAACGGCATCGAAATCTTCGATGCCTTCGGCGGCACGGTGCGTTCGGCCATCGAGGCTGTCGCACTTGAACCGGAAGAGATCGAGGTTGCCCATGTTGGCAACTTTGCGGCAGAGCTGTTTTGTCGACAGGGGCACCTCGGTGGTTTCTTCGCCGCGCTGCATCCGGCATTTTCCGGGTTACCGGCATCGCGCCATGAAGCGGCCTGCGCCTCAGGCAGTATCGCGGCTTTATCCGCTGCGGCCGACATCGAAGCAGGGCGTTACGGCATTGCTGCCGTGATCGGTGTCGAGCAGATGCGCAACGTTCCAGGCGAGCAGGCGGCGGAGTATATCGGCGCTCCTGCGATGTGGAGCGGGCACGAGGCGACAGACGTCACATACCCCTGGCCACACATGTTCAGCGAGGTCGCCATTGAGTACGACAATCGCTTTGGACTGAAACAGGAACACCTCGCCGGCATCGCCAAGGTGAATTTTGCCAACGCCAAGCGCAACCCGAATTCGCAGACACGCAAATGGGTGTTCACCGAAGAGAGCTTCCAGGAAGACGACGAGGCCAATCCGGTCATTGAAGGACGCATTCGCAAGCACGATTGTGGCCAGATTACCGACGGCGCAGCCTGCGTGTTCCTGGCGAGCGCCAGCAAGGCGGCCGAGTATGCGAAACGACGCGGCCTCAAGCTGGACGATATTCCCTACATCAAGGGCTGGGGACATCGCACAGCACCCATCGGCTACCAACAGAAGATTGAAGAAGGGCGCAACGGCGACTACGTTTTCCCGCATGTCCGCGGCACCATTACCGACGCGTTCGCGCGCGCAGGCATCAGCGGCGTCGACGAACTGGACGGCATCGAGACGCATGATTGCTTCACGAGCACCGAGTACATGGCGATCGACCATTTCGGCATCACCAAGCCCGGCGAAAGCTGGAAAGCCGTGGAAGAGGGCGACATAGAAATTGGCGGGCGTATTCCGGTTAATGCGAGTGGCGGACTGATCGGACTGGGACATCCGGTGGGTACCACGGGCGTGCGTATGCTCCTCGACAGCTATAAGCAGGTGACAGACCAGGCCGGCGACTACCAGATCGAGGGTGCTGCGAATGTCGCGACACTCAACATTGGGGGCAGTGCGACGACCACAGTCAGCTTTATAGTCGGCAAATGAGAATGCCGCCGATGACCGGAGGTCGCGTGGCCGCAATCGCTTTTGCAGGCATCTGCCTGTTGGCGGTGAGCGCATGCGATCGACCACAGGACCTGCAGGCGCGATGCGAGGCGATATCGTCGCAGCACTTTGCCGGGCTCACGGTCAGCGCAACGGCGCCGGTTACGGACCGCGACGACCTGCCTGACTTCTGCGAGGTGCAGGGTACGATTGATCCCAATATCGGTTTTGCGGCGCGCTTGCCACTGGCGGACTGGAACGGCAAGTACTACCAGTCCGGTTGCGGTGGTTACTGCGGACGGGTGCTGCCCGACAAGCCCGGTTTTTCGAACACCATCAACGAGGCACTGAAGCGGGGCTATGCGACGATCACGACGGACGCTGGCCACAACGCCTCTATTGGTGACCCGTCCTGGGCAGAAGGCAATCCGGAGGCCGTCGAAGTTTACGGCCACCGCAGTATCGCACTGACGCAGAAGGCGGGAGTCGAATTGGTCAGCGCGCTTTACGATACGGATCCGTCGCGTAAGTACTTCGGTGGATGCTCGAACGGTGGCCGCATGGCGGCGATGGCGGCTCAGCGCTACCCGGAGCTGTTCGATGGCATTCTCGGTGGCGCAGGTGTGCTGAATCTCTCGCAGTCGGGCGGCATCTATGGCTCCTGGGTACAGCAGTCGAATGCCGATGAAAACGGCACGCCGATTCTCACGCGGGCAAATTTTGGCGGCAAGATTGCCATGCTCGAGAAAGAGGTCCTGCGGCAGTGCGATGCTGTGGACGGAGAAACGGACGGTCTCATCAGCGCGCCGCGACAATGCATCGTGGACTGGGACGCGATCCCGAGTTGCGACAGTGACGACGGCAACTCGTGTTTGTCCGCACAGGAAAAAGGCGTATTACGTGCCTGGTACCAGGGGCCGCGCAATTCCGACGGTGAGCAGTTGCAGCCAGGCATGCCGCCGGGCAGCGAACGCTTTACGGAATTCTGGTTTCTAGACCCCGAGGACGGTGTCGCGATTGGAAACCAGCTCGGCGGTGGGTTTGCCAAGTACATGGGATTCGAGGGAGGCACGCCCGACGATTACACGGCACACGATTTCGACTTCGACAAGGATCCGCAACGGCTGACGCGTAACGCTGCGGTGCTTGATGCACTGGACCCGGACCTGCGCGCCTTTCGCGACGCGGGCGGCAAATACCTGATGTGGCACGGCTGGGCGGATTCACTCGTGTTGCCGGACCAGAGCCTTGATTACTACGAGAGCGTGGCCCGGGAAATGGGCGGCTACGATGCAATACAGTCCTTCTACAGGCTCTTCCTGATCCCAGGGCATGGCCACTGCTGGGAATTACCCGCTGGCGTACCGGACCAGTTTGATCCGATCACGGTTCTCGACCAATGGGTTGAGACAGGCAATGCGCCGGACTTCATCCTTGCACGCTCAGGCGTTGGTGATACCGGGCAAATGCAGGAGCTCCAGTTGTGTCCGCATCCGCAGCTTGCGGCCCGTCCGCCGAACCAATGCCCGCAAAAAGGCGCCAACCAATAAACTCAGCGCTTTGCGCACAGGAGTAAGCGATCCAGGCCAGCGTCGGCCGGCCAGTGGCCATTTAATCCTGAGGTCATTTTTCAGTGGCACAGGCGTCTTACCACATGGTAAGTTCTTTCATGCAAGTGACAGTCTGCGGCGTCGTGGGCGAGGGGTGAATAAGAAGAATGGATATACGAGAGCGACTAGCCTCATTGCGTATGCCGCTGTTTGCGGCACCAATGTTCCTGATTTCCGGACCTGACCTGGTCGTTGCTGCCTGCAAGGCAGGCATCATTGGCGCATTTCCGACGCCAAACTGTCGCACAACAGAAGATCTGGAAGCCTGGTTTGCCGATATCAACAGACGTTTATGCAGTCCTGACGATCCCAACGCGGCAAACTACGCGCCTTACGCTGCCAACCTGGTTGTACATAGCACCAACAAGCGCTTACCGCAGGATCTTGAGATCGTCATGCGCTACAAGGCGCCGATCGTGATTACGGCGCTTGGCAGTCCGGGAAGAGTAGTTGAAGAGGTGCACTCCTACGGTGGCCTCGTGTTTGCTGACGTGAACAACGTCGAGTACGCAAGAAAAGCAGCAGCAACCGGTGCAGACGGCCTGGTGCTGGTCTGCTCCGGCGCCGGTGGCCACACCGGCGCACTCAACCCATTCTCATTCGTGCATGAAGTACGAAAATTCTGGGATGGATATATTGCACTGGCGGGTGGCATCTCTAACGGTGCGGCAGCGCTGGCGAGTGTCGCGGCAGGCGCTGACTTTGCCTACATGGGCACGAGTTTTATCGCGACAGATGAAAGTCTCGCTGAGCCCGAATACAAGCAGATGCTGGTCGATTGCACGGCGGAGGATCTCATTGTCACCAAGGCATTTACCGGCGCCAATGCCAGCATGATGAAACCGAGCATTGTGAACCAGGGACTGGATCCGGACGAGATCGCAAACACGACCGCGAAGATGAATTTCTCCGGTCAGGACGGTGCCGAAGTCAAACCCTGGAAAGGCATCTGGGCCGCGGGGCAGGGGGTCGGTTGCATCGACGAAGTACAGCCCTTGGCGCGCCTGGTCGATCAACTCGAGACCGAGTACCAGGCCGCGCGGGGCAAGCTTCGATGAGCGCGCAGGCGCCAGACAGTAACGAATGGCCAAGCCTGCGCTATGCGTGGTTCGTCGTCATCGTGCTGATGACGCTGTACATATTCTCGTTTATCGACCGCATGATCATCGCGTTGCTGGTGACGCCAATCAAAGCCGACCTGGACCTCACTGACACGGACATTGGGCTGCTGCATGGTCTTGCGTTCGCGCTCTTTTACACGTTTGTTGGCGTATTCATTGCGCGCCTTGCAGACAACTGGAACCGCAGCAAGCTGATTGCGATTGGTGTTCTGCTGTGGGGTATTGCGACCGCTGCTTGCGGCCTCGCCGGCAGCTTCGCATCGCTGTTCGTAGCGAGGATCCTGGTCGGCGTCGGCGAGGCGACGCTGTCGCCCGCTGCGTATTCCCTCATCTCAGACTATTTTCCACCGGAGAAACGTGCGCGGGCGATGAGCGTGTACACGTCTGGCATTTACTTCGGCGTCGGTGTCGCCCTCATATTCGGTGGCATCGTGATCGGGCTCGTAGAGAGTACCGGTGGGATCGCGTTGCCAGTGATCGGGGCTGTCGAAGCCTGGCAGGTCGTGTTCTTTGTTGTCGGTCTTCCCGGCGTGCTGTTTTTTGTCATCGTGAGGTTGTTCGTGCGCGAGCCGGAGCGCCGCGAGGTTAGTGCGACACCGCCGACTTTTGCTGCTTTCCGCGCCTACTTCAGCGAACGACGAAGACTGTATCTGAGCCACTACCTCGGATTTTCATTCAACGTGCTGTATTCCTACAGCTTCTCTGCCTGGACACCCGCTGTTATCACGCGCAGCTTTGGTTGGACATCTGCTGAGGCGGGTCTTTGGCTCGGCCTGGTCATTTTCATTAGTGCGCCCTCAGGCATCATGCTGGGCAGCCTGCTCAGCCAGCGTTTTCATAAGCGTTGGGCCCGGGGTGCCGCGCTGCGAGTCGGGGTGATCGCAGCGTTCGCCGGAATTATCCCGGCCGTGCTGTTTCCGCTTGCATCGAATGCCTGGGTCGCACTGGCGCTCATGGGCGTTACACAGTTCGTGATCAGCATGCCATTCGGCGTAGCACCGGCGGCGCTGCACGAAGTCACGCCAAACCAGTATCGCGGCCAGATCATCGCGATATACCTGTTCTTCATCAACATTATTGGTCTCGGCACCGGCCCAACGATCGTTGGCTTGATTACCGACTATGGATTCGGGGACGAAAGCGCGGTTGGTTACTCGTTGCTGATCATGGCTCTGATCTTCCTGCCGCTATCCGGGTTCATTCTGCTCAGGGCCGCGAGGACCTTTCGCGATCACAAGGAAATAGTCGCGAGTTGAGCAAGAGCACGAAACACGTCGTTGTCCTGATACCCGGCATGGGTAACAACGACCGTCTTTGGGCGGCGCAGCTTGGTGACTTGTCGAGCGACCACGAGGTTATTGTCGCCGACTACCTGGGC
>Ga0316189_10002059_pt1 | contig 19839 bp, 16 predicted proteins | sample LowCovwburrow_MG_FD_204930 | JGI IMG/M metagenome (GOLD analysis project Ga0316189, IMG submission 204930) | Coastal sediment microbial communities from Maine, United States - Lowes Cove worm burrow | ecosystem: Environmental > Aquatic > Marine > Coastal > Sediment | place: USA: Maine... | reverse complement strand
ACCTTTGGTCAAATTTATGTAACCAATTATAATTTAGGCGCTACCAACTTTGATGTTATCAATAATCAAAGACTAATTCAAGAAAATGAGGTATATGATAATGGATTGAAAGTGCACTATAAATTTCTTTTTAATGATAATATTACTTTTAATGGAGGTTACCAATTTAGCGAAGTAGGCATAAGTAATTTGGAAGATGTAAATAATCCTTTGTTTAGAAGCTATATTAAGGAAGTTCTTCGAACTCATTCTGGATTTAATGAATTAAAGTTTGTCTCCAATTCACAATTAACAAATCTAAGGTTAGGCGTAAGAGTCAATTATATTGATAAATTTTCAAAAACACTTATAGAACCCAGGTTGAGTTTTAATCAGCGCTTTTTAGACAATTTTAGACTAGAAGTGCTAGGCGAATTAAAAAGCCAAACCTCATCTCAAATTATTGATTTACAAAATGATTTTCTGGGCATTGAAAAACGACGCTGGGTATTAGCAAATGACAATGTCAATAACCCAATTCCAATCATAAAAAGTAAACAGCTATCAACAGGCATTCACTTTAATAAAAACAACCTTACTATTAGTGCTGAAGCTTATATAAAAAAGGTGGATGGTATTAATTCAAGAAGTCAAGGTTTTCAAAATCAATATCAATTTATTACCCCGAACCGAATTGGAAAATATTTAGTGAAAGGCATAGATTTTTTAATCAATAAACAATTTAATAATGCCAGTACATGGCTAAGTTATTCATATAGTAAAAATGATTATACTTTTGAGGGTTTAAATTTAAATGCTCCTTTTCCTAATAATGCCGACATAAGGCATACAATAAACTTAGCCAGCACATATACATTCGACAAATTCAAATTTGCCATAGGTGGTCATTGGCGGACGGGTAAACCCTATACCCAACCAGAAACAGATACGTCTATATCAAATGGCCTTATTGTTTACAATCCCCCAAATAGTAGTAATTTAAGTGATTATTTACGTTTTGACTTTTCTACAACATATTCTTTTCAAGTTAGTGACAACTCTAAAGCTATTGCTGGTTTTTCATTATGGAATGTTTTAGATAGATCCAATATTATCAATACTTACTACACGATTAATGATAATGATATGATAAGTAAAATAGAAAATCTATCTCTCGGGATTACTCCAAATTTTAGCTTTAGATTAACATTTTAGGATTTGTATTTGTCCTTAAAAAAAGTACATTAGTTTTCCTTAAATTTACTTTTAGACTGCTTGTGTTTTTATTTTAACTAACACATATATGAAAAAAATCATTCTATTGTCTTTATTAATTGTTAGTTCTACAACTATTGACAAACCAACTTTTGACCTTAATAAAGCGCCTAATCAAGTTGAAATTTTTGCGCCTGACATTATCTCAACTGGGCTTTTTGAAAGAGATATCGCAATTTCACCTAAAGGAAATGAGATTATATATACACTCAGTAATTACGATCAGACACTAAGATGCTTGGTGAAAATGGAAAAGAAGAATAATAGCTGGGGCGCAAAACAAATACTCAGTTTTTCAGGACGATATAATGATATTGAACCGTTTTTTACGGTTGATGGTAATCAACTCTATTTTGCTTCAGACCGACCTATCGATATGGACTCTACACGAACAGATTACAATATTTGGGTTTGCAACAAAAGCAATGGCACTTGGATTAATCCTAAACCATTGGATACGATTATTAACACCAAGGGAGATGAGTTTTACCCATCATTAAGTAAAAATGGTAATTTGTATTTTACGGCCACTCGAGAGAATGGTATAGGAAGGGAAGATATTTTTACAAGTAAAAATCTAAATGGTACATTTCAAAACCCAGTGGTTTTAGATTCCACAATTAATACGGCAACCTATGAGTTTAACGCCTTTATAAGTCCCAACGAAGACCTATTGATATTTAGCTCTTTTAGAAGACCTGATGGACTTGGTGGTGGTGATTTATACTACAGTAAAAAAGATGAAAATGACAATTGGAAAACCTCAACAAATTTAGGCGAATTGATTAATTCTAAAAAATTGGATTACTGCCCTTTTGTTGATTTCAATTCAGGTAATTTCTATTTTACCAGTAGTAGGACCATCGAACCAACTGTAGAGACATTTAATACAGTAAGCGAGTTTATTGATAATGCCAATAATCCTTTAAATGGCATGGGTAATATCTACAGAATTAGCTTAGATAAATTACCGTTTAATTAGTTTTATATATCTTTAAAATATGTTATCAAAACGACGATTACATAAATGGCTATTTGGGCTTACATCAGTAATAAGTCTCGTTTCGTTTACCGGAGTTGATTATGGGCAAGCCGTTTGTACAACCACGACAACTGAGTTTATTGTTACGGAAAACGCCAATACGTCAGTATACTACGCTAATTTCTTTAAGCTCAATTTAGATGTAGAACGTAATACTTATTTCAGCTTTAATTTTACTCAATTTCTTCAAACATACAACCGCTGTTTGGCTATAAAAGAGCAATTACAAAATCAAATTATATTAGACCAAGACCATTGTTCTGATATTTTACATTTAATATTATTACCTGTTCTACTTAAAGGTGATGATAAATACACCTTCATAGGATAAATACAACCCTTGGTCATTATTGGCCTCCACAAATATTTTTAATACTAAAAACAGTTTCCTTAATTAGGAAGCACTTATTCTCTGTAATTCTATGACGCTAAAACGATTTTTTCGTATGCTTGCCCTCGTACTATTAATTGGCATGGCATCTGTATTACCTATACCGATAGCCTTTGTCAGAAAAGATGATGTCCCTAAATTTCTCATTGAGCAAGTTGACAAAAATGAAAACGAAGATAAAGACGATAATATCAAGGAATTGTTTTAACGCCTTGACTTTGTTCGAAAAATCATCTACCTTCTTTTAACTACTGATATAATCAATTTAAACTGACCATATCAAAGCAATGGAACACATTCAGCTTAAGCTGACTTGTGTTGATTCGTGCTTTGCACTCCCTCCCCACAAGAAAATGTGCTCTAACGAACACTAAAACTCACATCCGCTCAGGAACATCAATACCTAACAAACTAAAGGCATTTCTAATAGTGTTTGCTACTTGTTTAGACAGTTGTACTCTAAATATTTTTTCGTTTTGTTTTTCGGCCCCAAGTATAGATACATTTTGGTAAAAGGAGTTAAATTCTTTTACCAAATCATAAGTATAATTAGCAATTAACGCCGGGCTATGATTATGCGCTGCAAGTTGTATTACTTCAGGAAACAACTGTAGTTGCTTGATAAGGTCTTTTTCTTTGTCGTGGAGTGACACTTGGTCTGTACTGAGCTTAACCGAAGAGTCAAAATCAGCCTTTCTTAAAATAGCCTGTATACGGGCATATGTATATTGAATAAATGGTCCTGTATTCCCTTGAAAATCTACTGAGGCTGCAGGGTCAAACAAAATTCGTTTTTTAGGATCTACTTTTAAAATAAAATATTTTAAGGCACCCAATCCAATAATATTATAAATATTTTGTTTTTCTTGATTGTCGTACCCTTCTAGTTTCCCTAAGTCTTGAGATATTTCCTGCGCTGTATCTGTCATTTCTGTAATCAAATCGTCTGCATCTACAACGGTACCCTCCCTACTCTTCATTTTGCCACTTGGCAAATCTACCATGCCATAACTTAAATGGTACAAATTTTTGGCCCAATCAAAACCTAATTTCTTGATGATTAAAAACAACACCTTAAAATGATAGTCCTGTTCGTTACCCACTGTATACACCATGCCTCCAACATCTGGATAATCTTTAATACGTTGTATAGCGGTACCAATATCTTGGGTCATATAAACCGCTGTGCCATCAGCGCGTAACACAATTTTTTCATCCAATCCGTCATCAGTTAAATCACACCAAACCGATCCATCTTCTTTTTTGAAGAACACTCCATTTTTTAAACCTTCGGCAACAAACTCTTTACCCAAAAGATAGGTATCACTCTCATAATAATAGCAATCAAAATCTACACCTATATTTTTATAGGTGATTTCAAAACCAGCATAAACCCAACTGTTCATTTTTTTCCAAAGAGAGACAGTATCTTCATCCCCGGCTTCCCATTTGAGAAGCATGTCTTGGGCTTCCAATAAAATTGGGGCTTGCTTTTTGGCATCATCTTCCGCAAGACCTTCGGCAATAAGCTTTGCTATTTCCTTTTTATATTCTTGATCAAACTTTACGTAATAATCCCCAACCAATTTGTCTCCCTTTAATCTAGTGTTCTCAGGTGTTTCGTTATTCCCATAACGTTTCCAAGCCAACATACTTTTACATATATGTATACCGCGATCATTGATTATTTGAGTTTTATATACTTTTTTACCGGATGCCTTTAAAATTTCAGCAACACTATATCCCAATAAAACATTACGGACATGACCCAAATGAAGTGGTTTATTGGTATTAGGTGAAGAGTACTCAACCATAACAGCTGGATTATTTGAGTTTTCTTGCACAAATCCAAAAGCATTATCGTCTTTTATTGTGTTGAAATAATTTAAGTAGAACGTATCGCTAATAATAATATTTAAGAACCCCTTGACTACATTAAACCCTTTTACATCCTGAACATTCTCAACCAAATAATTTCCCAAAGCTTCACCTAGTTGTATGGGATTGATTTTTGCCGAACGCAACATTGGAAATGTAACCACTGTAATATCGCCTTCGAAATCTTTACGTGTCGCCTGAAACTCTACAGTCTCTAAATCTACACTATATAAAGTTTTAAATGCTTGTTTAATATGATTTGATAAGGTCTCTTGAACGGTCATTCTTGTTAAAATTAAGCAGCAAAGATAAACTTTTTTAAACCTATTTTTTATTATACTTTTGAAAAGAATCGAATAAAAAACTTATGAAAAAGAATGTCATATTGCTCGTAGGATTGTCCTTTTTATCCTGTAAAAAAGAAGGCCATATCTTCTATAAAATTAACTAAATTTTAACCTTTTTATCAGTGTTTTACACTACTCTAAATTAAGACATACCTTACTTATTTTCAATTGCTTAACATTTTATCGAGTAATTGATTAATAACAATATGTATTTCGTCGACAAAAGTGTAGTTTTCCTATGTTTTTTACCGTTTGTCGATGGCAACTTTTTTTTTATATTTTTATTGTTCCATTCATCTAATTTTTTGGTATTAAAACCCAGAAATTAGGCATTCCCCTACCTTTTGGCAACTTTTGTTATATAATGTAAAGCTATTAATCATAGCCCCAAACAATGATGATACTTACTTTTAGTTGTAGAGCGGAAATGTTGCTTTGTTGTGTTTGCTTAATTTTCCTATCCCTCAAGGTAAGTTTAGGTAATACATTAATTGTTATACCTAAAACCACTTATAGTTCATGAAACAGTTAATTACTTTAACTGCAATTTTATTTACTATATTCTATAGTTTCTCACAAACTACAGAACAAGATAGTCTTGCCTTACAATTAGCTTTCCAAAAACAAGATTCAGTCAAGGTTGATATTTCGATAGAACTTATCAAGTCTTTTTATAATTCTAGTGACTATCAGCGAGCATTAAGCTATATTTTAAAAACTGAAAAACTCTCTACTACATTACAATATCAAAAGGCCACAGCCGAAATAAAATATTACAAAGCACTTATATACGCACAACGTGACGATTATTTTAATGCTCTCGACAACTATAACAAATCATTAAGTCTTTTTGTACAACAGCAAGATTCATTAGGTATGGCCAAGGTTAATAATAGCATTGGTCTTATCGAAATTAAAAGGGGTAATTATAATAAGGGACTTCGATACTCTTTATCTGCAATAGATATTTTTGAGCGTAAAAACCTTAACAGCCAGTTAAGCTCTGCTTACAATAATTTATCTGAAGCTTATTTTAACACAAATCAATTCGATAAAGCACTTGAGTTTAATGTTAAAGCACTTAGTGTTAGGGAACAACTCCGTGATAGTTCAGGCATAAAAATGTCTACAAAAAATATTGCCATATTATACTCTATGCGTAAAGAGCATAGAAAAGCCATTGAATATTACGAAAAATTACTTAGTTCCTTAAACCCAGAAAAAGACCAAGACCTTCGAGGTGATATCTTACCAAGAATTGGTGCAGAATATTTACAATTTAATGATTATGCCAAGGCCAAAACCTATTTGCTAGAAGGCTTAAGATTAAACAGGGCAAATAATAATAAACCTGGGCTATTAAGATCGCTTAATAACCTTGCGAAATTAAACCTAAAGAAAAATAAGGTTAGATTGGCAGAGATTAGGCTAAACGAAGCTTACGCCCTTACAAACGAGGTTGAGGATGATAATGAACTTTTAAAAAACTACAAATTAAGGATTGCCATAGATTCTATTAAAGGAGACTACAGAAGTGCCTTTGGTTGGCAAAGAGAGTATTATTCCCTAAAAGTTGATTTGGATAAAAAGAATGCAACTCCTATTATTATTGAAGAGCCTTTTGATTCCAATAGCGAAGTTGATGTCAACTTGCCAAATGGTAATACTGTTTTAGTAAATAACAGCAAAGAATTCAAGCAACTAAAACTTATAGCTTATGGTTTAGGCGCTGCGCTACTAATATTATTAATAGCCTTGGTAATAATGTATATAAATGGTAGACGTAAAAACGAGCAGACCCAAGAGCTTGAAGAATTAAATAAACAGTACAAATTACAAAATGATTCAATTTTAGAACAAACTGTACATTTGGAAGAAATGAATCAGGTAAAGGATAGATTGTTTTCAATTGTGTCACACGATTTAAAAGATTCTATTACGGGGGTTAAAGCCTTCTTAGACCTCTTAAAGGAAGATAGCATCACCCAGGAAGAGTTTGATGAGTTAATCCCTGAGCTAAGTGATAATGCAGATAATGCAGCGGCTCTATTAATGAACCTCCTCAACTGGTCTAAATCTCAAATGCAAAATTTAGAACCTAAACCAGAATTATTTAATATTCAAGATGTTTTTAGCGACAAAATGAGCCTTATTGAGAAAAAAGTTGAACAAAAGCGTATTATTCTACTTGACGAATCTATTAAAGATTTCGTTTATGCCGATAGAAGCATGGTTGAGATTGTTATCCAAAACTTGCTTGCCAATGCCGTTAAATTCTCTAAAGTTGGTGACGTTATTACAATTTCTAACAGAGAACGTAATGGCAATGTTCTTATCTGTATTGAAGATACTGGTGTTGGTATTTCCGAAGAAAATCAAGCTAAATTATTCAAGAATGGAGGCTTCACTACTAGAGGCACCAATGCAGAGAAAGGCACAGGTTTAGGCCTCTCAATATGTAAACAATTAGTAGAACTTAATTACGGAAAAATTTGGGTTGAAAGTGAACAAAATCTCGGCAGTAAATTCTTTGTTGAATTACCTAAAGCTAAACCAATTTCATAACTACGTCAGGCAGCAAAAATTCCATTGTTCGTTTTCTAGTATTTTTTTTTACAAACAATTAAGCCTTTGGCAAAAATACTTCTGCCATCATACAACGGGCACTACCTCCGCCGCAAGTTTCAATTATATTAAGCGAGCTTGACATAATAGAACTATGTTTTTCAATAGTTTTAATCTGTGATGGTGTTAAACAATCATATGCGGCTTGACTCATTACAATAAATAACTTTTCCTCCCTGCCTTTAACTTGCAGCATATTTCCTGCAAAATTACTGACCTGTTTCTCTGTAATGTCAATAATTTCTTTTCCATCTTCTTTTAAGTGCTTAATCACATTTTTACGCTCTTTTTTATCATCTATGCTTGCCAAACAAATAACAGCAAAAGTCTCACCCAATGCCATCATAACATTGGTATGGTAAATTGGTGTACGTTTACCTTCAAATGTTTGGTTGGCAGTGAATAACACAGGCGTAAATTCAAAATCCTCACAAAACTCTATGAATAATTCCTCGTCAGCACGTGGCGATAATGCGCAAAATGCTTTTCTATTAATACGGTCCAACAAAACACTTCCCGTTCCTTCTAAAAACAATCCTTCATCTTCAGCATTTCTATAATCTACAATATGGTCTATGCGGAAGCCTTCTTTCTCTAAAAGAAATAACACCTCTTCGCGTCGTTCTAACCTTCGGTTTTCTGCAAACATGGGATATAGGCCAACAACACCATTTTTATGAAACGAAATCCAGTTATTGGGAAAATGGGAATCTGGTGTGTCCAATCCATCAGTGGCATTAAACACAACAACATTAACTCCAATGTTTCTCAGTTTTTCCACAAAAGTGTCAAACTCTTGTTGTGCTCTAAGCTGCAGTTCATCTTGAGACACATTGGTTATTTCTTTCTGGTAATGGTTATTAATGGCTGTTTGCTCGTTCATCCTAAAACTTGTAGGGCGTACCATCAAAATTGTATTTGTTGTTTGTTGCATCATCGTGTCGGACGCAATCCGACATCTGTTAAATTAAACGTCTAAATAAAAACAAAATTATAACTTTTAAATATGAAATAGCTTGACTTTATAAATAAAAAAATACAAATTATTATCCCTTCGCTAAAGCTGTCAAATTAAGGTTTTGTATTATCTTTGTATAAGCGATATTTAACATTTAATTTTTATTAAAAACATACATTATGAGACGCCTATTCGTATTAATTTTCAGTGTTGTTTTATGTGCTTCTTGCAACAATAAGAAAAAAGAATATTTACCTGTAAATACCGAACAAGAAACCAAAACCCCTTCATATCATGGCAAGGATAAAGAAAAGAAACCTCAACCAGACATTCATGTTGATAAAGCACCAGATGGTATTACCATTGCAGAGTTGTACAAAAACCGTAACGACTATGCCAATAAAAAGGTAATTGTTAGAGGGCAAGTAGTCAAGATTAATAATGCTATTATGGACCGTAATTGGGTACACCTTAAAGACGGCACCAAAGATGCTGATAAATCGGATTTAACCTTTACAACTCAAGAAGAAGTAAAAGTAGGCGATATTATTACTTTTGAAGGCACTGTTGCATTGGATAAGGAATATGGTAAAGGCTATGTTTATCCTTTGGTGGTTGAAAATGCTACCTTAAAATAGCCGCTAAAAAGAACTTTTGTTATTTCATACGGACTTGGCTTTATCAAAAAAATAACTTCTTTTAACTGCTGATATAATCAATTTAAAATGACCTTATCATTACAATGGTACACATTCGCCAAAGGCGAACTTTAATCTGCGCAGCTTCGCTGACTTTGCATCTTATAGTAAATGTGTTCCATCAACAGGGTTAAACGAAACTTCAAAAAAAATAAATCATTCTGAATGAATATGACAAAAAAACAAATAAAACGAATTCTCAGAATAGTTTTTATTATGGCAAGCATATCCTCCCTATTCTTTGTACCATGGCTTTTGGTAAAGGTATGGATACTACCGCTACCGGATACGCTTCAAGAACAGTTAGATGAGGCCATTGGTCATGGATTTGACGGAATGATTGTTTATGTAGACCAAGCCGGTCAGCCACCTCAGTATTTTGCTTCTGGCTGGCACAATCGAGAAACCAAGATACCTGCCAAACCTCAAGCCCTATTTAAGCTCGCCAGCATCAGCAAGCTATATGATGCTGTAGCTGTCACCAAATTGGTAAGTGATGGGCGACTTTCTTTGGATAAAACCATCGCCGATTATTTACCGGAACTCGTGGGAAGAATCGAAAACGCAGATAAAATTACTTTGAGGGTGATGATACAGCATAGAAGTGGCATTCCAAATTTTACGGACGCTCCAAATTTTTGGGCAGCTCCAACAGAGACCTATGAAGAAAGCCTTGCATTGATTCAGGACATGCCGGCCAACTTTGAACCCGGTGAAGACTATGAATATTGCAACACGAATTACCTGTTAATCAATAAGATAATGGATAATGTATTGAGCTATCCCAACTTCCAATTCATTCAGGAAGAAATTCTAATACCGCTAAACCTTAACCATACCTTCGGTTCGCTAAGCGAAGTGAATTTAGATGACGTGATGAGTGGCTACCATGTAGGACATCCTTATGATTTAAAGACGGACGACCACGCGGATGACTATGGAATGTTAGCTACCGCAGAAGACGTGGGTACTTTCCTAAGGGCTTTGAACAATGGATCATTGTTTGAACAAGGAGAACAGGAAATATATTCTTCCATTTATGAGTATGAACATTCCGGTTGGATTCCGGGATACCAGAGTTTTGCTAAATATCACAAAGATCTTGATGCTGTTATTATCGAGTTCTATAGTACAACCGATCCTAAACTGTATAATTGGAACATGTCAGAAATCATAAATAATAGAATTGTTAAAATCCTTAAAAGACAAAAAAGCTCATAGCACGTATGTATAATGCATACACGTATTCAAACACCTTAAACGAAAACTCAAAAATATTTAATCTCTTATTAAAGGCATCGTCGTACATCGCAATAAACCTTCTTGTTTACCTATTTCGGCATAAGGGACTTCCTCTACCGTAAAACCCTGTTCCCTAAGCCAAGTATTTAAACGCGTGAAATTTTGTTCTGATATAATGACCTCTTCAGATATGGAGAAGATATTACTATTCATATTGTACATTTCATCTTTAGTAATTTCAAAGACATTGTCTTTACCAAAGAAATTTACCAACCAGTTATAATCACTTTCATTCAAAAATCCGTTTTTATGAATAATGGCTTTGTCTTTCCCAATTGGTTGGAAACAACAATCTAAGTGCAAGGCATTTTCTTTAGCCTCGGTGTTTGATTTTCTTAATTCGAAGGGTTTTACAATTTTATTTGGAAATAATTCTTGTATTATTATTACTGCATCCATATTGGTTCTAGCCGTTATATATTCGGCATAATCTTCACCAGAATATGTGCCAATAAAAATATAATCGTTCCAAGGCATCACATCACCTCCTTCAACATGGCATTCTTCTGGTAATATGATTCTATTTTCATCTTCTATCTGATCCCAAAGAAATCTTATCGCCTCAATTTCTCTATCTCTATCAGGTAGAATATTGGCCTTTATTATTTTATTCTCAATAACAAAAGCTATATCCCTAGAAAATATCTGATTGCAATCTTTAATCACATTTGGTCTGTATACATCCACATCATATTTTTTAAAAACCTGAGCCACAGCATCCATTTCCAAAATCATATCTGCTTCTTTTGGATATGTCCCTGCCAATACATGTTCTATACTTTTAGGATCATAACAATCTTCTTCCTTAGGCACTGGCCCGTTGCTTTCTGCTGTTCCTAATACTACCGCTCTTAACCGAGAAGTTTCGTTTTTTATATTGAGTTTTAACATGACGCAAATATAAAAAAAGGCTTCATAATTATTAGGAAGCCTTTGAATATAAGTATGAATAAAAAAATTATCTTTTCTCCATTGTTTTAAAATCTCTGTGAGTTTCACCTATATATAATTGTCTTGGTCTACCAATAGGCTCTTTACGCAATCTCATCTCGCGCCATTGTGCAATCCAACCTGGCAATCTTCCCAATGCAAACATCACGGTAAACATATCCGTAGGGATACCCATAGCACGATAAATAATGCCTGAATAAAAATCGACATTAGGATACAATTTACGCTTTACAAAATAGTCATCGTTTAACGCTTCTTGCTCCAATCCTTTTGCAATTTCAAGAATTGGATCCTCTACACCCAAATCGGCTAAGACCTCATCAGCTGCTACTTTAATTATCTTAGCACGTGGATCAAAGTTTTTGTACACACGATGTCCAAAGCCCATTAAACGAAAAGGGTCATTCTTATCCTTAGCCTTGGCCATATATTTTTTTGTGTCTCCTCCGTCTTCCTTAATGGCTTCCAGCATTTCTAAAACTGCTTGATTTGCACCACCATGTAAAGGTCCCCAAAGTGCAGATATCCCCGCAGATAAAGAAGCAAAAAGTCCTGCATGTGACGAGCCAACAATTCTAACTGTCGATGTTGAACAATTCTGTTCATGATCGGCATGCAAAATCAATAATTTATCTAATGCATCTACTATTATTTTGTTCTGAATATATTCTTCATTTGGTTTTTTGAACATCATCTTAAGCATATTCTCAACATAACCCAAACTATTATCTCCATAATCTAGTGGTAATCCTTTCTTCTTGCGTAAAGTCCATCCAACTAAAACTGGAAATTTACCCATTATTTTTACTACAGAATTGTACATATCTTCTTCTGAATCAACATTTACCGAAGAAGGATTAAAGGCAGTTAGTGCACTTGTAAGTGAAGATAAGACACCCATAGGATGAGCCGTTTTAGGAAATGCATCGACAATTTTTCTAATATCGTCATCTACGACAGATTTCTCCTTAATATCCGCATGAAATTTATCATGTTGCTCTTTAGTTGGAAGTTCTCCAAAAATCAAAAGATAGGCTACTTCTAAAAAATCAGCTTTTTCGGCCAACTCTTCTATAGAATATCCTCTGTACCTTAAGATTCCTTTTTCTCCATCCAAAAAAGTAACACCACTTTCACAAGCACCTGTGTTTTTATATCCCGGATCAATAGTAATGACTCCTTTGGTAGCGCCCCTTAAGGTTTTAATATCTATTGCAACTTCATTTTCTGTCCCTAAAACTATTGGGAAATCATATTTTTGACCGTTAACTTCTAACGTCGCTGTTTCTGACATATAATTTGTATTTAAAAAAAATTGAAAGTATGCTAAATTAAGAAATTTAGATCATTTCTTTGTTAAGATTTAAGACTAATAAAGCAGTAACTTTCAATGATAACTTAGTCTCTATTAGACAACAAATATTACGGCCCAATTTTATGGGTTTCATTATAAATAACTCAAAAAAATAGATTCAACTTTAATAAGCTGATACCTTTGTGTCTGCCTTTTCTTTAACCATTTTTTCAAGCATATCTGTGGTAATGGATTTTGGTCTTTCCAGAGGATATCCTAATGCCCTATCCCAAATAATATTGGACAACACACCCAATGATCTTCCTATCGCAAATAGTACCGTATAAAAGTCATATTCCCTAACACCGTAATGCCACTGTACCACACCTGATTGGGCATCTACATTTGGCCATGGGTTCTTTGCCTTTCCGTGTTCCCGTAAAATATCGGGAACAACTTTATAAAGTGCGTCAACATATTTAAACAAATCATCATCCGGCATATGTTTTAAGCAAAATTCTCTTTGAACGGAGTACCTTGGATCTGTTTTTCGAAGTACAGCATGCCCATAACCTGGAATAACCTGACCTTTATTTAAAGTATCCCAGACATACTGTTTCATTTCATCTTCTGAAGGAAGCCTTCCACCCATTTGATCTCTTAGGCCCTGAAGCCATCTTAAAACTTCCTGATTGGCCAAACCATGCAAAGGTCCTGCAAGACCATTTATCATAGCTGAAATTGAATAATACACATCCGATAACGAACTGGCAACTAAATGACCAGTATGTGCGCTTACATTACCGCTTTCATGATCAGCATGAATAATGAAATACATACGGGAAACATCATCGTATGGTGCATCCTTACCCATCATGTATGCGAAATTTCCACCTAAATCCAGTGTCGGATTCGGGTTTTTATGTCCATTTTTTGAGTTGTATAATTTATTATAAATATAGGCTCCAATTAATGGTAATTTAGCCATAAGGTTAATAGCATCTTCATAAGTTGACTCCCAATAATCCATTTTGCTCATCCCTTTTTTATACTTAACATTAAAATGGGATTCTCTTTGCAAACTCATAACGGCAGCTGATAAGATAGCCATAGGATGACTTTCGCTTGGAAATGAATCAATAACATCCCAAACATAACGAGGAACTATTCGACGATTTCTAAAAGTTACCATTAATTCTTCAACCTCCTCTTGAGAAGGAATTTCGCCAGTTAGCAATAAAAAGAATAAACCTTCAACATAAGGCATTTCTGCTCCGATGGGTTTAGGCAATTTTTCTAAAACCTCAGGAAGTGTTAGCCCCCGATAACGAATCCCTTCCATCGGGTCTAAATAGGAAATGTCGGTGACTAATCCTTTAATCCCCCTCATACCTCCAATAGCTTGAGCAACAGTTACATTATCAATTATCTCGTTTCCATGCTCTTTTAATAATGCAGTTATTCTTGGTCGATGCTCCTGAATTTTTTCATATAGTTTGTTTTTTAAAGTGCTCATAATGATTTATTTAAGTTGATACTGAATTTTATAAAATCTTCTTAAATTACGATGCAAATAGTTTAATTAAAATGATAAATATCATAAATAAAAAAAGGCCATATTCTGTTGAATATGGCCTTTTCATGTTAAACATGTTTTATTACATCTCTAAACTTTAAATGCATTTCTTTGTGGATAATAGGCAACGTGACCCAATTCTTCTTCAATGCGGAGTAATTGATTATACTTCGCCATTCTGTCACTACGAGAAGCAGAACCTGTTTTTATTTGGCCTGTATTAAGCGCTACTGCTAAATCTGCAATAGTATTGTCTTCAGTTTCGCCTGAACGATGAGACATAACTGATGTATAACCCGCATTGTGAGCCATATTAACTGCAGCAATAGTCTCGGTTAAAGTTCCAATTTGGTTTACTTTTATTAAAATGGAATTTGCTATGCCATTTTCTATACCACGAGATAAACGCTCAACATTGGTAACAAACAAATCGTCTCCAACCAATTGTACTTTATCTCCTATCTTATCTGTTAAATATTTCCAACCGTCCCAATCATTTTCATCCATACCATCTTCAATAGATATTATTGGATATTTTGAAGACAGTTCAGCCAAATAATCAGCTTGCTCTTCACTTGTTCTTACTTTTCCTTTATCGCCTTCAAATTTCGTGTAATCGTAAGTTCCATTTTCGTAAAACTCGGCAGAAGCACAATCCAAAGCTATCATAACTTCTTCCCCTAACTTATAACCAGCGTTCTTTACGGCTTTGGCAATTGTTTCTAAAGCATCTTCTGTACCATCTAATGTAGGTGCAAATCCGCCTTCATCCCCCACTGCTGTACTCAAATTTCTATCATGAAGCACTTTTTTAAGGTTATGAAATATTTCGCTTCCCATTTGCATGGCATGTGTAAAATTTTTCGCTTTTACAGGCATAACCATAAATTCTTGAAATGCAATTGGTGCATCGCTATGGGATCCCCCATTAATAATATTCATCATTGGTACCGGAAGTGTGTTTGCGCTAACACCGCCTACATACCGATATAAAGGCATTCCTAACTCTTGAGCAGCAGCTTTAGCTACGGCCAATGAAACTCCCAAAATTGCATTTGCGCCTAGCTTTGATTTATTAGGTGTCCCATCTAACTCACACATTAATTGGTCAATATCATTTTGATTAAAAACAGATACTCCCAATAATTCTTCTGCAATTGTGGTATTAACATTTTCAACTGCCTTCAATACACCTTTACCCATGTAACTATTGCCTCCATCTCTTAGCTCTACAGCTTCATGCTCTCCAGTGGAAGCTCCTGATGGAACTGCAGCACGTCCTAAAATTCCGTTTTCGGTTTCAACATCGACTTCAACAGTTGGGTTACCTCTTGAATCAAAAATTTGTCTTGCATGGATATTAATTATTATACTCATAACTACTTGAAATTAAATTTTACACCCAAATTTACGGTTAAATCTCGGCATGGTTTATATGTCTTATAAAGAAATGTCCATTTTACTTTCTATAACGTTTTAGTAAAACAAAAAAGACAATGATTTTTAATTTTCATTGTCTTTTTTTGTTATCTAGATGTTATGCTTTCTATAAACTGATCGAACAAATATGTTGAATCATGAGGTCCTGGACTAGCCTCTGGATGAAACTGAACTGAAAAACAGTTTTTGTTTTTCATGGACAATCCCGCTACTGTATTATCATTTAAATGAACATGTGTAATCTTTAATTCGTCATGTGCTTCTGATTCTTCCCTATTAACAGCAAATCCGTGATTTTGAGATGTGATTTCACCTTTACCAGTATCAAGGTTTTTCACTGGGTGATTAATCCCTCTATGTCCATTATGCATCTTGTAGGTTGAAACTCCATTTGCAATTGCTATTACTTGATGCCCAAGACAAATCCCAAATAGCGGCAAATCACGTTTAATAATCTCTTTTGCCAAATTTTGAGCTTCAACTAATGGCTGAGGATCGCCTGGTCCGTTTGATAAAAAATATCCATCAGGATTCCAAGCCTCCAATTCTTCAAAGGAAGCATTATATGGAAAAACTTTAATGTAAGCGTCCCGTTGAGCCAGATTACGCAAGATGTTCTTCTTTATACCAATATCTAGTGCGGCTATTTTTAAAGACGCTTTTTCATTTCCGAAAAAGTAAGGTTCTTTAGTAGACACTTTTGAGGCCAGTTCAAGACCATCCATATTAGGGATTTTAGCAAGCTTAGCCTTTAGTGCTTCGACATCTTCTATCTCTGTAGATATTACCGCATTCATGGCACCATTTTCTCTTATATAGCTTACAAGTGCTCTTGTATCAACATCTGAAATGGCTAGCAAATTATTCTTTTCAAAAAAATCTTCAAGAGACCCGCTGGCATCATCGCGAGAGTAATTGTAACTAAAGTTTTTACAAATTAATCCAGCAATTTTTATGGAATCCGACTCTACTTCATCATCGTTAACACCGTAGTTACCAATGTGGGCGTTAGTAGCCACCATTAATTGTCCGTAATAGGATGGATCCGTAAATATTTCTTGATAACCTGTCATTCCGGTATTGAAGCATACCTCTCCAAAAGCACTCCCCTCTTTCCCTACTGCTTTACCATAAAATATTGTACCATCGGCGAGAAGAATTATTGCGTTTTGTTTTCTTTTATATTTCATGTGTGGCTTATTTTCTAATTAAATTGTCACATGCAACATCCAAATAATCTTGTTCTTAGACATGATAATTTTATCACTAGATGTTTCATTCGTTAAAATTTTTTTTGCAAAATTGATAAAAAAAAGGATAAACTAAAATAGTTTATCCTTTATGTTATTAATGCTTATTAACATTATAATGTTCCATAATAGTTTAAAATCATCTGCAATTTAGTTTCATCTTTTACAGATATTTTCATTTTAGACATATAATTGCTTATTTCTTTTGAGTGTTCACCAAACAGTTTAGCAAAAGACTTGTTCTTTAATTTGATTTCTTGGACAACATTTCCTTGTTTAAAATAAATTTTATTATCATCAAGATATCTATCAGGTGCAGTGACTTGGGTCAATGGATCTTTTATCCCTTTTTTTATTTTCTTTCCGTTCCTCTTTAAAATCTCAATATTATTATTCATTGCTAAAACCTCCATATAAGAAGCATCATTGTCAATATTCTGATATCTTTTAAATTTTCTTTTATTGATTATCACTTCTTTGATAACCGCATTATTGAACATATAAACAGAATCCTTGGAGATTTTAGCTAAGATTGCATCATTCTTAGCATCGTAATTTAATCCTTTTATAGATAAATTTTTTCCATCTACATTCGTGATTACTCCTTGTGTCTTCCAATCTTCAAATAAATATACTGTTCCTTCAGTTTTAGTAGTTACAACATTTCTTAACCAAGTTCCAGCAGTAAGTGCAGAATTACCAGTTAAATTTTGTAGACCTGCTCCAATGTCAGAATCATTTTGACTGTTAATATTAAATGATAGGAAAACAAATAATAACGAAAGTAAATATTTCATAACTATAGTAATATTAAATTTTGATATCTCCTCTTTAAAAGCTTATAACGAATTATAGTGGTCCAATATTCTGTGAACATCCTCTACGTCTTTATATCTAAGTTTATTTTTCTCAACAAATTTCTTAACATCCTCCTTATTCTTACTATCGATAAAAGACAAAACCGTAGATTTTTTCAGCTTAATCTCTTCCATTTCATCACTTTCATTACAAACGTATATTTTTTCATCTATTACAAATTGATCTGGTTTCATCATTTGCAATGTCATCGGGTTTACTTTACCCTCTTTTATTGAGATACTGTATTTACGCAATAAAGTATTACCATTAAATTTGACAATATGTTCAAAATAAGTATTTCTTTTATATTCAGGATCTAATTGGCGAACAAAGTTCATATTATCCACAACGATTTTGGTAATACCTCGAGGGTTTATTGCCAATATGGCTTTATCTGGAAATTGAGCTTCAAATCTCTCAAATTGAATATTATAATTAAAAGAAGCTATTTGATAAACATCTTCTCCATAGTATATTTTCCCATTCTTTACCCAAGTATCAAATAAATACGGGGATCCTTTAATTCTTTTGTCAACGACAATATTTTTAACCCAAGTCCCTCTATTTTCATTATTTACAACTTCCTTAGTGAGTCTTTCAATGTTCTGCATAGAACTTTGTGCTATAACAAAATTCATTAGTAAAAGAAGCGTAATTGTTAGTGTGTATTTCATCTATAATTAAAGTTTTTCTTGCTGTCTGCTAATGTAAGCCGAAAGACATTTGTAGGAAATATTATAGTCTTAATAAAACGTTAAATTTTAATATTAAGTATAAAAAAAAATGAGCCAATAAAGCTCATTTTTTTTTATATATTGATAATAATTTTATTCTTCTTCATTAGAAGCCTTAGTCTCAGCAGCTGGAGGAATGTTAGCAGACTTGCTACCACCTCTTCTACTTCTTCTAGTCGTTTTCTTGGTCACTTTATCGGCATTATAAATTTCGTTGTAATCAACCAATTCTATCATAGCCATATCAGCATTATCACCAAGACGATTTCCAAGCTTAATAATTCTTGTATAACCTCCAGGACGATCACCAACTTTAGCAGCAACATCTCTAAAAAGTTCAGCCACAGCTTCTTTTTGTCTTAATCTGGCCATTACAATTCGCCGATTATGCGTTGTATCCTCTTTAGATTTTGTTACTAAAGGTTCAACAAATTGCTTTAAGGCTTTTGCTTTTGCTACAGTTGTATTAATACGCTTGTGCTCTATTAAAGAGCAAGCCATATTTGCCAACATTGCTTTTCTGTGAGCGGTCTTTCTACCTAAATGGTTTACTTTTTTTCCGTGTCTCATGTCTTTTTTTATTAACCATCATCTTGCTACAACTCTTTATGAGGAGCAAAATATGATGTGTTAGTCTAGTCTTTATCTAATTTGTATTTACTTAAATCCATCCCGAAGTTTAATCCTTTAACATTAACAAGCTCTTCAAGCTCCGTTAAAGATTTTTTTCCAAAATTACGGAACTTCATTAAGTCGTTTTTGTTGAATGACACAAGATCACCCAAGGTATCTACTTCTGCAGCTTTCAAACAGTTTAATGCACGAACAGACAAGTCCATGTCAATTAATTTCGTTTTAAGCAACTGTCTCATATGAAGTGATTCTTCATCATAAGTTTCAGTTTGTGCTATTTCATCCGCTTCTAATGTTATACGCTCATCAGAGAATAACATGAAATGATGGATTAAGATTTTTGCAGCTTCAGTCAATGCATCTTGAGGACTGATAGAACCATCAGTCATGATTTCGAAAACTAATTTTTCGTAATCCGTCTTTTGCTCTACACGAAAATTCTCAACACTATACTTAACATTTTTGATTGGAGTATAAATAGAATCGGTAAAGATTGTACCCATTGGCGCTGTTGCTTTTTTATTTTCTTCAGCGGGAACATATCCTCTACCTTTTTCAATACTAATTTCCATATTGATACTTACTTTAGGATCAAGATTACAGATTAC
>Ga0316189_10002058_pt1 | contig 19840 bp, 16 predicted proteins | sample LowCovwburrow_MG_FD_204930 | JGI IMG/M metagenome (GOLD analysis project Ga0316189, IMG submission 204930) | Coastal sediment microbial communities from Maine, United States - Lowes Cove worm burrow | ecosystem: Environmental > Aquatic > Marine > Coastal > Sediment | place: USA: Maine... | reverse complement strand
GCCCAGCGGAACCAGTACGGTCAACAAACGCACTGATTTCAGGGCCAGCAATATCAGCAGGGCATCCCCCGCCAGCCGCCCCTCTGCAATCTGGGTGAGATACTGCGCCAGCGCATTGCTGATGGAAACCAGCGACAGCACCAGAAACACGGCAACGAATGACTGGGTCAGTTCCCGCACCAGATATCGGTCTATACGTCCCAAAACACCGGCACTCCGAAGCAGGAATATGGATGTGGAGACCGAAGCACTCCTGCCGCGATTCTGCGGTGTTGGGGCCGTACAGTACAAGCCAGGGCCCGTGTCATCCGCTGCCACCGCTCGAGGCCGGATGCGCCGCGCGGTATACCGAAATCTCGATCACCTCCTATACTGAAACCTGCGGGCGACCGATGCGACGAGACCCATGAAGGATCCCCCGCATGCGGTCCGAAAAGCCCACCAGGAGCACCGACCATGTCGACCAAGAGGCTGGCCGCCATTATAGCGCTGGACGTGGTGGGCTACAGCCGAATGATGCAGTCAGATGCGAACGGCGTCCTGGCAGCCTTGAACGCGATTTACCGTTCGGTGGTGAGGCCCGCAGTGGCCGCCTCGGAAGGGCATATTGTCAAGCTTATGGGCGACGGCGCCCTGATCGAATTCGCAGCCGCGTCCCAGGCGCTGGAATGCGCGGTGCGGATACAGCTGGCGCTGCGCGAACCCGACGCGCCGTTTCATCAACCGGAACCCATTCGTTTGCGCGCCGGCATCCATGCCGGTGATGTGGTCGCAGAGGGCGGAGACATATTTGGCGACGGCGTCAACATCGCGGCCAGACTCCAGGCGACCGCTCATCCCGGAGCCGTTCTAGCCTCACGCACCCTGTGTGATCTGGCGGGCAGCAACCTCCCGTTTCGACTGCGTCGTGAAGGCGTCCACTCATTCAAAGGCATCGCACAACCCATCGAAGTGCTTTCCGTGGATTTCACCGACCCCGCGGTTAACGGCCGCCGCAAGAGACAGGCTGAATCGCAGCAGATCCGCTTTTGTACAACCCGGGACCAGGTGCGCCTGGCCTGGACCATGAACGGCGATGGACCGCCGGTGGTCAAGGCCCCCAACTGGATTGGGCATCTGGATCTGGATTGGCGCAATCCCGGTTTGGCACCCATCATCACCGCCGTTTCAGAGCGGTTCAGGCTTGTGCGATTCGATGCCAGGGGTAATGGCTTGTCGGACTGGGACCTGGACAGCATCACATTTGACGATTTCGTAGACGACCTTGAATCCGTGTTTGACACCGTGCCCGTCCAGCGGGCACCGATCGTGGCTATTTCTCAGGGCTGTGCAGTCGCGGCCGCCTTTGCCGCCCGTCATCCCGAGCGGGTATCCGCAATCGTCATGATCGGTGGATTCCCCCTCGGTCGGGCCAATCGAGGCTCCAAGAAAGACACAGAACTGGCGGGCGCATTCCGGGCGATGATGACCGCTGGCTGGGACGACGCTTATCCATCGCTGCGGGATCTGCTGGCTCAAATCATCATACCAGGGGCCAGCGAAGAGGAACGTCGAGGCTACGCCGAGGACATGCTGGAGATGATCTCTCCGGAAAATCTTGGACGGTTTCGTGACGTGGTGGATCACTTGGACGTGACCCGCCAGTTGGGCGCCGTTCAGGCACCCTGTTTGGTTTTGCACGCCCGCGGCGACCGCATGCAGCCAATCGAGCAGAGTCGCCAGCTTGCTGCCGGCCTGCCAAACGCCCGTTTTATTGCCTATGACAGCGATAATCACATGATGCCGGATAACGACCCTGCCTGGCCATTGCTGGAGCGCGAAGTGCGGTCCTTTCTAGCCGCACACATCTGACGCGGGGAGATCATCCCGGGGCAGCAGTCGCCAGCCTGGATTTCCTGTACCATTTCTCTGTGATCGGGGCCGTCGTTGGCTGCCAGCGCACAGTGTCCGCGTTTCAGCCGGCGGAGCGAGACCCGGCGCACCCGTTCGAGCCCCGAACCGCCCATTTTCCAGACACACCCATGCCGCATCGAGTTGGAGCCGCCTTTATGAAATTCGCAGTCAAGAGTGGAAATCCCGAAAAGCAAAGAACAGCCTGCGTCGTAGTGGGCATTTACGAGTCGCGGCGCATGTCTCCAGCCGCCGAGCAACTCGATGAGGCCAGTGGCGGCGAACTGTCCGGCATCATTCGCCGCGGTGACATGGACGGCAAGCTCGGGCAAACCCTGATCCTGCACGCTGTTAAAAACGTGATCTGCGACCGCGTACTGATGGTGGGATGCGGCCGCGAACGCGACCTGGTCGATCGTCGCTACCGGGACATCATCGCTCAGGCCACCACTACTCTGAACAACACTGGCGCCACCGAGGCGGTCAGCTACCTTACCGAACTCACCGTGCGGGGGCGCGATGACCGATGGAAGTTGCGTCAGGCGGTGGAAGCCACCGGCGGGTCGCTATACCAGTTCGATGCGCTCAAGAGCGAGAAAGACCAGCCCCGGCGTCCACTGCGAAAACTGACCCTGAGCGTGCCGAATCGGCGGGATCTGCCCGACGGTGAGCGCGCGGTGCGGGAAGGCGCCGCCATTGTCGAGGGGATGCGGACTGCTCGGGACCTTGCCAACCAGCCGGGTAACATCTGCACCCCCAGCTACCTGGCGGACTACGCCACCAGCATGGGCAAGAGCCATAAGAGCCTGTCCGCACGGGTGTTGAACGAGGCGAGCATGGCCAAGCTTGGCATGGGATCCCTGCTGTCGGTCAGCGCTGGCTCCGAGCAGCCGGCCAAGCTGATCGTTCTGGAGTACCGGGGCGGGAAAAAGAAGCAGCCGCCCGTTGTCCTGGTGGGCAAAGGTGTCACCTTCGACAGCGGCGGTATCTCGCTCAAACCCGGCAAGGGCATGGACGAAATGAAGTTCGACATGTGCGGTGCAGCGGCCGTACTGGGCACGATGCGCGCCTGCGTCGACCTGGAGCTGCCGCTGAATCTGGTGGTCCTGGTGCCAACCACCGAGAACATGCCGGACGGGCGCGCCACCAAACCCGGCGACGTGGTCACCAGCCTGTCAGGGCAGACCATAGAGATCCTCAACACGGACGCCGAGGGCCGACTCATTCTGTGCGATGCGCTGACCTATGCAGAGCGCTACAAACCGAGCACGGTGATCGACATTGCAACCCTTACCGGCGCCTGCGTGGCCGCGCTGGGTAAAATACCCCACGGCCTGTTCTCCAACCACGAACCGCTGGCCAACGACTTGTTGGCAGCAGGGAAAGCAGCGGCCGACCGCGCCTGGGAAATGCCCCTGTGGGACGAGTACCAGGACCAGCTGAACAGTAACTTTGCCGACATGGCGAACATCGGCGGGCCTTACGGCGGCGCAATCACCGCGGCGTGTTTTCTGTCCCGATTCGCAAAAAAGTATCACTGGGCGCATCTGGATATCGCGGGGACGTCCTGGATCAGTGGAGACACCAACAAGGGCGCAACGGGCAGACCCGTACCCCTGCTGGTGCAATATCTGCTGGATCAGGTGAACACAGCAAGTTGACCGAACGGCGTGCACCACCGTCACGGGGGAAGGCATGGGCCGTATCAGTCGACGCTGCCGGCGCGGCGCACCGTCACCTCGTCCACGGGCGAGGTGGGTTCGCAGCCTTCAAGCTCGCATGAGTCGAGCTCCGGCAGCCGTGTGGCGCCCGGCTCGGCCCCCACTGTGCGCATTAGATCGCACAGCTCCTCGATGCGTGTGTCCATGGCATGGATGTGATCCAACATGTGATTGACCGCGTGGGTCACTGGATCGGGCATGTCTGGCGTTGTGCCGTAGGCGTCGAACCCGATCTTGGCAGCAAATGCACGTCGGCGGGCGTGGTCAGCATCCTCGACCACCCGGCGGACCACCTGGCCCGGAACACCCACCACCGTTGCCCCGGACGGCACATCCTTGAGCACAACCGAATTGGAGCCGATGCGGGCGCCTTGGCGCACCACGACCGGACCTAGAATCTTGGCGCCTGCACCGACCACCACATTATCTTCCAGCGTCGGGTGCCGTTTGCCTTTGTTCCAACTGGTGCCGCCCAGGGTCACACCGTGATAAAGCGTGCAGTCTTCTCCCACCTCGGCGGTTTCACCAATCACAACCCCCATTCCATGGTCTATGAAAAAGCGCCGACCGATGCGCGCGCCCGGATGGATTTCGATACCGGTAAGCCAGCGGGCAATGGTCGATAGCATCCGTGCAACCCACTTGAGTCCCATACGCCAGAGCCGGTGGCTCAGGCGATGAATCAGAATCGCATGGATGCCGGGATATGTGGTTACGATCTCAAATACGTTGCGCGCCGCCGGATCCCGGTCGAATACGCAGTAGATGTCTTCTCGGAACTGCCTGAACATGCTTGCGGACCGTCAGTTGATCAACACTGTTTCATAGCTCATGGATCGATAACTATACACTCATGCGAGGTGACATCGATTCGAACCTGTGACTCACCCTATCGACACAACCCAGGACGCAGTCAGCGCTGACCACCATGGCGCGCCTGGGCGGCGCCGAGAATGCCGCGCAGAATGTTGATCTCAACCGCCTCCACCTCGGCCCGATTGAACAGCCGCTTGAGTCGGCGCATAACCCGCCCGGGGCGGCTGGGATGAAGAAAACCGATGTCGATCAGGGTCTGTTCCAAGTGCGCGTAAAAGTGCTGCATTTCGCCGCCCGTTGCGGGTCGATCTTTGCTCAGGTCGGGGGGCGTGTTTGACGCTTCCGCCATGCGCAGTTCGTAGGCCAGGACCTGCACCGCGGCGGCGAGATTGAGAGAGCTGAAATCCGGCGCTGTGGGAATGTGCATCAACAGATGGCACCGTTCCAACTCATCGTTACTCAACCCAGATCGCTCACGCCCAAACAGCACGGCTGCGCGCGCTGCGCCTGGCGACCGGATCCGGGCCACCGTCTGCCGGGGGTCCGCCACCGGCCAGGGCAGACTCCGCAACCGAGCCGAGGCGCCTACCACCAGGTCACACTCCTCCACCGCCTGGTCCAGGGACTCGTAGATGCGTGCGCCCTGCAGCACATCCTCCGCACCCGAGGCCCGCGCTGTGGCAACATCATCCACCCGGCAAACCGGCTGTACCAAACGTAAATCCACCAACCCCATGGTCTTCATGGCACGCGCTACCGCACCGATGTTGCCTGAGTGGGTGGTTCCAACCAACACAATGCTGACCTGTTGCATACGCCAACTCACCTGTGGAGCGATTCGAGCCCGTCGCTACCAGCCGACCGGCTCCGGTGGCACGCACGGGACAAAACTTTTCACCGTCTGATACAATCCGCCGCCTTCCCGGGACCAGCCAGGATTCACGCCCAATGCACCCGACTCTCAGCATCGCTCTGCGTGCCGCCCGCGAGGCGGGCCGCGTCATGCTACGCAAACTCGATCGCCTCGATCTGGTCCACGTGGACACAAAGCAGCGCAACGATTTCGTCAGCGACGTGGATCGGCAGGCAGAGGCCGCGATTATACGCTTGATACGCAACACGTACCCCGATCACGCCATCCTGGCCGAAGAGAGCGGCGCCAGCGGAAAGAACGAGAACGAATGGGTGATCGATCCGCTGGACGGCACCACAAACTATTTACATGGCTTTCCCCACTTCGCGGTTTCCATTGCCTTTCGCCATGCTGGGAGGCTGGAATCCAGCGTGGTGTACGATCCCATGCTGGAGGAAATGTTCACCGCTTCCCGCGGCGGCGGCGCATTCCTGAATGATCGACGCGTTCGGGTGAGTGCCGCATCGGGCCTGAACGGCGCGCTGCTCGGAACCGGGTTCCCGTTCAAATCACCTCAACACGTGGACGCCTATCTGGAGACCTTCCGCGCGCTGTTTAACCGTTGCGGCGATATCCGACGGGCCGGGGCAGCCACCCTTGATCTGGCCTACGTGGCCTCTGGGCGACTGGATGGGTTCTGGGAGATCGGCCTGGCCGAATGGGACATGGCCGCAGGCACCCTGTTAGTGCAAGAGGCCGGCGGGCTGGTGGGAGATTTCGGCGGCGGCCACGCATTCCTGGACACCGGCAACGTGGTTGCCGGGACCCCAAAAGTGTTCAAGGCCATAGTCCAGACCATACACCCGCTGCTCCCACCCGCCCTGGCGAGCTAGTCCATCAGGTGGCGCTGGGGACGCTACCCGTTGGATCGTTTCGATCAACGGCGAACACAGGATTCCCGCACCGATGGCAGGTCTTCTCTACCCCCAGTTCGCCGCCTCGCGGGTCAGGGCGTTTCCTCTGCCGACGGTTTGCCCTCGCCTTTGCGTGTCATCAAATCCTCGCGACTCACGCCCAGGGCAAGAGCAGTGGTGCTGGCGACGTAAATGGATGAGTAGGTCCCCACCACAACACCGACGATAAGCGCCAGAGAGAAGCCGTGGATGATCTCACCCCCGAGGAAAAACAGGGACAGTAGCACCAGCAGGGTGGTGAATGAGGTCATCAGGGTACGGGACAGAGTCTGATTTATCGAACGATTCATCACCTCCTGGGTGCTGCCCTTGCGCATCACCCGAAAATTCTCCCGAATGCGATCGAACACCACGATGGTGTCGTTCAGGGAGTAACCGATCACCGCCAGAAGCGCGGCCAACACCGTAAGATCGAACTCCGCCTGGAACAGCGAGAAAAAACCCAGGGTGATGATCACATCATGGGCCAAAGCCGCCACCGACCCGGCGGCGAACCGATACTCAAACCGAAATGCGACATACGCCAGAATACCGGCCAGGGCATAGAGTATCGCCAGTCCACCCTGCTCGGTCAGCTCATCACCCACTTGGGGGCCGACAAACTCCACCCGCCGCATCTCCACGCCAGCGGCTTCGGGTGCGCCCTGAAGCGCGCTCAGTATCTGGGTGCTGATGGCCGCCGAATTGACCCCTTCTCGCGGCGCGATTCGCACCAGGAGTTCCCGGGCAGTTCCAAAGTGCTGTACCTGCGCGTCATCGAAATCGGCTGCGATAAGGGCGTCACGCACCGGCGCCAGGTCCACCGGCTCCGGATACCCCACTTCGATCAGCGTCCCGCCGGTAAAATCGATGCCCAACTTGAGACCCTGAACCGCCAACGACGCCAGCGAGACAAGCACCAAAATAGTAGAGAGGATGACCGCGTAGCGACGCTGGCCGAGAAAATCGATGTGCGTTTGCTGCTTGAGTATTTGCATACTTTTGTATCCGTTTGCCTGAACCGGAGCGTCCGGGTCAGATGGCCAACTTCTGGATGCGCTTGCCGCCGTAGATCAGATTGATCAGCGCTCGCGTGCCCATGATGGCGGTGAACATAGAGGTCACGATGCCGATGGACAGAGTCACTGCGAACCCTTTGATCGGTCCCGTCCCGAACATGAACAGCACCAGTGCCGCAATCAACGTCGTGATATTGGCATCGGCGATGGTGGACAAAGCCTTGGCATATCCGGCGTCGATCGACGCCTGAGGCGAGTTCCCCACCCGAAGTTCCTCACGAATGCGCTCGAAGATCAGCACGTTCGCGTCCACCGCCATACCCACGGTCAACACGATACCTGCGATACCGGGCATGGTCAGGGTGGCCTGCAACATGGACAACAGGGCCACCAGCAGCACCAGATTTACCGCCAGCGCCAGGTCGGCCGCCAACCCGAATACTCGGTAGTAGAACGCCATGAACACCAGCACCAGGGCGAAACCCACCAGCACGGCAAGGAAACCCTGATCGATGTTCTCCTGGCCCATGCTCGGCCCGACCGTGCGTTCTTCAACGATCTCCACCGGGGCCGCCAGCGCGCCTGCGCGCAGCAGCAACGCCAGGTCACGCGCCTCGTTGGTGCCGTCCAGTCCGGTGATCTGGAAGCGCTTGCTGAGCCGCTCACGTATGCGCGCCACGTTGATCACCTCTTCCACCGTGGAACTGATCTTCTGCGTCTCCTCGCCCACCATCCGGGTTTCGGTGCGCCGCTCAATGAACACCACACCCATGAGCTTGCCCACATTGTCCTTGGTGGCATTGCTGAATCGACTCGCACCGCGCCCGTCCAGGGTAATGAAGACCGCCGGTCCCCCACTTTGCTGATCGATACCGGATGACGCATCGGTGATGTAGTCACCGGTCAGCATGACCTGGCGCTGGAGCAAAATCGGCTCACCGCTGCGCTCACGATAGAGCCGGGCCCCCGGTGGTACCCGGCCGCTGCTGGCGGCCTCCCGGGCGTCGTGTTCCTCGTCCACCATCCGAAATTCCAGGGTCGCCGTGGCACCCAGAATGTCTTTCGCCCGCGCGGTGTCCTGAACGCCGGGCAATTGCACGACGATGCGGTTCAGCCCCTGCTGCTGGATCAGCGGCTCGGCCACGCCCAATTCGTTGACTCGATTGCGCAGCGTTGTGATGTTCTGGCTCAAGGCAAAGCGCCGCCGCGCCTCCTGCTCCTCCTCGGTGAGGGTCGCAACCACTCGGCGGGTGCCCTCGTCCACGACGAGACTGAGGCCGCTGAGTTCGTCATTCAACAACTGACGGGTCCGCTCCAGATCGGCAGCGTCACGCAAGGTGATCGTCACCCCACCGGTCGGGTTGCGAATCACCCCCTGATACCGGATGCGCTCGCCCCGAAGCAGATTCCTGACCTCGGAGGCGTAGTTCTCCTCCGCCTGCTGTACCGCGGCCACCATGTCCACCTCCATCAGGAAGTGCACACCGCCTCGCAGATCCAGGCCCAGATACATGGGGATTGCGTTGATCGCCTTGAGCCAGGACGGGGTGCTGGAGGCAAGGTTCAAGGCCACGGTATAGCCACTGCCGAGACTGCGTTCAATCAGATCCGCCGCTTTGAGCTGATCCTCGGTATCCTTGAAACGTACCAACAGCCTGCCGTCGCCCAGCTCCACGCCGCGGGTGCTGAGGCCGGCCTCGCCCAAAGTGGCCTCCACCCGATCCAGTACATCAACCTGCAACTCTGCCCCTCGATTGGGCAAGACCTGCACCGCCGGGTCCTCACCAAAGACATTGGGCAGTGCGTATAACAAACCGACCGACACCACCAGGGCAATGATCAGATTCTTCCACCACGGATAGCGGTTGAGCATGGAACAGAATTCCTCGAACTGGGAGGCGTGCCGGGGTCAGGAAACCCCGACATCCCGAGTGACGCGGTGCGAACCGCCGGCGCCGGAGTTTAAAGGCTCTTGGCTGTGCCCTTAGGCATAACCGTGGCCACCGCCTGCTTTTGCACCTTGAGCTGCAGGTTGTCTGCCGCATCAAGCAGAATAAAATTGTCGCCCACCTCGGCGATCTTGCCGAATATTCCGCCGCTGGTGACCACTTCGTCGCCTTTCTTGATGGCTTCCACCATCGCCTTATGCTCTTTTTGACGTTTCTGTTGAGGGCGAATCAGCAAAAAGTAGAAAATAACGATCAAAAGCACCGGGAACAGTAAGCCGATCATGCCCGGTTCGCCGCTACCCCCCATCTGGGCCATTGCCTCGGGGATGAAAAAATTCAACACAGTTTCCATCTCAAGAATGCCTTCTATGTAGCTGAAAGAAAATAGTTTTAACACGACCGGCAAGCATCTGCATCCGTTCTATCCGCGCCTGGAATGTATCGCGCTCGGGCCGTTGGTTCATAGGGACGGGGTCGTCAAGCCGCGCATATCATAGAACTCCCGCACGCACGCGTCCAAGCGCCTATGCTCGATGGCATCCCGCAGGCTCTGCATCAGCCGCTGGTAATAGCGCAAATTGTGAATTGTGTTCAATCTGTGACCCAGGATCTCATTGCACACAGACAGGTGTTTCAAATACGCCCGGCTGTAGTTGCGGCAGGTATAGCAGTCACACGACTCATCCACTGGCGAAGTGTCGTGACGGTAGCGGGCGTTACGCAGGCGCACCGCGCCGGTCGGGGTGAAAAGGTGTGCATTGCGGGCATTGCGGGTCGGCATCACGCAGTCAAACATGTCGATGCCGCGCCGAACAGCCTCGACAATGTCCTCCGGTCGACCCACACCCATCAAGTAGCGCGGACAGGATCTGGGCAGTCCGGGTACTGTGGCGGTCAGGGTGGCATTGCGCTGTTCCAAGGGTTCACCCACCGCGAGACCACCCACCGCGTAGCCGTCGAATCCCAAGTCCACCAGAGCAGCCGTGGAATCCGCCCTCAGATCCGGGAACACACCACCCTGAACGATACCGAACAACGCAGATGGGTTGTCGCCATGGGCGATCCGGCAGCGAGCCGCCCACCGAATAGACAGCGCCATCGAGTCGGCCGCCTGATCCCGGGTCGCCGGATACGGCGTGCACTCATCGAAGGCCATGACCACATCTGACCCCAACGCACGCTGCACCGCCATGGACTCCTCCGGGCCAAGAAACACCTGGGCGCCATCAACCGGCGAGCGAAAGTGCACGCCTCGTTCGGTGATCTTGCGCATGTCCGCCAGGCTGAACACCTGGAAGCCACCCGAATCGGTCAGTATCGGCCCATCCCAATGCATAAAATCATGCAGATCGCCGTGCAGGGTGATGATCTCGGTGCCCGGCCGCAGCATCAGATGGAAGGTGTTGCCGAGGATCATCTGCACACCTATCTCTCGCAGTTCCTCCGGCGTCATGGCCTTGACCGTGCCATAGGTGCCGACCGGCATGAACGCAGGTGTTTCAACCGTACCGCGGTCGAAACTGAGGCGCCCCCTTCGGCTGATGCCGTCCTCGGCGAGCAGTGTGAACGCCATGGCCATCAGCCGCTGGAACCCGACACTACGCCGCGCCCGCCTCTATGCCGTCGACCTTTCTGAAGCCCCTGGGCAGCACCCGGCCGCGACGCCCCCGGGTGCCCTCATAGGCATCCAGATCCTTGGATTTCAATGCCAGATGCCGCCGGCCACAGAACAGGGTCAGGGTGCCACCCGGCGGCACGCTGGCCAAGGCCAGGAGTCGATCTTCTCCACCCTTGGCCAGAGCCATGATTCGATTGCCCTTGCCGCGGCCCATCTGCGGCAGATCGGCCATGGGAAACACCAGCAGATGACCCTCCGAACTGATGGCCGCGAGCCGATCACCCACCGGGTCGGCCACCATCACCGGCTTCAGAAGATGGGCACCGGCGGAAAGCGAAACCACAGCCTTGCCCGCCTTGTTGCGTGAAAGCAGGGCGCCAAAGCTGACCACAAATCCATAGCCGCCGTTGGACGCGAGCAGGAACCGGTCCTCATCGCGACCCATCACCACCGAGACGAAAGCAGCTCCAGCCGGTGGATTGAAGCGCCCGGTCAGGGGTTCGCCATAGCCCCGGGCCGAAGCCAGGGTATGGGCAGTCAGCGCGTAGGCGCGGCCGGCGGAATCCATGAAAACCGCGCTCTGGTTGCTGCGCCCGCTGGCCGCGGAGAGGTAACTGTCACCGCTCTTGTAGGGTAGAGCTGCGGCGTCCACCTCGTGGCCTTTTGCCGCACGCACCCAACCCTTCTGGGACAGCACCACGGTGACCAGTTCGCTGGGGATCAGATCTGTTTCATCCAAAGCACGGGCGGGTTCACGTTGAATCAATCGGGTCCGACGTTCGTCGCCGTAGGTCTCGGCATCCTCGACGATTTCCTGGCGCACCAGTTTGCGGAGCTTGCTCCGTGAGCCAAGAATTGCCTCCAGGTGGTCGCGTTCGGAGGCCAGATCGGCCTGCTCCCCCCGAATCTTGATTTCTTCCAGTCGGGCGAGCTGCCGCAGCCGGGTTTCCAATACGAAATTGGCCTGCAGCTCGCTCAACCCGAACCGATTCATCAGGGCGGGCTTGGGTTCATCCTCCGAACGGATGATGCGGATGACTTCGTCGATGTTGAGAAGTGCGATCAGCAAACCGTCCAACAGATGCAAACGCTCAAGCACCTTGGCCAGCCGGAACTCCAGACGCCGTCGAACGGTGTCGATCCGATAGCTGAGCCAGTCGCTCAGAACCGGTTTGAGACCCCGCACCGACGGGCGACCGTCGAGACCGATCATGTTCAGGTTGACCCGGTAACTCCGTTCCAGATCAGTGGTGGCGAACAGGTGGGTCATCAGCCGATCCAGATCGACCCGGTTAGACCGGGGCACGATCACCAGCCGGGACGGATTTTCATGGTCCGACTCGTCCCGAAGGTCGTCGACCATGGGCAGCTTCTTGGCGGTCATCTGAGCGGCGATCTGCTCCAGGATCTTGGCCCCCGAGGTCTGATGGGGCAGCTCGGTGACGATGATCTCACCGTTATCCCGCTCCCACACCGCCCGGGCACGCACCGATCCAACGCCGGTCTCATACATCGCCCGCAGTTCCCCCGGGGTATTGATGATCTCCGCGCCGGTTGGATAGTCCGGCCCGCGCACGTGTTCCAGCAATGCGTCGAGCTCGGCCTTGGGATCCTCCAACAAACGCACGCAGGCCGAGGCCACCTCACGCAGATTGTGAGGTGGAATATCGGTGGACATACCGACGGCGATGCCGGAGCCGCCGTTCAGCAGGACATTGGGTAGCCGTGCGGGGAGCCGGGATGGCTCTTCCAGCGTACCGTCAAAATTGGGCACCCACTCAACTGTGCCCTGGGCCAACTCCTGCAGCAGCGTGCGGGCATAAGGCGTGAGACGTGCTTCGGTGTAGCGCATGGCGGCGAAAGACTTGGGGTCATCGGTGGAACCCCAATTGCCCTGCCCGTCCACCAGCGGATAGCGGTAGGAGAACGCCTGCGCCATCAGCACCATGGCCTCATAACACGCCGAATCCCCGTGCGGATGGTACTTGCCCAACACGTCGCCCACGGTGCGGGCGGACTTTTTGTGCTTCGACGCGGCCGACAGACCCAACTCGGACATGGCGTAGACGATGCGCCGCTGCACCGGTTTCAATCCATCGCCCAGAAACGGCAGGGCGCGATCGAGAATGACGTACATGGAATAATCCAGGTAGGCCTTCTCTGTGAACTGGGACAAGGCCAGCCGTTCGACGCCCTCGGGGCTGAAGGTGATGTCCTCTGCCATCGACGTGAATACTCCGGGAACATGGATCGGCAGACCCTCGGCGGGCCAGGGCCGCTGATCTCAAAATCAGGCTGGCGGCAAGGTTACGCGTCGGTATGCGGGATGGGAAGCGCTTCGCCGATGACGCTCCCGTGAGCCAAGGGTGGCAGGCCGAGATGTCGCGCCAAAGTCTGACCGATGTCAGCGAATCCGTTCCGAACCCCACAGCCTCCGGGGGCTACTCCGGGGCCGAATGCCAGCACCGGCACCTGCTCCCGGGTATGGTCCGTGCCCGACCAGGTCGGGTCACAACCGTGATCGGCGCTGATGATGGCCAGATCACCGCCCACCATGGCCGACCGCAATTCCGGCAGCCTTCGGTCAAACGCCTCCAGAGCGGCGGCGTAGCCCGGCACATCGCGGCGATGTCCATAGAGCATGTCGAAATCGACAAAGTTGGCAAAGATCAGACTGCCATCAGCGGCCTCTGACAGCGCCGTCAGGGTGGCGTCGAACAAGGCCTGGTTGCCGTCGGCCTTGACTTCGCATCCGGTGCCGCGGTGGGCGAATATATCGCCGATCTTGCCCACCGAGACCACCGGATGCCCGGCATCGGTCGCCAGGTCCAGCAACGTCGGCCCGGTTGGGGGTGTGGCCAGGTCGCGGCGCCCCGCTGTTCGTTTGAACTCGCCGGTGCGTTCGCCGATGAACGGACGGGCTATGACGCGACCCACATGGTATGCATCCACCAGCTCCCGGGCGACGCGACACACCTCATATAAACGATCCAGGCCAAAGTGCTGCTCATGGGCCGCGATCTGAAACACGCTGTCAGCCGAGGTATATGCGATGGGGCATCCGCTGCGGATATGGGCTTCCCCCAGCAGTTCAAGGATATCGGTGCCCGAGGCGCGTCGGTTGCCGATCACACCGGGCAGGGCGCAGCGCTCCACCAGCTCATCGATCAGTACCTGGGGAAAACAGGGTTGGGTGTCAGGAAAGTAACCCCAATCATAGTCCACCGGCAGCCCGGCCATCTCCCAGTGGCCACTGGGTGTGTCCTTGCCCCGACTCAGTTCGACGGCGCTGCCCCAAACCCCTTGAACCGACGCCGTGTTATCCAGACCAGGCGCCATGCGGCCGGTGCTGAGTTGCGCTGCACGGCCCAGGCCCAGAGCCAGCAGATTCGGGACCTCCAGGGGCCCTGACCGCACGCCGTCCCGATCCGCCTGGCCGGCTGAACAGCATTCGGCGATGCGTCCGAAGGTATCGGCCCCCTGATCACCGAACTCGGCGGCGTCCGGCGCCCCGCCTATGCCAAAGGAATCCATCACCAGCAACAGCGCGCGTGTCATCAATCAGCTCCCTGATGCCCGACAATCTGGTCGATGATCAGCGGACGCGGCTCCGGCCCGGTCGGTGAGACATGGATCAGTGTCCGAATCCGATCCACCGCCGCGGCAGCGGCATCGTCGCTGCCCGCATGTACTTGAGCGAGAACATCCCCGGCATTCACCCGCGCACCGATCTGCACAATGTCGGTCAGGCCCACGCGGTGATCGATCCCGTCGCTGGCCAGTCGACGACCACCGCCGAGTTCGATCACCAGCAGACCGATCTCCCGTGCGTCCATGGCAACAATCACGCCGCTCACGGTCGCCAACGCCGGTTCGATCACGGGCGCCCTGGGAAGATACCGGTTGCTGTGTTCCAGGAAATCCACTGGGCCACCCAGGGCGGCCACCATGCGCGCGAACCGTTCCGCCGCCGCACCACTGTCCAGGATGGCTTGCAAACGCGCTCGGGCACACTCAACGGTGGGCTCGATCCGGCCCAGGGTCAGCATGGCGGCGCCCAGAGCCAACACCAACTCGTGCAGGCGGGGGTCCCGGCTGGCACCGGTCAGATAGTCAACCGTTTCTGCCACCTCCACGGCATTGCCCGCGCTGTGTCCGAGTACCTGGTTCATGTCCGTGATGAGCGCGGCGCTGGGCAATCCGGCGTCACCGGCGACCCGAACGATGCTCTCGGCCAGCGCCCGTGCCATTTCCGGGTGGTCCGCGAAGGCCCCGTTACCGCACTTGACGTCCATCACCAGACCGCCGAGCCCGGCCGCCAGCTTCTTGGACAGGATCGACGCGGTAATCAACGGGATGGACTCGACGGTGGCGGTCACATCTCGAATGGCATACAGACGACGGTCGGCCGGCGCCAGTTCCTGCGTCTGGCCGATGATGGCGCAGCCCACCTCGGCCACCACCCTCTGGAACGCCTTGATGCCGGGCGCGGTGCTGTAGCCCGGAATGGATTCAAGCTTGTCCAGGGTACCGCCGGTATGGCCAAGGCCACGGCCGGAGATCATCGGCACGAAACCGCCGGCCGCCGCCACCATGGCCGCGAGCTTCAGGCTGACCTTGTCGCCCACACCGCCGGTGGAGTGTTTGTCCAGAACGGGCCCGTTCAAATCCTGGCTGGACCAGTCCAACACGTCGCCGGACGCGGCCATGGCCCGGGTCAGAGCCACGCACTCGTCCGCGGACATGCCCCGGAAAAACACCGCCATGGCAAAGGCTGCGGCCTGCCCTTCGCTGAGGCTGCCGTCACTGAGGCCCGCGACGATGAAATCGATTTCGTCGGTAGCCAGCGCATGCCCATCCCGCTTGTGTCGGATGATTTCCTGCGGCAACACGTTAGCGACGGCTCCCTGTCCGAACCCGGCCGAGCAGGTCGACTGCAACAAGCACCGGGACTGAGCCGACCCGGTAGATATCACCGCACCGGCTGCGTGGCGAAACCGACCCGCGGCAATACGACGCCGCCATGGCCTGATCAATAGTCGTCGGTGGTGTCATGGCCATCGCATCCTTCGATTACACTTAACAGGCTATCCAACAAGCCGCTGGCACCAAACCGAAAACGCTCGCTGCAAACCCAATCCCGCCCCATGATTTCATCGGCCAGCGACAAATACTCCGCGGCCTGGCTCAGTTCACGAATCCCACCGGCGGCCTTGAACCCGACCTCGGCACCCCGATCGCGTATCGCCTTGAGCATGATCGCGGCGGCCTCAGGGGTAGCGGACACCGGGGTCTTGCCGGTCGAGGTCTTGATGAAATCGGCGCCGCTGTCGATGGCATCGAGACTGGCCTCGCGAACGGCCTCGGGCGTGGCCAGCACGCCGGTCTCCAATATCACTTTCAATTCCACCGCCGGTCCGCAGGCCGCCTTGCAGTGGGTTATCAGGTCGCAACTCAGCGCCCGCTGCCCCGCCAGCCACGCATGATATGCCATAACCAGATCCACTTCGTCAGCGCCGTCGGCAACGATGGCCCGGGTTTGCAGCGCGGCCGCCTCCACATCCGAACCACCATCGGGAAAGTTGGCCACCGCCGCAACCCGGATGCCGGTGCCGGCCAGGGCCTTCCGGCACTGGCCGACGAACTGTGGCCACACACAAACCGCCGCCACCGAACCGTGGGCGGTCACTGCACGCTCGCACAGGGCGTCCATATCCGCTGCCTGTTCCAGCGGACCCAGACGCGTCAAATCGATAAGGCCCAGAGCCCTGTGCGCCACCGCCACCTCATCCAGCACGGTCGACCTCCTGCGCAAACGCGCACAATACCCGTTGCAAATCCGCCACCGCCCGGCGCCCGACCTGCAGGGTCTGCTGATGGCTGAGAGCCGTATCGCTCATGCCCGCGCCGAGATTGGTGATCACCGAAATGGCCGCCACACGCAGACCCAGGTACCTCGCCAGAATCACCTCCGGAACCGTCGACATTCCAACCGCGTCGGCTCCCAGAATCCGCGCAGCCCGGATTTCCGCGGGGGTTTCGAAATTGGGTCCCGCAAACCACATGTAGACCCCCTCGCTCAGGACGATGCCTGCCTGCTCGGCGGCTCGCCTTAAGCAATCCCCCAGGGACGCGTCATAGGCATCCACCAGGTTGACAAAACGCGCTGAGTCAGAGGTCCCAAGCAGCGGCCCCTGCGCAGCCAGTTTGATATGGTCGCGAATCAGCATCAGACGACCCGGGCCCAGGTCCGGATCCAGGCTGCCGGCGGCGTTGGTCAGCACAAGACGCTCGCAGCCCAGCGCCCGGATCAATTCCAAGGGACGGTGCATGCCGTCCATTCGCCCACTCTCATAAAAATGGCTGCGGCCACGCAGGATTGCCACCGGCACGCCCCGCAATCGACCCAGCACCAGCTCTCCCCGGTGCCCGGCAACGCCGGGCTCGGGAAAACCGGGCAAGTCAGCGTAGGGTACGGTCTGAAGCTTCGGCATCGTCTCCACCAGGCTGTCCAGCCCGGATCCGAGCACCAGCGCCAGGGCGGGAACCATATCGCTGTCCCGGCGGACTCTAGAGACGCAATCGCCCAGATCCGCGTTCATGTCAGACTGTCCGGCCCGAAGGCATGGGGCATCAAAGCCCCCAGAGTGAGGGTTTGGTTCTCACCCGAAACACTGCACAGATGTACCGGCGTGTCGGCCTCGGCGAACTCCAGCAGGCGCTGCCGGCAACCACCACAGGGCGTAAGCGGTCTCTCCCCTGGACCCAGCACCAGGACTTCCGTGACCCGGCTGTCTCCGCCCAGAACCAGAGCGCCCAGGGCGGAGGCCTCGGCACACTGACTCTGAGGATAGGCCGCATTTTCCACGTTGCATCCCGCATACAAACGGCCGCTTCCGCCCCGCAGCACCGCGCCGACCCGGAAACCGGAATACGGCGCGTGGGCCCGATCCTGAGCCTGTTGCGCCAAAGCCAGCATATCGTTGGATTGGTTCATCGATCCTTCACATAGGGCACACCGCCTGCACGGGGGGCGACGGCTTTGCCAATAAACCCCGCCAGGAGTATGACGGTCAAGACATAGGGCAGGCCTTGGATCAATTGCACCGGCACTTCGCCGAAGCCGGGCAAGATCACACCCTGCAAGCGCACCGAGACCGCATCCAGGAAGCCGAACAAAAGACAGGCATAAAGCGTCGGATAGGGGCGCCATTTCCCGAAAATCATGGCCGCAAGCGCAATATAGCCTTGGCCTGCGGTCATGTCCCGGACGAAGCCGGCGTTTTGCGCAGTAGACAGATAACTGCCGGCGATGCCGCACAGGACGCCGCAGCACAACATGGCCTGATATCTCAACAGCGTTACCGACAATCCGGCCGTATCCACCGCCGCCGGGTTTTCGCCCACGGCGCGCAATCGAAGTCCGAATCGGGTCCGATAAAGAACCCACCAGGTGAAGGGCACAGCGGCGTAGGCCAGATAGACCAGGAGACTGTGGCCGCTGATCAGATCCCGATAGACTATTCCGAGCACCGGCACCTGCCCCAACGCCTCCGCGCCGGGCCATGTGAGCGCGGGAAACCGTGCCTGTATGGGCAGTGCGGGAGTCTGACCGCCCTGGGCAAACCAGGCGATGCCCAGGGTCACGGTCAGGCCGGCAACCAGAATATTGATGGCCACCCCACTGACCACTTGATTGCCACGATGGGTGATGCAGGCAAAGCCATGAAGCAGCGCCAGGGCCACACCCACCGCCACTCCCACTGCCAGACCGACCCAGGCTGAGCCGGTGATCGCCGCGGCGGCGGCGGCGGCAAAGGCGCTGCCGAGCATCTTGCCCTCCAGGCCAATATCGATCACGCCTGAGCGTTCGGCATACAATCCGGCCAGAGCGGCCAGGACCAGCGGCGTGGACAGGCGCAGCATGGAGTCCAGAATCGAGACAATCATGGTGAGGGTGTCAAGCATCGGTGGCCACCGCCTCAGGCAGACTCAGCCTCAGCCAGATACGCTCGAACAAAGGCCGCAACATATAGGCCAGGGCACCGCTGAACAGAATCACCAGCCCCTGGATAACCACCACCAGATCCCGGGTGATGGTGGGCACCTCGAACGCCAGCTCGGCGCCCCCCTGATACAGCGCACCAAACAACAGACTCGCGAGCACGATGCCAACCGGATGATTGCGGCCCATCAGGGAAACCGCAATGCCGGTGAAACCATATCCCGCGGTGAAATTCAGCAGCAGACGGTGGTGCACCCCACCAATCTCGTTGAGTGCCACAAAACCCGCCAGAGCACCCGAGAGACACATGGTGAGCACCACCACACGGCGGTTGTTGATACCGGCATAACGTGCCGCAGACTCGTTGGCACCGACGGTGCGGATAGCGTATCCCCAGCGGCTGTGCCAGATAAAAAGCCAAACAAAAATACAGCAGATTAACGCCCACAGAAGCGCAACGTTGGCGGGCGACGGAGTGACGGCGATACCCGTCATGGCCAGCAGGCCATGGAGCGACGGAATCCAAGCGGACTCCGCGAAGCTGCGACTTTCCGGTGACATATTGCCGGGTTCGATCAGCACGTTGACCATCAGATAAACCATCAACGCCGATGCGATGAAGTTGAACATGATGGTGGTGATGACCACATGGCTGCCCCGATAGGCTTGGAGATAGCCCGGCACCAGCGCCCACAGCATGCCGAACAGGGCGGAGAACAGAATCATCAGCGGCAGGATAACGGTAAACGGCAGGGTCTGATCGGTGGCCAGGCACACCAGACCGAGGCCCAGTCCGCCGATGTAGGCCTGACCCTCGCCACCGATATTGAACAGGCCTGCATGAAATGCCACCGCCACTGCCAGACCCGTGAATATGAAATTGGTGGTGTAGTAGAGGGTGTAGCCTATGGCTTCGTCATAGCCGAACGCACCGTAGACCATCAAGCGAACCGCCTCCAGCGGGTTTTCGCCAATGGCGACGATGACCATTCCGGAGACCAGAAACGCAAGCCCGA
>Ga0316189_10002057_pt1 | contig 19847 bp, 18 predicted proteins | sample LowCovwburrow_MG_FD_204930 | JGI IMG/M metagenome (GOLD analysis project Ga0316189, IMG submission 204930) | Coastal sediment microbial communities from Maine, United States - Lowes Cove worm burrow | ecosystem: Environmental > Aquatic > Marine > Coastal > Sediment | place: USA: Maine... | reverse complement strand
CGGTTTGCTGGTGTCGTTGTCCTTAAGGGCATGCAGGTATTGGCTTAGACGAAACATGATCAGGCGGCCAGGCGCATGCCGGTTTTTTTCAGCACCGCTGTACTGAACAGCGTTTCGTGTGCACTGCAGTTATTGCCGAGCATTGCTGCAATGTGCTCAGCTTTCTCATTGACCTCGTCGCGTGTATGTCCATGCACCATTGCAAACGTGTTGTAGCGCCATATGGGTAATTGACGAGGCCGTAGATAACAGTGGCTGACGAAATCCAGTTGTCCAATTTGCATGCCGAGCTGTTTGGCCAGATCATCGGCTACGTCCCATACCGTCATGCCGTTTGCCTTCAGGCCGAGGCGATAATGATTGGGTACGGCGCCGATGCGGCGGATGATGCCATAAGACAGCATGTTCTGCAGTCGCTGTTTGACTTCCTGCGATGTGCATCCCGCTTCTTCTGCAATCACTCCATAGGGGCAGTGAACCAGGGACAGGCCGGCCTGGCTGGCATTGATGATTTTCCTGTCCAGTTCATCAGGTGTATAACTGGAGGATGCCGGCATCGTCGCCGTAGCTGCGGCTATGGCTGCAGGCACCGGTACTGTTGTGATCTTGTTGTCAGCATCGAGGTCCAGCCAGAGGCCAACATAAAACTCTTCCTGCTTGGGGAAGTTATAGACCTTGAGTCCTGTTGCCTGTTCAATCATCTTCAGTGTAGTGTCGATGTTATCGGGAGATTCCGTGGCCAGTACAAACCACATGTTGAGTTCATGCTCACGTCGGTAGTTGTGTGCCACTTCGGGGAATTCATTGACCAGTGCAGTGATATGCTCGAAGTGTTCCTCGGGCACCGACATTGCTGCCAGGGTCAGGCCGCCGCCGAGTTTTACCGCATCATATAGAGGACCAAAGCGGCTCAACATGCCTGTGTCCAGCAGGTGCCTGATGCTGTCGAGCAGCGTATTTTCGGCACAGCCCAGGTCGGCGGCAACCAGCCTGAACGGCTGTTCCAGCACCGGGAACCCGCCCTGGTACTGGTTGATAAAGCTGCGCTCCAGATCTGTAAGTCTCATGGTGCAGTGTCCTCCGTATTTAGCCGGATGAAGCTGGCGGGTCCGCCGGTATTTTCAGGAGCAGTGTAGCTGGCGCCACGTTGTTTGAATCGGCGAGTGCTGAACAGGATAGTATGATCGATATCCTCAAGTCCACAGGTTTCAACAATATCCTCGACTTTCTGTTCGACTTCTTCACGGTTGCGTCCATGCACCATGGTAAACAGGTTATAAGGCCAGTCAGGCAGACGGCGGGGTCTGCGGTAGCTCAACGTTACGCAGGAAAATTTGCCGATACAGCTGCCCAGCTTGCTGACGCTGTCGTCGGGTATATCCCATACCACCATGCCATTGGCTTTGTAACCCAGCTCACGATGACGTACCACGACGCCATAGCGTTTTATCGAGCCATTGTTTATAAGCTTTTGCAGTCGCCTGATGACATCCTGTTCTGTCGAACAAAGCCTTTCAGCAATGTCTGCATACGGCCGGCTGACGAGCGGCAGACCATGCTGGACAATCTTGATGAGCGCACGGTCTGCAGCGGAGAGTTGTGCAACCAGTTTGTTGGGTTCCATTATGCCCATTGCAGTTTAAAACCCAGATCAATGAAATAGTCTTCCAGCATCGGTAATGACATCAGCGGATACTCGGCATGCTGTTCGATTTCGTGCAGCACGATATCAAGATGTTCTTCGCTGCATGCAGTTACCACAAACCATAAGTTGAACTCATGATCACGCTCGTAATTATGGTTGACTTCAGGGAAAGCACTGATAATGCGGGCAACACATTCCAGCTCCTGCGGTGGAATCGACATCGCCGCCAGTGTGCTGACGCCGATGCGGTTCGGGGTAAATACCGGGCCAACACGGCTGATCACGCCATCGTCCTGTAATTTGCGTACAGTATTCAGTACTTTATTCTCGCTGACACCAAGTTGCGCGGCCATGTCTGCATAGGGTGTCGCGGACAGGGGGAGGTCGTGCTGGAAATCATTTAACAAACGTTTTTCCAGTGCTGAGAACGATGTGGTGATATCAGTCATGGGCTATAAGCCTGTTCGATGTGCACGGTAGGTGAGAAAAATACCGCTGGGTTTTTCCGCGGCAATCGAACTTACCTGCTCAAATGTTTCGGTATCGAAAACCGCGAGCCGGTCTTCATCGCGAACCGAGGCCCACACTTCTTCGCCCCGGGGTTCGAATTCCATGTGAAGCACGCCCTTGCCAGGCTTGAGTGTTTTGACGATGTTCAAAGTCTGAGTGTCGATGACCTGCAGGGTGTCATTGTCGGGAACCGCAAAATTAACCCAGATATTGCGGCCGTCCGGGCGCGCCATGACGAAGACGGGCTGGCCGTGAACCTTGATGCGACCGGCTTCTTTCCAGCTCGTGGTGTCGATGACAAGGACCTCGTGGCGGCCGATAGCAGGTACGAATGCAAAGTTGCCGGCAATGGCCCAGCCTTCAAGATGTGGCATTTTATAGACCGGCAGTTTTTGTTCGCCTTTGCCATAGTTGTTCAGTATGCGTTTCACGCCGGCATCAAGCTTCCATAAATCCAGCAGGGCCATGCCGTCTTCACCAAACAGGCCGGCGATATAGTAGCGGCCGTCCGGGGTGATGAGTGCGTCATAAGGATTCCGGCCAATGTCTTTGAATTTCCTGATCACCGGTTTGGACGGGCTGGACAAATCGGCTACCCAGATTTCACCGGCATCCCACAGGCTGAAGATGAACTTATGTCCCGGGGCATCAACCAGGCCGATGACCTTTGACAACTGTTTGTCATTGCCATAAACGGCAGGGATGTCGGCGACCAGTTCCAGTGTGCCGGCATCAAATATCTTTACGCCCCCGGGTTCATAGTTGGATACGGCAACAAGGCGGCCATCCTGTGATATCGCGCCGCCAATACTGTTGCCGGCTTGTATGACGCGCTTGTCTATCTTCATCGACAGGATGTCGACTTTGGTCAGGCCGCCATCACGGCCGAAAACGTAGGCGTATCTGCTATCGCGTGAATACACGGCGGATGCATGTGACAGGTCGCCCAGTCCATCGATTCTGCCGAGGCTGGTATTCGTGCTGGTTTCTATGACCTGCACACTGCCGTTGGCACGCTCGATCACAATGCCTAAATCACCGCTGCCCCTGGCATGGCTTTCGGTTATTAGCAGGAATAGTGCCAGAAGAAAGCAGAGACGACGCATTACTTCACGCCCTGTTGCAGTTGCACGGTAATCCATTCCGCCTCGTCTTGCGTCAGCATGGTTTTCCATGGTGGCATGGCGGTGCCGGTGCGGCCTTCAAGTATGGTTGTTACCAGCAGTTCTTTGGGTTTGCCGTTTAGAGTCTCTGGTAGCAGGGCGGGGCCCAGGCCGCCTTTGAGCGTCATGCCATGGCAGGAACCGCAGTCCTGCTTCAGCAGATAGATCAGTTCGCTCTGGCGTTCCGTGCTGATGTCCGCCATTGCCAGATGTGATGCAGATGCCAGCAGGAAACTAGCTATGAATGGCATTCTTTTCATAGACCGTTTCTTCCAGGGCATGATGGAACCAGTCCAGTTCATCGGCAAGCGATACCACTTCACCGATGATGATCATCACGGGCGCCTTCATTTCATGTTCGTGTATTGCGTTATCCAGTTGATCAAGCGGTGCAATCACGCGTTGCTGTGAATCCGTCGTACCATTTTGCACGGCGGCTGCGGGTGTTGAGGCAGACAGGCCGGCTTCGATCAATGAATGGATGACAAGCGGCAGGTTTGCCAGGCCCATGTATATCACCAGGGTAGACTCGGGGTCAGCAATGGATTGCCAGTTGAGATCAACCGGCTCGTCATTGTTGAAATGTGCAGTGATGAACTGCACTCTGCGGCTTATACCGCGATGCGTTAACGGGATGCCGCTGTAGGCGCTGCAGCCTGCTGCAGCCGTAATGCCCGGGACAACTTCGAAAGCGATGTTGTGCTGTCTCAGCGCGAGCACTTCTTCACCGCCGCGGCCGAACATGTAGGGGTCACCGCCTTTAAGGCGAACGATGCGGCGGCCGGATTTTGCCAGGTTAACGATGATCTCGTTGATCTGGTGCTGTGGTATGCAGTGTTTTCCGGGGGATTTGGCAACCGAGATGCGGCTCACTCCCGGGGGAATTAATTGAAGAATGTCGGCAGAGACCAGTCGGTCATAAACAACCACGTCGGCCTGTCTTAACAGTCGTAACGCTTTAATGGTCAGTAAATCGGCATCACCTGGGCCTGCGCCGACGAGTGAAACAAAACCTTTGTGTTGCATGTCCTTCCTGTATTCGTTTGTTGGTTGATGTTGGTAGCCTGCGGGCAACCATGTTATGAACCTGACTGCCCGCAGTTACCTTTACCCTCGCTTGAGGTTGTGGTTAATAGATGTCATGTACGGTGTTATGTACATTGAACTTGCCGGTTGGCGTTATCAGCTTCTTGTCCTTGATAACGGTCTTCAACTTGCGGGTCTTGTCGTCGACAACTACGAGAGCGGACTCTTCGGTCTTGCCATTCCAGACCGAGAACCAGACTTCATCGCCGGCCTTGTTGTATTCGGGCTGGACAACACGTTTTGGACCTTCACCCAGCTTGGCCCATTCAGCAATTGGCAACACCTCGAAACCCTTGTCAAGTTTTTTGATGTCGAACACAGCGATCGACTGACTGATTTTGGTGTCAGGGTTCAGCGGTGCATCGACCCACAGGTTGCTGGAATGGGGATGAGTTTTGATGAACAGTGATCCACCGCCCATACCGTGCAGTATTTCCACGACTTTCCAGGCGTGATCCTGGTGCTTCGCAGGATCGGTGCCGATGACAGTAATGTTATCGTTACCCAGCGCACTGGTGGCCCACACCGGGCCGTATTTCGGGTGCACGAAGTTGGCGCCACGACCCGGGTGCGGAATCTCGGTGGCATCGATCAATGCTTCGAGTTCACGGTCCTTGGAATCGATTACCGCAATCTTGTTTGACTTGTTAGCCGCCGTCAGGAAGTAACGATGCGTGCTGTCCCAGCCACCGTCATGCAGGAAGCGGGCGGCAGGTATCGTGGTTACCGAGAGATTATCAATGTCTTTGAAGTTAACCAGCAGGATCTTGCCGGTTTCCTTTACGTTGATGATGAACTCCGGGTGCTGATGCGAGGCAACGATGGCTGCAACACGCGGTTCAGGATGGTATTCCTGGGTGTCCACGGTCATGCCTCGGGTTGACACGATCTGCTTCGGTTCCAGGGTAAAACCATCCATGATAACGTACTGCGGTGGCCAGTAAGAGCCGGCAACGGCGTATTTGTCTTCAAAGCCCTTGTACTTTGACGTTTCCACGGAGCGCGCTTCCAGTCCGACCTTGATGGTTGCGATGTTGTCCGGTTTCTTCATCCACAGGTCGATCATATTAATCTTGGCGTCGCGACCGATTACGTAAAGGTAACGGCCTGAAGATGACATGCGCGAGATATGGACCGCGTAGCCGGTATCAACGATATTGATGATCTTCTTGGTGTCACCGTCAATGATCGCAACCTGTCCCGCATCACGCAATGTGACCGAGAAAATATTGTCGATGTTGTAATCGTTCATCTTCTTCGTGGGACGGTCTTTCACCGGAATCAGCACTTTCCATGAAGCTTTCATTTCCTTCATGCCCCATTCCGGAGGTACTGGTGGTTCGTGCTGCAGGTAACGCGCCATCATGTCGATTTCTGCTTCGGTCAGATCACCGGAAGTGCCCCAGTTCGGCATGCCGGCAGGAGAACCGTAGGTAATGAATGCCTTCAGCGCGGCATCGCCGCGTGAACGTGTGATATCGGTGGTCAACGGTTTTCCGGTTGCGCCCTTGCGCAGTACGCCATGGCAGCCGGCACAACGTTCGAAGAAGATCTTCTTGCTTTTGTCGAATTCTTCAACGGTCATTGCCGGGCCTTCCGACGTAATCATATTTTTCGCAGTTGCCGGATCGATACCGCTGGGTGCGCCTTCATAGGCCGTCTCGGTTTCGGAATCGGCCTTGCCGTATGCAATGTTTGTAACGACCGCTAATGCGGACAAGGCCAGCACGCCGCCAATAAATTTTCGGGATAGCATTTTGTATTTCTCCTCAGGGAACTCAATAAATCAGAAAGTATTTGTTGTTCGATAAATCTACGCATGAACACTAAAGCCCTACATGGCAAATGGGTTTGACTTATGTCAAGCCTGTTTCGCGATGCAACAACAGCAATATCGAGTCAAGCGGGAGATATGTTGACTGGGGGCGGGATTGATCGAAGCGTGCTGGAAGCTCAACCAATGTATTCCCGGCGTGTTATTTAAGTGTTAGTTGATTTACATCAATTATTTATTCGTGCAAATGCCGGGGTATGTGTGCAAAAAACACACCACACCCGGTGTTCGATAACGTGGTTAAGCGCACGGCTGGTAACCGCGGCAACCGGGCTTGTCAGACAGACGAGTGGTGCTCAGCTGCCAAACGGCCACGAAGCTGGTGACTGACATACAGCGATGCGGTGAGCAACAGCACGGCACCGGCCTGGTGTGCGGCAGCAAGCGCCACCGGCACGACCAGCAGCAAGGTGCTAATCCCAAGCGTGAGCTGCAGTGCCAAGGCTGCCAGTAGCAGGTGCACAGCGGTGCGCAGCTGCGGCTCCGGCCGTGACTTTATGGCCAGCCACCAGAAGGTTGGAATAATCAGGAACAATATGGTCGCCATCAGCCTGTGATCGAATTGTACGGTGACGATGTTCTCGAAAAAATTCCGCCACAGCGGCGACAGTTCTAACAGCCCCGCGGGTATCAGCCGCCCATCCATCAATGGGAATGTGTTGAAAGCAAACCCTGCCCGGGTGCCTGCTACGAAACCACCGCTCAACACAGTGATAAATATCATGATTGAAATGATTATCGAAAACCGCCCGAGCTTGCGGCTTTCATTATCAAGCGTGTCAGCGACGGTGGGGACGAGCAAATCAAGTGCGACCCAGAACATGTAGGCGTAAATGATCACGGCCAGTGCCAGGTGTGCGGTCAGGCGGTACTGGCTGACGTGGGGGTCGTTTACCAGGCCGCTCTTCACCATGTACCAGCCCATCAGTCCCTGCAGACCGCCGAGCACAAACATTGCAATCAGTTTGGGTGTCAGTACCCTGTCGATTTTCCCTTTAACCAGGAAAAACAGAAAGGGCAGCAGAAAAATGATGCCAATCGAACGGCCCAGTAATCGATGGCCATATTCAAACCAGAAAATCGATTTGAAATCGTCTAATGACATCGCGAAATTTTTCAGTTTGTACTCGGGAAATTGCTGATAGAGACGAAAGGTTTCATCCCACTCAGACTGGTTCAACGGCGGCAATATGCCCATGATCGGTTCCCATTGCACCATGGAGAGGCCGGAACCGGTGAGCCGGGTAACCCCGCCGAGGATAATCATGGCGAAGATGGTTGCGCAGCATACCAGTAGCCAGATAGCGATCTGTTGATTATTCGTGTTTATAGAAGGGCTCATAATCGGTTCAGGTGATCTTGATTACTGCTGCAGAAAGAGGTTTTGAATTGTAATAGCTGCGGCCTGATCTTACAAATAAAGGGAAGGGCCGTTAACAGTGAACAGTGAATAGTGAAGGGAGCAGGCCGGTAACAAATACGTCTGGCAACGTAGCAGCGATTTCGTCCATCAGTTTCTGGCTGTGTTCCTCCAGACCTTCGTCGATAATTTGCTGAAGCATTTCAACATGCTGTTGGGTCACCTTGATCTTGCCCGTTTATTTAAAAACATCTCGAGTTCGGACAGCAGACGGGGTTTGGTCTTCTTTTCCCATTCGGGTTATCCACTTTTTCTATTTGAACCAATTTATATTGAGATAAGTGTTGCTTAATTTCTCTATAAAATTATGATGGAGTTAGCGGTAGTCGATATTTTCTGTATTTTCGTTTTGAATGGAGAGAGTGTGACGGTTACTGCTAGATATACTCTCGCTTCGGAGGTAAGCAAGGAGGAGCTATGGACTTACATGATTTGCCTTTTGCAAAAATCATTATTCTTCGCGATGACATCGCCGAAGTGATGATCAATGATGGCGTAAAAATGGATATGGCGATGGTAGAACAATATCATGACTTTCTGCTTTCGCATTTGCGTGCGCCATTTTCACTACTTGTTAATAAGGTTAACTCCTACACCTATGATTTCGATGCCCAGGAAAAACTTGCTACCTTGACAGAAATAAAGGCCATGGCTGTGGTTGCCTACAACCGGGTAACAGCTATCACCACGGAAACCCTGGCGTCATATCCACGGAATGTGAAATGGAACCTGCGTATCTTTTCAAATCGGGATGAGGCCCTGGCGTGGTTGTTATCGGAGCAGGAAACTGACAATCACATCAGTGAGGATGTCCGCGAGCTGGTCTGACCCTGGTTTTACGCACAATCGAGAGAGCTGTTTGCTGGATACCTGCCAGGATATGAGTAACTGGTCAACATGGTCACTCGACCATCGAGTGTTATACTCGACACGAATCTCAACACAATGTTTGACCTGCTTTACGAAGGAATATCAACAGTGAAAAATATACTCGTGGCGATTGAGAGTTGTGAGACGACTACAATCGCATCACCATTAGTGGAAAAAACCCTTGAACTGGCCGGCGCTTTTTCAAGCAAAGTGTGGGTCCTTCATGTTGCCCCGCCGTCTCGTCAGCACCCCTATAATGTTGATAGCAAGATTTCACGCCATGCAGTCTCTGATGAGCTTCGCCATGAACATGAATTTTTGCAGCATCTTGCAAAATGCATGCAGAACAAGAATGTCAACGCCACAGCCCTGTTAGTAGAAGGCCCGATCATAAGTACGATATTGAATGAGTCTGAGCGACTGGGTATTGATCTGGTTGTTTTGGGATGCCATAAACATGGCCTGTTATACGGTGCCTTGATGGAAGATACTGAAGAAGGCTTGTTGAGCAAATGTACTCGCCCGATTATGTTCATTCCTGAATGAGCCTGCCAACCAGGGTAGATACTCAGTATCTGACCTTTCTTTAACATCATGTTTTCTCGCAGAGGCGCAGAGAACGCAGAGGTGTTATGTATTTAATTGCAAAGACAGTATCGTTTTACTTGTAGTATTTCAGACTTGATCTGTCAGATTTCATATGGTGTAAAACGGCATGGTTTAGTGGTTATAGTATTTTTTTCTCGCAAAGGCGCCAAGGTCGCCAAGAACTTCGATGTTTATTTTGTTCTTACCCCAAACATCTTTGCGTGCTTTGTGCCTTGTTGAGGGTTTATTTGTTTTTTCTCTCGCAGAGGCGCAGAGGTCGCAGAGAACTTCGATGTTTATTTTGTTCTTACCCAAAACATCTTTGCGTACTTTGCGCCTTGGCGAGAGTAAATATCCCCAGCTATTCTATATCGCTATTACAAATAATCAGCGTTATCTTTTGGGACTGACACTGTACGGGTATTACTACTGTGCTGTTAATAATGCGGCGGTGGTGTTTCTTCGCTTTCGTGCGCAATGTTGGATGCGGCGGAGGCTTTCAATTTCTTCTCAAGAATGGAGATTTGCAGTTGCAGTTGATCGATCAGCTTATGCTGCTCAATGATGGTTTGATTCAACACATCGATCGTATCCTCGAGGTGTGTCAACCTGATTTCAAGTTCTGTAATTCTTTCGTCCATATCTCAGCTAGATGTTTGAGCCGATATCCTGGTGGTCATTTTTGTCGCGGCACATACGGCGACAGGCATTGCCAGAAAATTAAGCACCGGGATGCTGGTCATGAGGAAAACCCCGGTACCCAGGCCCAGCGAGCGCATCCTGTTTTTGCGGCTGTATTCGCGGATTTCTTCAAACAGCATGCCGCGGTTGCCGAGCGGCGAGTCCATGTATTCAATAGAGAACGACCAGGCGGCAAACAGGAACCAGGCAAAAGGCGCGGCCACATTTATAACAGGAATAATGGTCAACAGTGCTAACGGTATCAGCCAGAGTAGAAAGTAAAAAGTTTTGCGGATTTCAGCCCTGACAGTTCGTACCACGGTTTTCCATACGGGTTCATTGGCCATGTTTTCAGGTTTTGAACCCGTCAGCTTTTGTTCAACACTGGCGGACAGGTAACTGTTAAATGGTGCGGATATCAGGTTCGCGACCAGGGTGAAGCTAAAGAACACGATCAATATGATTGTTAGGAAAAATAACGGTACGATCAGCCATTCCAGCCAGTAAAGCCAGTCCGGCAGCAGTTTTTCCAACCAGATGTCCATCTGTTGATAGAGAATATAGATGGCGCCGCCGAACAGTGCTGTATTGATCAGCAAAGGGATAATGACATAACGACGAATGCCGGATTTAAAGATCAGGCCGAAACCGCTTAAACAATCATTAATACCTTTTATATAGTTAATCATCAGTACTCCAGTTTGTTTTGTGACTGCGGATTTCGCATAAATGCTTTATATTTTTTCCGGAATCACAGGTGTTGCCTGGACACAGGCGCGCATTGCCAGCAGGGCCGCGCCGTAACTGGCTTCGCTGTGCTCCGCAATTTCCACCGGCACGCCCAGTTTCAGTTCGCGTATTTTACGCCATGCCGGGTTGGAGCTGCCTCCGCCCGAGGTAAATACTTTTATTACTGCCGGCGCCCCCAACTGCGACAGTGACCTGTAGCCTTCGGCTTCAATACTGGCAATGCCTTCAAGCATGGCCTGGAAAAATTTCACTTCATCATTCGGACGCGGCTCTAGCAAGGGCTGCAGCTCGGGATCATTGCGTGGAAAGCGTTCACCGGCTTGTGCCAGCGGATAATAATCCAGTCCGGTAGGGGCGCCGGGTTCCAGCAACGGCGTCATTTCATCCATGCGCGCCTGGTCGAAATATTTGAGCAAGACCTTGCCGCCGCTGTTGGAGGCGCCGCCGGCAAGCCAGCTATCGCCCAGGCGGTGACTGTAGACGCCAAGCCGGCTGGAAAAAACCGGCCTGGCGGAGATCAGCTTTAGCACCAGAGTGCTTCCAAGCGAGGTCACGGCTTCACCCGTCTCGCAGGCGCCGGTCGCAATGAAGGCGGCAATGCTGTCAGTGGTGCCTGCAACAAGCCGGCAATGAGCGGGCATGCCCAGTTGCTGCGCGATATTTTTGTCTACAGGGGCGATGGTGGTGCCGGGAGCATATACACGGGGTAATAATGTGCTGTCGATACCAGGCCCGGCCAGCCAGCCCGGCCACTCGCGATTTACCGGGTCATAGCCCAGCTTGAGGCAGTTGTTTTCATCGCTGATATCGAAACGCCCGCACAGCCGGCCGGCAATCCAGTCGGCCTGGTGGCAGATGTGTGCGACATGGTCGTGGTTTTTCAGCAGGTACAGTGCCTTCGCAAGGGAAGAGCTGGCGCCACGCGCCGCACTGTCTTCAGGTGCATGGCGATTGATTTCTTCGGCTTCATCAGTACAGCTCTGGTCGTAGTACATCAGCGCCGGTGAACATGGCTCGCCGGTGTCATCACACAGCATGACGGTGCCGGAAGTCCCATCGATGGCGATGGCTTGAATCAGCCCGGACTCAACCTGGTCGCATAACTGGCGAATAACATCGAAAGCCGCGTGCTGCCAGTCGGATGGCTGCTGGATTCGGGGCAGGGCCATTCTTGCAGTGGCGAGCTCGTTGCCCTGTGTGTCTATGGCGCTGCCACGCACGCCCGAGGTGCCGAGATCGATGCCGAGGAATATCGCTGAACTCACCCGGTCATGCTCCTGTTCAACCTGCATATTGCATCAAGGCGGGTCAGGGAAGTTGCACCGGGGGCTCTGATGTCCAGCCTTGTTTTTTGTGCTCAGCAACGATCGTGGTGTAAATGCCGCCGCGGACGCCGAATTCTGCAGTCAGGCGCATGAATCTCGGCTCACAGGCAGCCACCATGTCTGCAAGCATCCGGTTGGTCACGGCTTCATGAAATGCGCCTTCATCACGAAATGACCAGACGTATATCTTCATTGATTTCAACTCGATACAAGACATATCTGGTACGTATTCGAGGTTAAGGGTGGCGAAATCAGGTTGGCCTGTTTTAGGGCACAGGCAGGTGAATTCCGGCATGCGGATGCGAATGGTGTAGTCCTTGTCGGGCTGTGGATTATCAAAGATTTCCAGTTCTTTTGATGGCTGACTGGGCATGGCGAGTCCTGTTTATTCTCGGTATTTAAAAAGATGGCAATTATACGCGTGGATTTATCATAATTCCCTGTCGATTTTCGTAAATGCTCATGTATACTAACCGCCAAATTATAACGATAACGCATCCAGGATAGTTCATGCGCCTGAGCAAGATTAAACTCGCCGGCTTCAAATCATTCGTAGACCCAACAACACTCAAACTGCCCGGTAATCTCACCGGAATCGTCGGACCTAACGGCTGCGGTAAATCCAACGTTATCGATGCGGTGCGCTGGGTGATGGGTGAATCCTCGGCCAAGCATCTGCGTGGCAGTTCCATGGAGGATGTTATCTTCAATGGCTCGTCGGGGCGCAAGCCAGTGGGAATGGCCTCGGTTGAACTCCTGTTCGATAACAGCGATGGCACCGCGCCCGGTCCTTATGCCCAGTACAACGAAATTTCCGTGAAGCGTTCTGTTTCGCGTGACGGCCAGTCCAAGTATTACCTGAATAGTGCCCATTGCCGCCGGCGTGATATCGCCGACCTGTTTCTCGGTACCGGTCTGGGTCCGCGCAGTTACGCGATCATCGAGCAGGGCATGATTTCCCGCCTGATCGAAGCCAAGCCGGAAGAAATGCGTGTCTACATCGAGGAGGCGGCGGGCATCTCCAAGTACAAGGAAAGACGCAGGGAAACCGAAAACCGCATTCGCCACACCCGTGACAACCTCGCCAGGCTGGACGACCTGCGTGAAGAAATTGAAAAGCAGCTGGCGCGTTTGAAAAGGCAGAGCAAGGCGGCCGAGCGCTACAAGGAACTGAAAACCGAAGAGCGCCAGTACAAGGCAGAGCAGCTGGCGCTGCGTTGGCGTGAACTGAAGCATGAGCTGGATGGTCGTGACCAGGAAATCAGGCAGACCCAGGAGCATCTTGAAAAGCTTGTTACCGAGCAGCGCACCATTGAATCGAAGATCGAATCGCAGCGCCAGCAGCACGATGACGCCAATGATAACCTGAATACGGTACAGGGCCAGTATTACAGCCTGGGCGCCGAGATTTCAGGTGTCGAACAGAGCATCAAGCATCAGCAGGATTTGCAACAGCGTCAAAAGACTGACATGGATCAGATCAAAGAGGAGTTGCTGGAAACCACCCGGGCGCTGCAATCAGATCGTCACAGCATAGAAGAACTCGAAAAACAGTTAGCTGCCGACACCCCCAGCCTCGAACAGACACGGAACAAGGAAACCGAAATCGGCACCCTGTATCAGCAGGCCGAAGAAGACATGCATGACTGGCAACAGGTGTGGGATGATTTCAACAAACAGTATTCTGATACCACGCAACAGGCACAGATTGAAAATTCCCGTATAGAGCAGCTTGAGCGTCACATTGAACAGTTGCAACAGCGTATGAAGCGCATCGAGCATGAACAGGAAGCGCTGAGTGGCGAAAACCTGGATGAAAAAATTGCCGAATTACAGCAGCAGCTTTCTGTAATAGAGCAGGATAAAGCGGCGCACGAGCAGAAGCTGGGTACCGTGTTTTCGCAGATTCGCGAAACACGTGAACAGATTGTAAAGACCGAGCAGAAATCTACAGAACAACGACGCAAGATCAATGAGTACCAGGGGCGTTTATCATCGTTGGAAGCGCTGCAACAGGCCGCTTTGGGTAAAGAGGACCGCCCGGTCAATCAGTGGCTGGAGAGACAGGGGCTTACGGATAAAAAACGTTTCGCACAACAGCTCGAGGTTGAATCCGGCTGGGAAAGCGCAGTGGAAACTGTTCTCGGCGATACCCTGGAAGCGGTCTGTGTTGATGAAATCGACAAGCTGAGCCGAACCCTGGACGAGCTCGACAAGAGTAACCTGTCGCTGGTAGAGACCAGGCCTTCTGCTACAGGCGGCCAGGCATCAACATCCGGTATGTTGCTGGAAAAAATAAAATCCGATCTCGAGCTCGATCAGTTCATGTATGGCATTCGAATTGCTGATGATCTTGATTCGGCTTTATCAATGCGTACTTTGCTCGCACAGGGTGAAAGTATTATCACGCGTGATGGCATCTGGATTGGAAAGAACTGGCTGCGCATTGCGCGCGATCAGCAAGCCAAGCAGGGCGTGCTTGCACGCGAGCATGATATTCGCGATGTCAAACAGCAGCTCGCTGAGCTTGAGCAAACGGTTGCAGAATTGAATCAAAAGCTGGAATCCGAGCGCGAACAGCTGCAGGCATATGAACACAAGCGCGAGCAACTGCAGAACGAACTGAACCTCAAGCACGGTGAAATGAATGATGTTCAGTCCAGGATTAGCGCGCATAAATCAAAGCAGGAACACGTCAGTAAACACGGGCAGAACCTTGCGGCCGAATATGCAGAGATTGAGAAAGAGGTCAGCGAAGAGAACGCGGTAATCAAGCAGGCAACCGTGCGTCGCAATGAATCTGTTGAGCAACTCGAGCAGTTGACTGAGAAGCGTGAAGAGCTTTCCGGTCAGCGGGATGCTTTACGCGAGCAAGTACAGCAGTACCGGCAGGAATTGCAGCAGCAGCGCGAACAGCTGCAAACACTGGCAGTTCGTATAGAAGGCATGAATACGCGTAAGCAGGGTCTTGAATTTGATATTCAGCGCCTGACACACAATCAACAGGCGCAACAGCAGCGCAGGGAAGAACTTGAATCGTTACTTGAGAAATCAGCCGAGCCAATAGAGCGGCTCGAGCAGCAGTTAAAACAACTGCTGGATAAACGGCTTAAATCAGAAGAATTGCTGGCTGATGCTAGGAAGCATGTTGAAACCATCACGCATCAGTTGCGCGAACTCGAAACTGACCGCGGTGAACACGAACAATTCAGCCAGGAAGTGCGTGGCAAGCTTGAACAAATGAAGCTGGACAGCCAGGAGCTGCGCATACGCAGCCAGACAGCCGTTGAGCAACTGGATGAAACCGGCCATAAACCCGAAGAATTGCTCGCAACCCTGGAAGAAGATGCAAGCAGTTCAGACTGGACAGAGAAGGTCGTGGCTATAGCGCAGCGCATATCACGCCTGGGGCCAATCAACCTTGCAGCAATAGACGAGTACCAGGAAGAACAGAAGCGCAAGAACTATCTCGATGAACAGCATGCCGATGTTACCGCGGCGCTGGAAACGCTGGAAAATGCCATTGGCAAGATTGACAAGGAAACGCGCACCCGCTTCAAGGATACCTACGACAACGTCAACAGCAAGCTCAAGGAGAAGTTCCCGCGTCTGTTCGGCGGCGGTGCGGCTTACCTGGAAATGACGGGCGATGACATGCTCAGTACCGGCATAACCGTGATGGCCAGACCGCCGGGTAAGCGCATTACCAATATACATCTGATGTCCGGTGGTGAGAAGGCGCTGACTGCAGTAGCGCTGGTGTTCGCAATCTTTGAACTGAACCCTGCGCCTTTCTGTATCCTCGATGAGGTCGATGCTCCACTTGACGAGGCCAATGTGGGACGTTTCTGCCAGATTGTAAAAGACATGTCCGATACAGTTCAGTTCATCTACATAACCCATAACAAAACAACCATGGAACTTTCAGAGCAACTCAGTGGCGTCACCATGCGCGAAGCAGGTGTTTCACGTCTTGTCTCTGTTGATGTTGCGGAAGCAGCGACCATGGCTGCTGCCTGAGGATCATTCCCTGGTTATGGAGATGGATAACTTTCGCTGGATACTTCTCGCTGTCGGTATATTCTTTATCGTCGTTATTTATCTGATCAGCAGAAAGAACAGGCGTGATTTTTATCAGGATGACGATAACCTGTCAGAAGACCTGCCGGAGATCAGTACGAGTGACTGGGACGACCTTGAAGAGGGTGTTGGTGAGGTACGCATCATTGCGCGCTCGCATGATGATTCTCTGAAAGCTGATAATGATTCACCACTGCCATTTTCCAGGAATCGAGATGAAGAGATTCATGATGCGCTAATGGCTGACGATTACGAAGCAGCGTTTAGTGCAGAGCCTAAACCTGAGTTGCAGCCTGAAACGGAATTAGAACCTGAATCAGAGTCTGAACCTGAATCTGAGCCACCGACCGAAGCCGAGACAGAAACCCGTGCTGAGCCTTCCGAAACAGGTGCTGAGCCTTCAGAAACCGTGCTTGTATTCAATATTCTGGCGCGTGATGGTTCGACTTTATCAGGCAAGAGCATTAACAGCGTCGCCCTGGCCAATGACATGGTCTTCGGTGAAATGAATATTTATCATCACATGGGTGAAGACAATAAATCGGTATTCAGCCTGGTCAATATGGTGAAGCCGGGCAGCTTCGACCCTGCTACCATTCATGAGCTGAATACGCCCGGGATAACCCTGTTCCTGCAACTGCCGGGACCGTCAAATGCAGCCGATGCCTTCAACGATATGTTGCATACAGCGCAGCGTATTTCAGAGCTGCTGGAAGCGCGTTTATGTGACAGGGTCAGGCAGCCGTTGACCGAATCTGCTGTTGAAGAGTATCGCAAGATAGCGGCTTCATTTGATGGCAAGCGTTAAAAGTGGAACTCAGCTAGAACAGGATTCCTTGCGCATTGAACAGTTGCGCGAACAATTAAATCGTCATTCCTATCTTTACTACGTACTGGATAGTCCGGAAATACCGGACAGCGAATACGATCGTCTCTATCGGGAGCTGCAACAGCTCGAGCAGAAATACCCGGACCTGGTTACACCGGATTCACCGACACAGCGTGTTGGAGAACAGCCGCTCAAATCTTTTTCACAGCTCACTCACCGAATTCCCATGTTGTCTCTTGATAACGTATTCAGTGAAGATGAACTTGAAGCCTTTTTCAAACGCATTCATGACCGGCTTGAACTGGATGAAGAGCTTGCTTTCAATGCAGAGCCCAAGCTTGATGGTCTTGCGGTCAGTCTTGTTTATCAACATGGTTTGTTTGAACGGGCGGCTACACGGGGCGACGGTACTACCGGCGAGGATGTTACGCAGAACGTGCGCACCATACATGCTGTGCCGTTGCGTTTAACTGGCAAAGCTTACCCGGACTTGCTCGAGGTTCGTGGTGAAGTCTTCATGCCCAAAGACGGATTCAACAAGCTCAACAAGCGTGCGCTTGAAAAAGGAGAAAAAACCTTTGTTAACCCGCGTAATGCTGCGGCAGGAAGTTTACGCCAGCTTGATCCCAAAATAACGGCCAGTCGCCCGCTGGCATTTTACTGTTACTCGACGGGCGCAGTAGAAGGCGGTGACATTCCGGATACTCAAAATAAAGTGTTGTCGCAATTACAGGAATGGGGGCTGCCGGTATGTCCTGAAGTTAAGCTGGTCAAGGGAATAAAAGGTAGTGTCAACTACTATGAAAATATTCAGCGCCAGCGTGATGAACTTCCATATGACATTGATGGCGTGGTTTATAAAGTCAATAGCCTGGAGTTACAGCGCAGGCTGGGTTTCGTCGCGCGTGCGCCACGCTGGGCAATTGCGCACAAGTTTCCTGCACAGGAGGAAGTGACATATATAACCCATGTCGATTTTCAGGTCGGCCGCACCGGCGCCATAACACCGGTGGCACGACTGCAGCCTGTTTTCGTTGGTGGTGTCACGGTGAGTAATGCCACCTTGCACAATATGGATGAGATTGAACGCAAGGATGTACGCATAGGTGACAAGGTGTTCATCCGGCGCGCCGGTGATGTTATTCCGGAAGTTGTGCGCGTGGTTCCGGGTTCGAGAAAAAAGAACGTAAAGAAAATAAAATTGCCTGACCATTGCCCTGTATGTGACTCGGATATCGAACGTATAGAAGGCGAGGCTGTTGCACGCTGCACCGGCGGATTGATATGCAAGGCGCAGCGTACTGAAGCCATCAAGCATTTCGCATCACGCAAGGCGATGGATATCGATGGTCTTGGCGATAAGCTGGTCGAACAAATGGTCGAATCCGGACTGATTGAAACAGTTGTTGATTTATACAGGCTCGGGGCAGATGAAGTGGCCGAGCTGGAACGCATGGGTCAAAAATCAGCTGAAAATTTAATTGCTGCAATCAACAACAGCAGAAAACCCGCACTGGAAAAACTGATTTATGCTCTGGGTATACGTGAAGTCGGTGAAGCCACGGCGCGCTCATTGGCGTCGTCGTTTGGAAACTTGCAGCACATCATGGACGCAGAAGAAGACGTGCTGCAACAAATACAGGATATAGGCCCGATCGTCGCCAAGCACATCACCCACTTTTTTGCACAGCCACATAACCAGCAGGTCATTGAGCAGCTGCTAAACGAAATCGATATACAGTTGCCGTTGGTTAGCAAGAGCAAGCAGGTCTTGGCGGGAAAAACATTCGTTATTACCGGTACGCTGTCCGACATGACGCGTGATGAAGCCAGGGAATTGCTGCGAGCAGCGGGTGCAAAAGTAAGCGGAAGTGTATCAGCAAAAACAGATTATCTATTGGCCGGTGAAAATGCCGGTTCCAAGCTGACCAAGGCTGAGAAGCTTGGTGTTGAAGTGATCGATGAAGCCGGTCTCAAGCAGTTGCTTGGTTCTTGACAAAAATATTTTTACCGCAAAGGCGCAAAGGACGCAAAGGATTATTTTATTTACAGCAGACGTGGAGTTATTATTATGCAAAATCCTCATTGTCATTTCTCGCTTCGGTCGAGATGGCAGTGTTTCAAATATTCTTTGAATTCTCCGCGCCTCTGCGGTTAACAATTAACTAAATTCTTTCTTTGCGTCCTTTGCGCCTTTGCGGTGATATATAGCAGGTAGGGTGGGCTAAGCCCACCTTCTTTCTGCTCGAAGCATTGCTGGTGGGCAGCGCCCACCCTACATAATGAAATCAAACAGCTTTTGTATTTTCTCCGCGTCTCCGCGCCTCAGCGGTAAATAAAATAATCCTTTGCGTACTTTGCGCCTTTGCGGTGATATACGGCCCTTCTTTTATGAAATTTTTCATTGTTTTCTGAATATCTGTACAATTCGGAAGATAGAAACTTTATGACTAAGCTGGCAAATAAAATGATAGCAGGTGTAGGTATTGATATCGTCGAGCATAAGCGTATAGCACGTATACATATTCGCTATGGCGAAAAGTTTGCAAGACGTATTCTTGACGAACTGGAAATGGAAGATTATCGAAAAGCGCCATCAAAAGACAGGTTGCTGGCAAAAAGGTTTGCGGCAAAGGAAGCCGCATCAAAAGCATTGGGCACCGGGTTTTCCAGAGGGATATCACTTAATATGATATGTGTTCGTCATGATAGTAATGGCAGGCCATTGCTGGTGTTCCATGCGAAAGCATCTGAATATGCCAATAAACTTGGCGTTGTCACCAGGTGGTTGAGCATTAGTGATGAGGAAAACTATTCAACAGCAATGGTTGTGCTTGAAAAAGGCGATAACTTGTAGTGGTTCAGACTTGATCAGACAGTTGTTGTTGATTTTCGTATAACAGGATAATCCACATGTGCTGGGGTCTCAATATCCTGTTTTCTCGCAGAGGCGCAGAGAACGCAAAGGAAGATAGATAAAACGATACTGTCTTTTCAAATAATACATGTCACCTCTGCGTTCTCCGCGCCTCTGCGAGAGTAAATATCTATAGTCTTTTTTATATA
>Ga0316189_10002056_pt1 | contig 19847 bp, 10 predicted proteins | sample LowCovwburrow_MG_FD_204930 | JGI IMG/M metagenome (GOLD analysis project Ga0316189, IMG submission 204930) | Coastal sediment microbial communities from Maine, United States - Lowes Cove worm burrow | ecosystem: Environmental > Aquatic > Marine > Coastal > Sediment | place: USA: Maine... | reverse complement strand
AGTTTTGATATCATTTCTGAAGGATTTTCATTTGCATTTTGAGCATAAGTATTACCAGAGGTTACTAAGTTCATGGTAATAAACAGACAGATAAAGTAGTGCCTCAAAATCATAACAAGTGCTTTTTTGTAAATATAGGAAGTAAAAGTGTTTCAGTAATAATTATGTATATTTAAAAAATTTTTAGAAAAAAACATATCAACAACACATATTGAACGTATATAAAAGCATGTCCCCAAAATGGTTTTATATGAATTTAAATAAATCCTGCTTATGAGCCTTTCTACGTCATGTATTACAAGTACATTAGAACCTTATGTACCATCTTCAGAAAACCCATGGAATGAATTAAGAGTAAGGCATGCCTATCGACGTATTGGTTATGATGCTAATCTATCTATGATTTCAAATGCACTAACACTTTCGCCTAGCCAATTTATAGATCAATTAGTCGACGAGTCCTTGAATGCGCCTGATTGGCCTGAACCCTCTTGGTCTAATTATAGACAACAAGATTATGAAAACTTAGGTCAGGATATTAATGTTGAAACTCCAACAAATAGCCGAGAAATCATGTTTGAAGTTGTAAACCAAATGCAAACTATAGGCTTAAAAGGGCGCTTAATCTTATTTTGGAGCAATCATTTTGTGACACGTTTAGAAGACTATTTCTTAAGCAATCATATGTATGAATACTATCGTACTTTGGAAGAATTTGCATTTGGTGATTTTAAAGATTTCACAAAAGCCATTGGTAAAACAAGTGCAATGCTCATTTATTTAAATGGATTTGAAAACACAAGTGTTAGTCCAAATGAAAATTATGCAAGAGAACTTTACGAATTATTCACACTAGGCGTAGATAATGGTTATTCACAACAGGATATTGTAGAAACCTCAAAAGCTCTAACAGGCTTCAACCTTAGAGATGATTGGTCAAGTCCAATTTTCTTTGATGAAAATACATTTGAGGATTCAAACAAGCTAATATTTGGACAAGAAGGCAACTGGAATCACGATGATGTTATTGATCTTTTATTTCAAGAAAGAGCACCATTAGTAGCAGAACATATTTGTAAAAAATTATACACCTATTTTGTAAGTGCAACAGTAAACGATGACGTTATTGCTGAAATGGTTAACATTTTTGTGCAAGATTTTAATATTGCTAATGTTCTAAGAATTCTTTTTAAGAGTCAACATTTTTTTGATACCAAAACGATTGGCATTCTAATCAAGAGTCCGTATGATATGACTTTGTCATATCTAAAAATCACGGGTTTTACTTTACAACCTGATTTTTATGACACCTTACCTTGGATCAATAGTATTATTGGGCAATATATATTTAATCCAGTTGATGTTGCGGGATGGCAAGGAGATAGAGATTGGATTAATACAAGTTCACTTACCGCACGCTGGGATAAAATGCAGTGGTTCCTTTGGCATACTTGGGAGAATTTTAGCGAAGAAGCACGAACTTTTGCTATAGAAACTTCTAATAATAGTACTGATCCTTATATAGTGGCTAAAAGTATTATAGATCGATTTATACCTATAGAATTGCTTACAGTTCAAGAATATCAAACAGCAACAGATGTATTAAAAAGTGACCTCCCAGCCCATTATTATGAAAATGAGATATGGAATTTGCAATTTAGTTCGGCTCCAAATCAATTACTTCTCTTATTTCTACATCTTATTGAACTCCCTGAATTTCAACTTAAATAACCAACTATTATGTGTAAACCGAAACCCAACAAGCATATCAATTTCAATACTGATGCTCACGATTTAGAACATAAAAAATGGAGTAGAAGATCCTTTTTGCAAGCACTAGGTCTTGCTGGAGCTGGCACAATGATGGTAGGAGGAATGCCACTTTCTGCATCAAGCAACTCAAAATTAGCAGCAGCTATTAGTGCTGTAGAAACAGATCGTATTCTAATCATTATTAGGTTAAAAGGTGGTAATGATGGATTAAATATGATTGTTCCTATTTACGATTATGATACTTATGCGTCATACAGACCAACAATTAAACATGATCTCAATCAAGTTACAGCGCTGAGTTCAGATTTTGGAATGCCAAGTTATATGGACGATTTATTAGGTCTATGGGATAATGGCGCGATGAAAGTTGTTCATGGTGTAGGGTATCCTGATTCAAGTCAGTCTCATTTTGCTGGTTCAGATATTATGGCTTCAATAGATCCAAATAACACAACAAAAACAGGGTGGTTAGGTCGTTATTTTGAAGAGATTTATCCAGAGTATATCCTTAATCCTCCAGAAATTCCGGCAGCAGTACAAATTGGAAGTATTGGTAATTTAATTTTTGATGGTGATTCTTCAAATTATGCTTTTTCAGTAGTCAATCCTAGTCAGCTTGAATCTGTTGCAGAAAACGGAACGATACATGATATGACAAATGCCCCTGAATGTATTTATGGCGAGCAATTACAATTCATGAGAGGTACAACTAATACGACGTATCAATATGCGGGAACAATACATGACGCTTACACAAATGGAGCCAATAGTTTTGAGTACTTGGATTCAGATCTCGGACGACAATTATCAATTGTAGCGCGATTAATCAAAGGCAACTTAGGTAGTAAAGTGTATATGGTAACTTTAGAAGACTTTGACACTCATGCCAATCAAACAAACCACCAACAATCCCTATTAACCGATTTATCAAATACGATTAAAATATTTTATGATGATTTGGCATCGGCTGGATTTGATGACAAAGTATTGTCAATGACCATTAGTGAATTTGGACGTCGTGTTTATGAAAATGGCTCTAATGGCACAGATCATGGTACAGCTGCGCCAATGATGTTATTTGGGCCGGCAATTCAGGGCAATGGATTTGTAAGCCAACATCCAGATTTAGGGAATCTAGACGCTGAAGGTAATCTCAACTATACACAAGATTTCCGAGAAGTCTATGCAACTATTATGCAAGAATGGTTATGCATAGACGGAAACTTAGTCGATGAAGCATTGCTGAATCAAAATCATGCCACAGTAGATCTTGGATTTAATTGTGAGACTTTATCTGTAGAAGATTTTAATCAAAATAGATTTAAGCATTTTGTAGTGTATACCGATCAGGATACGATTATTAAAATCAAAAACCCATACACACAACACATGGTGATTAAGCTTTTTGATATTATGGGTAGAGAGATTGCAACACTTAAAAATGAGATGTCATTTGCTGGAGATCATAGTGTAAGCGTTAAAAATTCGGTATCTCAAAAATTAACTATGGGTCAATATATTTATAGAATTTCAGTAGGAACAAAACATTATAGTAAATCACTGATTATTCGTTAATCATAATTCATACTTCGAAAAAAGCCTTTAGTTCATACTAAAGGCTTTTTCTTTGTTTTAACTTAAACAATACCAGATTAAACTTGAAATATGTTATATAAGTAGTTCCTTTTCTGCTTACTCTGTGTTTAAGAATAAAATCGTAACCACTGCTATGCTTATGTTTTTAGCCTTAATTAGTCAAAAAATGATTCTATTTATTTATGAAACATTTCAAAATTAAACTGGTATAAAATCACTAATTTTGTAGCTCGTTAAAACAAATACATTTGTCATTCAGAGCAAAGCGAAGAATCTAGAAAGAGGTGTTTCGACGGAGCCTTTACTGAGCACAATCGAGGCACTCAAAATGACATAATTAAAAATATATGAATACTCCTAAACGATATACAATTACTGCTGCTCTTCCTTACACTAACGGTCCAATCCATATTGGGCATTTAGCTGGAGTGTATGTGCCTGCAGATATTTACGCACGCTACAAAAGGTTAACGGGAAATGATGTCGCATTCATTTGTGGAAGCGATGAACACGGAGTTCCTATTACCATTAAAGCGAAAAAAGAAGGGGTTACACCTCAAGATATCGTGGATAAATACCACGCGATTATCAAAAAATCGTTTGTTGACTTCGGAATCACGTTTGACAACTATTCACGTACCTCTGCAAAAATTCATCATGATACTGCTCAAGAATTTTTTAAGACACTTAATGATAAAGGTGAATTTATAGAAGAGGTTACAGAACAACTTTACGATGAAGAAGCCAATCAGTTTTTAGCAGACCGTTTCGTGACTGGAACTTGTCCGAAATGTGGAAATGAAGAAGCTTACGGCGATCAATGTGAAAATTGCGGATCAAGTTTAAATGCTACTGATCTTATCAATCCGAAATCGGCAATTACAGGTAATGTTCCAACGTTGAAAGAAACAAAACACTGGTTTTTACCTCTTAATAAACATGAAGATTTTTTAAGAGAATGGATTCTCGAAGGTCATAAAAAAGATTGGAAACCCAATGTTTACGGACAAGTAAAATCTTGGATTGATGATGGATTACGACCTAGAGCTGTAACTCGTGATTTAGATTGGGGAATTCCCGTACCTGCACCTGGAGGTGAAGGCAAAGTACTTTATGTATGGTTTGATGCACCTATTGGTTACATTTCAGCAACCAAAGAATGGGCTGCTCGAGAAGGTAAAGATTGGGAGCCATATTGGAAAGATCAAGACACTAAATTGGTTCATTTTATTGGTAAGGATAATATTGTATTTCACTGTATTATTTTCCCAGCGATGTTAAAAGCTGAAGGCTCTTATATTTTACCCGATAACGTGCCAGCTAATGAGTTTTTAAACTTAGAAGGCAATAAACTGTCAACTTCAAAGAACTGGGCAGTTTGGTTACCAGATTATTTGGAAGATTTTCCAAATCAGCAAGATGTATTGCGTTATGCTTTGACTGCAAATGCTCCAGAAAGTAAGGATAATGATTTCACTTGGAAAGATTTTCAAGCGAGAAACAACAACGAATTGGTAGCGATCTTCGGAAACTTTATCAATCGTGTAGTCGTTCTTACTCATAAATATTACGACGGAATTATTCCTGAAGCTTCTGAGTTTTCTGAAGTTGATATTGAAACTTTAGCTGCTGTAAAAGCATATCCATCGGTTATTGAAAGTTCAATTGAACGTTACCGTTTTAGAGAAGCGAGTCAAGAGTTGATGAATTTAGCACGTTTAGGCAACAAATATCTCGCAGATGAAGAACCGTGGAAACTAGTAAAAACAGATGAAGTTCGAACAAAAACTATCATGTATGTTGCACTTCAAATCTCTAGTGCTTTAGCAACACTATGTGAACCATTTTTGCCATTTACATCAACGAAACTAAAAGGAATTCTATCTGTCAGTTCGAGCGGAGTCGAGAACCAATGGACTGACATTTCAACCAAAGACATTCTTATTCCATCAGGACATCAAATTGGTAAAGGAGAATTATTATTCAGTAAAATAGAAGATAAAACAATAGAAGAACAATTGGAAAAATTAGAAGCGAGTAAAAAAGCTAATGAAGCAGCGAATAAAGTCATCGAGCCACAAAAAGACATCATAACGTTTGAAGATTTTACCAAACTTGATATGCGAGTAGGTACGATCATCGAAGCCGAAAAAATGCCTAAAACAAAAAAGCTCCTCATTTTAAAAGTAGATACAGGTATCGATACGAGAACAATTGTGTCTGGAATTGCTGAGAGTTTTACACCAGAAGAAGTGGTTGGAAAACAAGTTACAGTGTTAGTTAATTTAGCACCAAGAGCTTTAAGAGGTGTTGAAAGTGAAGGCATGATTTTAATGACCGAAACTCCTGAGGGTAAATTGGTGTTTGTTAATCCGGATACAAAGGTTAATAGCGGATTAACCATCAGCTAATCAAATTCAAATTCAAAATTCAAATACTAATATCAAAATTCATGAAATCTATTAAATTTTTTGCTTTATTATTAATATTAAGCGTTTGTTTTAGCTGCAATACAAATAAGAAAACCGACAATTCGAATGATAAAGTTACTGGAGACATGGCAGACAAACACAAATCAGAAATATCACCATCGTCCTTTATAGATATTAAATGGAATCTTAATACTATAAATGGTGAGGTTATTGAAAGTGGTGCTTTTGTGATGTTCTCATCAAACGAAAACAAAGTTTCTGGAAACAGTAGTTGCAATAATTATAATGGCAGTTACAAAATTACAAATAAGAACACTGTTGAGTTTTCACCGTTTGCAATGACAAGAATGGCATGTCCAGACATGAAAACTGAGTCATCATTAATGTCAATTTTACAAGAGACAGCAACCTTGTCTTTAGATAGCGGCATTTTGGAAATCTCAAATAATGTTTCAAAATCGATTGCTACTTTTAAATCCGATTCAAAATAAACCAACATGATAAGAGGCTGTCAAAACATCCTCTTTTCTTTAGGACATTAAATTGATAAAGGTAAATGAGTATTTGTTAATCCAGACACGACCGTTAATAGTGGGTCACAGATAAGTTAGAGATCTATTTCACAATAAGCTTTTTAATGTCTTGATTGTCGTTTTTGTCAGTAACTTTTAAAAGATAAATACCACTTTTTAACTCTGAGAGATTCATTCTAATAATGCTTTTATCATAGGTATAAAGCGCTACGCTCTTGCCTAATACATCGAGGATTTCAATATGTTTTATTTTATGGGTTCCTATTACGAATAAATCATCTTCAACAGGATTTGGATGACATTTAAACACAGGTGCTTTTGGGGTTTCAAGCTGTTTATTTTCTGAAGGTAATTCAGGCTTTTTCTCTTGAGAAAATGATATATTACAAACGATTAAAATCAAAAAAACAGTGAGTGCTTTTTTCATAATTTCAGACTTAATGATTGATGATGAGGACTATCATTAACGGTTTAAAAATCAATTAATTATAAGTTACAGTCAAAAACAGTTACAATGATTCAATTAGTACCCTATATCATATCTCAAACTAAGCTTCCAGAATCTTCAGTAAAGAACACCGTTAATTTACTGAATCAGGACTGTACAATTCCATTTATTTCTAGATATCGAAAGGAAGCTACAGGGAACTTAGATGAGGTTCAAATTGGTGATATTGTTAAATTCAAAACACTCTTTGAAACCTTAGAAAAACGAAAAACCGCAATTTTAAAAGCATTAGAAGAACAAGGTGTTTTAACTTCAGAATTACAAGCAAAAGTAAAGGCTTGTCAAGATAGTACAGCACTCGAAGATCTATACCTTCCATACAAAAAAAGCCGAAAAACAAAAGCCGAAACAGCTCGTAAAAACGGATTGGAGCCTTTGGCAAAAATCATCATGTCGCAAAATGCCAATGATATTGAATCTATAGCTCTTAACTATGTGAAAGGTGAGGTGTCTTCTGCAGAAGAGGCGTTAGACGGTGCACGTCATATTATTGCTGAGTGGATTAACGAACGCTCAGATATTAGAAGCACGCTTCGAAATCAATTAGAACGTCATGCTATGATTTCAACTAAAGTTGTCAAGACCAAAAAGAATGACGAAAATGCGCAAAAATTTAGAGATTATTTTGAATGGGAAGAAGCGTTAAGCCGAATTCCATCACACCGATTACTAGCCATTTTAAGAGCAGAAAACGAAGGCTTTATTCGCGTAAAAATCAAGATTGACAATGAACGTGCTTTAGAGCGTATCGATCATAGAATCATTAAAAGTCAAAATTCCTGTGCTGATCAAATTGAGCTTGCCATTTCTGATGCTTATAAACGCTTATTATTTCCATCATTAAGCAATGAAGCGCTTCAAAAAGCAAAAGATAAAGCTGATGAAGCTGCCATTAGTATTTTCGCAAAAAACTTAAAACAGTTACTTCTTGGATCACCTCTGGGAGAAAAACGCGTTTTAGCCATAGATCCTGGATTTAGATCCGGATGTAAAGTAGTTTGCTTAGATGAAAAAGGGGATTTAAAACATAACGAAACCATATATCCTCATGCTCCAAAAAACGACCAAATTGGAGCTATGAAAAAAATAAGTTTTTTAACCGAAGCTCATAAAATCGAAGCCATTGCTATTGGAAATGGTACAGCATCGCGTGAAACCGAAGCCTTGATTAGAAAAATACGATTCAAAAATGACGTTCAAGTATTTGTTGTTAGTGAAGCTGGAGCAAGTATTTATTCGGCTTCAAAAATTGCACGTGAAGAGTTCCCAAATTATGATGTAACGGTCAGAGGTTCGGTATCCATCGGAAGACGTTTGCAAGATCCCTTAGCCGAATTGGTGAAAATTGATGCCAAATCTATAGGTGTTGGCCAATATCAGCATGATGTAGATCAAAATAAACTTAAGAATGAATTAGATGTCGTCGTTGAAAATTGTGTGAATTCGGTGGGTGTCAATATCAATACAGCAAGTCATAGTTTATTGAGTTATGTGTCTGGAATTGGACCTAAACTCGCTGAAAATATTGTCAACTACCGAAGTGAACATGGCGCATTTCAGAATAGAAATGCTATCAAGAAAGTACCACGATTAGGTGACAAAGCATTTGAACAGGGCGTCGGGTTTTTAAGAATCAAGGATGGAGCAAATCCGCTAGATGATTCTGCTGTGCATCCAGAAAGCTATGCCATCGTAAAAAAAATGGCAAAAGATGAAAGGGTTTCCCTTTCAGAATTAATTGGAAATAAAACCATACTTCAAAAGATAAATTTAAAGGACTATTGTACGGAGACTATCGGATTGTTAACACTTCAAGATATTATAAAAGAACTTGAAAAACCAGGATTAGATATCAGAGAGCAAGCTAAAGTATTTACCTTTAATCAAACCATTAAAACCATAAACGATTTAAGGGAAGGACAGCTCTTGCCTGGTATTGTCAATAATATTACTGCTTTTGGATGCTTTGTCGATATTGGAATTAAAGAAAGTGGTTTAATTCACGTCTCTAATTTATCGGATAGCTTTGTTAAAGATGTCAACGAACATGTACATTTACAGCAGCAAATTGTCGTTAAAGTTTTAGAGATTGATGTCGCTAGAAAACGTATTCAACTAAAATTGCACAAACTATAAATGCTGAAAATAGCTTTCCATCCTATTTATAAACATCCATTGCCCGAAGGACATCGCTTTCCTATGCTAAAATATGAGTTGTTGCCCGAACAATTGTTATACGAAGGGACCTGTACAGAAGACAACTTTTTTGAACCTACAATTCCTAGTGATAATCATATTCTAAGAGTTCATACAGAAACGTATTTACAAGATTTAAAGGCACTCACTTTAGATAAACGTGCTGCTCGCAAAATCGGATTTCCGTTAAGTGACATTTTAGTAGAGCGCGAAGTTATTATCGCTGATGGGACTATAAAATCCAGTGAATTTGCCTTGCAATATGGTGTTGCGATGAATATTGCTGGAGGTACACATCATGCCTACACGAATCGCGGTGAAGCCTTTTGTTTACTGAATGATCAAGCTATTGGTGCTCGGTATCTTCAGCAGAAAAAATTAGCAAAAAAAATTCTGATAGTCGATCTCGATGTACATCAGGGAAATGGTACTGCTGAGGTATTTCAAAACGATCCTTCTGTGTTTACATTTTCAATGCATGGGAAAAGTAATTACCCGTTTAAAAAAGAAATTAGTGATCTTGATATTGCTTTAGAAAATGATACGGATGATGAAACGTACCTCAACTTACTTTACAAAACACTGCCGCAGCTCATCAAACAAGAACAACCTGATTTTATCTATTTTCTCTCTGGTGTTGATGTTATTCATACCGATAAATTAGGCAAATTAGGAATGACGCTTGAGGGCTGTAAAATGCGAGATCGATTTGTTTTAGAAACGTGTAAATCGCATCAAATTCCTGTGATGTGCAGTATGGGAGGAGGTTATAGTCCAGACATTAAAATCATAGTCGAAGCGCACGCCAACACCTTTCGGTTGGCTCAGGACATCTACTTCTAAATTTTTTTAAGCCGAATTTCGACTCGCATTAATATTTCCGAAGAGAGAACGCGTTACTATTTTTTCAAAAATGGCAATCTGATCCACATCTCTAACGTCAGCTTTTTCAAGTTCTTGAATTTTTTTTAAGGCATACTGTTGTATCGTTAATAATGGCAATACAATAGATTCTCTAACTTCAATAGATGCTTTCCCTACAGGTTCTTCTTCCATAAGCTCAGTTGATCCTGTGAGTTTTAAAAGCAAGCGTTTTGAGGTTTCGTATTCGGTAAATATAATGGTCCAAAATTCACCAAACTCTTCATCATCTGCCATATATTTTGTCAAATCAAAAAAGGATTTTGATAGTGACATCATACTATTTTCTATCAACGTTTTAAAGAAGTTTGAATTTTTATACAAGTGTATAACATCATCAAAACTCCCGTTATCTTCATAATATTGAAGTGCAGTTCCTACACCAAAAAAGCCAGGAACGTTTTGTTTTAATTGACTCCAACTACCCACAAATGGAATGGCTCTTAAATCTTCAAACACCAATTTATCAGATTTCCCTCGTTTAGATGGTCGACTTCCAATATTGGTTTTTGCATAGTATTTTAGAGTACTCATGCGTTCAAGATAGGGTAGAAATTTAGGATGCTTTTTGAAGTCTACATATTTTTGATAACTCAATTCAGCCAAGTGATCCATAACGACTTTATCATCAGGAAGCATGGCATGGTTTTTATCATTTAATCGATTTGAAATTCCAGAACTTATAAGTTGTTCCATGTTGTATTGTGAGGATTCTATTGTCCCAAAATTAGAACTAATCGTTTGTCCTTGAATAGTTAACTGGATTTCTTTGTCTTCAATAGTTGGTCCGAGGGATGCATAGAACTGATGTGTTTTTCCGCCACCTCTCGCTGGAGGTCCTCCTCTACCATCAAAGAAAATAACATCAATTCCGTAGCGTCTTGATAATTCAGTAAGTGCTTCTTTGGCCTTAAAGATTGCCCAGTTTGCCATCAAGTAACCACCATCTTTTGTACCATCACTAAACCCAAGCATAATGGTTTGTTTATTGTCTCGTTGCTCCAAATGTGTTCTGTAATTTTTGTTGGTATACAGATCTTCCATGACTTTTGGTGAGGCTTGTAAATCGGTAACCGTTTCAAAAAGTGGAACGACATCTGCCGTTAATTTATCACCAAATGCAACAACTTTAAGCATAGCAAATAGCTGAAGTACATTTAAGGTTGTTTGATTATTACTAATAATGTATCTATTACAAGCGATTTCTCCATTTTGTTCCTGAATGGATTTCATGGCCTTAATGGTTTCAGTAATATTGATGGCTAATTCATCTTCAAATACAAGATCTCCAACGGTACCCTTAATTTCAGAAAGATGCTTTAACTGAGCCTCTAAGGGTAGTTCAAAATAATTTTCTGGGAATATATTGCTCCCATTTTTAAGGAGTTCATGTACTAAGGCTGTGAACATCTGGTCATGAACCCGACTATCTTGTCGAATGTCTAAACTGGCAAAATGATATCCGAAAAGTGTTGTACGATTGATTAGGGTTGTTAATTTTTCAACATATAAAGATTCGTGTTGAGAAATTAATATTTCTCTAATCGTTTTTAACTCTTCTCTCAACTCAATAAGCGAAATTTGGTTGTCTTTATCTTTATCAAGTAAGGTGTTGTGTAATTGGTGATTTAAAATAATAATGCGTTCTCTAAGTCCTCTAAATGTAAGGCGTCTCCTTAGATATTTGACATCTTTAATGTAGTTTTTTATAATGGATTCTTTAAGTTTTTTCGCGACATCTAATGTGATTTGCGGCGTTACAAAAGGGTTGCCATCTCTATCTCCTCCTGGCCAAAAACCAATATTAATGATGGAGTTTTCAATTTCTTTATCATCAAAAATATTCTGCTGAACATAGTCATAAATAGAACCAAAAGAATGATAAAACACATTTTTCAAATACCACGTTAAGTTCACGGCTTCGTCATATGGTGTGGGTTTTTTATCTTTAAAGAATGGTGTTTTTCCTAATTGTGCTAAAAGGCTACTAATTTCAGAAAAGTTATCGTATTTAATTGCTTCAGCTAAATCAGTAATAATTCCTAAAACTGTTCCAGGATAAAATTGTGTTGGATGTGCCGTTAACACAATTCTTACTTTAAAGGCTTCGAGATATTCTTGTAATAATTGTTTTTTATGTTCCGCTTCGGCATTTTCTTTCAAGCTTCGCAAGGTCCCGATACCTTCCATATTATTAACGATAGAGAAGGACGCATCTTCAACAGCATCAAATAGTACGACTTGCCTTTCAATGTATTGAATAAATCGAAATAATAAGTTGATTTGACTCTTGCTATTTCTTCGTCCTTGATATTTTTTAAAAAAAGTTTCTACAATGGTCGTTGGGTTTTCACCAGCTTCAAAACCTTTTTTACAAGTTTCATAAAATAGCGGAAGTAATACGACTGTTTTTGAAATAGTATCAAACGGTAATGTCATAAAAATACTATTGTAAATCTGGTATTTTGACAGTACGTTTTGTTTAAATCTTGTGAGCTTAGGTTGTGTTGACATTATTGAATTTCTTTGGGATAAAGGTAGTGAAGGATAACTAGGGAATAGATTTTAAGATTAGTTTTTGCGGATTTTTCAATTTTTATGACTGAAATTAATAATCTGATAATGAAACTAAATTTTAACTATAAATTAATATTTTTCTTGTAAGAAAATGTGACATTTTGAAGTAACTTTAGTAACTATTTGAATATTAGAACTATGATAACCAACCATCTTATATGCAAAAAATTCTATTTTTTATTAATTCTGAGTGGTTTATTTTTCTTCGGAAATTCTCAAACCAACAACGATTCTAAATTATTTGAAGCGTATAAAAACTACACAAAACTTCCAAGAGAAATTGCTTTTGCACATGTCAATAAATCGACATTAATAGTTGGGGAGAGTTTAGGGTTCTCAGTTTATGTTTTTGATAAATACACTAAAAAATCTTCAGCGGTTACTACAAATGTGTATTGTTCAATTGAGGATCGAACCGGTAAAACCTTAAAGAGTAAAATGATTTTGGCAAGAGATGGTGTTGCTTCTGGAATTTTTGAAATTGACAGTGTATTTAAGTCTAGAAATTACAAATTTATAGTGTACACCAATTGGATGAAAAACTTTGACGAACACAATTTTTATGCTCAGAGTTTAAAAATCATAAATCCCGATGACGTTGATGAATCAGAAGATGATGAAGAAGAAGATTATTTCGATTTAGAAGCACAATTTCTGCCCGAAGGAGGACATCTCTTGCTGGATGTCAAAAACACTGTTGGTGTTGTTATAAAAGATGATTATGGTTTTGGTGTTGCCAACATTAAGGGTGTCGTAAGTGATTCTAACAGAAACGAAATTACAAATTTTGAGACGAATATGTTTGGGATTGCAAAGTTTGAATTTACACCCGAAAGACAAACAATTTATAGCGTCACACTTAATGATGACGATGAAACAAGAATAGTACTTGATACAGCTGAACTAAGAGGAATTACTATGAGTTTATCAGATCTTGAAGATAAGGTTGCTATAATTTTTAAAACTAATTCCGAAACTTTACCAAGTATAGCCAATGAAACCTATAAACTTAGTATTAGTAACGGTTATGAATTAAGTGTTGTTGATGTTGTTTTTGGTGTGAATTCTGAAATTAAAACGATTATTGACGATAAAGATTTATTCACTGGAGTCAACATAATTACACTTTTTGATAAAAATGACACTCCTATTTTAGAGCGTTTATACTTTAAATATGACGGTATTGATACGATAAAAAGTGATGTTCCAAAGCTGACTCAAGTCAATGATTCTTTAGTGGTTAAAATCCCGATAAGTGCCCTAAAAAAAGATCAATTTCATAATTTGAGTATTTCTGTATTGCCGAGTGCAACAAAATCGTATAATCACCATCATAATATTTTATCCTACACATTTTTAAAACCTTATCTACGAGGAAAAATCGAAAACGCTAGATATTATTTCACTGATGTTGATAAAAAGAAATTATACGATTTAGATAATTTATTACTTACTCAAGGTTGGAGTAGTTATGATTGGAATACCATTTTTAATGGCAACCAAGCGCAATCTCATGAGTTTGAAAACGGGATTACCGTAAATGTGAATCGCAACAATACAAAAGGAAATAAGTTTTTAATCTATCCACTACAATACTCACCTACATTTACTCTTGATGTGCTAGAGAGTGAAAATATATTCCCTATAAAAGGGCTATTGCCTGTTAAAGATGAATCGTTTAAAATAGGAACCATTAATAATCAAAACCGCGTTGACAAGCCCAACTTATATCTACAGTTTTTGCCGTATGAAATTCCCGATTTAAATAAAAAGATTTCTACGCTAAACTATAAAAAACTCAAAGCATTTAAATATCAAGAATCACCTCAAATCTTAGACGGTTCGTGGAATCAAATTGAAGAACTCGATACCATTCTGCTAGCCTTTCGTAAAAAAGAAGAACGCATTGAAAAACTACAGCGCTCAAATCGTGGTAGAGTTTTTATGTTTACTGATGATCAAAGACAAAATATTCCAGATTTTGCTACCTACATTGCCTCAAAAGGATTTACTGCTAAATGGATTTACCCTCCTGGAGATCCTCCACAATTAGTGATAGAAAGTGGAAGAAGTCGAGCAACAGCCATGGGTGATCCTTCTATTAGTAGCAGTCTCTCTCCTGTAATCTATCTCGATCAAATGCGCATCGAAGATTTTAATTTCTTATCCACCGTAGACATGTCAAGCGTAGATTATATAATCATAGATAAACAAGGTTATGGTGAAGGGATTAGAGGTGGTAACGGAGTAATCAAAATAATTACTAATCCATTATTGAGAACAAAAAACTACTATGTTAACAGAGACGTTGGACAATCTATTAAATTCCCTTTAACGTTTTCTGAAAATAAGAAGTTTTATACCCCAGTGTATTCGAGTTATCAAACAGACTTTTTTAGAAGTTACGGAGTTATTGATTGGTTTGATCGTTGCCAAGTGGATGACGATGGACAACTCAGCATAAAAATTAAAAACACTAACACTAAGGAACTAAAACTTTTAATCGAAGGTATTGCTAATAATGGTGCGTTCATTTCCGAAGAAAAAATCATTCAATTAAATCCATAGAAAAGAGCAATTAAATTCATCAATCAAAATCATTTACATGAATAAACAACAATTTGCCCCAAAAACCGTAACCACTAATTCACTTTTTTTATTGCTTTTTTTACTGTGTCTAAACACAATTCGTGGGCAAGATAAAACAGATATAGAATCTTCATTTAGCGAGTTTACCAAACTCCCAAGAGAATTAACCTATGCGCATCTCAATAAGTCACTTTATATAAAGGATGAAACTATTGGCTTTAGTGTTTATGTATTTGATAAGAATACCAAAAAACATTCTGATGTGACAACAAATGTCTACTGTTCGATTGAGAATAGTAAGGGGAAAGTGTTAAACAAAGCTCTTATTCTTGCTGAAAATGGCGTCGCCAATGGTAGTTTTTTAGTGGACAGTACCTACGCCTCTGGAAATTACACGTTTAAAGCGTACACCAATTGGATGAAAAATTTTGATGAACAGAATTTTTATGTACAACAAATTAAAGTGATAAATTCAGATGAAAACAACGAAGCGTCAACACGTATGGAGGCTCCTGTTTTAGATACTCAATTTTTACCTGAAGGAGGACACCTAATTTCAAATATTAAAAATGTTGTTGGTGTTGTGATTAAAGATGATACTGGTTATGGATTAAATGCAGCAGAAGGGGTTATTAAGGACGGAAGCGGACAAACGATTACGAATTTTAAAACCAATCAATTTGGTATTGGAAAATTCATATTCACACCCGAAGAAGGACAAAATTATACAGCTGAAATATCCTATGATGAGGTCATATCTAATGTACAGATTAAATCTGCTGAACCAACAGGGCTGAATCTAAGCCTTAATGATCTTGGTACTAAAATAGCCTTAACTGTTAGAACCAATGCCACTACATTTCAAAATATTAAAGAGAAAAACTTTAAAATGGTTATCCATAATGGTAGTGTAGTAAAGTCCTTAGATGTTAGCTTTACAGATGAGCAAGACATTGTTAAACTCATTAATCACAGTGATTTATATTCGGGCATAAATATTTTCACGCTATTTGATAACAATAATAACCCATTATTAGAGCGACTTTTCTTCAACTATAATGGTGTTTCAATGTTAAATTCTGAAAAGGTTACTATAACAAGACCCTCAGATTCTATTGCTATTTCTGTGCCTTTTAAAACAATCAATGGATCGCAATTTCATAATGTAAGTGTGTCTGTGTTACCATTTGAAACAAGGTCTTATGATACGAATCATAACATATTGTCATACAGTTATTTGCAGCCTTATGTAAAAGGCTATATTGAAAACGCACGTTATTATTTTACAGCTGTAGATAGAAAGAAAAAATTTGAGCTTGATAACTTATTACTAACTCAAGGGTGGAGCAGTTATGAATGGAATTCTATTTTTAATTATGAGACCAATATAAAATTTGATTTTGAAAAAGGAATTACACTAAACGCGAATATAAATAACTCTAAGAGTAATCAATTTATTCTGTATCCCATGATCAATAGTTCTGCCCAAACTATTGACGTACCAAAAAAAGAAAAATCATTTATTATTAAAGGCTTGTTGCCCTTAGACGATGAAAAAGTTGTTTTTGGAGCTGTAGATAAAAAGCAAGGTGTTGAAAAACCGAGTTTGTATTTGCAATTTTCACCATCATCAATACCTGAGTTAGACAATTTTGTAAAAGCAACTCCGCTTAAAGTGAAATCTATTTATAATTCTAAAATCGAAGAAGTTGTCTATAAAAACTCAATTTCTAATGCTCAAGAATTAGATGTCGTCGTTATTAATGCCATAAAAGAAAAAACTAGAATAGATCAAATACAACGCAACCAACCCACAGGAAGAGTCGATATTTTTGATGAAAATGATCGCAATAGATATATTGATTTTGCCTCATATATAGGTGTTCAAGGATTTAATGTTGAGCAAAGTGCAATAGGACTTAATATCTCAACGCAAAGAAGAAACACACTTTCTGGTAATACAACACCACTGATATATCTTGATAATCTATTATTATCAGAGTTTAGTGTTTTATTAAATCTCAATATGAGAAATGTTGATTATATCGTGGTCGATAAATCTGGTACTGGAGAAGGTATACGAGGTTCTGCTGGTGTTATCAGAATATTTACAGATCCTAACATACAATTTAACACTGATTATTCAAAAGATGTCTCACAAGAGACTGTGATTCCGCTAACCTTCACATCACCAAAAACCTTTTATGCACCATTGTATTCTAGCTATCGAAGTGACTTTTTTAATCAATATGGCGTTATTGAATGGATACCAAATGGGAAAATTGATGCCAACGGTAACTTAACTTTTAAAATTGCAGATAAAGGTATAGAGGGTATAAAGTTGTTTATTGAAGGTACGGCTAATAATGGAAGTTTTATTTCTGAAGAAAAAGTAATTTCACTCAATTAAGTAATTTTTCTTAAAGAGGGCTTGTTTTAGTGGCTCAGTTTTTGAACCAAGTTTTTGAATAGAAGTATCTCACTATAAACATCTACCATATGAATAGAAATGCTAACTCAAAAAATACAACCGTCTCATTCCTTTTTTTTATACTGTCTTTATTTAGTTTTAATACTATTTCTGGGCAAGATAAAACAGTTATAGAATCTTCGTTTAATGATTATGTCAATCTTCCTAGAGAAGTCGCTTTTGCGCATCTCAACAAATCATTATATCTCAAAGGAGAGACCATCGGGTTTAGTGTTTATGTGATGGATAAAAACACAAAAAAGCCATCGTCAAATTCCACTAATGTGTATACCGTTATTACAGATGAGAATGATAATCCCGTTAAAGAACAACTCATTTGGGCTAAAGGCGGTAAGGCTTATGGTGTTTTTAGTATTGATAGCACATTTGCTCATGGCAACTACACCTTTAAAGCGTATACCAATTGGATGAAGAATTTTGATGAACAAAATCTTTATACCCAAAGCATTAAAATTATTGATCCGGAGTCTACAGGTACGTCTACAAAAACCATTATAAGTTCAAAACTAGATGCTCAGTTTTTACCAGAAGGAGGACATCTCGTTGCAAATACGGAGAACACTGTTGGTGTGGTTAGCAAAGACACTCTTGGTTATGCTGTACCAAATATTACAGGCAGAATTATTGATGATAATAGTATCATTGTCTCTAACTTTAAAACGAACCACTTAGGTATTGGCAAGTTTCTTTTACTTCCTGATCGTCAGAGATCCTATACAGTTGAAATAGATTTTAGAAATAGAATACAAACCTTTGATTTGAGTCCTGCAGAAAAAAGAGGTATTACTGTTACGCTTAACCAAATAGACTCAAAAGTAGCTTTGACATTTAATACCAATAGTAAGACCTTATCAAGTATAAAGAAGAAACCCTACACCTTGTTTATTCATAATGGTAGTAAGTCAACTTCTATTCCTGTTGAATTTGACGATAAGACCAAAATAACTAAAGCTATAAATGCTGAGGACTTATTTGCTGGGATTAATATATTCACATTATTTAATGAGAATAATCAACCTCTTTTAGAGCGTCTTTATTTTAATTATAATGGAATTGAAACTCTAGAAACGGCTAATGTTTTTGCTGAAAGAAAACAAGATTCCATATCCATTCAAGTTCCTGTAATAGCTATGAAAGCATCAGAGTTTGCGAATCTCAGTATTTCTGTGCTGCCTGGCGATACAAAATCGAATAACACCAATCATAATATACTATCATATACGTTTTTACAGCCTTATGTAAATGGGTATATCGAAAACGCGAAATATTATTTCACCAATGTTGATACAAAAGTTCAGTATGAGCTTAATAATCTTTTATTAACTCAAGGTTGGAGTAGTTATGAGTGGACTACGATATTTAATAACCCTCCACAACAAAAATTTGAGTTTGAAAATGGAATAGCATTTACAGCCAATACAAAAAACACAAAAGGGAGTAAATACATTTTACATGCGTCTAAAAATCACGAAGCTCAAGCTTATGTTCTTAATGATAATAAACGTACGTTTAGTCATAAAGGATTCTTTGTTGAAGATGATGAACCATTAAAATTCACTGAAGTAATCGGCCAAACTAAAATGAAAAAGCCAAATTTGTATTTACAATTTTCACCATCAAAATTGCCTAAAATTGATAATTTTTCAAGTGCACTAGCGCTTAAAGAAAGCACGGTTTTTGAAGCTAATAGTGCAGATATTGTGTTTGATACAGAATTTAACAACATTGAAGAATTAGATGAAGTTGTTATTAAAGCTAATATTGAAAAAAAGCGACTAGATAAGTTGTTTAAAAAGTTTTCATCGGGTACAATTGATTTCTTTGATGACGAGCAAAGAACTCATGAAATTGATGTAGCGACATACTTAGGTAAAAAAGGATATAAAACAACTCAAGATTTTGGAAGACTTAAAGTTGAAATATTGCGTGCAGGTGGCTGGTATGAACCTTCAATTTATTTAAATGGCCAAATACTTCTTGATATAGACGTTTTAGCTAATGTTAGCATGAGGAGTATAGATTACATTGTTGCCGATAGAACAACCACTCAATATGACGCTACTAAAATTTACAAAGGTGGCAGTATTCATATCAAAACAGATGCTAATCTGCTATTTAAAAATGATACACGAAAAGTGTTTGAACAAGATGTTAATCCTCCATTGACATTTACATCTCCAAAAACTTACTATGCACCAAAATACGTGTATTATGAAAGTGAATTTTTTAGA
>Ga0316189_10002055_pt1 | contig 19853 bp, 21 predicted proteins | sample LowCovwburrow_MG_FD_204930 | JGI IMG/M metagenome (GOLD analysis project Ga0316189, IMG submission 204930) | Coastal sediment microbial communities from Maine, United States - Lowes Cove worm burrow | ecosystem: Environmental > Aquatic > Marine > Coastal > Sediment | place: USA: Maine... | reverse complement strand
TTCACGGACAGAATCGATGATGACCGCTTCGCGCGTGTCTTCGTCTGCGATTAAAAATGAGTAAGTCCAACTTTCTGCATCGAATAACTGACGTAAAATCATAGTTGTGTACCTTTATCTTTTTATGGGAGCGTTTCGTTTTACCGAATGACGGGAAGGTTTTCGGATTCCCAAGCGATGAAGCCACCCGTCACGTTAAAAACGTGGTTGTAACCGCTGGCAATGAGAATGTTCTTTGCAGCTTGAGAGCGTTTGCCACTGCGACAAGACACATAAACGTCTTGGTCCTTTGGGCAACTAAACGTATTGATCTGATCGAGGGGAAGGTTTTTTACAATCGGCGTATTTGGGCGCTCGGCCTTAAATTCATCGGTCGTGCGAACGTCAATCCAAACGAGGGAAGGGTCGTTTTGAACACGTTCATAGAGCGCTTTAACGGTGATTGTCATCGTATGTACCTTATCTCTGAAAGATTCCGTTTTGATAATGTACATAAATATTAGATTTTTATTATATGTCAATCTCTTTTTTACACAAAAGTTAGGTAAATTAATGGATTTAAAAAAAAAGGCACAAAAAAACGCCGCTCAAAATCAGAGCGGCGTTTTAATAGATGAGAACGTTTGAGACTTATTCGTCGTGATAAGAAACCAAAAGTTCAACTTCGTTTTTAGACCCCATAATGCAGGGTACGCGTTGGTGCAGACCTGTTGGGCTGACATCCATAATGCGTTCACGTCCTGTAGAGCAAACGCCACCAGCTTGTTCAAGGATGAAGCTCATAGGGTTGGCTTCATACATCAAACGCAGCTTGCCGCCTTGATCACGTAGACGTTCGTCCATGGGGTACAAGAAGATGCCGCCACGGATCAAAATGCGGTGAATTTCAGCAACCATGGAAGCAATCCAACGCATGTTGAAGTTTTCGCCACGAGCACCTTCAACACCAGCCAAGCATTCGTCGACATAGCGTTTAACAGGGGCTTCCCAGAAACGAGAGTTCGAAGCGTTAATCGCGAATTCGCGGGTATCTTCAGCAACTTTCATGTTCGGGTTGGTGAGAATGAATTCACCAATGTTTTGATCCAGTGTGAAGCCGTTAACGCCATCACCTGTGGTCAAAACCAACATGGTAGAAGGACCATACAGAGCGTAACCAGCACAAACTTGCTCGGTACCAGCTTGCAGGAAGTCTTCAACCTGTGGATCATCAACACCATCTGGGCATTTCAAGATCGAAAAGATCGTACCAACAGAAACGTTAACGTCGATGTTTGAAGAGCCATCAAGCGGATCAAACAACAACAAGTATTTGCCGCGTGGGGCGCCTTCGGGAATTGGATAGTGCTCATCCATTTCTTCAGAAGCCATACCAGCCAAGTGACCGCCAAGGGAGTTGAACTTCAAGAAGATTTCGTTGGACAAGATGTCCAATTTCTTCTGTGTTTCACCTTGGACGTTTTCAGAACCAGCGCTACCTAAAGCGCCAACAAGTTCACCGTGGTTAACTTGGTCAGAAATCACCTTACATGCCGTAATGACATCGTTGAGGAGAAGAGTCAGATTGCCGTGGCCTTGGTGGTCACGCATGGACTCGATTAAAAAGTGGGTAACTGTTGTACGGTCTAAGGGCATATCAGCCTCGCCTTTTGCCATCATTCGGGTAGGGTGTGGCGCTTAATTACCCCCTGTAGACTCAATGGGGAACACCCTCGAGGGGTGGGGCCACTACCCATTAGGGCAGTTCTAAGGGGTTGGTCTTAGCGGTTTAGGCGTTCAAGTTCGCGTCTGGCAGCGTCATATTGGCGGAATTCAACGGCTCCGGTCGCGAGTGTCTTTTCAAAATATGATCGAGCATTGTGAGCATTTCCTGTCAATTGCTGGGAAATACCAAGAAAGAAGTACCCCGTGGCTTGACGTTCCTTGATGTCATTGTCATGAGCCCCTTCAATGGATTTAAGGACATCGTCTTCGGTCATGTCTCCGACAAAATATTGTATCAAGGGTCCCGGCCAAAAGTTCAGACTTTCTGAGCTGATATCTTCTTTGAGGCGGGCTCGTCCATTTTGTCCGGCTCGTTCGCGACTAAGATAGAGCCACAATCGACTGTAAAGGCGCAAATCATCTTCTGTTGCGACACCTTGGGTGCGCACAAAGTCAACCGCCGCATCACCTGGCTTGCCATCGTAAAGTTTCAAGAAGCCACGGCTGAAAAGGGCAAAAGCATGGTCGGGTTTTGCATCAATCGCGCGGTTATAGTCCAAAATTGCAGCTTTCACATTGCCGTTCTTTTCATTGGCCCAGCCGTGCGCGAACCAAGCATCACTGAAGGCAGGTTCCATCGAAAGGGCGATGTCTAAATCATTGATCGCTTGACCATAGAGGCCTTCGTTCATGCTAGCCCAAGCCCTGTCGACGTAAGCATTGGCACTGCTTAAAGCCTCAAGAGAAGCCGCCCTGTGAACAGGTTTCGGTTTGGGTTGTGCTTCAGGCATAGGCATTGGAGCTGGTTCTGGCTTAAGCATCTGAGCAGGCTCAGGAGCAGGCTCAGCCTCAGGAGCAGGCTCAGGAGCAGGCTCAGGCTCAGGCATCGGAGCAGGTTTCGGCTCAGGCATCGGAGCTGGTTCCGGCTCAGGCTCAGGCATCGGAGCTGGTTCTGGCTCAGGCTCTGGCATCGGTTTTGGTTCAAGAGCCGGAGGGGCTTTGGGTTGCATTTGAACGTGTTGGTCAGTCATTTCTTGGGGGGCAGGGGATGTGGCCTTTTCGGGGCTGTCGTCGTTCATCCAAAACGTCACAGCCAAACCAAAAACGGCAACAACGGCAAAGCTGGACGCGATCATTGCGGCCCAAGGTTTTCGCGTGACTTCGCTTAATTCAGGCGCGTTTTGACTTTCATCGCTTGTTACAGTTTCTTCACTGCGTTTTCGTTCGGCATCAGACTTTTTGAGCGCTTCAAGGATGTATGACATTTTGCACCCCTTTTTTACGGTAAATCGGCTCGACAGCCGTTGTTTCTGCCACACCTGTTATGCGCATTAAGGTTTCCGGCGTTGCGGTGCCATCAACAGACAGGCCGTGCTCGCTTTGGAAGACCCGCAATTTTTCACGCAGACTGGGGCCAAAGAACAGGCTGCCTTTGCCCAACAGGTCGTATTGACCATCCGCATATCCCGACAGTGCTAAGACACGTCGCAATTCTTGAACGTCTTTGCCTTGTTGACCAAAGGTCAAAGGTCTTGAAATGTTGGGATTGGCCTTCCACAACACCAAGAAATCTCCCGGCCAGCGTAAAGAGAAGGCATTGCTGTTCAGCGTTAAGGAGCGTTGCGCAAATTCAATGGTGATTTGTTCTCCATTTGCACTGTTAACAATAGAAGTGATCACCCCAAAAATATGCTCACCATCGGGCATGACAAAAGAGGCAACCACAGGACGATTGATGGCTTTAAGTCCTGCGATATCGGTTTGGCCCTGTCCGCAAGACAAACCCGCAAGCTTTGCCTTTTCACAGGGGCTGAGACCCTTCAGTTTTGAAAAGTCATGCTGCCAAATGGAAAATAGGTTTTGAAAAGCGCGATCAGGTGTTCCGGCTTGTATCATATGATCCAAAAAGGTGCCTTCGGTCTTGGATATATCCTCACCTTCGGCTTTGTTTTCGGTATCAGCTTCCTCAGCTTGAACAACAGGCTTTTCAGTCGGCGTGACAGGCAAAATGGGGTCTGCCACGTGGACAAGTTTGTCCTTGATACCTGTTTTGTAAGGATCAAGACCGACCCACATCAACAGGCCGACACTGACGAGAACCAGACATAAAGATCCCCAAACCGAGGTTTTGCTGGGCACCGCTTGGGTACCGAAAACTTCATCAGCCGCTGATTTAGCAAGCTTTTTGCCGATTTGGTTGTGGCCTTTGACATAAGCTGCCAACAGGGACCGATCACAGATTGAATTGATCAGGCGTGGAATGCCACGGGCAGACTTAAAAATCGCCTTGCTGGCCGAGGGCGAAAATACATTGTCTTCAAGTCCAGCGACAGCCAACCTGTGATTGATGTATCTACGGCATTCCGAAAGGGTCAACGGCATCAAGTGATACCGCGCCGAAATCCGTTGCGCCGTTTGGCGTTGGGCGGGCTGGGCCAAAATTTGATTGAGTTCAGGTTGTCCGACCAAGATGATCTGCAAAAGTTTCTTTTCGTGCGTTTCCAAATTGGTCAGCAAGCGAATCAGTTCTAAAACTGGGTTGGTTAGGTTTTGCGCCTCATCGATCATTAAAACCGGATTGCGTCCCCGTGCATGAGCATCCAAAAGGTGATCGTTGATCAGATCAAAAAAGACCTTCAGGCTGGTGGTGTCTGCGGGGTAAGAAATACGCATTTCATCGCAAATTGCCGCCAACAGTTCTGGCTCGGAAAGCTTTGGGTTTAAAATCAACGCAAGATCAGCCCCTTCGGGCAAGTTCTCGATCAAAGCGCGGCAAATGGTGGTTTTACCAGTGCCGACTTCCCCCGTAAGCAAGACAAAGCCACCATGACCGCTGATTCCATAGGCTAAATGGGCCAACGCTTCTTGGTGGCGTTGGCTCATAAAGAGATAGTTTGGATCAGGAATAATGGAAAACGGGTTTTCCCGAATGCCAAAGTGATCTTGGTAAAGCGTCTTAATCATAAAAGGGCAGTGTTTCGCTTATCTTGAGTTGAAGAAAGAGCGCTCGTTATAGCATGCGTTCAAAAAACTTCGATACGTTGAACATCACACCTGTTGAATTTTAACCGCTGTGCCACTGGCCACCACCAACAACATGGATTTCCCGTCGCCGGAAATTTCTGAATAATCAAGATCGACGCCGATCACGGCATCTGCGCCCGAAATTAACGCTTCTCTGCGCAATTCCGTCAGGCAGGTCTTGCGCGCATCGCGAAGCACCTTTTGCGAAGCCCCTGAGCGCCCGCCAAGAATGTCGCGAACCGAGGCAAACATGTCTCTGAACATATTCATGCCGAACACACATTCTGCAGTGATGATGTCTAGGCGTTTGGTGACGCGGTATTCCGGCATCGCAAATTCCGTGGTCAAGATGAGCTCGCCCGCCAGTTGGTCGATGACATCGGTGGGAAGTTCGTCATATTGCTTGTTGGCGATAAGCTCTTCGATTTCTTTTTCGTCTTTGCTGAACAGTCCGAACATGGCGTGCCTCTTTATTTTAGGTTATGAGTTTAAGTGTCACTATATACATCATATACACCGAAGACACAGACAATACGAAAACTTGGACCCAAGACCTCATGTCGGATCAATCCGCCCGTTATTCCCTCGCTTTTTCCTGTATTGGGCACACCTTTGCCCATTTGTTCGCGCCGATCTTCTTTGTTGTGGCGTTGACGTTGGAATCAGAAATGAATTTAAGCCATGGCGAAGTGGTGAGCCTGATCGTTTTGGGTAACGTTTTGTACGGTATCGGGGCCCCGTTTGCAGGCTGGCTGGCCGATAAATGGTCGGCGGCGGGCATGATGGCTTTGTATTACTTTGGCGTCGGGTTGGGGATGGTTTTGACCAGCTTTGCCAATACACCGCTGCACTTGGCGCTAACGCTTACGTTAACAGGACTATTTGGGTCAATTTATCACCCGGTCGGGTTTGCGTGGTTGGTCAGCCAAGTTAAAAAACGCGGCGCAGCACTGGGCTTAAACGGTGTGTTTGGCACCGTTGGGCCATCCGTTGCCGCGCTATCGGCGGGCTTTTTGACCGATATGTTGAGTTGGCGCGCGGCTTTCTTCGTTCCCGGTGTCTTGGTCTTTGTCACGGGCATCGTGTTTTTTATCATGATGAAGCGCGACCTGATCCATGATCGTCCGATGGAAGATGAAGTCCACCATAAAGCCCAAAAAGGCGAAATCGTTCGCGCCGTCATGGTGTTGGCTGTCACCATGCTGTGTACTGGATTGATCTATCAAACCCTGTCACCTGCTTTGCCAAAGCTGTTTTCCGAGCGTCTGGTCGAATTGACGGGCTATGGTGAAGGCCAAGGCGTGTTGGGGGTCGGCATGTTGGTCGCCGCCGTTTACATCGTCGCAGGCGGCATGCAGTTGGTGGTGGGACGAATGTGCGATCGTTATCCCTTGAAATGGCTTTATATCGGCGCGTTCTGCTTTCAGGTGCCGTTCTTGTTGTTGGCGTCGCAAATAGGCGGGGCCGTCTTGTTGTTGGTGGTGTTCATCATGGTGTCGGGCAATCAAGCCTCGCTTCCGGTCGAAAATTCTTTGGTGGCCCGTTATGCTCCGGCCAATTGGCGCGCGCTTGCGTTTGGCTTGAAGTTTATTCTGGCCTTTGGCGTCAGTGGCCTTGGCGTTTTGTTGGAAGGCAAAATCTATGATCTCACCGGGGGCTTTCACTGGTTATTCGTGATTTTAGCCTGTCTTGCCACCGTTGGCTTTGTCGGGGGCTGGTTGCTGCCCAGTGAAAGAAAGCCTCAATTGGCCGGCGAATAGGGCGAAAAGGGGCTTCTTTATCAGGGTAATATAGTACCGTGAAATTAAGTCTCTGTTTTAAAAGGGTAAATTGCCCCAGCGCCTAAAAAAAGCGTTTGACAGGTCTTCTTCAGTGGCTTAAAACCCGCCTCAAGACGAGGGCGTACCGTTTGTGCGCCCTTATTATTTTTTAAATTGGGTGGCACTTTTGTGCCCTTAAGCGAGGCTAAGTTATGAAGACCTATTCCGCTAAACCCGCAGACGTCGAAAAGAAATGGTTCATTGTTGACGCTCAAGACTTAGTTCTTGGTCGTATGGCAAGCCAGATTGCTCTTCGTCTTCGTGGCAAGCATAAGCCAATGTTCACACCGAACATTGATTGCGGCGACAACGTTATCGTCATCAACGCTGAAAAAGTAAAATTGACTGGTCGTAAATTGACCGACAAGAAATTTTACTGGCACACTGGTCACCCGGGCGGCATCAAAGAACGCACAATGGATGCGATCTTGACCGGTCAGCACCCAGAACGCGTTGTGATCAAAGCTGTTGAACGTATGATTCAACGTTCACCAATGGGTCGTACGCAAATGCGCAAACTTCACGTTTATGCGGGTGGCGAACATCCTCATACGGCTCAAAACCCAGAAGTTCTCGACATTGCATCTATGAACGTTAAAAACACGAGGGGCAAATAATCATGGCTGATCTTGGAGATCTTAAAGATCTGGTTGCTGGTGGCGAAATCGCTGCACCGACCGAAGCTGCAGCTCCTGCTGCTCCTGTTGAACCTAAAGTTGACGCTCAAGGCCGCGCTTACGCGACCGGAAAACGTAAAAATGCCATCGCTCGCGTGTGGATTAAGCCAGGATCTGGCAAAGTCACCGTAAACGGTCGTGATATCGAAGTTTACTTCGCACGTCCGGTGTTGCGCATGATCATCAACCAGCCGTTCCACGTTTGCGAACGCGAAGGCCAATTCGACGTTGTTGCCACGGTTGTTGGCGGCGGTCTTTCTGGTCAAGCTGGTGCTGTTCGTCACGGCATCTCAAAAGGTCTTAACCTCTTCGAACCAGGCCTGCGCCCGGCTCTGAAGAAAGGTGGCTTCTTGACCCGTGACTCACGTGTTGTTGAACGTAAAAAATACGGTCGTGCAAAAGCCCGTCGTAGCTTCCAGTTCTCAAAACGTTAAGTTTCAGCCTTTCAAGGCTTATCAAAAACGGCTCGGGTTTATTCCCGGGCCGTTTTTTTTGGTATTTGCGTTTTTTGGGATGAAAAGTGTGTGTGCAGTCGTTATATCAGTAACAACACAAACAAAGACTGTTCTTTATGGAGACGAAAAATGACGACGGCAGTTGAATGGGAACGTGAAAACGCAGCGGATTTGAAAGCTATGGCGGAAGCCTTGGCGGAAAATGATCGCTATCTCGCGGAAGAAATCCTCAACAAAATTGCGCCCTATCCCGAAGGGGAAAACGTCCAGACGTCAAAACCGACCAATGATGCCTATTTTCATCGTTTGGCGAAGTTTATCGACCCTGAAACGGGACGCGTCGACAACCCCAACGGTCCGGCCATCGTCGAAGGGGACGGTACACGCAAGTGGTACCGTGCCGATATGCTGCACAATTCACATGGCCCAGCGAAAATCAAACCGAACGGAAAATTGTCGTATTACTACATGGGCAAACGCTGTAAATCGGCCGAGGATTTAGACGAGGTGGTCGCCATTGCCAAACGTCACAATGAGAAATCAAAGCACGTCCGCAACCCAAAGGCTTAAGCCAAACCTTTCGGTCAGCTTCTCAAACGATCAAAAACGGCCCAGAGCAACCTCGGGCCGTTTTTTTTTATGCGCTGATATTGGCGAGTTTCCTTGCGAAAGGGGCGTGGGTCCTTTAATCAGGGCATATCTCTTTAAGGATTTGAAACATGAGCGCGAAGATATTTATTGATGGGGCGGTGGGGACCACAGGCCTACAGATCAAGTCTCGGTTGGCCAGCCGGGGCGATATTAACCTTGTGAGCTTGCCCGAAGAGCTGCGCAAGGATGCAAACGCGCGCGCAGACATGTTAAACAGCGTCGATGTGGCGATCTTGTGCCTTCCCGATGATGCCGCCGTCGAGGCCGCAAATTTGGTGACCAATACAGACGTTAAAATCATCGATGCCAGCTCGGCACACCGGACAGCGGACAATTGGGCTTACGGCTTTCCTGAATTGAGCGTGGGACAGCGTGAAGTCATCGCTAATGCTACGCGGGTCTCTAATCCGGGCTGTTACGCGGTGGCGTCCGTGTCCATGTTGCATCCGTTGGTGAGCGCAAACCTGATCCCATCCGATCATCCGGTCACGATTAACGCCATTTCGGGCTATTCCGGGGGCGGCAAGCAATTGATTGCCGATTTCGAAGGTGGGTCTGAGGCCGAAACGCCGTTTTTTGTTTATGGTTTGAACCTAAGCCACAAACACGTGCCGGAAATTTACAAGCACAGCGGTCTAACCATGAAACCCTTGTTCGTGCCCAGCGTCGGCAATTTTGCTCAAGGCATGATCGTGCAATTGCCGTTGTTTGGGAATGCGCAAGAGATTCACGATTCTCTGGCCGATCACTATGCAGACAGCCGCTTTGTCAGTGTCGTCGATACCGAACAAACCGCACGGCTAGAGCCTGAAACCCTGAACGGAACCAACGAGTTGCGGTTGCATGTCTTTAAAGGTGACGGTCAAGCCTTGGTCATGGCGCAATTGGATAATCTGGGCAAGGGCGCCTCTGGTTCGTGCGTGCAGAATTTGAATATTATGCTGGGATTAGACGAGGGAACCGGGTTGTGAATGAGGTTGTGAGCGACGACATCAAAACATTCGAAGTGAACTCATCCAATTTGGGTAAGGTTCAGGTCTTGCACCGGGACTGCCCGTTGTGTGGTCGCGATAATTCAGGCGAGCCCGATAACGAATACAGTTTCGATGTGTGGACGTTGAAAGACTGTCCCGCTTGTGGTCTGACTTATATCGACAAAGGCCCCGATTACGCCAAGTTGTTTGAAGAGCTCAGCTGGGAAACCACCACCAAGGTCGAAGAACAGCGCCGTGCCGATTTGCGTCCCATGGGCTACAAAGCCAGCAAACTCACGCGCCTTAGAATGCACCTCTTGCCGCGCAAACAGATGAATTTGATGTTGGATGCGTGGGCTAAACCCGGCAACGTGATTGACGCGGGGTGTGGTGACGGTGGGCAAATGAAGGACTTAACACCGGGCTTTGTTCCTTTTGGTGTTGAAGTTTCAACAGAATTGGCGCGTGCGGCAAACGATCGTTTTGCTGAATCTGGCGGGGCGTGTGTGAATGCACCGACCTTGTCGGGTCTACAAAGCTTTCCCGATAATTTCTTTGCCGCAGCGACGCTCAGATCATATCTGGAACACGAAATGAACCCGCTTGCGGTGTTGCGCGAAATTTATCGTGTGCTTCAGCCCGGCGGCATCGCGATTATCAAGGTGCCCAATTATGGCTCGCTCAATCGCATGGTTATGGGCAACAAGTGGTGCGGTTTTCGCTATCCCGATCACCTGAACTATTTCACGCCCAAAACTCTGGAAAAAATGGCCAAAAAAGCCGGATTTGGGGTGCATTACGGCCTCACCTATACGCTACCGACGTCGGACAACATGTACGCCGTGCTCAGACGCGAAGACGGCCCGTCAAAGCTGCCCCGTGCGAAGTGCGGCGGTGGGTGCTGTTAATTAAGAACAATTCCTATTTTCTTTAAATGACGCTTCCTGACAGCGGAGTTTCAATAAACTTACCTCAAAACACCCTTTAAAAGTGTTTCTTAGGCAACTCACTCTCTTGGACTATTGCAATCCTCTAAAAAGGGTACTTTAATGTAGTCCACTTGCATGAAGTGTGTACAGAAGTGCGAAAGCACCACTTAAATAAGGGGGAGGAATATGACATATACAGGAAACTGTGATGTTTATGGCGCGTTCCATGAAGACGCCATAAACAAAGTTGTGCATCATGTGATGCACCAACGTCCATCCATGTTCAACTACGCGACTTTTTGGTTTGTCGAACATTTAGTCGAACTCTGCAAAAATATTGATGCTCACAGTGAAGTTGGATTGAAGAACAATCCGATGATTACGGTTGAGCCTTTGTTGCCGATTGTGGGAACCAATTATGGATTGGACTTTTGCTTGCAGGTGACCGAGTTGGAACTGGATTTCCATCCATCCACAAATATTAATTTGCCACCAGAGCTTAACCCGCCCTTGAAAGAACAGCATTTGGCCTTGCGCGCCAAAGTCTGTGTTGGTGTTGCTTGTCCCGATAAAGACATTTTGGACCAGTACACCACGACAGAGGCTCGTCCTGGCGGCAATGACATCAATGATCCGGGACCTCGCACCGCTCTGCCCATTGGTAAAATCAATTGTTTCTGTCTTGAAGGCATCGCGGACTGTCATGTGAAGATGACGGGCGGGCCGGGGGCCGAAGAGGTTTCTATTGCTCTTGATGGTTTTGAAATCGTGGACATTAAACCCGAAGGTTTGGAAAATGCCTTGGAATGTTACATCGCGACGACGTTGCGTTTGGCTGTTTTGTCTAAATTCAAATTGGCTTTGGATTTCTTAACGTTGACCATCGAACAAATCCCCATGGGGCTTTCGTTAAAACCCACGCCGATTTCACCAGATGTTGAGTTTAACCCGTCCGTTGCCGATGACCAATTGGCCGTCTTTATGGATTTGGAGGTTGCGCCATGACCGAAGTAACTCTTGCTGTATCCGAAGCAGCTTTCACAAACCTATTTGAGGGTGTTCGAGACAATTTCACGGCATCTAAGTCAGATTCAAAAGATTTCGGCGCTTTAACGGCGGCCTATAATGTTGGGGTGCGCTTGGAAAACGGCACCGTGGACATGCGCGATGACAATACGGTTCTGATCAAAGAACTCGATATCGTATATGACCCGCTCAGTTTAACCTTGGGCCTGGATATTCCCTCTATTTGCGTTGGTGGGCAGTGTATTTTACCAACGCCTTGGGGCTGTGCCATTCGTTTACCACGGATTTGTGTCTTTGAATCGGACCCAGATATCGAAGTGCCGATCAATTTAGATGGTGTTATCCGGTCGGAAATTTCCGGATCATTTGAAGTGGTCCCGCGTCATGAATCCGATCCCGGCCGCTTGGCAGCGATGTCTGATTTAGATGCTCACCTCGCGGGGGTTCCCGACAAATGGAACTTCTATTTAGACCCCGAATGGCTGGATATCGATGTGATCGACATTGCAGATACCGTGGGCAATATTTTAGACAATGCGGTGGATTGGATCGTCGATACCTTGTTTGGCTGGTTGCCGAGCTGGGCCAGAGACCTTGTTGATGCCATTTTGGGCGGTTTGGTCAGTGTGGTTCGGGCGATTTTAGACTTCGGCGACGATGTTTCAGAATGGTTATCTGATTTATTTAACGTCAGTTTTGGTCTGTTCGATTTCATCGTGACCTTGGTCGCGGATTATTTTGCGAAACAGTACCCATTGTTTGGCTTTGAAGAGCCGCTGCCGTTGCCCATTCCCAACAATGGGCTCAACCCCATCCTGATTCCCATCACGGATGTAACCATCGCCGTTTCCAATACGGAAGCTGTCATAACCGCCGATGTTGGCGCTTAACAGAGGAGATAACGATGCCGATTAAACTTAATACAGCAGCTTTTAAAACAGTTGTCTCACATAGTGATGCCTTAAGCGTTTTGTGTTCAATTGCTCATCCTTGTCAAAAAACGGGGAGCTTTCAAGGCCGTGTTTTGCAGGGACGTCGTGTGGTTGCGAAGTTCTTGTTGAATGTTGATGACAATGCCACCAGCACTCAGGCCAATATTGATTTAGCCTCCTTGGTTGAAGGCGGTCAGGTTTCAACGCGGTCGAAGAAGATGAAGGCTTTCTCGCTGAAGACCGGTGGCTACGCGCTGTTTTATGTCTCTGCGGGAAAAGGACGTTATGTGGTTGAACTGAGAAAATCAAACGCGGCCTCCTCAAAGCCCGTCTTTTCCTCTCGGGTCTTAAATAAGGGCGATATCTTTTCGGCTCAACTGATCCGTCCGGGTCGCTATAACGTGACGAACACGAAAAACGATAAAAAGGCTGTTTATGATGTGGTGGTTCCCGATGGGGGACAAAAAGCAATGCTCGCTGCAACGCCTTTGATGGTGACGTGTTCAGATAAGGGCTTTGACCCACGTGAGGGTGAAGTGACAGCCTCTGTGGGGGTGGCGTTTGTGATTGAAACGCCTTCCGCTGTTCACATTGACATGTACAAAAATGAAAAGGGCAAGCTGATCAGCAGTTTGGCAACTCAAAAAATCAGAACGCCGCGTTACGTCCGGCCGATGAGAGCCGGCGGTCTTTCCTAAAAGCAAACTTTCAAAGCAACCAAACCGGAGAGGGCCGAAATGTCCTTTCCGGTTTTTTTGTGAGCTAAAGCTTTTCCAGCGTTCGCAAATCAGACTCCCCATCGAAATATTTGACCAAAGCGGCTTCAAAGACGGCGGGATCATGAGCCATGTTTGCGACTTGGGCGAATAGCGTGACGCAAGATTTGAACTTCGCATCGTCGGGTGAACCAAAGATTTGATGCACCGTGCGGCCTTCGACGGCGTTGACCAAATCAACACATTCCATCAAACGTTTTCCCAGCACCGGATGAGCCAAATAAGCCAAGGCCTCTTCGCGGCTCTCAATGGCATAAAACTGCGCCGTAGGACTGAGACCCAGCCCCGAAATTTGGGGGAAAATAAACCACATCCAATGCGAAACCTTACGTCCTGCACGCAGCTCAGCACAAACGCCGACATAAATCGCCTCTTGAGCTTCCAAAAAACGTTGCAGGTTGTACGGATCATACAGGGTGTGGGCGCCTTGGTGAGGTTCATTCAGGACGGCGGCTCGTTGCGTATAGGACATGATAAAGCTCCTCAGATGGTTAAACCATGAAAAGCATACCCACTTTAAAAGAAGGGGCATGTAACGGGCGTCACACTTCGTGTGATTAATAACGGCCCATAAGGGCCGGGGCCGGGGTGGCCCAGTTGGAGTGCCATGCTGTTAGGCTTCGCACGCTTTCACAGTCAGGAGGAGTGGGCGAAGCCCAGGACAAGGGCCGCCCCAGCCCCCGGCCAAAGGCCGTAAGCCAAGCTAGCTACGCTAGCGCCCGGCGCCTGAGGCCTTAGCCCTTCTTCGAAAGCGAAGCTTTCAGGGATGGGGCCAACATAAAGCGCCGTTCTTAACCCACAAAAACTCTAAACATCCACATCCTCAACAAACCGAGCATGTTCTTGGATGTACGCGTACCTGAGTTCTGGTTTTTTGCCCATGAGGCTGTCTACTAGCTCTTCGGTGTCGTGGATATCGTCCCAGTCGTCTTCGCCGTGGCCGGTGGGGACGGTGACGCGGAGCAGGGTTCTGTTGTCGGGTTTCATGGTGGTCTCTTTCAGCTGGGCGGCGGGCATTTCACCCAAGCCTTTAAAGCGGCTGATTTCGATTTTTCCACGGCCCGAGAAGGTCGTGGCCATCAATTCGTCTTTGTGATCATCGTCTCGAGCGTAGGCAACCTTGGAGCCTTGACCGATGCGAAACAGTGGAGGCATGGCAAGGTAAAGGTGACCATCTTCAATGAGTTGTGGCATTTCTTTAAAGAAGAACGTCATGAGTAGGGAGGCGATGTGCGCGCCATCCACGTCAGCATCGGTCATGATGATGACTTTTTCATAGCGAAGGGCCTCTATGTTAAAGGTCTTGCGTGTGCCGCAGCCCAACGCTTCGGTCAAATCGTTGAGTTCGATGTTGGCTTTGAGCTTGTCTGCGGTTGCTGAGGCGACGTTGAGGATCTTACCGCGCAGGGGCAAAATAGCTTGGGTCTTGCGATCGCGTGCTTGTTTGGCAGACCCGCCAGCTGAGTCGCCTTCGACGATGAAAATCTCGGTGCCTTCAGAGCTGTTTTGGCTGCAATCGGACAGTTTGCCGGGCAGGCGCAGACGCTTGGTCGCGGACTTGCGTTTGGTTTCTTGGTCCATGCGCCGACGCAGACGCATGTTGGCGCGTTCAATGGCCCATTCGACCAAAGCATTGGCCGCCTTGGGATCGGACGACAGCCAGATATCAAAGCGATCTCTGACCGTGGTTTCCACCAACTTAGCGGCCGATTGTGTGGACAGCTTGTCCTTGGTTTGGCCTTGAAATTGGGGGTCGGGGATAAATGCCGATAGCATCACAGCTGCACCGCCCAAAAGGTCATCGCCCGTCATCTTTGCCGCACCCTTGGCATTGATCAGGTCGGCATAGGCGCGAATACCCTTGGCCAGTGCGCTTTTCAGGCCCGATTCATGGGTGCCGCCTTGGGGTGTGGGCACGGTGTTACAGTATGAATTTAAGAACCCGTCTTCGTCCATCGGCCACGCAATGGCCCATTCGACACGTCCGGGACTGTCGGAAAAATCCGCTTGGCCTTCAAAGGGGCGGGGCGTGACGGTGCGCCGTTCATGCAGCAATTCGGCGACATAGTCCGCCAATCCGCCGGGAAAGTGTAATTCAGCCTTTTCGGGAACCTTCTTGTCCTCGGCGTCCTTCATCAAGCTTGGATCACAGGTCCAGCGGATTTTTACGCCGCGAAACAGGTACGCTTTAGACCGCACCAAGCGAAACAAGGTGTGTGGACGAAAATGCGCACGGGTGCCGAAAATGTCGGAATCGGGGACAAACGTCACGGTGGTGCCGCGACGATTGTTTACCGGCCCTAAGTTTTCCAGCTTGGTCGTCGGTTTACCGCGCGAATAGCTTTGTTGATAAAGCTGCTTGTCCTTGGCGACTTCGACCACCAACAGGCTTGAAAGCGCGTTTACGACGCTCGAGCCCACGCCGTGTAGACCGCCAGAGGTCTCATAAGCGCCGCCGCCGAACTTACCGCCCGCGTGCAACGTGGTGAAAATGACTTCCAAAGCCGAGACGTCTTTGAATTTGGGGTGGGCATCCACAGGAATACCGCGCCCGTTGTCTTTGACGGTCAAACGGTTGCCGGGCTCTAAAATCACGTCGATGACAGAGGCATGCCCCGCGACGGCTTCATCCATGGAGTTGTCGATGATTTCCGCGGCTAAGTGGTGGTAAGCGTGCTCGTCCGTGCCGCCGATGTACATGCCCGGGCGTTTGCGAACCGGTTCCAAGCCTTCCAAGACTTCGATATCGGCGGCTGAATAGTCGTCGCCACCGATTTTTGGCACAGGTTTGGGCGCAGATTTCGGTTCAGCGGCCTTTTTTACAGGCGCTTTTTTCGGGGCAGGGGCTGGCTTGGCGGGTTTGGGCGCGTCAGCTTCAAAAAGGTCGCTCATCGGTGCTCACTTAAAAGTAAAAATATTTGAGGCCACTTTATCCTAATTTTTAAAGTCGCGTGCATTAATCTTCATTTGGTAGCTTTTTGTTGGGGTTGTGGCAAGATGTAGTAGGTGGCGCGTATCGCTTATTTTAAGAATCAAACGAATCGGAACAAAATCGAAGGAAACGATGATGTCTAAATGTATTCACCTCATTACCCTCGGCGTCAGCGATATGAAGGCCTCTCGCGCGTATTATGAAGCTTTGGGCTGGGTCGCTTCGCCGATGAGTATGGATGAGGTCACGTTCTTCCAATCGGGTGGGCAGGTCTTGGGCCTGTACGTACAAGATGCCTTAAATCACGACACGGGCTTAAGCGATGCCAAACCCGGCGGTATAAGTTTGGCCGTGAACACGCGGAGCCGGGACGAGGTCGACAGCCTCTATCAACAAGCCCTAGATGCCGGGGCGACGGTCCTAAAACGTCCCCAAACCATGGCGTGGGGTGGCTATACGGGCTATGTCGCCGACCTTGACGGTCATCCGTGGGAATTTTCCTACGTCGAGCAACTTGTGCCGGATGAAAATGGCCTGCTGTTCTTGCCGTAAATTACATAACCACCAGCAAAACATATCCAGCGGCAAAGAGGGCGGTCGCGGCGGCGATTTCATTGAGGATGCGTTCTATGGGCATGACTGTTCTCCGATTTATCTGTGTTTCCTTAAATAAGAACAAAGCATGAACATAGTAAGCCTGTCAAGGGCTGTAGAAGAATAAAAATTGATGAAAAAAGAAAGGACTTGTTACCAGCCACCGCCATTAAACAAAAATTGTGAACCCATGGTGGCCTCACCAGCACATGGAAATCATCCCCTTACATCCTTTAAGAAGAGCAGGAGGGAGGTCAGCTTACCGTATAAAAGCAGACGTGATTACACCCGCTTGAAAAGGCCCGCTCATAGCCAAGAGCGGGCATCACAGTCGACGCCGTATCTGTCCCTCAATCATCTAAGAGTTCTATAAGTTTTCACGAACAGACTTGACTGTATTTTCATCCATACACGCAGATGATAACTCGTCGATGAATGTTCGCATTCTTTGGTTCAGTCGGCGTTTTCGTGAATACGCCAATGTGATTTTTCGATTTTTGTAACGCGCTTCGGGTAAAACCACTATGAGTTCCTGAGCATTGCATGCGTCGGTTGCTATGAAGTCAGGCAAAATAGCAATGCCTTTACCTGCCTGAGTCGCGGCGAGAAGAAATTGGCCTCTGTTCGAATTCAAAGCAGGTTGAAATTCTATTTTTCTAATCCCCGCGTCTGTTTCAAATTCCCATATTGCGCGACGAGCTGATCCAAAATGCAGAAGAGGGTGCTGTGTCAATTCTTTGAGTGAGGATGGTAAGGCGTTACGTTCTGCATAGTCTGGACTGGCATAAAGCCGATGTTCAACGTCTCCGAACGGAATGACGACTAGATCAGGGTCATCTTCTGCGGCAATACGGATGGCAAGATCGTAATTTTCACGCTCAAGATCGATGTGTCGATTATCAAAATCTACTGTGAGTTGGATGTCTGGATATCGGTTGGCAAATCCCAACAAAGCGGGCTGGAGAAAGCCCATGCCGAATCCCTCTGGCATCGTAACCGATAATGGGCCAACAAGACTTTGACGCTGATGGCTGAAGTCTGCGTCTATCTCTTCTAGGTCTGCCAGAACGACCAATGCCCGTTGATGGAGTTCCCGCCCCGCAGCCGTCACTTCCCAAACACCAGGACGACGGTCGATAAGTTGAACGTTATAGCGATTTTCCAAGAGGCCAAGTCGCCTGCTGACGGCAGATTTGACGATATTCAAAGTATCAGCAGCACGAGCGATACCTCCACCGTTCACAATATCAACAAAGGTTCGTAAATCTTCTATCTGCCCCATTCGTTCTCCAAATTAGAACAAGCCGTTCTAAAATTGCCATCTTGTTCTAATATTTTAAACACACTAATTTATATTGCAAACGAAAATGAAAGATCGCCAAGCACCCACCACATAAAAGGGAACGACAGGATGACAAACAAACACGTAAACGCTCTAAGATTAGCCGCTATTCTCTGGGTTGTTTGGGGCTTGGTGCACGCCTTTTTTGGTGTGGCTATTATTTCAGCAAACGCTTCTGAAGGCTTTTCCGCAATCGCCGCTGGCGTTTCTCCTGAGGCATTGAGCGCAGACTATCACTTAGCTGTCGAAAGTATTTTGAACCAACATGGCTGGAACGTGTTGTGGTTTGGCATTGTAACAACCATCGGCGCAGTCATGATCTGGCGGCGCAATATGACAGCGATCTGGGTCACCTCCATGGTGGGGGGCTTGGCAGATACGGGCTACCTGATCTTCGTAGATTTCCAGGGATACGGAACGTTTTTCCCAGGCACACTCATGACCATCATTGCAGGTTCGGCAATTGTGCTTGGTGGTTGGGTATGGTTCTCGCTACGTGGTGAAAACGTAAAATCCGTTTCCAGAAAGGAAAAATAATATGTCTAACCCTAATGAGAACTTCAGAGTTATCCATATTGATGATCTGCCAATGGGTGGTTTTGCCGGCATTGTCGAACAGCAAATGGTCCTGAGCCCTGACCTGTGGCCAAAGGCGCAACATCGCACGGATATCAGCCATGGCATTGGGGATTTTGTTTATTTGGCAAACGGCTATTTCAAACCTAATGACGGTGCACCACTTCACCCCCATAACGACGTTGATATCGTTAGCGTCATTCTTAATGGATCTGTTGGGCACGAAGGAACCTTGGGGGACGGGACAATCATTGAAGGCCCTGGAGTACAAGTGCAACGGGCCGGCACGGGTATGCAGCATTCAGAATTCAGCACGCAGGACAAAAAGGCCGACTTCGTACAAATCTGGTTTCGTCCGCCTGCGTCCGGACTGAAACCTGGATATCAAAACATTAAATTGGAACCAAACACACTCACGACTGTTTTGGGTGGAAACGATCCACAATGTTTCGATAGCACGATGACCGTAAGGGCTGGCTATTTAGCTAAAGACGAAAGTCTGATAACGGACCGCCCCTTTATCGCCTTGATCACCGAAGGTCACGCAATGGTTAACAACGTTAGAGTCCAAAAAGGCGACCTGATTGAAGGCGAACAAGCTCACCTAACTTCGGACGAAATGTTCGGTCTGGTTTTGATCCAACATAATGAACCGATGTAACTGGCTATTGAAACGTATCAGCAAGGATTAATTTGATGAAAATTATCGCATTTGGCGCCACCAGCAGCACAAAATCTATAAATGTACAACTCGCGAGATTGGCCGCCTCTTTAGTTGCGAGTGCAGATGTTGAGGTTCTCGACCTGAACAACTATGAAATGCCTTTGTTCAGCGAGGATCAAGAAGCTCAAATTGGTCAACCACAGTTGGCGAAAGAATTTTTGGCAAAAATCTCTGATGCTGATGCCATTATCGTGTCATTCGCGGAACATAATGGGTCGTACACAGCGGCCTACAAAAATATCCTGGATTGGTCGACGCGGATTGACCGAAACGTTTTCCAGAACAAGCCTGCTATTTTTCTGGCAACCTCACCCGGGCCGGGAGGGGCAAGCAGTGTTTTGGCCACTGCCGTTGGTTCAGCACAATTTTTTGGAGCAGACATTAAAGCAAGTCTCTCTATCCCCAGTTTTTACGACAACTTTGATGTGGAAACAGGAACCTTGCGAAATCCTGAACTCCAAAAGCAACTGACTGAGGTTATGAAAAGTTTGTCCTGATTTTCTGAGCCTGACAAATCGTGAATTTAATCAATCCATTTCCGGTTCGTGGTGGACGCTGTGAATGACTGCTCTGGGTCAGAAGCAGATCTTTTTACCCACCCAAACAAACGTCCGCTCTCCCCCTAAAAGCAGGCCTTAAAATTGGCGATGTGGATTTGAGCTTTAAACTTCCGCTTACCGCACAAAAGCACATATAGCTCAGAATCTGATTATATCT
>Ga0316189_10002053_pt1 | contig 19861 bp, 19 predicted proteins | sample LowCovwburrow_MG_FD_204930 | JGI IMG/M metagenome (GOLD analysis project Ga0316189, IMG submission 204930) | Coastal sediment microbial communities from Maine, United States - Lowes Cove worm burrow | ecosystem: Environmental > Aquatic > Marine > Coastal > Sediment | place: USA: Maine... | reverse complement strand
GGAGCTGAACCTGGTGCACTCTCAGGAAGCGCTGGTGATCCTCGGGGCGGCGATATTTGACGATGTCCTCGGGCTGGTATCGCTGGCAATCGTGTCCGGAATCGTCATCAGCGGCAGCATCCAGGGTGCCGCCATAGCGCAGATACTCGGTCTGTCGGCCCTGTTCATCCTTGCCGTGATGTACGCCGGACCCTATATCCTGCGCACCCTGATTGCGATGATGCGTGGCCTGCAGACGCACGAGGCCAAGATATTCGTGACGTTTATTTTCGTCATGGGTCTGTCCTGGTTTGCCGACCTGGTCGGACTGGCCACCATCATCGGCGCCTTCGCTGCCGGCCTCATCATGAACGATGCTTACTTCAATGGTTGGAAGACCGACCCGAGGTACGGCCGTGAGACCATCAAGAGTCTGATGGATCCGCTGGAGGCCATCCTGGTGCCGATCTTCTTCGTCCTGATCGGCCTCCAGGTCAAGCTGGAGAGTTTTCTCAGCACCGAGGTTTGGCTGTTTGCGAGCGGCCTCACGGTAGCCGCAATCATCGGCAAGCTGGTCTGTGGCATAGTTGCCGGACGCGGCCTCAACCGGCTGGCGATCGGCATCGGCATGATGCCGCGTGGCGAGGTCGGCCTTATCTTCGCCAGCATCGGCAAGGGTCTGGGTGTGATCGACAGTCAGTTGTTTTCGGCGATCGTGCTGATGGTGGTGCTCACGACGGTGATCTCCCCCTCGCTGCTGAAGTGGTCTCTTCGTCGCGGCGTGAGCGATGATGGCATCCCAGAATCGACACCTCGAACCGGAGGGTAAAGCTAATGAAATCGATATCGCGAAGTGGGCTTTTTGTCATGCTGGGCCTGGTGCTCGGGTCCTGCACCCAGGAGACCCAGAACAAGTTTGGCCGCGCCATCCAGAACTGGACCGGAACCAATGGAGTACTGGAGGTCTATGCCGGTGACAAGTTGGTACGTCGCTTCATTCAGATCGACAAGCTAAGTACCGCGGACGCGACCCAGGGTGCCGATGCCCGTCCGTATCGTTTCGGCTACGGTGTGTTCGATGAGAACCTGAACATGCACAAGGACCCGGGTGAAAAGAAGGTCTATTTTGAGTTCAGCGACTACTCGACGCCCTACGTCTTCTTCGAACACCCGCATATCTGAGTGGGCAGTGGTTCAGTTCTGCTGTTCCTTGGGTAATGTACGCCTCAGAACCAGGTAGCCCAGTACGGCCGATACCAGCGAGCCGAAAACGATACCTATGCGCTCGTCGAAGCCGGAACTGTCGACATATTCGAAGGCCAGGGAGCCGATGAACAGGCTCATGGTGAAACCGACGCCGCATAGCAGCGCCGCGCCGTAGAGCGCGCCCCAGCCGGCGCCCTGCGGCAGTTTGGCCATGCCCATTTTGATCGCCAGCCAGCAGAAACCGAAAACGCCGAGCTGTTTGCCGAGAAACAGGCCGAGTCCGGCACCCAGCGAGACGCTGTGAAGCATGTAGCTTGCGCTCACACCCAGGACATGGATGCCGGCGTTTGCGAAGGCGAACAGCGGCAGGATGAAAAACGCCACCGCGGTGTGCAGGTCATGCTCGAGAGCCCGCAGCGGTGAATGATCTGGGTTGTGCTTGTGCTTCATCGGAATAAACATCGCCAGCACCACGCCGGCCAGTGTGGCGTGGACGCCGGACTTGAGTACCGAGATCCAGAGCACGGTGCCGATCATCACGTAGGGGGCGATCTCGCTGACCCCGCGGCGGCTCATGATGAACAGGATTACGATGGCCGCGGAGGCAAGCGCCAGGGCCTCTGTGGAGAGGTCCACGCTGTAGAACAAAGCGATGATGATGATCGCGCCGATGTCGTCAAGAATCGCCAGTGAGACAAGAAAGACCTTCAGCGATGTCGGCACGCGCTTGCCGAGCAGGGACAGGATGCCGAGAGCAAATGCGATATCCGTGGCAGCCGGGATCGCCCAGCCCTTCATGGCGATGTCGTCCCCCCAGTTGATGAAGCTATAGATGATTGCGGGAACCACCACGCCGCCAAGGGCCCCGATCGCGGGCAGCGCAATGTTGCTGGGATTGGACAGTTCGCCCTGCAGGACCTCGCGCTTCAATTCGAGGCCTACCAGGAAGAAAAACACGGCCATCAGTCCATCGTTGATCCACAGCAGCAGCGGCTTGCCTATATGCAGGGGACCAAAACGGATCTCCACAGGCATATCGAAAAAGGAGGTGTAAAGGCCATAGAGTGGTGAATTGGCCACCAGCATGGCGGCGATTGCCGCGATGACCAGGATGATGCCCGCCGCGGATTCGAGGCGAAGGAAGTCGTTGAGGCTCTTCAGCATTATTGGCTCTCTTTGGTCTGACTGACTGTGTTGTCCAAGGTTTAGATAATGGCAGAAATGGGATAGGGATTCAGGGGGAACGGCCGGGGAAATTCGTCAGGGGACGGCCGGCGGATCATTGCAGCACCGGAAAATGCAGCGACGGCGGGGTCATAAGCGCGTATAATCCGCGCCCCGCTATCAATTTATAGCCACCGTCACTGGTCGCATCATGTCTGAACAGATCACCGACTTCGCCTCGCTGGGCTTGCCCGGCCCACTCATGGCCGCCGTGTCCGAAGTCGGGTACGAGGAGCCGTCGCCCATCCAGGCCAAGGCCATCCCGCCGCTCCTGGCCGGCAGCGATCTGCTTGGCCAGGCGCAGACAGGTACCGGCAAGACCGCAGCATTCGCACTGCCCTTGCTCGCACGCATCGATGCCTCCGCCAACTATCCGCAACTGCTGGTGCTGGCGCCAACCCGCGAACTGGCCTTGCAGGTGGCCGAGGCGATGCAGACCTATGCGCGTTTTCTGCCGGGCTTCCACGTCCTGCCGATCTACGGCGGGCAGGGGATGGGGATGCAGCTGAATCAGCTGCGACGTGGCGTCCAGGTGGTGGTAGGGACGCCGGGGCGCGTCATGGACCACATGCGTCGGGGCACCCTGGATATCTCGCGGCTGCAGGCGCTGGTGCTCGATGAAGCGGACGAGATGCTGCGCATGGGCTTCATCGATGATGTGGACTGGATCCTAGAGCATACGCCGCCCGAGCGTCAGATCGCCCTGTTCTCGGCCACCATGCCGAACGAGATCCGTCGCGTTGCCGATCGCCATCTGAACAACCCTGAGCATATCAAGATCGCGTCCAAGACGACCACGGCCGAGAACATTCGCCAGCGCTACTGGTCGATCGGCGGTCTGCACAAGCTCGATGCACTGACCCGCATCCTTGAAAACGAGACTTTCGACGGCGTGATCATTTTCGTCCGGACCAAGACTCAGACGGCCGAACTTGCGGAGAAGCTCAGCGCACGTGGTTTCGCCGCCGAGGCCTTGAATGGCGATGTCGCACAGGTACAGCGCGAGCGTACGGTAGGACGATTGCGCGATGGCAAGCTGGATATCCTGGTGGCGACGGATGTGGTTGCGCGAGGCCTGGACGTCAGACGGGTCACGCATGTGATCAACTACGATATCCCACACGACACCGAGTCCTATGTGCACCGAATTGGGCGTACCGGCCGTGCCGGAGCCGCCGGCGAGGCGATACTTTTTGTTGCTCCGCGTGAACGGCGGATGTTGCGTTCGATCGAAAAGGCCACGGGGCACCCGATCGAGGCGATGGAACTGCCGTCGGTGAAGGACATCAATTCCAAGCGGACCGAACGCTTCAAGATCAAGGTTCGCGAGACCATCGCCAATGATAATCTTGCCGTGTATTACCGCCTGGTCAGTGAACTCGAGCAGGAAGACGACCTCGACGCCCTGCAGATAGCGGCTGCCTTGGCACAACTGGCCCAGGGTGATGTGCCTCTGCTGCTCGATCCAAAGGCCGAATCCAAACGGCCAGCCAGGCATGATTTCGAATCCGAAGCTCGTGGCCGCGAACGCAAGCCCTCACGCCCCGAACGTCCGCGTGTGCATCCACAGAAGGTGGTAGAGGTCCAGGCCCTGCCGCTGAAGGATTACCCGGACGTAGAGATGGAGCGGTTCCGGGTCGCGGTCGGCTATCAGCATGGGGTGAAACCGGGAAATATCGTCGGTGCGATCGCCAACGAGGCAGAACTCGAGAGCAAATACATCGGACATATCGAGATATTTGACGACTTCACGACGGTTGATCTGCCCGCAGGTATGCCGGAGGCAACATTGCGCGATCTGCGCAACGCCTGGGTGTGTCAGCAGAGGCTGGCGATCGAGCGTCTCAAGGGCTCGGGTGCGGAGACTGCAGACAAACCGGCCAAATCGCGTCCCAAGCCAAAGCCCGCCAAGCCAAAGCCCGCCAAGGCAGGTGCCCAGCGGAAGGACGCCGAAAAATCCTCACCCAGAAAGCACAAGCCCAAACCTGCCGGCGGCCTGAATGGATCGGAATTTGCTGGCGAACGAAAAGGCAAGTCGGCTAAAAAGCAGGGTCGGGGCCCCGATAAGGCGTCTGCGCGCACACCTGGCGGAAAGCCGGATGGCGCCAAGGGAAAGAACAAACCCAAGCCAGCAGGAAACAAGCCGTTGAAAAAACGCCTCACTTTGAAGAAAGGCCCCAAGCACAGCGGCTGAGACACCCGGGCCTGGACAAGCGAGGGGCTGGATGGGTCACAGGCGGATTACAAATTGTGCCCGCAGGTAATCAAAGGGATAGCGAGATCTGCCGCATTCATAATCGGGCTCCCATGCCCGCCTCTGATCGACTGGTGCAATTTGCTGGCTAATAAGTACCCAACCGGCAGGTGGGTCCGATCCAAGCCTGATGTTCTACTTCCAGCGATCTTGCCCAAACATCAGCAGGAACATGTGCACGGCAGCCTGATCTTCGGAGTCCACTTCTTGCGCAGGTCGCCCCCCGGCCGATGACGGTGGCAGAGCATCTAATTCATTGGCGGCTATCGTTCGGGCACGATCCACGACGTATGCGGCCGCAGCGGCCACATCCTGATCAGTGAGATCCTGATCCCCGCGCGCCGGCATCTTTCCGTGTCCCTCCCGCGCATGCTGGATCAGTGTGTCAAGGGGTTGATCGAGCCGGTCTTTCCATTCGTCCGTATCCCCCAGCACCGGTGCGCCCTTGCGGCCGCTCTCGTGACAGCGCATGCATTTGTCGGTAAATACCACACGGCCGTGTGCCAGGTTGTAGGCCCGGGTATCAGCTTCGTAGCGGACCGGCTCAGCGATGCAAGGCAGTGTAAGCACCTGCGCGAAAAGTCCAAGTGCAAGCAGGGTGGACGATCGCGGTTTGACTGGCATGGGTACTCCTGACTGAATTGCAACAGGACCCTACAATACTCCCAACGGACTGGGCATGGGAAGGCAGTCGGAATAGATGTCCCGTACAGACAGTCTGCAGGCAGACAGAGTGTTCTGTCGATGGAATTAATTGGTATCTAAGGACTCTTGGAGTGCGCGTTACCTTTATACCTGAGCGGGCCAGACCGGGTTGCGTGCGCCCGGCACGCCGGGGTGAATCCCGGCCTGCTCAACTATGCGCCATCGAGTTTTTCGCTGAAGTGGTAACTCGCGATTGTGAAACCCTGCCCGAAATAGAACTTGTGGGCACGACCTCTCTGGGTGCCTGAATCGAGATCGAGATAACTGCAGTCGTTCGATTCAGCCTTGTTGCGGAGCCAATTGAGCAATTGGGTACCGCAGCCCTGTGACCTGACTTCTTCGGAGGTCACCAGGTCTTCCACGTACAGGTGCTTGCCCATATGCAGATTTGTGACAATGCGATAACCGGCTACGGCCACGATGTCCATGCCCCGTTGAACGAACGCCAACTCGTAACCCTGCGATTGCATATGGCGGACCAGCGGGACGAACTCATCCCGTGTCAGATGCGGTCGAAGCTGTGTCATCACATCAAGGCAGTTCTGGATCTGTTCGTCTGATTCGGCAATTTGGGGCACAGAGTCTCCTCTCGGGCAACGTTGTTTGGACAGATCCCGGTATCCGCTGGCGGGCTCGGCCCTTGTGCCCGATTATGCGGTATCGGGATGGTGCCCGCTTGCGGTACTTCACATCTACTGCGCCTGTTCGGTAAGGTCCTGCTGTCCTGCCACCAATTTTTTTGAGGAAGACACAATGCCTTCTCTGTTCGACCCCATCCAGATGGGCGATATTACGCTCAGCAATCGGATCGTTATGGCGCCGTTGACGCGTAATCGCGCGGTTGGCCTGCAACCCAATGACCTGACTGTCGAGTATTATCGGCAACGCGCGAGCGCCGGCCTGATTATTGCGGAGGCTACCCAGATCAGCACGATGGGGCAGGGGTATCTCGATACCCCAGGCATCTACAGTCCGGAGCAGGTGACGGCCTGGCTTGCGGTGACCGAAGCGGTGCATGCCGCTGGCGGACGTATGTTCCTGCAGCTCTGGCATGTCGGGCGTATCTCACACACTTCTTTGTTACCTGGAGGAGCGGCACCGGTATCGTCTACCGGTCGCAGGCCCAAGGCGATGACGTTCACCGCCGATGGTTTTGTGGATGTATCGCAGCCGCGAGCCCTGCGTGACGAAGAGATACCGGGTCTGATCGATGACTACCGGACCGCCGCACGTAATGCTATCGCTGCCGGTTTTGACGGAATCGAGGTGCATTCCGCCAACAACTACCTGCTTGAACAGTTCCTGCGCGACAGTGTGAATGATCGCGAAGGCCCCTATGGCGGCAGCATTGCCAACCGTACCCGTCTGGTGGTCGAGGTTATGCAGGCGGTCAGCGAAGAGGTCGGTGCCGGTCGTGTCGGCATACGCCTCAGTCCGATGACCACATTTAACGACTCGCCGCGAGACAGTGATCCCCAGGCCTTGTACGGCCATCTGGTCGGGCAGCTGGCATCGATGGGGCTTGCTTATTTGCATATCATCCAGGGCGAGACCGGTGGTGAGCGTAATCCTGCGGACGCGGCCGTACCGTTCGACTATGCGGCACTGAGGGCCCGCTTCAGTGGGTGCTGGATGGTCAATAATGGCTATGGATTGGAAGAGGCCGAATCAGTGGTTGCCGACAGCGAGGCGGACATGGTCGCCTTCGGTCGACCCTTCATCAGCAATCCGGATCTCGTGCGGCGCTTGCGCGAAGGTGCAACACTCAATCCGCTGCAGGAAGACAAGCTGTACGGTGGCGGTGCAGAGGGCTATGTCGATTACCCAGCCCTGGATTGAAGCGGCCAGAATTTTTTACAACCGTTGAGATAATACCGCCAGCCATGTCCGCTACCGTACCTGCAGTCCAGCCACTCCATGCCAAACAACAGCAGTTGCTGGGGGTTTATCTGCCGGCCATGCGTCAGCGTTTCAAGAACGAGATCAATCGGCTGACTTCCGGCGCCATGCAGACGATGCTCGCCGGCAGGTCGGATGCTGCGGATATGAGTTTCCTGCTCAGCTATCTCTATGCCTTTCACTGGCTGCGGAACAATGTCCATGCTGACTATCGCGAGCGGGTATTGGCCACTTTCCGGGCGCCGGCAAGGCGCTGGTTGATGGACCTGTTGCTGAGTGACAGTCGTGATGCCCTCATCACCGGCTACATAGCCCACTGGCTCGAGACCGGTCGTGGTGGCCCGGTGCAGCAGGAACAGTTGTTGCGGTTGCTGGAAGGGCAGGGCGGCGATGCGGAACGGCTAAGCCGCTATATCCAGCAGACCTGGGAGAGTCTCGGGCTGTTCAGCAGAGACTACAAGTCCGCCTATGGTGGCCTTGCACGCCACGAGCGCGAACGTTACGGAGACATGCTCGGCGAGATGGATCTGGAGCGGTTGGCGTTGATCGACGAACTGCCAGACCCCGGTCTCAAGGGCTGTGAACCGCAATTGGCCAAGGCCGGAATCATCCCCGCGATGGGTTGTCCGCAGACCTGCCGTCACTGCATGTTCATCTGGCGGCCGCTCAAGGCCGTCGACCCTGATCCCCGGCTGGTCTACCGCACGGTGGATGCTCTCACCGACAACGTGCTCTTCACCGGAGGGGATCTGACCCGACACATGGATGCCTTCTATGAAGGTATCCACGCCATGCGGCGTGTTACTACCTTCGCGATCCTTCTCAACGGTGATTTCGCCAATGATAAGGGCGAGACCGAGCGGGTCCTCAAGGCCATGGCCGGTGCGATCAAGGGGCGGCCCGGGCATTGGCCCAAGGCCAGGGTCCTGTTGCAGATCAGCTTCGACGAGTTTCACCAGGAGGTGTTTGTCGACAGACACGGACAATTGAAAGAGCGTATCCCTGTCGCCAAGATCGCAAATATTGTCGAGACCGCGCCGCGCTATGTGAAGCAGATACAATTGGCCTTGTTGCACAAGCAGACCGGTTTGAACTTCTCCATGGATGTACTGCAGAAAGGGGTCTTTGCCCGGCTGGTCAACGAGCTCGGCAACCGGGGCCATCAGGTCAAGGTGTTGTGGACTGCGCCATCGGCACGCCTGAAGCGAAATCCGCAAGACCCCGGCAAACTGGCCCCCATCCTCAAAGATGCCAGTTTCGTGCTGGCGAGTTACCCCGATGCGCCCATCCTGATGACAAGTTCAACTATCGACGGCTACGGCCGTGCAGAGTTGCTGGACGAAGGTGAAACGGTGAAGGAGAAGGAGCTGCTGGCCGAGGTCCTGAGCAGGGGTGAGGAAGCCGGTGAACGCTTCGACGTCGACCTGATGTTCTGGTTCAACGGCTGGGCGACCCTGTTCAATGCGGTGCACATCTGTCTGGGCGACCTCTACCGGGACGGTGTGGACAGGATCCTGGCGCGCCAGCGCAAGGACCCCTTGAGTCACGCACTGCACGTCTTCGATCGGCGCCTGCCGCAGCTCTACGCCGAGGTTCGAGACGACCTGGATCAACTGATTGCCAAGGCCACCGGTCCCCACCACCTGTTCCATATGCTCACTGAGGACAGCGAGGTGCGCCTGCACCTGACCCGCCGCCTGATCGAGTCGGGCTGACGGCTGGCCCCGCTATCTCTGTGTTGATTTCGCCAGATAGCTGTCCAGCCCATTGGCAAAGGCCTGCCGGTCGGTGGCCGAGAGTGGGGGTGGTCCACCACCGGTGAAGCCGCTCGAGCGCATGGTATCCATGAAGTCACGCATGTTCAGGCGTTCGCGGATGTTGTCCGGGGTGAACCGTTCGCCGCGTGGGCTCAGTGCCTGTGCCTGCTTTTCGACCACCTCGGCGGCCAGCGGGATATCGGCGGTGATCACCAGGTCGTCCGGTTGGACCCTGCGTGCGATCTCGTTGTCTGCGACATCGAACCCTGAGGAAACTTGCAGCATCTTGATGTGACGCGATCGGGGTATCTCGATCGACTGGTTCGCCACCAGGGTCAGCGGGATGCCGCAGCGTTCGGCGGCACGGAAAAGGATGTCGCGAATCACGCGCGGGCAGGCGTCGGCGTCGACCCAGATGGCCATCATGCAGCTCCCTGTTGAGATCCATGGCAAAAAAACAGGGGACGCTTTCGCGTCCCCCAATACAGGGAACACTATACTTTATTATGCGTTTTTCTATTGGCCGCGAAGTACCCGCAGCAGATCGTCCGGTTCCAGGCGCCGCGTGTAGTCCGCGTTGATGAAGTGATGACGAATAACGCCGTCACTGTCGACCACGTAGCTGGCCGGCACCGGCAGGATGAAACTGTCGTCTCCGTTGAACTCCGGGATGTCGATGCCGAGTTTGGTATAGATCGGGCGCAGTTGCTCCGGCAACTCGAAGGTCAGTCCGAAGGCCTGGGCCACGTGGTTACCGACATCGCTCAGGACCTCGAATTCGAGTTCATGACGTGCCCGGGTATCCAGCGCCTTGTCGGGAAGCTCGGGAGAGATGGCAACCAGCTTGGCGCCGTTGGCGCGAATGTCTGGCAGTGCCTGCTGCAGGGCGTTCAGCTCCATATTGCAGTAAGGGCACCAGCCACCGCGATAGAAGTTCAGCACCAGGACGGATCCGGCCAGCAATTCGCTGATGCGTTTTTGCTGACTCAGGTGATTGGGCAGGGTGAAATCCGGAATCCGGTCACCGGCCTTGAGACTGCGGTCGACGATACCCAGCCCTTCGAGCTGGCAGGTCGCCTCAGCCATGGTTTTAAGGACCTCGGCAGGGACCCGTTCAGCCTTGGCGGCATCGTACTCGGCGATCTTTTCACGCAGGTCGGACATGGGCGGTTCCTGTAGTGGAATGTTCGTTCCAGAACTTATAGCGCTTATTGAATGCTTGTTCAAGTATGCTGTTTGCAGGGCTATAATCAGGTCAACAGTTTCTAAAGGCAGACGCAAATGGCTAGGCCGGCGAGTTTTGATCGTGAACAGGTGCTGGGGAGGGCCACCGAGGCCTTCTGGGACCACGGATACGGTGCGACCAGTATCAGTCAGCTGGTAGAGGCCACGAAGCTGCAGCCGGGCAGCCTGTATGCGGCATTCGATTCCAAACAGGGGCTGTTTCTCGCAGCCCTGGATTTCTACGCCACTCGAAGCCTTCAGCGGCTCCGGGGAGCCTTGGACGGGGCCGCTGATCCGCTGCAGGGCATCCATCGTTTTTTCGGGCAGCTTGTCCGCGCCAGCGCAGAGAGCAAACGGCCGCGTGGCTGCCTGCTGGTCAACACGGTACTCGAGGTGGGGCGCCACGACCCGGAAGTACAGGCGCGGGTGAAGGCCCATCTCGCCGAGGTCGAAAGTGTCTTCGTGGCGGCCCTGGAAAAGGCACAGGTGCAGGGGCTGCTGGCGGCCGACCGGTCGCCAAAGTCACTGGCGCGCTTTCTGATGATCACCATATGGGGACTGCGGGTGCTCAGTGGTGTCGATGCCGATGCGAAACAGGCCCGGCTTGTTGTCGAACAGGCGCTTTCCGTTCTGGATGCCTGAGCTGCACAGCTGACAAGGCGACCTGGTGACCATCCCTTTCTACCCGGCGCTGATCCTGCTCGCTGCCCTTTGGGGTGGCTCCTTCTTGTTCATGCGTGTCGCGGCACCGGTGCTCGGTCCGGTGTGGCTCATTGCTTTGCGGGTATTGATTGCGGGGCTCGTGCTGCTGCCGCTGTTGCTACAACGCGGACAGCTGGACCTGCTGCGTGAATATGGTTGGCGATTACTCTGGGTCGGATTCATGAGTGCGGCGCTGCCATTCACACTGCTGGCCTACTCCTCGCTCGAACTGACCGCGGGATTGACCTCGATCCTCAACGCGACGGTGCCCATTTTCGCGGTATTGATCGGTATTGCAATCTATGCGGAGGTGGTCGACATGCGCCGGCTGGCCGGCGTCGCGCTAGGCTTCGTAGGAGTCCTGGTGCTGGTCGGACTGCCGCAGGATGGCACGCCACCGCCGGTTCTATCCGTGGTCGCGGGCCTGGCGGCTGCCGTTTCCTATGTGTTCGCGGCGAACTTCGCCAAACGTCGTCTCAGCCAGATCCCGACCATTGTTTTCGTCACCGGAAGCCAACTCGGCGCGGCATTCTTTCTGCTGCCCTTGCTGCCGCTGTTTCCGCCGCCGCAATCCCCCGATGCGCTGGTGATTGCTGCCGTGCTCGCGCTCGCGGTATTGTCCACCGCGCTCGCCTTTATCATCTATTTTCAGCTGATCCGCGAGGTGGGGCCTACCCGCACCCTCACGGTGACCTACCTGATCCCGGTGTTTGCATTTGCCTGGGGCGCGCTGCTTCTGGACGAACAGATCACTCCGAGCATGTTGTTCGGCGGGGCGCTGGTGTTGTCCGGGGTGGCACTCGCCAACAGCCGGGCTACGGTCCGCTCGGCGGCTGTGCCGGACAAGGCGGTCGGCCCGCTTGTCGGCATGCCTGACAGCGAAGTGCCGGCCACGGTGCGGGCGGAGTCCGCCGCCGGGCAGAAACACCCTGACTGAGTTCCAATGGGCAAGGCGGTGGTTTATTCGAACTCCATTGCCCGGAAGATGGTGCTGGCGTTCAGTCTGGACAACTCGTCATAGGTGTCGAGGTGGCGGTATGCGGACTGGTCGACGGTATGCACGTCCTCCAGACTGCCACCGCCCTCGATCAGAGTGCTGATCTGGCCGCGCACGTCCAGCAGGTAGTCACGTGTGTAACGGGTGACCGTCGCCATGTCGGTCGGGGTGCCGTGACCGGGGATCACGATCTCGGCACCCAATGCCTCGAAGTTTTTCCAGGTCTCGATCCACGCCGCAGTATCCGTGTACTCGAACACCGGCAGCATGCGCTGGTGGAAGGCGATGTCGCCGGCAATGACGACCTTCTGCTGCGGCAGCCATACCGAGATGTCGCCCGGACTGTGTGCAGGGCCGAGATGCAGCAGCTCGATGCGCTGATCACCCATCTGGATGACCTTGCGGTCCTCGAAGGTCTCATCCGGCAGCACCAGTGCGGTGCCCATGCCCTTGTCGCGTGAGCGGCGCAGCACGCGTTCCAGAATCGCATCGCCGTGCGATTGCAGTTCCGCCAGCGCACCCACGTGGGCGATGATGTTTGCGCCCTGTTCCTTCCAGTACGCGGAGCCCATGGTGGCATGGCCCTGGCCATTCTCGAGCACCACGAATTTCACCGGCTGATCGGTGATGGCCTTGATCTCCTCGTGCAGCGCACGCGCGAGCAGGTAGTTGTCGCCGGCGTTCACCACCAGCACGCCGTTGTTGCTGACAATGAAAGACAGATTGTTGTTGTGCCCGGAGTTCTCGTAGCTCGGCGGTTCGGTGGCGCCGATCGCCGACCAGACGCCTTCGGCGACTTTCTGCGGTCTGCTGTAAAGCATCGAGTCGAGGGCCAGATCGGGTGCCTCGACCGGTAGGCCTGCGTCGCGCCAGGCAAAGAAGCCATCGCTGTAGTTTTTGACATTGTTGTAGCCCATCTGCATCAAGGTATCCGCTGCAAACGGGCTGCGCAGATTGATGCCGCAATAGACGACGATGGGCGTGTCTTTGTCTGGCACCGTCTCGGGTACGCGAAATTCCAGCCAGCCGCGCGGGATGTTGTAGCTGCGCGGCGCATCGATCATGCCGCCCAGCAGGTGGATCTCACGTGGCGAGCGCACATCGATCAAGACGGTGTCCGGCCGGTGCTTCACGGTCTTTTCCAGTTCGGCTGTAGTGACATTGCTGATGCGTTGCTGGACCGCTTTCAACAGTTCCTCGCCGGTCAGCAGTGTGTCGGCGCCTGTCGGGCTGGCGCACAGCAAGAATATCAACCCGATGGCCGTGAGCCGGGCGGTAGATAGTGTTTTGTCTCTGTTCATGATCTTTGTTATCTGGCAGGTCGGGGAATATTAGCGGTTCTGCGGGCGGGGCAAAAGGCGCGCCGGAGTGGCTGGTTTGTAGCCTTGGCCGGGTCGCCGATTTGACCCGGATCAGCTGTGGTACGAATTCAGCCGGTTTTTTAAGTGATTCCGGTTGAGACATCCTTGATTGCTGCGGCAGCATCTGTCGATCCGTTCCGCAATGTCGGATGCGCCGGTCTTTGCCGCTGCAGTCGATTTTCGTCTCGAGGCCTTTGATGCCACATGCACCCCTGAATACACCGTACGGCCTGGTAGACGCCATCGAGGGGCTGCCGTTAACCGGTCCGGTACGTATCCTGAACCTGTGCGGCGACCAGGAACGTGCGATCTCGCAGGCGGGTATACGCGAGATTTTGCCGGACCAGGTCAAACTGTTGTCCGGTCCGGGCTGTGCTGCCAGCATTTGTCCCGAGGCCGATCTTTATCAGGCCATACAGTTGGCCCGGCGGGAGAAGATCACCCTGCTGACCATGGAGAACATGCTGCAGTTGCCGCTTGGTCGCCAGGTCTTCGGTCCGCGAACGCTGCTCGAGGCGCAATCAGGTGGTGCTGACGTGAGACGGGTTTCGGCGCCGATTGAGGCCCTGCTTGCGGCGCGGGCCGAGCCGGCGCGTGAGATGGTGTTTTTTGCCGCCGGCTTTGAAGACCTGCTGGGGCCCTTCGCCGGCCTGGTGCTGGATGGGCTGCCGGAGAATCTGTCCGTGCTGCTGTGCGGTAGGCGGGTCGAACCCCTGCTCGAACAGATCCTGAGTTGCGAAGACCCCGGTTTTGAGGCCCTGCTGCTGCCCGGTAATCGCTGTGCGGTCACCGGTACGGCGGGCTGGGATGAGCTGGTGCGGCGATTTCATGTGCCTGCGGCGGTGGCGGGGTATACCAACACCGGTATTCTCTCGGCGGTTTATGAGGTGCTTCAACAGTACTCCGGGGGTGAGGCGCGGGTCGGGAACTGCTATCAGGCGATGGTGAGACCGGAAGGCGATGCGATGTCACTCGACCGCCTGTACCGGGTATTCGATATCGTCGATGGCGTCTGGCGGGGTTTGGGCCGGCTGCAGGAGAGCGCTTTTTCGCTGCGTCATGCCTACAGTGTGATCAATGCCGACGCCCGCCATCCCGATTGGCGTGGCGAACTTCTGCCAAGTACGAATGAAATGCCCGATGGCTGCCAATGTGCCGCGGTGCTGATGGGACAGAGGGAGCCGACCGACTGTAGACAGTTTTCGATCGGCTGTAGCATCGATTCGCCATATGGTCCTTGCATGGCGTCGGAAGACGGCACCTGCTACCTGCGCAGTGGTGCGCGCCGGGTTGCCTGAACCCGGCGCGGTGTCGCGTATCTTCGAGCGCCTGTCAAGCCTGCCAGAACGGCTTTGACGCCTCGGCCTGTGCCTCGGCGTAACTGATGCCGATGTCGCGCAATTCCCTGTCGGTCAACTGTGCAAGCTGTTGACGCTGATGTCCACGCTGATACCAGACAGTCATCAGTACCAACAGGTTTCGCGTCGACGGTTGCCAGGACCGGTCGGTGTGCCTGTGGTAGCTCAGTGTCAGCGTGCTCATCGTTTTCTCCTAGTCTCTTCAGTGTGTCGCCTGTGGCCCGTACTTTGTTCGCACTTTCAGCTTAGTTGGTCTACTGTTACAGCAACAGTTACAAAATATTAAAAATGTTATCAGTACAGTTTGAGTGCAAAAATGACAGTTTCAGTGCGCGTTTCCGGTGATGGTTACCTATATGATCGGGTGATCCGACATATTCTTGATCTAGTCGAGAAGGGCATTCTTAAGCCGGGCGATCGTGCCCCTTCCTTGCGAGGCCTGAGCAAGCAACTGAAGCTCAGTATCTCGACCGTCAGTCAGGCTTACGGCTCTCTGCAGGAACTGGGTGTGCTGCGGGTCCGGCCACAATCCGGGTACTTTGTCGATGGCCAGGTCAGTCGACAGCAGGGCTCGCAGGTGCCGCGCAAGACCACGGTGAGCCAGCGGCCAAGAAAAGTGCGTTTCGGCGAACTGTTCGAGCAGATATTCAGCGTTGCCAACGACCCGCAGGTGGTGCCGCTGGGCGCCGCTGTCCCCTCGGTCGAACTGATGCCGGTGAAGGGGCTGTTGCGCGCCACCCAGCGGGCCGCAGCGAGAGAACCCGAGCAGGCTGTGAACTACTGTTTTCCACCCGGACACCTGGGTCTGCGTCACGAGATCGCGCGGCGTTATGTCGATCTGGGTCTTTCGGTCGACCCCGGGAACATCATCATCACATCCGGTTGCAGTGAGGCGCTTTCGCTGAGCCTGCAGGCGGTCACGCGGCGCGGCGATATCGTCGCGGTGGAATCACCGACCTATTTCTCTGTCCTGCGCCTGATCGAACGCATGGGCCTGCTCGCGGTCGAGATAGACAGCGATCCCGAGACCGGACTGTGTCTGGATGCCCTGGAGAGCGCCATCGAGACCATGAATATCAAGGCTGTGGTCGCGGTGCTCAACTTCAGCAACCCGGTTGGCTCGATGATGCCGGATGCGAACAAGGAACGCCTGGTGGAGATGCTCGATCAGGCGGATATCCCCCTGATCGAAGACGATATCCATGGTGACCTGCACTTCGGTGAACAGCGCCCGGCGATCGGCAAATGTTTTGACCGCAAGGGCACGGTGCTGACCTGTTCGTCCTTTTCCAAGACCATCGCGCCGGGTTATCGCATTGGCTGGGTGATTGCCGACCGGCATCGGGATGATGTGCTGGAGTTGAAGCATGCGACCTCCTCGGCGATGTGCAGTCTGCCGCAGATGGCGATGGCCGATTATCTGCGTAGTGGCGAGTATGATCGTCATCTTGTACGACTGCGCAGTGCGTATCGCCTGCAGGTCGACAAGATGCGTTTCATGCTGGCGCAGCATTTTCCGGCGGGGACGCGGATCACCGAGCCACAGGGAGGGTTTGTGCTGTGGGTGGAGATGCCGCGCGGGATCGATGCGCTGGAACTGCTCAATCGTGCCCTGCTGGAGAATATCAGTCTGACGCCGGGGATGATGTTTTCGGCCACTCGTAAATTTCGTAACTTCGTGCGCATCAACTGTGGCTACCCCTGGGACGAGCGGATAGAATTCGCGGTCGTTCGTCTGGGCGAGATTATCGCGGAGTTGAGCGGCGAGCAGGTGGATTGAGCATCACAGGCGGTGCGGCGTTGTCGGCGTGCCGGTGTTGAGAAGCAGGGTAATCGATGGGTCCTTCAGCGGTCCGGTGGCGGCCGTTCTTCTGAGGTGGGCGTCTGCCGAGGCTCTTCGGCGTCGATCAGGGGATAACGGTCTGCAACATAGGCCGGCCCTTTCATGACCATGACGATGAGACAGCCGATTGCGGTTGTGAAGGCGGCGGTCCATGCGGTGAGTGCCGCAGCTATAGCGGCGATCCCGACGCCAGTGGCATACTTTTCTGCGCTGATATCAGGCGGTGGGAACTGGTCTGCGATGAGGTAACAGAAGAGAGGTATCGCGGTTCCGGCAGTCAGGAATAAGGGCAGTTTGGCCATTATCCGCCGCTCCAGTCCGGGGGGCTCACGCCGGCTTCCGGGGAGTTTTTGAAAAAGTTGCATGCCGAATACCCTCAAGTTGCCCGTAAGCGGTAACAAAGACGGGCGGAACGGCATGCGTGAAGCCGTTCCGCCTGCCTGGGTTGTCAGCTCTGGGGTATCAGTACTTCATTCACCACATGGATGACTCCGTTGGAGGTCATGATGTCGGTGGACGCAATGTCTATGCTGGCCACTGGCAGGTACGAGCCCTCGACGGTCGCAAGTTTGCCCATGCTGGTGACTGCCTTGGCATCGAGCTTGCCTCGGACGACGTGGTAGGTAAGGACCTTAGTCAACTTGTCCTTGTCGTTCAGCAGCGCCTCGATGGTACCCGGGGGCAGTTTCGCGAATGCCTCATCGGTCGGCGCGAAAACGGTATACGGTCCATCGCCCTTCAGGGTCTCAACCAGCCCTGCGGCCTGCACTGCTTTTACGAGGGTGTTGAAATCGCCAGCAGCTACCGCGGTATCCACGATGTCAGGCTGGGCCGTCTGCACTTTCTGGTAACCGCCGGTGCGGATGAATCCGGGGCGGGCCGGCATTTGCGTCAGAACGTTCCTGTCGGCAGTCCCGTATCCATGGGCTTCATGGAAGCTGCATTGTGCAGACGCGGTGCCGGCTGCGACGATCGCGGATGCCGCGGCGATTGCGATAAGAGTCATTTTCATTGCTGTGTCTCCGTAGTGGCTTGTGGTTGTGCTGTGCAGGTCAAAAGAGGACCAATGCCGCAGCAAGAATCAGGATCAGGGGCGAGTAGACGGCTGCGATGGAGGCCATACACAAACGGCATTCCAGGGCTGTCGTATTGCTTGAAAGGATTTTGTTCATTTATCTATTCCTATGTATCGGTTTTGACCGGGATGAGGGTAATAATGGCTGACAAAAACTAGAATACAAGCAGGAAAAAACTAAACAAAACCAAGACATAAAAGGCTTAAGAGTAGAGGTTTTGCGTATGAGAGAGGCTTTTTACGCGGCCAGACCATTGATAAACATCGATATTTAGTCTCTTCCCGAGGATGGCCCCGGCATATTGGACAAGTCCTCAGCGGCTGCACTTTGATGTCCAGGTCAGAAATGGGCTCGATACCGCCCGTCCGTCTTCTCTCCATTTGCCCGATTTTTGCGCGGCTCGTGCATCTGGCTCATTTGTTCTATATTGGTTCTCTATCTTCTGTCGAAAACGATGCGCCCTGCGGTATCGGGCGGGGCTGGGTGCGCGCTGCGATGCAGGTGGTGAATATCGAACAACTGAAACGCGACGGGACCCTGTGGCAGGGGCATCGCGCTGTACCACCGGCATGCCGGGTGCTGAGCAGCGGCTGGCAGATACTGGATGAACTGCTCGGCGGCGGCTGGCCGCGCGCCGCCCTGGTTGAGGTACTGAGTGACGCTTACCAGGGCCTGCCTCTGGTATTGCCCCTGTTGGCCCGACTGGGCGAGGACGCGCGCTGGCTGGTCTGGGTCACGCCACCCTACGTACCTTATGCGCCGGCCCTGGTGGCGCGTGGCATTCGGATCGAACAGTTGTTGCTGGTGCAGGATGTGTCGCCGGAGCAACGCCTGTGGGCGGCCGAACAGGCGCTCAAGTCCGGTGCCTGTGGTGCGGTACTGGTGTGGCCGGAGCAGGTGCGCACGGCGCAGTTGCGACGACTGCAACTGGCGGCCGAGCAGGGCGATTGTCCGGGTATCCTGTTTCGTTCTCCACGTGCTGCGAGCCAGGCCTCACCGGCCGCCCTGCGTCTGCGCGTACGTCCCTCACCGCTCGGGCTGGAGGTCGGAGTGATCAAGCGCCGCGGTGCCTGGGCCGGGGAGAGCTGCATCGTGCCGATGCACGGGACCGGGGGACCGTAGACGCATGATGAGTCGCCTGTTCATAAGCACAAAGGTCACGAAGAGCACAAAGCCTGTCGGTATGGCTTCAGGCCATACAGAGTCCGCCCTGCCTTTCTTCGAGACCTTTGTCTCCTTCGTGGTGAAACAGCTTGGCTGTGATGTGGAATCTGGCAGGACGTGACGTCTCATGCTCTGGCTCGCCCTGTATTTTCCGCAATTGCCGCTCGAGGTCTTCGTGCGCGGCCGACAGCAGGCCGATGCCCTGGCGGTCGTCGAGCAGGCTGGCGGGCGCGAACAGGTGAGCCGCTGCAATGCGTCGGCCTTGGCCTATGGTGTTCGTCCGGGAGTTTCATTGCCGGCGGCACTGGCTCTGTGCGCCGGGCTGTCGGTACAGGCGCGGGAACCTGTGCGTGAGCGCCAGGCCCTGGATGAGCTGGCACTCTGGGCCTACCAGTTCAGCGCGCGGATCAGTTTCGAGCCCTCGCTGCTGTTGCTCGAGGTCGGTGCCAGCCTACGTCTGTTCGGGGGGCTGCCGGCCCTGCTGGATACCATGCAGCGCGAACTCGAACAGATCGGCTACAACGCGCAGCACGCACTGGCACCCACGCCGACCGCAGCCGGACTGCTGGCGCGTAATCTGCCCGGTTGCCGGGTGTCGTCAGGACAGCAGCTACGGGATGCTGTGGGGGGGCTGCCGTTGTCGCGCCTGACCCGGGACCACAAGGTGCGTAGCCTGATCCGGCATATCGGTCTCGACAGCATCGCGGATGCCCTGGCCCTGCCGCGTCACGAACTGGCACGACGGGTGGGGCCGCAGTTGCCGGCCCTGCTGGACCGTCTGCTCGGACTGGCGCCGGACCCGCGTCCGCCGTGGCAGCCGCCACGATACTTCAGTCAGGTCATTGAGCTGCTGGGCGAGATCGAGCAGGTGACGGCCCTGGTGTTTCCGGCGCATCGTCTGATGGTCGCTCTGTGCGGTTTTCTGCGCGGGCAGGGCGGGGGGGTGCAGCGTCTGCATTGGCGACTACTGCACCGTGATCAGCCGGAAACAGGTTTTGGCCAGGGACTGCTCGATCCGAGCCGCGACCCGGACCATATGCTCGAGGTGTTTCGCGAACGTATCGAACGTCTGCAACTGCCGGCCCCGGTGGTGGCGGTCGGTCTGCGGGTGC
>Ga0316189_10002052_pt1 | contig 19870 bp, 21 predicted proteins | sample LowCovwburrow_MG_FD_204930 | JGI IMG/M metagenome (GOLD analysis project Ga0316189, IMG submission 204930) | Coastal sediment microbial communities from Maine, United States - Lowes Cove worm burrow | ecosystem: Environmental > Aquatic > Marine > Coastal > Sediment | place: USA: Maine... | reverse complement strand
TTTTAATAAATGTGATGGTAGTTTAGGAACTTCTGGATCGGTTGTATTTATGTTTGACCATACCTGTAATTTTAGAATTCCAAGCGAAGGACTTGATCCAGAAGAAATAGAACTTGAGTTTATTGATTTTGGAGCAGAAGAGGTCTTTGCTGATGATGATGGCATATTAATTTATGCCCCGTTTGAAAGTTTTGGTGCCATTCAAGCCGAATTGGAACGTCGTGAAATTGAAATTTTGTCTTCGGGATTTGAACGTATTCCCCAAGTCACAAAGCCGCTAAGTCTAGACGAGGCTGCTGATGTGGAGAAATTATTGGAAAAACTTGATGATGATGACGATGTACAGAACGTATATCATACCATGGAGGAAAGTGCAGAAGATTAAATCACATTTATTATTTAACTATTAAATGCCAAAAGTTCAATATCAAGTTTATGTTATAGAATTATCTAAACGCGTATTTACTGAAAACGCAAAATTCAGGGCTGCTAACCCCCAATTTAATGGTGTACTGCAGTGCTTATACGTTGGGATGACCAGCAAAACACCAAAAGAACGTTTTATACAGCACAAAACTGGCTATAGAAACAAAAAAGGACACAAATTATCTTCTAATATTGTTCAAAAATATGGCATGTATTTAAGACCAAGTTTGTATAACCATATAGATTCCTTACCAACACGATTACAGGCCATAAAAATGGAGAAAATATTGGCGTTAGAATTGAGAAGACAGCGCTATGCTGTATGGTTTAATTGATTAATCAAATGGTTTAACAAAAAAAATAAAACCATCTTATAAAAATAAGATGGCTTTTTTGAATGGTTTACTCTTTTTAATAGCAAATGTTTCTTTTTAGGGACATGTGAAAACATGTTTAATTTATGTTTCATTCTCATTGTAAACTAAACCTATAATTATTAGTACAAATCTCATGCCATTTTGATAAGTAAACACAAAATATTTTTACATTTGATTAACTAATTTCACATATCAATATGAGTTGGATAAAAGTAATTCCATTTGAGCATGCCACAGGTAAATTAAAGCAAATTTACAAAAAGATTAAAGGGCCTAATAACCAAATTGATAATGTACTCAGTATTCATAGTTTACGCCCTCATACGCTTACCGGTCATATGAGTCTTTACAAAAACACGCTTCATCATAATGACAATACTTTTCCCAATTGGTTTATAGAATTATTAGGAACATATACTAGCTCTATTAATAGTTGTAACTATTGCTATGACCATCATTTTGCTGGTATGAAACGCTTTTTGAATAATGATAAAAAGGCCGAAGCATTAAAATTGCATATTGAAAATAATTCTTTGCAAACGATTCTTAGCATAAAAGAAATGGCTGCCATCGAGTATGCCAAAAAATTAACTTTGTCAGCTGACACTATTTCAGAAAATGACATAAAGCACCTTAATCAATTAGGTTATAATGATGGAGAGATTTTAGAAATAAATCAAGTCATTTCTTATTTTAATTATGCCAACCGTACCGTTTTGGGACTAGGCGTAAACACTGTGAATGAAGTTTTAGGATTATCCCCGAACAATAAAGATGATGAGAAGGCTTGGGGTCATAAATAGTTATTAAGAATATTCGGGATTCTTCCCTTTTATTCCTTTATAAAAATTATACATAAACTTAAAGTCGGCTTCTTTATCGTCGGTAGGGTAAAACGGCTTAGAAAATCGATTTTCTTTGTTTTCAAAATCTAATGTAAACATGATAATCGGAACTTTTGCTGCCTTAGCTATATAGTAAAACCCAGTTCTCCACTCCGCTACTTTTTTTCTAGTTCCTTCAGGAGCCATTGTCATTCTAAACTCATTTTTCTCCTGAAATAACCGAGCGATAGCTTCGACTTGATTTTCGTTTGATTGTCTTACTACTGGCGAACCCCCCAAACTTCTAAATATCCATCCAATAGGAAACTTAAAAAGCTCTTTTTTACCCACAAAATTTGTCTTCACTCCTATAACCGATCGTAAAAGCACTCCAATATAAAAATCATGCCAACTCGTATGAGGTGCTGCAATAATAACAGCCTTTTTAACACTATCAAAATCATTAAACCCTTTAACACTCCAACCTAATATTTTATGATAAATAAATTTTGAAAGCCAATGCATAGTTACATCTTTTGGTAAAGTGACTTTAGTTTTTGGTGAGTTATAACTTTCTTCCAGTTTTTACCAATAGCATTTTCCCAAAGTGGTTCTAAACTTAGTGCAACGGCAATCATGGTGTCAAAATGAGAGTCGTCAAGATCTGCACAAACACCCTCTGGCAGTAAAATGTCATGTCGGTTTAACATTTCTTTAAAAAGTTTAACACCTTCAGGATAAAATTCTTCTAAATGATTAAAGACAATGCAATTCCCAATACCATGTTTGGTACCCAACAAATAGGACAATCCATAGCTCATAGCATGAGCTACACCAACTTGAGAATAAGCAATACTCATCCCACCATGCCATGAAGCCATCATAAGCTTGTCCTGTGAGTCTTCTGGAGCTAATTCTCCGTTTATAAATACTTCTTTGCACAAATCAAATGCCTTTTCTCCATAACTTTGACTAAAAGCGTTTAAGTAAGTTCCATTAAGTGATTCGACACAATGAATATAACAATCCATCCCTGTATAGAACCATTGCTTTTTAGGAATATCTTTAGTTAATTCTGGGTCTAAAACAACTTGGTCAAACGGAGTGTAGTCACTGTTAATTCCAAGTTTTTTGTCTGGGCCAGTCAATACAGTTGTTCTAGAAACTTCTGCACCGGTACCTGAAATCGTTGGCACTGCAACATGATAAATAGCTGGATTTTTAACCAAATCCCAGCCTTGATATTCATCTGCACTACCTTTGTTAGTCAACATTATAGACACAGCTTTAGCAATATCCATTATAGTGCCACCTCCAATACCAATAATACCAGATGCACGCTCTTTAGTTGATAGAATAATCTCTTCAACCAATGCATCAATTTGCTCTGTTTTTGGCTCTTCTTCTGCAGATATATATATTAATTTGTCTTCATACGATAAAGGTATCCTGGATGTTATCCAAGCATTTCCCTTAAATACATCATCTACCAAAAAAATAAATGGCGCACTAGTGTTAATGCGCTTTGGGGCAATAATTTCATTTAATTGGTTAAAACTACCTCGACCAAAAATAACTCTTGGCACCATCGGGAAATTTCTATAATTCATTTAAGTGTATTTCTTTTACAATTTTCAAAAGTACTATTAATACGTTCTATTTGTTTAAATAATCCTGAAATTTTTCCGCAAATAATGCAACATGATTGCCATCTACTAATGCGTGATTTACAGAAACTGCAATATTCATTTTTAGAACATCACCCACTTTCGTCATCTTGCTAAATGCTAATTTAGGTACAGAATCCAAGTTTCCAGAAACAGGTTCTTTATGTCCTGAAAAATTTAACCAAGGCATAGCGGAACAATAAATACAATCTAAACTATTTTGTGGCGGAAATAGATTCATACTATATTCTATACGTAACTTTTCCTTGTTTAAATTTTCAATAAAAGTCTCTAAACGCTCATCAAAATGGATGAATGAAAAAGCAAATGTTCCATTAGTTTTCATTATTGTAGGTGAAGCATGTATAATATCATATGAAATAATATCCCCTTCAACTATTCGATATTTCATGTTCTCGGTAGCATTTATAGCTTTCATACAGGCATGCAAATATGTCCCGAAAAAACTTGTTTGTGTATCTTTTGAAAACTCATATGCCAATGTTACATCAAACGGAATTGTTACGGCAAAATAGGGGTCAGACATTTGAATAAAATGCTCAAAATGCTGTTTTCTATTCCAAGTATTAAGATCTATTTTTCTCAAATCAGTGGACTATTTCTAAAAGTTCTCTCAAACTGCTCAAAGTTTTATATGCCTTACCGTTGGTCTCATCAACACTCACTTGTTCGTGTGCCCAAGTCGTATGAAACGGAACATGAATGGCTTTGGCCTCTATATTTATCAAAGGTAAAATGTCGGACTTTAAAGAGTTCCCAACCATTAAAAATTCAGAGGGTTTGATATCAAGGTGTTTTAATAATTTGGAATAATTATATTCTTTTTTGTCGCTTAGCACTTCAATGTGGTGAAAATAATCTAACAAACCTGACTTCTCTAATTTTCGTTCTTGATCAAGTAAATCTCCTTTTGTTACTAGAATTAGTTTATATTTTTTTGACAATGCTATCAATACCTCTTCTACACCATCCAAAAGCTCTACTGGTTTATTAATCATGTTTTTACCAATATTAATAATATCTTGAATGGTCTTATTGGTAATAGAATAGTTTGATAGCTCTAATGCAGACTCAATCATAGATAAAATAAAACTCTTAACACCATAGCCATAGAGTTCAAGATTATCAATTTCTTTTTTAAATAACTCTTGGTCAATTTTGTTTGCTGTTTCAAAGCCACCCAAAAGTTTCGCAAACTCAAGTTCTGCCTCCCTAAAATAGGTTTCATTCACCCAAAGTGTATCGTCGGCATCAAAACCAATAACTTTTATGTTAGTGTAATCTATTTCCATAAACGCTTGGCTTTCTCTAGATCTTCTGGTGTATCAATTTCTACGCCTTCAATCGTAGTTTCCACCATTTTTATTCTTTTACCATATTCTAAATAGCGAATACATTCTATTTTTTCCGAGGCTTCAAGAAATTGCATAGGGAGGTTACTAAAATCAATCAATGCCTGCTTTCTAAAAGCATAAATTCCTTTATGCTTAAAATATTTTGCACCTGCATTTTGGTCTCTAGGATATGGTATTGGGCTTCTGGAAAAATATAAGGCAAAATTTCGTTGGTCCACAATAACTTTTACTGTATTGGGATTACTAATTTCATCCTTATCGCGTATCTCAACCATCAAAGACGCTAAATCAATTTCTTTATTAATGTCATCATTAAAAACCTGCAGTACTTTACTAAGGCTATCCCTTTCAGTAAATGGTTCATCTCCTTGTACATTTACGACAATATCACAGTCTATTTTCACAACAGCCTCTGCAATGCGGTCACTGCCAGACTCATGCTCCTTTTGACTCATAATAGCTTTGCCTCCATGGCCAACAATCTCATCAAAAATAATATCGCTATCCGTTACAACATAAACATCATCAAATAATTTGGTAGCAACAGTTGCTTCATATGTACGAAGAATAACAGTTTTTCCTTCTAAGTCTTGCATCAATTTCCCTGGGAAACGAGAAGCACTGTAACGTGCAGGAATCATAGATATTATTTTCATTGGGCTTTTACTTTCTCTAAATCAAAAATACAGTTTTTTAAGAGATTGTTTAGATTTTTAAGTGTTTAATCTTTTTATAAACTTTAAAAATGACACTGCAATTAAGATGATAAACTTAATACAAAGAACTGCAAAAATAATCCAAAACCAATTCCTTCAAAATAATTGTTTCTGTGGTCATACTATGTAATTAATTTTCAAAAAAATCATCTTTAAAACCAATAAGATATAACTTTTCTTTTGCCCTTGTTACTGCAGTATACAACCACCTTAAGTAATCCCTATCAATACCATTTGACAGATATGGCTGTTCTACAAACACAGTATTCCACTGCCCTCCTTGTGATTTATGGCAAGTAATGGCGTAAGAGAATTTAACTTGAAGCGCATTAAAAAAGGTGTTATTTTTTACCTTTAAAAACTTTCTATAACTAGATGCTTCATTTTCGTAATCTTTTAATACTTCTTGATATAACCTATTGGAATCTTCATAAGGCAATGATGGCGCCTCAACCGAAATAGTATCTAACATTAACACGGTTTCAAAAGGACGCATTTTTGGATAATCTACCATACGGACTTTCACTTCGGCAAATCTAAATCCGTATAGTTCTTTAATATGAAATATTTCTAAAACTTCAATGATGTCACCGTTTGCTATAAATCCGGCCTCGCTGGTTGGCTTAATCCAAAAATAATTATTCTTAACGACCATTAAATAATCTCCAGATGTAAGTTCGTGTTCATTAAACAAAATCCTTGAGCGTATCTGTTGGTTATACAGATTGGCTCTTTTGTTGGACCGTACGATAATTGAGGTTTCTTCATTGCCCAAATTGCTGTAGGCATCATTTATCGCATCCATAATCTCGTCACCATCAATTAACCTTACAATATCTTTAAAACCTTGTAAATTAAACTTGAAATAGTCAAAGTTTGAATTGGAAATGGATTCCCGTAAAATTGTAGCATTAAACAGAATTCCCGAATCTTCCTCTTGACGAACTACTTCGTCAAGCTCCATTTTAGTGACCTCTTTATTATAATTTAAACTTAACAAATTTTCATCTAGGGCTGGACTCAAATCCAATTTAACTGGGGGTAGTTGTGCCGTGTCTCCAATTAACAATAATTTGCATTGATGGCCCGAATAAACATATTGAATTAAGTCATCGAGAAGGGAACCGTTCTCGAATAATTTGGATTCTCCTGGGGTATCAGGAATCATTGAGGCCTCATCTACAATGAAAATTGTTTTTTTATGTTTGTTGGGTTGCAGTATAAATTTTATAGCACCACTTTTTTCTTTCTTTGGAAAATATATTTTTTTATGAATGGTGAATGCCTCTTTACCCGAGTAGTTAGAGATTACTTTTGCAGCTCTGCCCGTTGGTGCCATTAAAACAGCGCTTTTTTTTACTTTCCATAAATTAGTAACAATGGTTCCAATAATAGTGGTCTTGCCTGTACCTGCATATCCCTTAAGAACATATAGTGAGTTTGATTCATTGTTAAGCATAAACTCTGAAAGCTGTTGCAAAACAATATCTTGCTTAAGTGTCGGCTCAAATGGGAAACTATTTTTTACGAGAGAATAAAATTCTGAGGAATTCATTAAAATTTATTACAAATATTGAATTTATCAAAGATAAAAATGATTTTTACTAACAATAACTTTCGTGAATAAAAAAAAATTGTAGATTTGCGTTAGACCATTAATAAATTTAATTAAATCACTATGTTAAAATTACTTATTGCAGCTATTGTTGTAATTGCTCTGACCATAGGAATAGTTTGGGTAATAGATAAATTTGTGCCAAAAAAAGTAAAACCATTAATAATGATTGTACTTTGGGTACTTATAGGATATCTTGGGTACTCGACTTTTATGTCTGTTTATGGCGAAATTGAATTTAACAAATTAAAGGAAGAACGTTATAAAGTAGTTATTGAGAATTTAAAAGATATTAGAGATTCAGAATTAGCTCATAGAACAGTTACTGGTAAGTTTCAAGGTAATTGGGATAACTTAATTAAATTTATTGATACTGCACAGTTCACGATTACGCAACGACGTGATTCCACGGTATTAGATGCTGAAGCAACAAGACGTTTCGGTGGTGTAGAAACTTTTAAAGAAATTGTTATCACAGATACTCTAGGGTACGTTTCGGTTAAAGATTCATTGTTTGGGGTAGATCCTAGATATAAAACAATGATGAATTTACCTGTTGGGCAACCAGGAGCTAAATTTGAATTAAAAGCAGGTATATTAGAACAAAACGGTATGCAAATTCCAGTTTTTGAAGCTAAAGCCTTAAAAGAAATTATCTTGTTTGATCGTGATAAAAACATGGTTGAAAAAGAAAAACAAGTAATTTCAGTAGATGGTGTTAATGGGGATGCTATTAAGGTAGGATCTATGGAAGAAGTAAATACAAATGGAAACTGGCCAAAAAACTACTCTAACGAACAATAATACAAATCAATCCGAATATAATGTATTGTCCATTCAGGTTAGCTTGAGTGGACTTTCTTTTTGTGTTTTAAATACTAAGGATAACAAGTTTAGTTTTTTTAAGGAATATTTATTTGATCAACATCTTAACCCAAATACACTATTAGATAAACTTATTCATTGTTTCAATTCTGAAACTGCACTTCAACAAAACTTTAAAAACGTAAATGTAATTCATGATAATGAAGTTTCTACACTTGTGCCTAAGCCTTTGTTTAATGAAGACTATCTGGCGGATTACTTAAAATTCAATTCAAAAATTCTAAGAACTGATTATATCACATATGATGAGATATTAATAAATGATAGTGTCAATGTTTATGTACCCTATGTCAATATAAATAATCATATTTATGATCGTTTTGGTGAGTTTGAATTCAAACATTTTTCTACAGTTGTTTTAGACACTATATTATCTATAGAAAAGCATGCTACATCACCCAAAATGTATGTTAATGTAACTCATAATCATTTTGAAGTTATTACTTTAAAGAACAGCAAGCTTAAACTGTACAACACTTTTGAATATGCTACGAAAGAAGATTTTATATATTACATCTTGTTTGCCATTGAACAGCTAAATTATAATCCAGAAGAGCTTCCCTTAATTTTTGTTGGGAAGATTTCAAAGGAGGATGAATTATATAACATTGCTTACAAATATATTAGGGATATCTCCATCTTCGAAATGCAAAAGGATAATACCTTTGAATCTAGCGTACGTAATGATTTATTCCATAATTTTGCTTTGATAAATAGTTTTAAATGCGGATAATATCTGGGAAATATAAGAGCAGACGTATTAATGCCCCAAAAAAATTGCCAGTGCGTCCTACCACAGATATGGCTAAAGAAGCACTATTTAGCATTATAAATAACCAATATCACTTTGATAGCGTATCTGTTCTTGACCTTTTTGCTGGAACTGGAAATATCAGTTATGAATTTGCCTCTAGAGGAACCACTCAAATTACTTGTGTAGATCAAGATTTTGGTTGTATCAAGTTCATAAATCAAACCGCAGATGAATTTGAAATGCCCATTGTAACAGTAAAGGCAGATGTTTTTAAATATTTAGAGCGGTCAAGTATAAAGTCTACGATAATTTTTGCCGATCCGCCCTATGCCTTTTCCATAGACCAATTTTCAAAAATTCATGAGCTCATTTTCGCTAATGCTTTATTAGAAAATGAAGGTCTTTTTATTGTGGAACATTCGAAGTACACAGATTTGTCAGGTTTGCAATATTTTAAGTATTACAAGAGCTATGGTGGAAATAGGTTTAGCTTTTTTGGGTTGAATTGAAACCTTTGATTAATGTTATTTTTATAATTCCCATTTTTTTAGTAAATTAGAGCTCATCATAAGTGTTCTATCTCTTTTTTATTGCAGCCTACTATTTGTCCCAGTTACTTTTACTCCTAAATGTGCTTTTTGATATGGTTATTAAATAATTGTATTAATATTCAAAACTATTAACCTAACCAACAAAAATTAAAACAAATGAAAAAATTAATTTATGTATTACTTGCAGTTATAAGCATATCTGCTTGCAAACAAGAACAACGTTATTTTGCTGAATCTGATGAAACCAATACAGTAAAAGCCGGAATTGCCGCTTATGAAGCTGCCGATTGGGAAAAATGGCAAAGCCATTTTGTTGATACTGCAAAGATTTATGTGAATTCTAAAGATCCTATGACCTTAACGGAAAGAGTAGCTGGTCTTGAAAACATGACCAAAGCTATGTCATCTTATGGTTTTGACCATGACAAGGAATATATAGAAATGGTGATAGACAAAGAGGATGAAACGTGGGTTTATTATTGGGCAACGCATAATGCAACAGTAGCTGGAAGAGAAAAAGAGCTATCCAACCCAGTACATTTAGCCATACAATTTGTAGATGGCAAAATAGCTGAGGAGCACGTATATTTTGATGCTACCGACTTAAATACTGAATTCGCGGCTATGGAAGCTGCAGCAAAAGCAGCCATGGAAAATGTAGAAGAAAAAGAATAATTGATTCTTAACCAGCCTTATAATACAAGCTTTATGAAAATTTTAAAATCAATTTTATTATTGACATGTGTTTTATGTTTTACAGTTAATTTATCACAAGCGCAAAATAAGCTTTACTCTGTCCATGTCGATTATGTTAAACCGTCTAAGATTATGGAGTATGAGAAAATTGCCAAAGAGTTTAATGCGGCATGTGAAGAGCATAACCCAGAAACTAGCTGGCTAACAGCAACGACTGGTGACCTTAGGTATATGTACGTTACACCAATAAAGGGCATGGCAGACTTAGACAAAAACCCATTTAAAGATATGGCAGAAAAAATGGGAGACTCTTTTGGAGATATGTTCACAAGATTTAATAAATGTTATGATAAACACGGCGATTATCTTATCGTACTTGACGAAGATTTGACCTATATGCCAGATGGTGTTACGCAAACTCCAGAAGGTGAAAACTTTCGTAAGTTTTTCTTTATGTATTATACGCCAGAAAATGGTGCAAAATTACGTGAAGGCATGAAGGCTGTTAAGGAGATGTTTGCCAGCAAAGGGTCAAAGTCACATTATAGAGTGTATAGAAGTGCATTTGGTGTTACAGATAGCTATTATATGGTTGCCATTTCGGCCAAAGATGAAATTGCTGGAGCAACAAATGCAAAAGCTAATGATGAGCTTTTAGGGCCAGAACGATATGAAACGTTTAACAAAGTCATGAATCATATCACTAAAATGGAAGAAGTATCTGGATCCATTCGTCCTGATTTGTCTTATAAACACAAGAAAACTACTGAATAGCCAACATATTATTTAAAAACCAAACCCTTTTTAGCTAACTAAAAAGGGTTTGTTGTTTTTAAGTAAATCTATAAGCCGAATTCTGTACTCACAAATGAGCCCTTATCATTTATCTACATTTACTGTTACCAGCAAACTTTAGCTGCCTACCCTCCAACATTGCACGTGCCGCGCTCAAACGTTGGTTTACATGACATTGCACCACATAGAGTTTACCTGATTTCACTACAGCATAACCTGTACATTCTTTCTGTTGCACTTTTCCTAGCCTCACAGCCGGTGGCCGTTAACCACTATGCTTGCACTATGGTGTTCGGACTTTCCTACCCTAAATAAATTAGAATCGATAAGGCGATTTACTTAGGCGCAAAAGTACATAAATTGTTAATAACTCCTCTTAAATTTATAGACCATAATTCTTAATTTAGGGCTGAATTTCTAACTTTGTTAATCTTAAAATTCAGAATTGAAAGATGCTGAATTTAATTTAGCATCTGATGGAACACTTTATTGTATCGGCCAGAAAGTATAGACCACAGTCGTTTAAGGACGTTGTAGGTCAACAGGCCATTACTAATACTTTGTTAAATGCCATTGAAAGCAATCATTTGGCGCAAGCATTATTATTTACCGGACCTCGAGGTGTAGGCAAAACCACTTGCGCACGTATTTTGGCAAAAATGATAAATAGTGATGGTTCTGAAAAGGGCGATGAAGACTTTGCCTTCAATATTTTTGAATTAGATGCGGCGTCAAATAACTCTGTTGACGATATTAGAAACTTAACAGATCAAGTACGCATACCTCCACAAATTGGAAAATACAAAGTATACATCATTGACGAGGTGCACATGCTTTCTCAAGCAGCTTTTAATGCCTTTTTAAAAACGCTTGAAGAGCCACCAAAACACTGTATTTTTATTCTAGCAACTACAGAAAAGCATAAAATCATCCCAACAATTCTGTCAAGATGTCAAATATTTGATTTTAAAAGAATTACAGTTAAAGACACAAAAGAATACTTAAAGTATATAGCAAGTGAGCAAGATGTAAAGGCAGAAGACGATGCGCTACATATTATTGCGCAAAAATCGGACGGTGCATTGCGAGATGCACTATCCATATTTGACCGCGTTGTTAGTTTCTCAGGTAAAGATTTGACAAGGCAGGCAGTTACCGAAAACTTGAATGTTCTTGATTACGAAACTTACTTTAATGCAACAGATTTAATTCTAGAGAATAAAATTCCGGATTTGCTATTACATTTCAACAATACGCTTTCCAAAGGCTTTGATGGCCATCATTATATTGCCGGACTGGCTTCGCATTTTAGAGATTTATGGGTTTGTAAAACACCGCAAACAATAGATTTGCTGGAAGTTGGAGAGCAAACAAAAGCTAAATATTTAGAGCAATCCAAAAAAACATCACAGGAATTTCTTTTACAGGGGATTCAATTGGCCAACGACTGTGACTTAAAATATAAAACAAGTAGAAACCAACGCTTACTTGTAGAGCTTTGTCTTATGCAACTTGCCTCTATCACTTTTGATGGAGAAAAAAAAAAAGGTAAGCACTTTATAATACCCGCTACTTATTTCAAAAAGCTAGGAGTATCTGGAATTAAGGTTGATTTAACTGACCAGCAGGATATTAAAGAAAATAAAATATCAGAGCCGTCTCTTAAAGCTGAAGAAAGTACTACTGATAACACTTTGGTTCATATTGAACAAAGTGTTGTTGCTCAAAAGATTGTTAAAGAACGACCAAAAATTATACTTAACACACAAAACAAAAGTACTTCCGGTCTATCATTAAGCAGTATAAAGAAAAAGAAAGAACATCTCATTAGGCAAATGGAGGTCGTTCTTGAAGATGATGATTTACCAAAAGAAGAATTTTCCGAAAAACAAATGCAAGGCGTTTGGAACGAATATGTCTCAATAATTGAAAAAGATGGAAAATACAATCTAGGTTCGATTTTGAGTATAGATACGCCAAGATTAAAAGGCAGTACAATAAGTCTAGAATTCCCAAATGCAACGAATAAAGTAGAAGTCGAGCGTCAACAATATGAGCTATTAGGTTTCTTGAGACAAAAACTCAATAATTTTGATATTAACCTGTCCATAACTGTAAATGAAGAAATGGCCAAGAAATACGCATATACTGCTCGGGAGAAGTTTGAAAAATTAAAAGAGAAGAATCCTAATATTGATTTATTAAGACAAACCTTCGATTTAGATATTTAAATGAAATTTTATTTTTTAATATTGTTTTGTATATTTTGTTTTATTACTAGATGTGATGGCAAGTATCGAGCAGTTGAAACGCATGAGGATAAACTCACCAAGAGTAAACTTTCAACATCTTTTTTTGAAATTGTTGAATATATCCCAAAAAACTATACAGAAGTAAGAACTGATACTTTGTTAAACAATGGGTATTCTGTTAAAGTCAAGTTTCATTCAGATATGTCAGCCAATGCAATCCAAATAATTAAGGTGGATTCTATTAACTATAAACGCTATTACCGTAATTTTAATGCCGAATTAATTGTAAAAAAGGATAAGACTCAACTTTTTTCAAAAACCATTACCAATTCATTTATAGTTAATGAATTGAGTATTAATAAGGACATACTTAATAATTTTGTGTTATCAGACTTTTGGATTGACGAATTTAACTCTATAAAACAAAATAAAGCTATAATAAATTTAAGGTTCTGCAATCCAGAAACAGAAAACTGCAAATCTTACGTATTAACTGTTTTGCGAGACAAAACATATGTTATAGAACCACAATTAGATAAAGAATCATAATGCTAGGCTTAAAACTTCCTACTGACCCACGCTGGGTAAACATTGTTGAAAAGAATATTGAAGAAATATTAACAGATCATGCATTTTGTGAGCAAAAGGCAGCGAGTACGGCTATTTCTTTAATAGTTAGTTTTCCCGAATATACTGATTTGGTAAAAGAAATGATTGATTTGGTAACTGAAGAAATGAGTCATTTTAAAATGGTACATAATCTTATAATAGAGCGTGGCTGGACCTTGGGAAGAGATCGTAAGGATGATTATGTTATACAGCTCCTCAAATTCTTTCCTAAGGGCGGTAGCAGGACAACACAATTAGTACATCGCTTATTGTATGCTTCACTAATTGAGGCTAGAAGTTGTGAACGATTTAGATTATTATCAGAAGAGTTGCAAGATAAACAATTGGCCAAATTTTATAAAAAACTTATGATTAGTGAAGCTAATCACTATACCATGTTTTTAGGATTTGCAAGACAATATGGATATCGTACCACGGTAGATAAAAAATGGCAAGCACTTCTTGATTATGAAGCAGAAATCATAAAAGGCCTAGGAAAAACTGAAACTGTGCATGGCTAAATTACTGTGTTACTTTTTACAGTATCATAGTAAACACTTTTTATAATGCCGTCAGATAATCCAATTTTTGGTACATAAATATGTTTGGCCCCACTCCATTTCATTGCGGAAAGGTATATTTGAAGGGCTGGAATTATAACATCTGCCCTATCTTGATTTAAATCTAATTCAGTGATACGTTCTTCATAAGAATAAGACTTTAAAGTTTGATAGTAAGCACTCATATAGAAATAGGTTAATGGCTTACCTAGAGCTTTTCCTGAAATCTTGAATATTTTATTGATATTTCCTCCAGACCCAATGACATCTACTTTATCATAATCGTCTGTATTCAATTTTATCCACTCTTCCAACTCTAACCAACTGCTTCGTTTTACTATATCGTTTAAAAGTCTAACAGTACCAATTTTAAAAGATTTAGATACGACTTTCTCGCCGTTATGAATTATTGAAAATTCTGTGCTACCACCACCTACATCTACATACAAATATGTCCTGTCATTGCTAATGTATGCATTCAAATCTGTAGCGGCTATTATGGTGGCTTCTGCTTCACCATCAATAATGTCAATATCCACATTAGTGTTTTTTAATATCCTCTTGGCCACATTTATTCCATTTGTAGCTTCTCTCATTGCTGATGTTGCACAGGCCTTATATCGAATAACTTTGTGAGATTTCATAAGTAATATAAATGCCATCATGGTGTCTTCAAGCCGCAAAATATTTTCTTTTGAGATGGTGTTATGTAAAAAAACGTCTGCTCCTAAACGAATTGGTACCCTTACGAGAGAGCTTTTTTTAAATCTAACTGGTTTTCCTTCCTCTTCTATGATAATGGAAATCAGCAATCTAACTGCATTTGACCCAATATCAATAGCCCCATATTTTTTTATTGATAGCATAAAACTAACTCTCAAATTTTTTTAAATAATAATTATATGTTTCAAATTGAGCACGTATTTTCGGTAAATCATTTGTTTTATATGTATTTACAACCTCTCCATTTAAAAATCTCGCTTTTACATTATCGCTCCAACAAATTTCGAATGTATCTATTAATTCTTGTTTAATATCATTATCGTATATAGGGCAAGTAACTTCTACTCTATTTATAATATTTCTAGACATCAAATCAGCTGATGATATAAATACTTTTGGATTATCATTATTTCCAAAAATAAATAATCGCGTATGTTCTAAAAACTTATCTACTATGCTTATCACTTCAATATTCTCACTCATCCCTGATACTCCAGGAATCAAACAGCAAATTCCCCTTACAACCATCTGGATTTTAACACCCGCATTACTTGCTTCATAAAGTTTATCAATCATTTTATAGTTAGAAATACTATTCATTTTAAGCTTGATATAGCCAGCATTTCCAAATTTTACATTGCTAATTTCTGCATCTATAAGCTTAAATAATCCCGACATTGTATAATGAGGAGAAGTAATTATATGATTATAAGTGTAAATACGATAATTGGTTTCAAAAAAATCGAATACCCTATTTATGTCTTTTAATATTTTTTTATTACATGTAAATAAAGTATAATCTGTATATATATTTGCCGTGGATTCATTGAAATTACCAGTGCTCACAAAACCATAACGGATTAATTTCTCATTTTCTTCCCGCTCAATAATACACATTTTACTATGTACTTTTAATCCTTTAACCCCAAATACCAACTGAACACCCACGTCTTCCATTTGTTCTGCATACTTAATATTCGCCTCTTCATCAAAACGCGCCTGTAACTCTATAGAAACAGTCACTTTTTTTCCATTCTTTGCCGCATTTATCAACGAACTTGCAATATGAGATATCTTAGCCAATCGATAAATAGTTATTTTTATTGTCTTGACTTTTGGGTCTAACGCTGCCTCTCTTAAAAACTTTAGTATATACGAAAATGTATGATAAGGAGCATAAAGTAAATAATCTTTACTTGCAATGGCCTTAAAAATACTACTTTGTAGGCTTAAGCCTTTAATTGGCAATCTATTGATTTTCTTGTACAATAAATCTTCTCGACCTAAACTAGGAAAACTCATGTAGTCTCTTCTGTTATGATAACGTCCTCCTGGTATTATACTGTCTGAAGATTCAATTCCCATTTTTGACATAAGATAGGCCAGTGCATCTGCATCAATAGTTTTATCGTACACAAAACGAACAGGTTCTCCAATTTCCCGATCCTTAACACTATCAGATATTTTCTTTAAAAAACTTGTACTTATATCACTATCAAAATCTAATTCTCCATCTCTTGTGATTTTTATCATGTGTGCAGAAATAGTCTGATAATTGAAAATACTGAAAATATCATGTAAAAAATAACGCAATAAATCATCTAGCATCAATACATAATCCATACCATCTTGATTAGGTAGAACCACAAATCTATTAATGGTAGCTGGTATTTCTATAAGAGCATATTGATTTTTATCACCATCAATAGTCATTTTTATGGCAAGGTATGACGCACTATCTTTTAACAAAGGGATTTCTAAATTATCATTTAGAACCATTATTGCTAATGCTTGATTTATATAATTATAGAAATAGTCTTTAAGAAATTCACTTTGTAAATCTGTGATTTCAGACTCATCGATAATATAAATATGTTCTTCTTTGAGTTTATTGACAATATCTGATAGTATGCTTAGACTTTCACTTTGTTGCTCAATAACAATATTGGTTATTTTTTCAAGCAATTCACCCGCTTTTATTCCACCTAAATGGCTCTTTGCTCCTTTTCCGGCTTCATGAATCCTTTTAATGGTTGCATACCTTACTTTAAAGAACTCGTCCAAATTATTTGAGAATATCCCAAGAAAACGTAGCCGTTCAATAAGAGGTACTGTTTCGTCTGAAGATTCCTGTAAAACCCTTGAATTAAATTGAAGCCAACTAAGTTCTCTATTTACATAAATATTACCCTTACTAACTATAGTATTCATTAAAATTAATTGTATGACTACAAATATATTTTATTTATATTTTAATCATGCAGCTTTATAAATAATAATAAAACAGATATAGAATACCAAGCAATATAACGTGTAAGCAACTATGTCAATGGTGGATGCATGTTAGAATTTAATTTATACTAAAAATTTAAACTTACATTATTAGTAAAATTCACTAATGGAGCTCCTCCGTCGGTTAATTTAACAGGCAATTTTCTAATCAAGGATAAACTATGTCTTGGTTTGGCATATCGTGTAGGTGATGCTTTAGGTGGACTTTTTAGTTTGGAAGCAACAAAAAACCTAAAATTTGGATATGCATATGAATTTAACACTTCAGCATTTAACCCTTATACATCGATATCTCAAGAGATATTTCTCATTTACAAATTTAATTATCCAAGATCTGAATGTGATTGCGAGAATAAATTTTAGACTTTCAAATCTCTTGGAAATATTGTTTTTATAGTCTTACCCTTTTCTAAATCATTCCAAGAATCAATATTAAATTCTAAAATAGCCAAACCACTTGTTGGCATATTATCAATATAGACACTTCCATAGCTGTTTGCAATAGATGTAAATGCATGGTTATGTCCAAAAATCATAACGTTTTTATAAATATTGCTTATTGATTTGATGAAATCAACGACATTATGACCTCCGAAATCATACAATTGATCATGGATTTCTACATTTTCATCGGAAATATCTAAATTCTTTACAAATATTTTACAAGTCTCAAATGCTCGCTTTGCTGGACTGGAATATACAACTTCTGGAATTAAATCTAAAGTTTTGAATTCTTTTGAAACCAAGTCTGCATCATGGTTTCCTCGTTTTTTTAGTGGTCTTTCGGTATCTCCCACATTATGCTCCCATGATGATTTTCCGTGTCTTACAAGTATTATTTTTTTCATAAAATATCGTTTAAACGCAAATTTTATCGATAAAATGTTGCATTTTTCGGTTATATCAAGTATTTTGGCTCTCTAAAATAATGAATAATGACCCCAAATCTAATTCATACTATTAGTTTTTTGTTTTTGATAGAGTATAATTTATAATATGCCATCAACAAAGACACTAACTTTTAGTAGCTAAGAATTCTTTTTGAAGCAATTATTCATTACTAAATAAGCTATAATAAATGTACCTATTCACTTTCATTTTTTGAAAGTTAATAAAATAATTAAACCAACCAATGAAAACATTTTTACTCAATCGAAAGGGCCATACTCGCATTTCAACATTAATGCGACTGAAATCTATTACTTCAAAGCTAATATTGTACAAACCTCGATTAAATGCAGATTTATCCGTTAATGTACTTATTTCTTTCGTTCAACGAGTATTTAAGCTATTTGGCACTAATATTTGTCTAAAATCTAACATATCAGTTTTTTTGTTAATGAAATAAATATGAATATGATCCCAAATCTAATTCAACTTACTAATCCATTAGCACTTATTAGTGCCCTTCCCTCTCGATTTAATAAGGTTCATTCATTACAATCAAATGTATTGTACATGAATATTTGTGTTTTATTAAGAAAATAAAAAAATTATAATCGCGTAGCGATAAGTTATTAGTTAATCATTATTAGATATGAAAACAACAACTACATTAGTAATCTTAGCTTGTTTTAGTGTGTTAACCGCTTTTGGTCAACAATCTAAAGAAGTACCAAGAAATCACGGTTTACAAGAATCTGACTACTGGCCAACTTCTAAAAAATATTCTGAAGAGGAGTTAATAAAATATGAAGCATTCTTAAAAAGAAGAGCGAAATCTTATAAAACTCAAACTTCGAGATTCGCCGCAGATGCTGCAGCTCCTAGCCCAGTTGGCACATGTAATATTATAACTTGTGGAGATTTTGGACTGGGAGATACTACTCCTGATAAATCATGGGGTGGCTTTAAAATTGCACCAGACGGTAGTACGTATGCTGCTAATGTAAAGTACGGTTGTTGGCATGATAGAGGAACAGTAGATTACTCTGAAGGACAATATATCTCATATTCAAATTCTGATGCCAATTATGATACTCCAGGAATAATAAAGCAATCCCCTAATGGTGGTGGATTTGCAATTTTCTCATACAAAAATGAATCTATTGATCAAGACATAACAGTATTGCCAAATACAAATTATACTGTATGCTTTGAAATTGGTTTAATGCCTAGGTATAATAATAATAATGGCAATTTCTCAGAATTTGTTCCTAACTTAAAATTTGGGATAGCTTCTGGAGGAACAGTAATATCAGATCCTTTAACTTATACACACAATGACTTAACCATACACCCAATTTCAGACTTTCCAACTACACTTTCTACCGATCCTACTGGGCCTTTTCAAAATTCAAATGGCTATACTGAAATTGATCCATATTGGGAAACTGTATGCATTACATTTAAAACTGATGCTTCGGGAGAGGTTAATGTATTTTATAAGACCGGAGATCCTGGAAGATCTGTTGTTGTTGTTGACGGACTTAGATTAAGTCTCGAAGGTTATGCGACACCTCCAAAATTTGTTTCTACTGTTGAGCAAACTAAAGCCGCAATTGTTTGTGATGCAAAAAAAGTAGATCTTGATGATTATATTTCATCTACTGGTCCAAATGGATCTGTTCTAACTTGGAGCACCAATCCTAATCCTTTAGTTTTGACAGATCATTTAACCAGCTCTAATGTGACACCTCCTGGTGTATATTATGCGTTTTATTACAATCCTGATGAAAATTGTGCATCACCTGCAGCACAATTAGATTTAATTATGTCTGATTTTGATGCAAAAATAGTGTCGCATGAAGAT
>Ga0316189_10002051_pt1 | contig 19881 bp, 17 predicted proteins | sample LowCovwburrow_MG_FD_204930 | JGI IMG/M metagenome (GOLD analysis project Ga0316189, IMG submission 204930) | Coastal sediment microbial communities from Maine, United States - Lowes Cove worm burrow | ecosystem: Environmental > Aquatic > Marine > Coastal > Sediment | place: USA: Maine... | reverse complement strand
AGAGCACGCCGCTCGGGGAGACGACGATGGACAATGTCGATCGCTGGGCCCGCTCGATCCGGGCCGAGATAGCCGTCCAGCTCGAGCGGGGCTAGGCGGCCTCGACGCCCTCATCCCGTAGCGCTTGCCGCAGCGTCGCGAGGCCCCGTCGGACGAGGTTGTCGGCGCGCTTGCGGTTGCAGCCGAGGCGGGTGGCGATCTCCGTGATGCCGTAGCCCTCCACGTGCAGCAGCACGACCTCTCGCCGCGACTCGGGCAGCTGGCTCAGATGCCAACGCACGCGCTCGCGGAGCTGAGAATCCATCAGCAGGCGCTCGGGATCTCGCTGACTCCGCGTCTGCATTTGCGCGCTGTGCGTGGCCCACCAGCGGTCGCGCCGCGACTGCTTGCGGACGACATCAATGACGGCATTCCGTGCAGCGGATCGCACATACGCGGGCGTGACGGTGGTGTCCGGCTGTTGGCGTGACCGGGCCAGGACCTGCGCCGCTGCGGCTTGGCAGATGTCGTCGGCGGTTTGGCGCATCGCTCCCGGGCAATGGCGTCGGACCGCCCGAGGCAAGTCGCGCACCAGCGCGTCGTGACGGGTGGTGGCGGGGCAGCAGGATTGGGACACGGCGGGCATGTTCATGAGGGGGACGGGGCCTCAGCGGGCTCGTCGTCTCCCCAGTTGCGCGCGACTGCGAGTGGATCACGAAGTCACTGCAGAAACTCTCCGAACGGCGTTTGGGCGGAGGTCTCGGGGGCGGCGGGGCGGCCTCCGTCCATGGGGGGTGGGGGTTTGCGCTGACGGGGCCCCGGCCGGTAGATCACCGGCCATGGCGCTGCGCCCCACGTCGTTTGTTCCGCTCCTTGCGGTTTTGTCCCTATCGGCCGCGGGCTGTGACGGTGCCCCCGCTGACAAGCCGCCGGCCGCAGCGGGCGACAAGGGCAAGAGCACGACCAAGACCAAGACGAAGGGGGACAAGTCCAAGAAGATCACGTTGAAGGTCCCCGAGGGCAAAGCCGCCGCAGCGCAGAAGTTCGTCAAGGACGTGGACGCCAAGCTCACCGAGCTGTGGACGGTCGCCGCGAGAGCCGACTGGGCCAAGGCGACCGACATCACCGACGCGCACGCCAAGACGGCGTCCGAGGCTGCGGCCAAAGTGATGGCGTACGAGACCGAGGTCATCACCGCGGCGACCCAGTTCGACGGCGTGAAGGCGGACCCGGACACCGACCGTCAGATCAAGCTGCTCAAGCTCACCAGCACCCTGCCCGCGCCCGATGATGACGCCAAGCGTAGCGAGCTGGCGGGCATCGCTTCGAAGCTCGAGGGCATGTACGGCAAGGGCAAGTGGTGCGCGGACCCGGCCAAGCCAGAGACCTGCCAGGATCTGGGCAAGCTGTCGGCGGTGCTCGTCGACAACGCCAAGGCCGGGAAGAACGCCGCGGCGCAGCTGGAGGCTTGGAAGCGGTGGCGGACCGTGTCGGTGCCGATGCGGGCGGACTACCAGCGCTTCGCGGAGCTGGGCAACGAGGGCGCCAACGGCATCGGGTTCGCCAATGTCGGCGAGCTTTGGAAGTCCCGCTACGACATGACCCCCGCGGAGTTCGAGACCGAGATGGAGCGCCTGTGGCAACAGGTCAAGCCGCTGTACGAGCAGCTGCACTGCCACGTCCGAGCGGGGCTCAACGACAAGTACGGCGAGGCTGTACCGCTGGACGGCAAGATCCCAGCCCATCTCACGGGCAACATGTGGGCCCAGGAGTGGACAAACCTGTACGACTGGCTCGAGCCGTACCCAGGCGAGCCCAGCCTCGACGTGACGGCAGCGCTTGAAAAGGCCGGCTATGACGAGATCAAGATGGTCAAGGCCGGGGAGACGTTCTTTACGTCACTGGGCCTCAACCCGCTTCCCAAGACGTTTTGGGAGCGCTCGATGTTTCGCAAGCCCGAGGGCAAGGAGGCCGTCTGTCACGCCAGCGCCTGGGACGTGACGATGAAGAACGACCTCCGGATCAAGATGTGCATCAAGATCGATCACGAGGACTTCGTGACGATCCATCACGAGCTTGGGCACAACTACTATTACAACAACTACTACGACAAACCGGCGTTGTTCCAGAGCGGGGCGCACGACGGATTCCACGAGGCGATCGGCGACGCCATCGCGCTGTCGATCACGCCGGGCTACCTCAAGAAAATTGGCCTGCTCGAGACGGTGTCGACCAACGACAAGGGCGTCATCAACAAGCAGATGCAGGATGCGCTCTCCAAGATCGCGTTTCTTCCGTTTGGCAAGATGATCGACCAGTGGCGCTGGGATGTCTTCTCCGGGAAGATCACGCCTGAGCAGTACAACGCGGGATGGTGGAAGCTGCGCGAGCAGTACCAGGGCGTCGCGGCGCCCGAGGCACGCGGCGAGGCGTTCTTCGATCCGGGCGCGAAGTACCACATCCCCGCAAACACTCCCTACGCGCGGTACTTCCTCGCACACATCCTCCAGTTCCAGTTTCACAAGGCGATGTGCGATGCGGCCGGCCACAAGGGGCCGCTGCACACGTGCTCGATCTACGAGAGCAAGGAAGCGGGCAAGAAGCTGGCGGCGATGCTCGCGATGGGCGCCAGCAAACCCTGGCCCGATGCCCTCGAGAAGCTCACCGGAACACGAACGATGGACGCCTCGGCGTTGCTCGAGTACTTCGAGCCGCTCAAGGGCTACCTGGCCGAGCAGAACAAGGGCCGCACCTGCGGCTGGTAGGTTGGCCGCCGTAGTCTTCAGCGAGGTCGACAAGCGCTACGGCGAGACCTTCGCCGTGCGCGGTCTGAACCTCACCATCGAAGCCGGCGAGACCTTCGTGCTCGTCGGCGAGAGCGGCAGTGGCAAGACGACCGCGCTGCGGTTGATCAACCGCCTGGCCGAGGCCAGCAGCGGTGCGGTCGAGGTGTTTGGCAAGAACGTACTGTCGGTGGACGCGCCCACGCTGCGACGCAGTATCGGGTACGTGATCCAAGGCGCTGGCTTGTTTGCGCATCTGACCGTGCGGGCCAACGTGGGGGTGGTACCCCGTCTGCTCGGGTGGGACGCTGCGCGGATCGATGACCGCGTCGAAGCGTTGCTGGCGTTGGTCGGCTTGCCCGACGAGGACTATGGTGGTCGGTTTGTGTCCGAGCTTTCGGGTGGGCAGCAGCAGCGCGTCGGATTGGCCCGGGCGCTTGCCGCAGACCCGCCTTTGGTCCTCTTGGACGAGCCGTTTGGCGCGCTGGATCCCGTGACGCGGGAGCGGATGCAGGATGAGTTCACCGCGCTGGCGCGTGACGTCGGCAAGACGTTCGTTGTGGTGACGCACGACCTGTTCGAGGCGGTGCGCCTGGGCACTCGAGTCGGGGTCATGAAGGGCGGCCAGCTGCTGCGCTGCGGCACGCCACGCGATGTCGTGCGCGATCCCGGCGACCCGTTTGTCGCGGCCATGCTGGGGAGCAACCGACTTCAGCTGCGACTCATGACGCTACCGCTGGCCCATCTGACCGGGTCCAAACCCGCGGACCCCATGCCCGCGGATATCCCGACAATGTCGGCCACGGACAGCGTTTGGGACGCCGTGGCGCAGTGTGAGGCCAGCCGAAGTGCTGGGGTCCTCGTGACCACCAACAACGGCGACGCGTTCATCTCTCGCGACGCCCTTCTTACGGCCGACGAGGGTCGTCAAGCGTGATAAGTTGAGTACCCCGCGTGTGGAGCTGGCGCCGCTATAGCTCGACGGTCGATGTCCCCGATTGGGCATCGTTCTTCGAGGCGAAGGAGTACCGCGATTTTATCGAGGCGGTCGTCGCCGACTTGCATCGCCGCAGCGATGACGTGGAGATCGAGATGGGCGTCGCGCGACTTGGGCTCGAGACGGGCGAGGAGCACCGCTTCGGTCTGCAGAACCTCGCACAGATCTGCAACCAGACCGACAGCGAGGACTGGGCCGAGATCATCAAGGGCCACTTCGATGGCGTGATCCGAAGCTCGGCGGGTGCGGGTCTCGACTCGCTTGGCGACGATTGGGACCGTGCCAAGCACATCATCAAGGTCCGGCTTTATCCCTACGACGCCGTCGTCGAGACGCTCGATGGCCTGGCGCACCGCGAGGTCGCCGATGGTCTGCTCGCGGTGCTGACGTACGATCTGCCGGAGGCGGTCGCGACGGTGCCACGGACCGATGTCGACCGATGGCCCGTGGAGATGGACGAGGCCTTCGACATCGGCTTGGCCAATGTGCTCGAGCAGGACCCGGTTCACACCGAAGAGGTCGACCTCGGTGACGGGGCCGCGTTCACGGCGTACGTGGGCGACTCGTTCTTCGTCACATCACGGATGCTCGCCATCGAGGACCTGCTGGGCGAGGGCGGAGACTTCGGCGCGCTGGTGGCGGTGCCCAATCGGCACACACTGCTGCTGGCACCGATCATCGACAGCACCGCCTCTGAGGTCCTCAACGCGATGCTGATGGTGGCGCACCACCGCCACGAAGAGGGCCCGGGCTCGCTTTCCCCCGATGTGTTCTGGGTTCGCGGCGGTCATCCAACGATGACCATGCACGCCGATGTCGAGGGCGAGGCGTTGGCGTTCGACCCGCCGCAGGAGTTCCTCGAAACGTGCGTGCGACACCTTCCCCCGCCGCGCGGCGGCTACGGTCCGAACTAGAAGCCATCTCGTACCTCCGCAGCTGCCCGCAGAGGCAGCGTGAGCGGAAGCTGAAGTCGTCGTCGCTGCTTAACGCAGATCGCTTCCCACGACGTGCTTAGATTCGGAAACCGATTGGGATGGTTTCGGTCCGCACGCCGCCCGAATCCTGCGCGCGCCGCGGGCCCCTTCTGCTGCGCGCTCCTCCAGCGTTTCAGACAAGCGTTCGCTACGACCGGCGAAGCAGAATGACAACGCAACCGAGATCGACAAGGCCAAGGAAGTTCTCAGCCTCGTACTCGTGACGATTGAGAAGTCGGCGGAAGTTCTGCAGCCACGCGAAGACACGCTCAATCTTCCAGCGGCGCTTGTAGCGTCGCAGTGGGCGGCCATCCCGCGTCTTGTTTTTTCGCGTTGGATTATGCGGCGCGATGAGCTCGACGTTTCGTTCCGCCAAGAGTCGCGCGTCCAGTTTGTCGGCGTCGTAGGCCATGTCTCCGATCGTGGTGGCCTTCCCTCGGCGAGTCTTTCCAACGAGAGCTCCCTTTTTTGGCCCCCGCATGGGCGCCGTCGATGTACGCCTCTCGGAGATCCAGCTTGCCCCTGTCTCGGGGGTCTTCGGCCAGCGCCCGCAGCAAGCGTTTCATCAAGCCAAGCTCGACCCATCGCAGATACCGGCGATGACAGGTCTGATTTGGTGGGAACTTTCGCAGCATTTCGCTCCATTGCGCACCTGTCCGCAAAACCCAAAGTACGCCGTCGAGAACCTCGCGGGCGTCCCGGAACGGTCGACCCGGTCGCCCTCCCTCAAGCTCGTCGCTCGGGAACAACGGCCCGAGGAGCTCCCACTGTTTGTCCGTGATCGCCACACAGACCGTAGATCACACGACACCGTCTTGGTCGATCGACGCTCGCTTCCCCCTTGATGCTCGCGGACTTAGCCGCGCGGAGGTACGAGATGGTTTCTAGAGCGGCGATTGGTTTGAAGTCGCCGCGAAAGGTCCTGGGGGGCGCATAATCACCGCCCCGGGCCGGTCGGTGCGGTTGCATCGGCATCGGCGGGCGTGGATGGTATGAGGCAGGGGTGGGCGAGGTGTTGCGCGCCAGCTGGGAGCACCTTTGGCTCACCGGATTGTCGGTCGGACTGGCGACGTTGGTCGGCGTCCCACTCGGAGCGTGGATCGTACGGTTTCGCTTCCTGTCGCCGTCCGTCCTAGCGTTTGTGGCTGTGGTCCAGACGGTCCCCAGCCTGGCACTCCTGGGATTGCTCGTGCCGCTGCTGGGGGTTGGCGTCGCCCCTGCGCTGGTCGCCTTGTTTCTGTATGCACTGCTGCCGATCGTCCGCGCGACGTTCACCGGGCTCGACGGGGTCGATCCCCGAGCGCTCGACGCCGCGCGCGGCATGGGCATGACGCCTTGGCAGGTGATTCGGTTGGTCGCGCTGCCGCAGGCCCTGCCCGTGGTGATGAGCGGGATCCGGACCTCGACCGTCATCAACGTCGGCGTCGCAACGCTCGCGGGTTTTGTGGGCGCGGGCGGCCTCGGGGCGCTGATCAACATGGGACTCGCGATGGTTGACTGGCAACGCATCGCGATGGGGGCGGTACCTGCCGCCGTGCTGGCGTTGGTGCTCGATGCCGCGTTGGCGCAGGTCGAGCGGCGCGTGGTGCCGAGAGGCCTCCGGGGCGCATGAGCGAGCGCGCGCGCGGACTGGGCGGACTGGCGCTCATTGCAGTCGTTGCGACGCTGGCACTCGCGCTGTCGATCGCGGGCGTGCGGCGGCTGGACAGCGGCACATCGATCGTCATCGGGTCCAAGGCATTCTCAGAATCGTGGATTCTCGCCGAGATCTACGCGCAGCGGATCGAGCGTGTGACTGGGGCTCCCGTTCGCCGTCGCCACGCTTTGGGGGGAACGCTCCTGGCGTTTGAGGGGCTGCGCGGGGGCTCGCTGCACGTGTATCCCGAGTACACAGGCACGGGCCTCGTCTCGATCCTTGGCGAGCCCGTGTCCAGTGAACCGAGTCAAGTGCTGCCCCGGGTTCGTGCTGCCTTCGCCCGCCGATGGAACATGACCTGGCTGGCGCCTCAGGGGTTCAACAACACCTACGCGCTGGCGATGCGCCGCGAGCATGCCCAGGGGCTTGGCGTGACGCGCGTGAGCGACCTGCGAAGCCACCCCACGCTCTTGCTGGGGTTTGCCACCGAGTTTGTCGCGCGCGACGACGGCTGGCCGGGCCTCACTCAACACTACGGCTTGGCGTCCAGCGCGGCCCCCAAGGCGATGGAGGCGGGTCTGATGTACCAGGCGGTGGCCGCGGGGGAGGTGGACGTGATCTCCGCGTACGCCACCGACGCTCGCATCGACAAGTTCGAGCTGGTCTTACTGGAGGACGACCTGTCGTTCTTCCCGCCGTACCAGGCCACACCGCTGCTGGGGCCCGGCGTGGCGCAAGCACACCCCGAGCTGGTCGAAGCACTGGCTCCGCTGGCAGGCCTGCTGACCGATGCCGAGATGCGCCGCTTGAATGCCGAAGTCGACGTGCATCGGAAGGACCCGGCCGAGGTCGCCCGCGTATACCTCGATACGCTGGGCTTGTAGGCCTCAGCTCACTCGGCTTGGTCGGGCACGAGAAACAGCCGCCGAGCGCGGGCGATGATCTCTGCGTCCGCGCCCCAGACCGTGGCAAACAGGGCCGCGCGCATCCACATGCCGTTACGAACCTGCCGCCAGACCACGAACCCTGGGTGGTTCTCCCAGCTGTCGGGGAGCTCGTTGACGCGGGGCAGGGGGTGCATCACCACGCAGTCGGGACGGATGAGCTCGCGGTACTCCGTCTTGAGCACAAACGCCTCGTCGGCGCCGAGCTTCTCGCCCTCGGCCGCGCCCCACTCCTGTTGGAGTCGGGTGACGTAGATGGCGTCGATGTGACGGCCACGCTCGCGGAGGACGTCTTCGAGCGAGTTGTGGATCGCGACCTCGATGGCGTGCTCCTCGAGGTAGCCGCGCAGCTCGGCGTCTGGGGCGTACTTCTCGGGGCAGGCAAACAAGAGCCGCGGTCGGCTGAACTTGGTCAGCAGGTACGCCAATGAGCGTGCGGCTCGGTTGCGAGCGATGTCCCCGATGATCAGCACCGACTTGCCATCGATGCCGCCGCGTTCGGCGAAGGAGTAGCGCAATGTGTAGATGTCGAGCAGCGACTGCGTCACGTGCTGACTCTTGCCGCTGCCCGCCGAGATTACGGGGATGGGCCGACCCGATTGCGAAAGGGCCCACGCAGCGCGCGTCGCAAACGCGTCGTCTTTGTGGCGGACGACGATAGCGTCGAAGAACGACGACAGGGTTCGGACCCCGTCCTCGACGGTCTCGCCCTTGGCGAACGAGGAGGTCTGCAGGTCGGTGACCTGGACGGTGGTCGCGCCAAGCTTGTCGGCCGCGGCCAGAAAGGACTGGGCGGTCCGCGTGCTGGGCTGCGCGAACAGGTTCATGATGCGGTAGCCCTGCAGCACGCCACGGAGGAAGTCCCGCCCCTCGCGGTGCCGATCGAGTCGCCGGATCGCGGTGGCGGTGTCGCACAGCCGCTCGATCTCCGCGCGTGAGAACTGCTGACTCAACAGCACGTAGAACGGACGGTCGTGGTGCGTGAGCAGGTCGTGTCGTCGGTCGCGATCGTGAATGCCGGTCTCAAAGGCCTCGAACTCGCTGGCGAGCTGCGTGGGGGGCTTCGGTGCCTCGTCAATCATCAGTCCGGACCATACCCAAACCGTTCTTTCGACGCATCGTGTCGGTGGCCAAGGGCGCGCGCGCCGGGCATAGGGGATTGGGGAGGGATGCGCATCTGCGCTCCGACGTGTCGCTCGGGCTGGACGGGGAACGCCGCGGTCCCAGCGGAAACGAGATCTCCCCGCCCAGGCCCTCGATGGCTACATGCCTTGCCTTTCCGGCAACGAGAGTAGCCACCCGCGAAGCGAAGCGAAGCGCCGCAACCCCGCAGTCTCGCGGCACACGATCTTGGCACGCCACTTGTAGTGCATAGGGACGCGGCTGGGGCACCCACCCCAACCCGCATTCAACCAGCGTTCCTGTTCCTCCCGCTGGTCGTGGCATCTCCTCCACCCCACCCCTTCAACCCCGGGGATGCCGCGGCCAGCGTTCCCTATTGGTTTGCGGACGTCCGGCTCACCAGAGCCCTGATCGTCCACAGCCGGAGCGTCAGAACTGGATCGTGAGGCCGCCAGCGCCAGGCACAAACCGCGCGCGCGCTTGCTTGCGGTCCTTCTTCTTACGCTTTTTGTCCTTGGCTGCGTCTTCCTCTTCGTCCGCCGCCTGGTTGCCGTCGAGCTTCATCCGTCGGGCCCCGATCACGCGCAACGTGATGCCGACCGGCAAAATGATGGCGCCCGCGATGAGGGCTCCAAACGCGACCTGACCAGAGACGGTGTAGCCGTTACGGCGCCGCTCGTCTTGCTCGGCGGTCACGATGCTGACCATCGTGTCTTCGTTTCCGCTGGTGTTGTCGAGCAGGGCGCCATGCACAGCCCGGCTGCCGAGTCCGCCGATTCCGGTTCCGAGGCCGAGCGACCCAACCACGATCAACGCAATCCCGAAGCCATTGAGCCGCTTGGTTGTGCGCCGTCGGTACTCGCGCTGGAGCTCCTCTTCGGTCATCGCAGCGCTCTGGATGACGACAGGACGGTTGGCCTCCGTGATGCGGGCCTCCTCTTCGTCGATCTGCTTTTGGATCGCCTTGAGGTTGTCTTCGATCTCGGTGGGATCGTAGTCGTCGGTCAAGCGCATGCGCTTGTCGTAGTTGGTGAACGCAAGTCGGGCCTGGCGCAGATGCTCGATCTCAGGATCGACATCGAACCACTTCCAGTGCGCCTGGCCGAGGTTGTACAGCAGAGGGACCTTGTGGCTGAGCTCCCACGCGATGCCGAACTTCGCCGCCGCCTCGGCAAAGTGCCCGAGCTCGTAGGCGTCGCTACCCTCGCGGAACGCCCACGCCGCGGTTTCGTTGTCGTTCGGCGCGTCGCCATCGCCGTCCGTGGTCGACGGCTCTGGCTCCGGGGTGGGCTCCGCGGCAACGGGACTGGTGCCGTCGTCGGGCGCCGTCGGCGTGCCCTCGTCGGTGGGCGCGGCTCCCTCGTCGGTGGGCGCGGCTCCCTCGTCGGCGGGCGCGGCTCCCTCGTCGGCGGGCGCGGCTCCTTCGGCGGTGGGCGCGGCTTCGTCGGCGGGCGCGGCCGCATCGGTCGGGGGATCACCGCCTTCGGCGGGCGCCGCGAGGGCCGCGACGGGCAAGGACGTCCAAACCAGCGAGACCGTCAGCAGGCCCGCGAGACCTCGAATACACGCTTGCTCAACCACCGGTGTCTCCTGTCGTCATGCCGTCGTCGCCGCCGCTTCCGGTGGCCATCTCTCCGCCGCCGAGACGGCAGACCTCGGTCGGGTCGTTGAGCGCGTCGTCACACAGGCTATCGCCGAGTGCGCACCCGTCGACGGTGCTCCACAGTACGCCAGAGGGGCCAAAGATCCCCTCGAAGAGCGCGACGTCCTCGTCCGTGACGTCGGGGTTCATCTCTGGGTCCAGGCATTGGGCGAAGTAGTCCTCGCACTCGGGCGCCTGCGTGCATTGCTGGCATTCACCTGGCGGGAGAAGGTCGCGGCACGAAGGCGACTCGCACGTCGCGCAGACGAGCACCACGGTGACTTCCACCGGCTTGCTGACCACGAACATCCCGTCGGGCTCGCCATCGCCGTCGACGTCGCCGCCTCCCACGTTCTCGCCAACCGCAAACTGTTTGGTCTTGAGCTCGTGGCACAAGTTGGGCACCTCGCCGCAGACGTCGTTTTCGACAACAAATCCGAACTTGATGTCGCCCATGGTCTCGCCCTTGAGACCTTGGAGGAACGTCCATTGGACTTCGTTGCTTCCCGGGAACTGAATCCCGCCGCCCACCACGTTCATCCGCGTGGCGTCGAACTTGAGCTCGATGGGGAACGCGTCGCCTGGGTGCGCCAGCACGCTCGACTCCGTGCGGATCACGGTGATGCTGTCGTCGATGGCGGGGTCGACGAGCGGCTCCTGAAGCTCGCCCTCGTCGAACGTCCCGCTCCCGACGCTGCCGCTGAGGATTTCGGCGGGATCGCCTCCTCCCGGGTATGGCTCCAGTAGCGTGCAGCCCAAGGGAACCGCTATCGCTATCGCTACTGTGACCCAACTTCGGCGCAGCACAGCACCTCTATATCACAGCGGGATCTTCGCCGGTGACCAGCAAGGGGTCGCAAACGCTCGTCGCAACGCGCGACCAATCACGCCGGCTCGGGTAGCGAGCGTTGGGCTGCGCGATTAGAGTCCGCGGATGGACTGCATTGCCCGCAATCTTCGGTTCGGCCTCGTTGCCGCGGTGAGTAGCGTTTGCTTCGTCGCGTGTGGCGATGACGGCGGAGGGCAAGGCAACGGCACCGGTACCGGAGGCCCGGGGACGGGTGGCAGCGATGCCGACGGCACCGCGGACGGTGGGGACGGGCCCGCACCTCCGGACGACGTTCAGGAGCAGGCAGAGGTTATCGAGTGCTCGGACCACCCACTCTCTGGTCCGGGCAATGGCACGTGTGCCGTCGAGGCCGGAAGCAACGGCGCGACGCTACTGCGAGGCGCGGTGCTGACCCCGAGGGGCGTGTTGCGTGGCGGTCAGGTGCTCGTCGGCTCGGACGGGACGATCGCCTGCGTGGATTGCGATTGCACATCCGAGGCACAGGCGGCCGACGCGGCTGTGGTCACGTGCGACCAGGGGGTCATCTCACCCGGGCTGATCAACCCGCACGACCACATCACGTTCGCCAACAACACGCCTATCGGAGAAGGTCCTGATCGCTACGAACATCGGCACGACTGGCGAACGGGTGCCAACGGGCACGTCGAGCTCAACACCAACGGCGGTGCGTCGGCCGATGTGGTGAGGGCCGCGGAGCTCCGGTTCCTGATGAGCGGCGCGACCTCCATCGCGGGCGCAGGGTCGGCGGCTGGGCTCGTCCGCAACCTCGATACCAGCGGGGCGCTCGAGGGCTTGGCAGCGCGGGTTGCCGACAGCGACACCTTTCCGCTCGACGATGCCAACGGCACAACGCAGGAGATGGGCTGCAACTACGGCGGGTCACCGGCCAGCGGTGGGTCCATCGACAACCTCGACAGCTATCTCCCCCACATCGCCGAGGGCATCGGGCAGACGGCCTGCAACGAGTTCTCCTGCTCAGCGGGCGAGTTCGACCTCATCGCGCCCCAGACCGCGGTGGTGCACGGCGTGGGTCTCACTGCCGACAAGGTCGATCAGATGCGCGAGGCGGACGCGCTGCTGGTGTGGTCGCCTCGGTCCAACGTCGTCCTATACGGCAACACGGCATCGGTGACTTTGTTTGACCACTTGTCCGTACCGATTGCCCTGGGCACGGACTGGGTGCCGTCGGGCTCGATGAACATGTTCCGGGAGCTGCAGTGCGCCGACTCGCTCAACAGCGTCTACTTCGACGGTCACTTCTCGGACTTTGAGCTGTGGCAGATGGTCACGACCAACGCCGCGTTTGCGGTGGGGGCCGAGGACGGGATCGGGATGCTCAAGCGCGGCTACATGGCCGACATCGCGGTGTTCAACGCAGGCGGCGGCAACGAAGACCACCGGGCGATCATCGCAGGCACTGAGGCCGACACTGTGCTCGTGATGCGTGGAGGCGAGCCGTTGTTTGGCGACGCTGCGCTGATGGACGTGCTGCGCCCGGGCTGCGAGTCACTCGATGTTTGCGGCACCTCCAAGGTCGCCTGCGTCGAGGCCGACACGGGCGAGACGTTGGCCGCCGCGCGCTCGGCCATGGAGTCGTTTTATCCGCTGTTCTTCTGCGGGACCCCAGACGACGAGCCCAGCTGCGTTCCGACGCGGCCTGGCGAGTACACGGGGATGGGCGGTGGCGACAGCGACGGCGACGGGGTTGGCGACGCCGACGACAACTGCCCGGCCGTGTTTAATCCGGTTCGACCGCTCGAGGAGGTCCAGGGAGACTTCGACCAGGACGGCTACGGCGATGCTTGCGACACCTGCCCATTGTTGGCGACCAACGATTGCACGCCGTACGTCGTCGCCGACCTCGACGGCGATGGCGTTCCCAACGGAACGGACAACTGCCCAGATGATCCCAACGCGGACCAGGCCGACGACGACAACGATGGCCACGGCGACCTGTGTGACGACTGTGCGGCATCCAATCCGGGTCCCGCGGGGTGCGTCACGACGATCCCCGCAGTCCGCGATCCGAGCCACCCCGACCATCCGACCGTCGGCGACGCGGTGCGAATCGAAGGCGTGATCGTCACCGGACTGCACGACGACAACTCTGGGCTGTACGTGCAAGACCCCGCGGGCGGTGAGTTCTCTGGGCTGTTCGTCTTTGTCGGAGGCGGCGCCGATGCAGCGGCGGTCGGCGACATCGTCACGGTGACGGGCACCTACGACGAGTTCTTCGAGCTCTCCCAGCTGGACGGCGGCAACGTGCAGGTGACCGAGCCGGGTGGCGGTCTCCCCGTGACGCCTATCGTGGTCACGCCGGCCGAGGTCGCCAACGGTGGCGAGTTTTCCGAGTCCTACGAGTCGATGCTCGTGCAGGTGAACGCGGTGAGCATCGTCGACATGAACCCCGACGCCGAGCGCGACTTCGACGAGTTCGAGATCGAGGATGGACTGCGGGTCGACGACGCGGCCTTCGATGCGCTCGACAATCTCTGCGAGGCGGGCACGACGTTTGATTCGATCGTTGGGTTACTCAGCTTCTCGTTCGGTAACCACAAGCTGCTTCCGCGTTCAGCCGACGACCTCGTCAAGCCAAGCTGTACTCCGTTCTGAGCGTTTGCGGTTTGCGGCCCCCAGGGCCGTGAACGCGAGCGGCGCGAGAGAACAGCAAAAGCGCGGAAGCGCTCTGGCACGTTCGGATGGGGTGTGGCTCAATGCGGCTGTGCCCGCTCCTCCCGAGGCGATGACCGGTTCCCGTGAGCTTACGGCCAAGGGCATGCAGGCCGCGTACATCGTCGCGCACCGCATGCTGCGCGCGTACTGGTTTGTCCGTCGACCCAGCACATGGGGCTCACTGCTGGCGGTGTGGCACGACGGCGAGCTGCTGCTGGTCAAGAACTCCTACCGACGACACTGGACGCTGCCGGGTGGATACATCCAAAAGGGCGAGACGCCCGTCCAGGCGGCGTGTCGCGAGCTGGGCGAAGAAGTCGGCGCTCACATCCCGCCCGAGTTGGTCCGCCAGACCTTCACTGCGGTGCGCGAGTTCGAGTTCCGCAAAGACAAGGTCACGATTTCTGAGGTGACCCTCGACACGCGACCGGAGCTTCGGATCGACCAGCGCGAAGTGGTGTGGGCCGGTTTCTTGTCGCCCGCCGAGATCCTGGCGCGGCCGATCGTCCCGCATCTGCGCGACTACCTGGCGTGCCATCCCTCCGGGCGAGCTTAAATGATGAAGCCCGGGTACTGAGACGAGCGTCCTCGTCGAAGTCCCGGGTCTTCGTTTGTTGAACGCCCCACCAGGTTCAACAACAAGCGTCTGATTGTGTCAGCGTTGGCGCTGCGCGTTCCCGGCCGACCCCCGGGAGCATGCGAGACGCAGTGAGATAAGCGTTAAGCAAGTACAGGCTAAGAGAGTCAAAGTAAGACAAGCGAAGTAAGAGCAAGCAAAAGCGCTAAGAGACCGATAAGCCAAGCAGAGGAAGAAGCGTCAAGCCAAGTGCGTCAAGCCAAGTGCGTCAAGACAAGAAGAGGAGTAACAGCAAGCTAAGAAGGCGGCGTTAGGCCAAGAAGTAAGAAGCCGCGTAAGTCAGGTCAGGTCGCAAGCCAAGGTAAGAAAAGGTTGAGCCAAGTGGTCCGAACGCCAGCCCGCGGCGTAAGAGAAAGAAAGGCAGGCTGGGTGGGTCGGTTGTGCCAAGTTGTCCCTGTTGGACGACGGACCTAAATGCATCGTCCGGGCCAACACCCGAGTCTCCGTTTTTATTGAGTTTTTGGGTGGTGTGCGCCAACCGGGCTCCCCACCCATGACGTCAGTGTCCGAAGATCGGCCTGCGCACCCGCGTCACTGTGACATCGATGTCACGGTTTGAACGCGCTGACCCGCAGCCCGGGCCACGATCAGCCGCCGTTGGACGGAGATCGTGCCGTGTTCATGCAACCCGACTACGGGTTTTCGTGCCGCCGTGACGGGGCGTCACAGCACGTACGGGATGATCGCGCGCCGTCGGCTCGGGTAGTCGGGGAACTGGCGCTTGTACCAAAGGTGGTGGCTCACCGCGCGAGGCACCAGGTTGGCCGCGGTGAACACGGCAAACACGAGGCCGGGAAGCGACCAGGTCGCGATGGCGAAGCCCAGCCACTGCATGATTTCACCGAGGTAGTTGGGGCACGACACCTCGTCGTACAGGCCGCCTCGGGGAATCTGATACCCCGTCTGGCCTGGCTTGCGGAGGGTGCGGAGCTTCCAGTCGGCCCACCGGTTGATCACGAACCCGGTGACAAACAGCATCAGCCCGTACAAGAAGCGGAAGCTCCACAGCCACGCGAGCGGATAGGCGGGGCCCAGCTCGGTCAGCCAGCGGGCGTTGACGTATGCGTTGGCCGAGTTGAACAGCATGCCGGGCAGCACGACCATGAACAGCGAGATGGTCTTGCCAGGCGCGACCCGCTTGCGCAGCGGATAGATGAGCCCGCGATGTGCGTAGTGGAGCATCCACATCGACAAGAAGACCGTGGGCACCAGCTCTGTGCTCCGGGTGCCTTGGTGGAAGATCCACCAGAACCCGAACACCGACGGTGCCTCCATCACGACCCAACCCAAGCGCTCGGGCAGACCGAGGCCGCCTTTGCCGCCTTGGCTGTGACGTCCGTACGGCGCCGTCTTGAGCCCGGTGGCCGCGAACGTGATCCCGGCGGCGAGGAACACCCCAAGGACCACCCACCGATGGATTTCCGCTTCGTTCATGTCAGTCGATCTCTTTAGTCGAGGCCGGAGCCGCAGATGCGGCAGAAGTTCGCGCCCGTCTCGTGCCCGGCGATTCCACAGGCTTGGCAGGGTGAGGCGTCGTTGCTCCGCTCTTTGGCGCCACCCACCATCTGAGCGGACACGATGCCTGTTGGCACCGCGATGATGCCGTAGCCGACGATCATGAGCATCGCCGCGACGGTCTGCCCCAAAACCGTCTTGGGCGCAATATCGCCGTAGCCGACCGTCGTCATGGTGACGATCGCCCAGTACATGCTGCGCGGCACGCTGGTGAACCCATCTTTAGGGTCCTCGATGACATACATCAGCGCGCCGACGATCATCGCGACGATCGTGACCACCCCCAAGAACACCGAGATCTTCGGGATCGAGGCGCGGATGGCCTGCATCAGGTTGTGCGCCTCGCCGACGTGCCGCATGACCTTGAGCACCCGGAACACACGCAGCAGTCGGAGCGCCCGGATGACGCTCAGCGTCGGGGCGGTGGTGAACACGATGCTCACGAAGGTCGGCAGCAGCGACAGCAGATCGACGAGCCCGAAGAAGGACAGCGCGTAGCGCAGTCGCCTGCGGGCGACGTACAGACGCAGCCCGTACTCGATGGAGAACAGGACGGTGACCGCGATTTCGAGCCCGCGCAGGAATCCGCCGAAGCGGCTCTCGAACTCCGCGACCGACTCCAGGAGCACCGCCGCGACGCTGATGACGATCACCACCAAGAGCGCGATGTCGAACAGCTTCCCGGCCGGCGTGTCCGTTCCGAAGATGACGACGTAGAGCTGTTCGCGCAGCGCACTACGCGCGTCCCCGCGGTCTGGCTGGCCTTCGTCCTGCGATGGCGCGCTTGGCGCGTTCGAAGATCCACCGCGCACGCCGTCTGGCGAAGCCGACGGCGGAGCGTCGGAAGGCGGTACCTCGTCCGTCACGGCTCGCGAGGATAGCAGGGCCTCGATGTCCTCAAAGTTTCCGGAAACGTGCGTTTTTGGCCAGCGAACCCAGAAACACAACCATGACACACATTGACGCAGCAATGACCACCACGGTGGTGCGATGCGGTGCATATTCCACGGCGTGTTCTCCAAGCTCTTCGAAGCCGGCCCCCAGCCCGAGCCTAGGACGGTAGGTCGCCTGGCAAAGCGGCTCGGTGACTACCAGTGGGCGGCGACGACCCCAGTGGTCGCCGTGCACATCATGGCGATCCTCGGGCTGGTCTGGGCGGCGATGGGGTGGGTCCCGTGGGAAGCGTGGGCCGCGTGCTTTGTCCTGTACTGGATTCGGATGTGGGGCGTGACCGGCGGATACCACCGCTACTTCGCCCACCGCACGTACAAGACCAGCCGAGCGTTTCAGTTTGTCATCGCCATCATCGCGCAGCTCGGAGCCCAGCGCGGCGTGCTGTGGTGGGCAGCGCACCACCGCGATCACCACAAGTACTCCGACCAAGAGCGCGACGTTCATTCACCGACGCAGCATGGCCTCATGCACGCACACATCGGTTGGATCTACGACCACAACGGCGACACCGACTACGAGCGGATCAAGGATATGGCGAAGTATCCCGAGCTCGTGTTCCTCAACAAGCTCTGGTTCATCCCCGTGGTGTCGCTGGGCATCGCCAGCTTCTTGTGGCTGGGCTGGGCGGGTCTGTTCGTCACGTTTGCCGTGAACACTGTGTTGATCTGGCACGGCACGTTCACCATCAACTCGCTGTCTCATGTGTGGGGCAAACCCCGCTACAAGACGAACGAGGACAGCAAAAACCACTGGTTTCTCGCCATCATCACGATGGGCGAGGGCTGGCACAACAACCACCACCACTTCATGAATTCATGCCGCCAGGGCTTCTTTTGGTGGGAGGTGGACGCCACGTACTACATCCTCAAGGCGATGAGCTGGGTCGGCCTCGTCTGGGATCTCAAGCCCCCGCCCGCGCGCGTGTATGGGCAAGACCTCGAGGACTTCGCCGTCTCTGAGTCCGACTCGGCTGCGCGCGGCAAGACACCCCGTGCCGCCTAGCGGCGATGCCCGATGCAACGCTACGCCTCGGCATGCTAGCCGCGGCGTAGCTTCGTCGCACGTCGCGTCACCGCCGCGTCGATGACCCGCTCCAGGTGAGGCAGCAGCAGCGCGTCGTACCGCGCGCGGCCGTCGTCGAGCTCGAGCCAGTGCCCGAGCAGCGCTTCAAACCCAGTCGCGCTGCGGTGGGTTCGCACGTCCGTGCGACCGCCAGACTTTCGGCCGATGGACGTGTTTCTGCCCCGCCGGACGATCGCCGCCTCGTCTTCGTCGAGGTGCGGCTCTAGGTGCGTGAGCAGCTCCGCCTGGCAGCGCGCGCACACGATGTCGGCCTTCATGGCATCGAGCCGATCGGTCGGGTAGTCACCGCGGCTGCACAGGCGCTGACGGACGTCGAGCTCGAACGCCGCATCTCCCAGCCAAGCCAACGTTCGGATTGAGCGGGTCTGCATGCCGGACGGCCGAGCCTACAACTCCCGGCAGTTTGCCGTTAGCCAGGCCGGCGGCGCCATGCGCGCAGGCGAGCGGGCTACCCGGACTGAGGGTGTATATTCGAATACGCCTCTGGCGATGGAAGAAGACGAGACCAGCATCCAGCGGATTGAGCGCCAACCCGACGCGCGCCGACGGGGCCGGGCCTTCCTGACCGCTTTGTCAGGTCAGGGCGTCGGCAGCGTCTTCCGACTGTCCCATGCTGAAACCACTATCGGCCGAGGGGTCAGCGCGGACATTCGGATCAACGAGGATGGCGTGTCGCGTCTGCACGCCAAGGTCGTGCGGGAGCACGACGGTACTGCCAAGATTATCGACCTCAACTCCACCAACGGCACCTATGTCAACGGGCGGCGGGTCGACGTCGAGTCGCTTCGGGAGGGGGACCGGATCCGGGTCGGGCTGTCGGCCACCCTGGATTTTCGCCACGACAGCGAGAGCGCCGAGCACGACGAACCCGCCGCGGTCGAGACCTCAGCGATCATCAAGCAGCACAGCTACGACAACCTCGCGGGCGCGCTGGACAGCCTGGGCAAGGTCCATTCCAAGCACCGCAAGTTCGATCAGGCGATCGCGGCCTACCGACGCACGCTGGCGATTCGAGAGCGGAAGTTCGGCCCCAAGCATCCGGCCGTGGCCGCGATCTTGGACACGATAGGTAGCGCGTTGCAGCAAAAAGGCGACCACGGGGAAGCGGCCGTTTGCCACCTGCGCGCGGTGGAGATCTACGAGGCGCTGGGCGCCCGCACGCCGCCTCCAGAAATGGCCCACGTTCTGGTCAACCTGGGCGAGGCCCAGATGCACACGCTGAAGGTCAGGCAGGCGTTGGAATCGCTGCAGCGCGCACGGGATATGCTCGAGGCACGGCAGGCCGCAGCGCCAGAGCTGGCGCGGGTCCGATTCTTGTTGGCCCAAGCGTTTGCCAAGATGGGGCGCGACGCGGCCGAGATAGCCGCTCTGGCGCGGGATGCCCAGGTTGGATTTTCCGAGTCCGATGACCGACGGCTCCGCGAGCGCGCGAACGAAGTGGATCAGTGGCTGCGAGACCGCGCTACGTCGTGAGCTGGCCTTTGATGCCCGGCATCTTCTCGAAGTGATCTTTGTCGAGGGCTCGCTCGAGCGCGTCTCGTGCAGAGATACGGCCGTCGCGCACGAGCTTGGCGAGCGTGGAGTCCATCGACTGCATGCCCTCTTTGGAGCCCGATTGGATCAGGCTCGGGATCATCATCGTCTTACTCTCACGGATGGCCGAGCCCACGCCTCGGTTTCCGAGCAGAATCTCGTGGGCGGCGACCCGGCCGGTTCCGTCTTTGGTCCGGATCAGCTGCTGGGCGACGATCCCCGCCAGCGCATCGGACATCATTCCGCGGATCTGTGGCTGCTGCTTGGCCGGAAACGCGTTCACGAAGCGATCGATCGTCGCCGTCGCGGAGTTTGTGTGCACCGTCGCGAACACGAGCACGCCGTAGCTCGCCGTCTGGAGTGCCAGCCGCATTGTCTCTTGTCCGCGAAGCTCGCCGACCAGGATGACATCAGCATTTTCTCGGCCTGCGCTACGGATAGCGTCGGCAAACGACGGGGTGTCGACGCCGACCTCGCGGTGGGTGATTTGGCACTGGATCGGCTGGTGCACAAACTCGACCGGATCCTCGATCGTCAGAATGTGGCCGCCTCGCCTGGC
>Ga0316189_10002050_pt1 | contig 19881 bp, 16 predicted proteins | sample LowCovwburrow_MG_FD_204930 | JGI IMG/M metagenome (GOLD analysis project Ga0316189, IMG submission 204930) | Coastal sediment microbial communities from Maine, United States - Lowes Cove worm burrow | ecosystem: Environmental > Aquatic > Marine > Coastal > Sediment | place: USA: Maine... | reverse complement strand
CGTTTTTGTTACTTCTTTACTTCTTAGTGAAACTCTTTAAAAGCCTTCAGCTCGGGACGCCTAGGCGCCCGCGAACAAAGAGTGAGCCTTCAGCCTGAGATAGCCAAGACTCTCTCATCTAAAGAATCTATCGAAAACGATAGCTAGCACTGAAGAAAACTCTTGGACCTAACAAATCATACGTTGATGGAAACGTATTGGCTTGCTCTTGCTGGTCACCTACACGAGTAGGCTCTGTATCCAAGATATTGTTAATACCAACTGTAATGGCAAAGTCATCACTGAAGTCATATGAAGCGGCTAGATCTAAATAAATTTCAGAACTAAGCTCAGGAACAACTAGATCCGAAGGATTGACACCGTCGTTATCTATACTGTCATCATCGGCAGCACCCAAATAACGAACTAAGCCAGAAAGACCCCATGGACCCGAATTCCAAGTAACACGTGTATTAACGGTTAACTCGGTTAGCGGAGATCCACATGTGTTACCGAAATTACCTGCACATTCAAAAACAGTAGGTAAATCGGCCACTGGAGTGACATCGAAGGAAGTTAAGTAAGAACCACGCATGTCTACATGCAACGATGAATCATTACCACCAATACCAACGTCGAGGTCAGTTGTGTAGTTCAATGTGAAATCGACACCGCTTGTTTCGAGCTTAGCGATGTTTTCATTCAGTACATTAACCAAACCAACGTTGCCATCTGGACGACGACTTACCGCCTGACAGAAAGCTGAGCCAGCATCTTTTACTTGGTTGTAACAAATATCCAACACGTTATCCACACTACCGCCAAGGACACTAATCGCATCTTCAATTTCGATGTCATAGTAGTCTAAAGTGATATCCAAATTATCTGTTGGTTGAAACACCACACCTAGAGTGAAAGTATCAGATGTTTCTTCCGAAAGATTCGCGTTACCACCAAAGTTACCTTCGATTTGTGTATTTGCTTGAGTAAATACACCAACCAAACCTGCTGGCACACCTGTGGCCGCACAAAGTCCCGCATCTGTTTCACCAGGAATAAAACCTGCCGCCGAACAAGGGTCGGTAGCACCGGGGAAACCGTTACCGCCGCCACTGAATAACTCAGCCACGTTTGGCGCACGAACAGCGTGTTGGAAACCGGCACGGAAACTCACTTGATCAGTAGGTGCAAACTTCAATGCAGTTGCATAGGAGCTAACGCCACCGATATTTGAATAATCAGAATAACGATATGCACCCCAAGCTTCGACCTGATCTGTAATTGGAACAGAAATCTCGCTAAATAGATCAGTTGAATCGTACTTACCCGTTGTTGGGTTGCCTGCGTTAAAACCAAGTACGTCACCAGAGGCTAAGAAAGTATCTGGGCGGAAAGCTGACTCATCTTTACGGTATTCAACACCGACAACCACACCAATTTCTTGGTCTGTCGAAGGTAGTGAACCAAGAGTACCACTTACACTGCCTTGAACTACTTCTTGAACAATCTCAGTAATATTGGTTGCACCAATGTTAACGAAGTCTATTGCCGCTTGCGAAATATTACCTGCACCAAAGATGTTCAATGGAGCACAACCGCCGCTTGGGTCTTGACATGCAGTACCTGCGTCATTCACCAATACAGCTTGTCGAAAAGCGGTTTCAGAAACGTCGTTATTTAGGAATTGAGTACGATCCAGAGTTGCACGACTGTAATAAGCGTCATAGCTCCAAGTATCATTGATATCACCATCGACACCAATCAAGATACGGTTTGCGTCACGTGTGTTAACCCCTTGGCGCGAACCATTCTCAACCATACGACGACCGATAAAAGGCAAGAATGCATTATCATCGCCATTTACAACACCGTCACCATTTGTATCCGTACGATACGTATTGATGGCAGCTTGTGAGTCTGGTGCGAAAAATGGGCTGTCTGGATTAACTTCCAACGTTCCCAAGAATGCAGGAGTTGGGGCTAGCTCAGTGTCTACCTGATTGCGTGTAAACGTGAGCTCAGTATAGAGACGAGCATTGTCGGTTAGGTCATAGTGGGCCATTCCCGAAATCAAGTAGCGTTCTTGTGGAAGCTGCAAGTAATTATCAGGTGCATAGTTGAAGCGATCCGCTGCAGTAAAAGGAGCACCTGAACCATCTGGGTTGAATCTTCCTAGATTCTGACCATTTGGTAGTGTTGGACCACCAAAAACACGCGTTCCGGGAATACCAGAAGAACCGCCAGCAACCAATTCATCGCCACTTTCAGTCAGCGCTACGTCAGAGAACTTACGATCCCCTTGGAACACAGATTGACGATCTGAAACTGAACCATAGATCACCGCGTTACCGCGACCATCGTCGAAGTTTCCACCGACAGTGAAGTCAAAGTTTAACTTTTCGCCGTCGCCTTCAGTAGTTGTGTCATACAACAAAGTAAATTCAGCGCCTTGGAAATCGTCAACCAATTGGAAGTTAACAACACCAGCGAGGGCGTCGGAACCGTATACTGCCGAAGCACCACCAGTTACCACGTCTACCTGCTTGATTAAAGTACCTGGAATGGAGTTTAAATCCACAACACCTGTTTGAGTCGCAGGAATATACCGACGACCATTAACCAACACCAAAGTACGCGAAGTACCTAGGCCACGTAAGTCAACTGTTGCCGTTCCATTACCCGGGTTATTTGAACTTGGGCCAAACGAAGGTAATGTTTGTGGTAACTCAGCTAGTTTTTGCTCTACGTTAAGGTTACCTGAAATCTTGAACTCTTCACCGGTAACAACTGATACTGGTGATACTGAAGACAGGTCAGCGCGTTTAATACGCGAACCGGTAACAATAACCTCTTCTAGTACTGCGTCATCCTGTGCGAAAGCTGGAACACTTACTCCAACTGCACCGATGCCTACCGCGGATGCGACAGCGATTGCTATTTTATTTCTTTGGAACATTTCTGTGCCTCTCGAATAATGATTTTAAAAATCACGTTTTATGAATGCAGCTATCCATTAGTCAACTCTCTCTAAATAATATTTGTCAGCAACACTTTACTCACAAACACTACCCAAACAGTGAACCCCTTCAACAAAAACTAATCTCTTTCTTGTAATAAAACAGAAAATAAATCGCTCTTCTAGTGAAGCAGTATAAATACAACTAGCTAGTAACTGCGCCTTAAGATTATGGTCAAACTATTCTCGATCTGGACAACTGTCGAAAACATCTTAACTATTAGTAACACTTTACCGAAACTGTCTCTTAAAGACAACATACATAGTGTGTTCTATGCTGAATATTTCCGTCTAATTCTTTTCAATCAAAATCCCTATATAACTTGGCACCTTCACCATGCTTGCGAATAATCTTCGAATAATGTCGCATTTAAACAACAAAATGAGGCTATCGCGGCATAATCCCAAATTTGCGTATTAAATATGTCAAAAAATTAAGCGGGCATTCGTTTACTTAACCGCATTTTTGGATAATTCGTGCTTATATCCAGACTCGAATAGCGGCATTCAAATCGTCACCGATAAAACGCTTAGTATTGACAACTTCATTCCCTCGACGAATAACCTGGTCACCGTTAATCCGAATGACTGAAAAACTAGACGTTAAACCTAAAGTGCACAACATCACCATCGTGCATTACGTAATCCTTACCTTCTAGCCTAAACTTGCCGGCCTCCTTGGCACCTTGCTCTCCACCATATTGATCATAGTCGGCGTAAGCGGTGGTTTCTGCCCTTATAAACCCGCGCTCGAAGTCTGTGTGAATCACACCTGCCGCTTGCGGCGCGGTATCTCCAATGCGGATAGTCCAGGCACGAACTTCCATCTTACCGGCGGTAAAATAGGTTTGCAGGCCCAACAGCTGATAGCCCGCTCTTATCACTCTATCGAGCCCTGGCTCTTGCTGGCCCAGCTCATTTAGAAAATCCAGCTTTTCATCATCTTCAAGCTCCGCAATCTCGGCCTCTAGGGCTGCGCAAATCACCACCACGCCAGCACCTTCTTTTTCAGCAATAGCTAAGACCACATCTAGTAAGGGGTTATTCTCAAACCCCTGTTCGTCAACATTGGCTATATACATAGTTGGTTTGGCCGTCATTAAACAAAGGTGTTTGATCCTCTTTGTTTCATCATCGTCCAGCCCCATTGACCTGACGGGTTCGCCAGTATCAAGGTGAGCTAGAACACGTTCTAGAATTTCTTTAAGCTTGATTTCATCCTTATCTCCGGATTTAGCTCGCTTAGCTGCCCGCTCAATGGCTTTTTCAACTGTTTCCATATCAGCCAACCCCAGCTCAGTGTGAATCACCTCTATATCGGATGCCGGATCAACTTTACCACTGACATGAATGACGTTTTCATCATTAAAGCATCGAACAACATGCGCCAGCGCATCTACTTCACGTATATTGGCTAAGAATTGATTCCCCAAACCTTCGCCTTTTGACGCCCCTTCAACCAAGCCAGCGATGTCCACAAACTCCATTGTTGCGGGCACTGTTTTATCAGGAATGGCTATCTCGGTTAGGCGCTGCAAACGCGGGTCAGGCACTTCGACCATGCCCACATTGGGTTCAATGGTGCAAAATGGATAGTTTTCTGCTTGAATGCCAGAATTGGTTAACGCATTGAATAGCGTTGATTTGCCTACGTTGGGTAAACCAACTATGCCACATTTAAATCCCATCTTATCTATACCTATGTGCTTTTTTATGCCAGATTTGTGTGTAGTTCGTTCATGGCTCTTGCGAAATCGCCCTCTACAATCAAGTCAACCACTCTTAACGCTTCATCAATGGCATTGTTAATTTTGCTTTCATCGTCTTTGTTGGGCTTTTTTAACACGTAACCTGATACGTCTCTACCAACGCCTGGATGACCTATGCCAATTCTCAAGCGGGCAAAGTCTTTACTCGCCATTCGTTGAACAATATCCCGCAAACCGTTGTTACCGCCGTGACCACCACCGAGTTTCAAGCGAGCAACACCCGCATCAAGATCTAGCTCATCATGCACAATAAGCACCTCAGACAAGTTGATCTTGTAATACTGCATGGTTGCCAGAACCGACTTACCACTCAGGTTCATAAAGGTGTCAGGCTCAAGCAAACGAACCTCATGGCCGGCAATAACGATTTTGCTAGTGCGACCAAAACAATTTTTATCAGCCTTTAGAACTGAGTCTTTGCCTTTTCCGGCTATTTGCATGCATAGAGCGTTCAAAAATAAAAACCCGGCGTTATGCCGGGTTTTTATATACTGCTCGCCCGGATTGCCGAGACCGACAATCAACTTTATTGGCGGTTGATCCATGGTAATTACTCGTCAGAGGCACCATCTTCAGTTGCTTCGCCTTCACCTTCGCCGTCAACAGCTTCGCCTTCTTCAGGCTCTTCGACAGTTTGAGGTTTCTGTTGTGCAAGTACTGAGGCCACAGCCAACTCCAAATCTGAATCTTGCACGGTACTGGCAAACTCAACTCCTTCTGGAAGTTTAACGTCGCCCAAATGCACAGATTCACCGATTGCCAAGCCAGATACGTCAACGGATACGTATTCAGGTAGATCAGAACCCAAACAGCTGATGTCAATTGAGGTCATGTTGTGGGTCATAATGCCCGCTTCCAACTTAACACCTGGCGCTTCTTCTTCGCCGGTAAAATGTAATGGAATGGTCATGGTGATGGTGTCTTTACGGCTAACACGTTGAAAATCAAGATGCATTACTTGCTGCTTGAAAGGGTGCATTTGCACGTCTCTCAATATAGCTCGTTGCAAATCATCACCAACGTGCAGTTGTACCAATGCGGAATGGAAAGACTCTACATCTAGTTGACGCATAATTTGATTATGGTTAACTAAGAGGTATTGCTCATCTTCTCCACCGCCATAGACCACCACTGGGACTTGGCCATTACGTCGCGCACGACGACTGGCAGCCGTACCAGATCCGGTTCTTACTTCAGCTTCTACTATAAAATTAGCACTCATTTTTATTTACTCTAAAAAATGGTTTTTACTCTCTTTTCACTCTATCTAATTAAAAAGCTCTAATTAACTTATTCTAGTTAACTGGCTCTAAATAATAAGCTCAGATAAAGATCAAGGGAGTTTCCAATCACGCACCAGCAACTATTTCTATTCGCTAGTCTCGTGGACTATGTGTTATCAAACATTTACTAATAGGAACAAATATTAGTCAGCGTCTGAAAACAATGAACTCACAGAATCACTAACCGTAATTCTGCGAATAGATTCACCGAGCAAATGCGCCACCGACAATTGTCGAATTTTGTCACTCGCTGCGGCTGCATCCGACAATGGAATAGTGTTGGTAACCACTACTTCATCCATATCAGATGCATTAATTCTTGTTACTGCTTCGCCCGATAAAACCGGGTGCGTACAATACGCTCGTACTGCGGTTGCACCTTGTTCTTTTAAGGCATCAGCGGCTTTACAAAGAGTGTTTGCGGTATCAACCATGTCATCGATCAACACACAACTTCGCCCGTCAATATCACCAATAATATTCATGACCTTGGCCACATTGGCTTTCGGACGACGTTTATCAATAATGGCTAAATCTACGCCTAGGCGCTTGGCCAATGCTCTAGCACGTACCACGCCGCCCACATCTGGCGAGACCACAATTAAATTGTCATCCTCTAAACCACGAATATCGTCCAACAATACTGGCGAACCGTAGATATTGTCGGTTGGAATATCAAAAAAGCCCTGAATCTGATCAGCATGCAAGTCCATGGTTAGGACCCGATCTGCGCCAGCGGTGCTAATCATAGAGGCAATCAACTTGGCACTGATTGGTACTCTAGAATTTCTAGGCCTTCTGTCTTGCCGCGCATAGCCATAATACGGCAATACCGCAGTAACTCGATTGGCAGATGATCGATTGCAAGCGTCGATCATCAATAACAATTCCATTAAGTTTTTGTGACTAGGCGCACACGTAGGCTGGACGATAAAAACGTCTCTGCCACGAATGTTTTCTTGGATTTCTACGGTGATCTCACCGTCGCTGAATTGCTCTACACGAGCATTCCCAAGCGGAACTTTCAAGTAGTCCACAATTTGCGCTACGAGTTGAGGATTCGCATTACCTGTGAATATGGATAAATTATCAATCGACACTGAAACCTCTCCTGTATCTCATTGCATGCAATTACTGTCTGCATTTTTGTATGCAACAAATACTGGTAATAATTACGTATTAGTAAATAGCTCAATAAATACCGATCCAATAAATACTGATCCAATAAATACTGATCTAAGTAGCGAGCCGATCAAAACCCAATTACGCGGTTGAGTAAAATAAAATTCGGTAATACTAACAACGAATGGCTGGGGTGGAAGGATTCGAACCTTCGTATGCCGGAATCAAAATCCGGTGCGTTAACCGCTTCGCCACACCCCAGTGTGAACTAAAATCATTCATTTTGGACAATCCTGACACTATTGCTGCTACTTGCCACCTAAGGTCGCCCATTCATATAAGGGGTGACAATTAAGCCCTTTCGCAACAAAGCCAGTTACTTCTGACGGTTTATTTGCAAGTAAATCTTGGCCTTGCGATTGGTTATTTAGTGGCATAAAAACTGCACCACCAGAACCGCTCAAACGTGGCTCACCAAACTTTTCCAACCATCTAAAAAGCGTATCAACTTCAGGATATTCAGCTCTCACAATTGGCTCAAACTGATTTTCGCCAAAGTGAAGTTGAGTCGCTTCTTGGAAAGCGCGTATTTTCATCATCTCGGGCCTTGCTGTCAAATGTTTATTGGCAAAAACTGCTGCTGTTGAAACACAAATATTTGGAATCACCACTAAAAACCATCTTTCGTCCAATTCCAAGGGGCTTAGCCGCTCTCCAACACCCTCAGCCCACGCCGATTGCCCCATAACAAATACCGGCACATCAGCACCAAGACCTAGACCAATCTGCGATAATTTCTCTTGAGAAAGGCCTAACTCCCATAAATAATTGAGTGCGATTAACACGGTTGCTGCATTTGAACTGCCGCCCCCTAAGCCGCCACCCTGCGGCAGGCGCTTGTGCAAGCCGATGGTTACCCCATGCTCGGGCGCTGCGAATTCTTTAAGTGCATTGGCCGCTCGCAGACAAAGGTCACTTTGTTCACTAAAACCATAATCATAGTCTCGACAAATTAAACCCTGTTGATTAAGACTAAATGTTAATTCATCGCCGTAATCCAGAAGCTGAAAGATAGTTTGTAGATCATGGTAGCCATCGGCTCTTTTGCCAACTATATGTAAAAATAAATTTATCTTTGCTGGAGAAGGCCATTTATATGGCTCGTTTTCACTCAATCTAGTCATCAATATTGTAATCGTCAGATTTGAAAATCCAAGCCTTCGCCACTAGCTTTACGCTCACTTGGGCCTGCTCGCCATCATTTTTTTTCACAGCCCCCACCTTTCTGGGCAATAGGTGTCCCGCATATTCGCGATAATCCGCAAATGTAATTATCCAGCCAAACTGCTCTAATCCGGACAGCCGCCCCTGTTCGTCTAGGCGATATCGGTAAACAGCGTTGGGGGCTGGCTGAGCGGCCAGCCAAAATGACAAGGAATCAATTGGAATCGGCCACCCCACCAAGTTTGTTAAAAGCTGTTCAGCGTTATCTCCTTGGTGCACTACGCCCTTAGAATCACTTAGCTGCACACCATATTTGTCAAATTCGAGTTTTACTGCACCAGCACCAAGCGGACCAAACAGCCTCACAACATTGCTTTCATTTGCAAAAGCCCAAGTCAGGCTAGCCGCTTCTCGAAGCCTTGGGGTATGTATACCGACTTTTGCTGCGTATTTCCAAAACTTAAGCTCAGGCCATTGTGCTTGATAGGGCCTGTTGCCACCAACAATCCATTGCTGGTCGTCTATCAGCTCTTGCTTAGGAGTTAATCTTGTTGACTGACACGCCGATAAGGTCAGCAGCAAACATAGTAAATAAGCGCAAAATCGATAGCGTGTTAGCTGAACGTCTGACAATAGCCTAACGCCAGACAATAGCCGACCACCTGCAAATATCACCTGCTTGCCTGACCGCTCCGCAAGCATCTCTTAACTGGCTTTGTCTGTAAAACTGACGCCATATCGTTCCAGCGTTTTGAGCAATAGCGGATTCTCGTCATCTTTGGCGATAGCATCAGCCCAAACTCCCCGCGCTTTCTCCATTTCACCGCTCTCCCACAGAACCTCACCTAGATGCGCCGCAACCTCTACTTCTGGCGCTGCATCGTAAGCACGCTGCAAAAATTCTATAGCTTGCTCAAAGTCCTTAAGGCGGAACAACACCCACCCCATGCTATCCAATATATGTGCGTCGTTCGGCCTTAACTCCAAGGCCTTCAAAATTAGCTCTTTTGCCTCTGCATAGCGGTCAGTTTGATCGGCTAATGTATAGCCAAGCGCATTAAGCGCATTGGCATGGTCAGGGTATCTAATGATGATGGAGCGCAAATCGCTTTCCGCGGTTTTCAATTCACTAAGTTCAGCCGCAACTAATGCACGCGCGTAAACCAATTCAATATTATCCGGCAAGTAGGTCAAGGCTTCATTTATAGCGCTAAACGCCTCATCATACTTGCGACCCTGTAGTAGTAAATAATGCCGCGTTGTGGCTCGTTCAACGTACTCTGCCTCAGTTTTGGGCTCCAAAGCACGCAAAACATCAATAGCACTTTCCAAACCTTCAGTGTGGTAACGCATATTTGCTACTTGTAGCTGCGCTCCAAAATAACTGCTTGGTGACTCAATTTGTTGATAGTGCCGCTCGGCTTGAAGATAGTTCTCATCTTGAATTGCATAGCGTGCCAACGCCCATCTCGCTTCGTCATTTTTAGAATCCAGCGCCAGCGCCTGTTTATAGTAGTTTTTAGCCTGGTCTGTCTTCTGTAACTGGTTCGCCAGAGCGGCCGCATAGTTAAGCGCTGCAGCATTATTGCCATCATTTTCCAACACAATCTGCATTTGCTCCAAAGCCGAAGGGAAAAGCTTCTGCTGAGCGAGATCGGCTGCGTAATTTATGCGCATTCCGTGGTCTGTTGGGTGGTTTTCAAGGAATTGCTTTATATACCGTGAACGCTCTTCGCCCTTATCTTGACGCTGCAACAAGCTCGCTTTCATTTGCGCTGCCAGCCCCCAGCCGGGCTTTAATCTCAGTGCTTTTTCAGTCCATTTTTGGGTGAGTTCATCATTTTTAAAAGAACGTGCTACATAAGCTGAGCTTAACGCGACCTGCGGTGACGCAGGTGATTGCTCAGAGTATTTTGACATTATTTCAATAGCGACATCCGCGTTGCTTTGTTGAACCAGAATTCCTGCAACATCTTTAATGAATTCCTCTATTGAGCTCTCAGCTTGTCTCGATTGCAATATTTCAAACGCTGGCTCTGCCTCGCCGGCACTTAGATGTGCCAATAATAGCGTTATCTGCGCATCGGCTTCCTTGGTATTCAGCTGAACCCAATGCTTCGCAGCCTCAACTGCGCGCGCGTAATCTTTGTCCTGCATTGCATAAAGAGATGCCAGACGCGCCAGACGAGGGTCGTTACTCGCCTGCGCAGCTGAGAATGTTTTTGCTGCGGCTACAGACCACTGCTCGTTATGAGATGCCAATGAAGCCACAATCAGATCAGCAAGCAACTCCTCGCTTAACTCTAGCTTGGGCAAAATAAGTTCGGGAGATAACTGCTTCTGATCCTCGTCACCAGATTCTCCATTTACAACACTTCTGATCCGCGCATCATCGACCGCATCACTAACTGCATCAATTTTTCTGGAATTGTCCAGATTTGCACAAGCGCCTAACATAAGGGCACACATCGCGATCGCCAAAGTGCGACCTACAGCCAGAAGTGAACCTATTAATCGTCGTAAATTGAAAAGAACCATAAAACTCGAGATTTGAAATGCTAATATTAAGGCAGCGGTGATTATAACCCCGCCACCCTTGTGAGGCCTTATCAATTAAGTAATAAGGCCTCACAACAGGGGAATATTCAAGGCCAATTGCAATGATCAAGCTCTATTCTTGCAACTTATGTTGCGACATAAAAGCTCTGCAAACAAATAATTCATGCATTTTGTACTACCTCACATACTATATATCTTCATCTCAATTGAACCTAAACCAAAACAACTAAAGTGATGCTCAATAGTCTAACGATATTCCTAGCATTTGTTGGCTTTCTGATTTTCGGCTATGCGAGCCTGGTCAGGATTTTATACAAACAAGAATTTGGCGCCCCTTGGAGCACCCTACTGCAAGCTCTTGTTGGCGCACAAGGCCTACAACACATAGGCAGTAGTGCTTTTTTTATTAGTCTGCCTGCCACCAGCTTGCTGTTATTCTGGGGCTGGGCTCCAGCACTGCTTTGGCTAGTAATTTTTCATTTATTAGCTGACTCATTGCTTAACTTACAGGTCACGGCGGTCGAGCATAACTCCTCCCTTTCAGAGTACTTAGTCGGTAACTCGGGCAGTCGCAGCGCAGCTATTATGGGACTACTGATTCAGGTATACATAATTGTCTTATTATCCCTTGCACTCACCCTACTGGCACAACTACTGGACAAACAATCTGGCCTCCTTTTCGCTCTGCTGGGCCTGATTCCAGCACATCGATTGTTATGCAACGCAAATCCATCCATACCGAAATTGGTGAAACAAATCGGGGCCTTTGCTTTGTTGTTAACTGGTTTCACATTTGCCAATGAGTTAGGTTTCGCCTTGTATGGCGACTGGGCCCCGTTTAACGCCCTGTCTGGCGAAGGTGCCTTGGACTGGTTCCGCTTCAATAACACCACCATTTTGGCCGCGATTCTACTCACTGGCGGTGTTAGTCTGGCGAATAACGAACGGTTTTCAAATGACGTTTCGGTTTTAGCAGGTGTGATTGTTATAATCACCATCATAATACTCATGGTTAAGCTGATTTGGTTACAACCGATACTGGATGCGCCTCTAAATAGAAATCAATTAAGCGGAACCGACGCCGACCTTATGCAGCCGCCGGTGTTTGTTGGTGTCAGCATGTTTCTGTTTGCAGGCCTAACAACCTTGTTCTTTCGAGTCTTTAATAGCACCGCTCCTTCGGAAGAGGAAATTGCGCCTGCCGCAGATTTTGGCCGGATTCAAACTGAAAGCCTGATTCAATTATTTTTGGCACTACTATTGGTGCTCTGCCTAGCATCAGCAATGGGAATAGGCGCTTGGAAAACACACTACCTTGACTGGCAAAGCCAAAATGATTTCGTCAGCCACTTCAATTTGTCTGTCACTAGCCTTTTGAAACTTATTCATTCAGGCGCTACTGCTGGCAATTTCATGCATACCGCAATTATGGCTGGCTTATCTATTGCTGGGCTTAGCTTTCTTCGCGTGTGCATCAAAGCACTGACTCTGTCACAGGATTCAGAGTACGACGAAAACAGTCGTGCTGGTAAATTATTCTATGTGCTTGAAACGTCCAAGCTTGCGCAAATTCTGGCTGCATTTGCACTTTCATCGTACTTAATTGTGAATGGGATCTCGGTACAATTCTGGATTCTACTGGGAATTCTTAGCTGGCTAGTGGTAATGCAATTGATTGTGTCCATGACCTACGGCATGACAAAACCCACCTTTGCCAGACTGGTTTACGGGGGCCAATGCCTAATCCTAGTGGCACTAGGGGTAGTACAAAGTTTGTATTTAAGCTTTAACTGGCTGCGCTCTGGAGAGACTGCCTTTGCTGTAGCAGGACTGTTTCTAGTCGGAACTGGAATTCTTCTTTGGTGGCAGGCCATTCGAGAGATTATTCGTAGGTTTGGGAAATCCGACGAACCTAAACTCTTTTAGGGGTCTCTGATCAAGCACACAAACCAGTATAATCCTCTGCCAAGAAGGATTGCATAAACTGCATTTTCCCCAATAAAACAGGTAAAATAGCGTATTAAATGCAGCTAGCTTAGCTAGATTACAACGACCAACTGATCAATCTTCATGCACGTACTTTCAATCGGCCTAAACCACACCACCGCTCCAGTCGCTGTTCGCGAACGTGCGGCTGTGGCTGCGGAACACTTGGAAGATGCATTGCTGGATATTGCAAAACACAATGCGATTGAAGAAGCCACAATCCTTTCCACCTGCAATCGAACCGAAGTGTATTGCCAGTTGGCAGACGCTAACGTCGAACCGGTTCGAAACTGGCTTTGTGATTTTCACCAGCTAAGTCGCGACGAAGTTGCACCCTACTTATACGCATTCCCTGACCATCAAGCGGTAAAGCACGCCTTCAGAGTGGCATCGGGGCTTGACTCCATGGTAATTGGAGAGCCACAAATCCTTGGTCAAATGAAAACTGCATTTGCCACCGCGCATAAGAACGGCAATACAGGCAAAGTATTAAACCGTTTGTTTCAGCATACATTCTCTGTAGCAAAAGAAATTCGCAGCAATACCAGCATTGGCAATCATGCGGTTTCAGTTGCCTATGCAGCGGTCGCTCTTGCCAAGCAAATTTTCTCTGATATTTCTGATCAAACTGTTTTGCTGATAGGTGCCGGCGACACTGTGGAGCTTGCATGCCGCCACCTGCATAGCCAAGGAGTTCGAAAAATAATCGTTGCCAATCGAACCCTGGCGCGAGCAGAGTCCTTAGCCAAGGAATTTGGAGCGCAGGCCATCGCCTTAGACGAGTTACCAACACGCTTGCCTGATGCGGATATGGTATTTAGCTCAACTGCAAGCACGCTACCAATTCTCGGTAAAGGCGCTTTTGAAACGGCCATGAAAAAGCGCAAGAATAAGCCCATGTTGGTTATCGACCTTGCGGTTCCCAGAGACGTGGAAGCGCAGGTGGCTGAACTAAACAACATCTACTTATATACGGTGGACGATCTGCATGAAGTGGTGAGCGAAAATGTTGCATCAAGAAGGCAAGCGGCACTAGAAGCCGAAAAAATAGTAGAAAGTCAGACTCTGCAATTCATGCATTGGTTTAATAATCTGCAATCCATACCCACCATACGGCATCTACGAGACCATACTTCGAGGCTAGCCGAAACTGAACTCATGACCGCTCGAAAACGACTTGCTGCAGGCGAAGCTGCTGATGATGTGCTTAAGCAGTTTGCCTATTCCCTATCACAAAAATTTATGCATCGCCCTACCGAATCTCTTAGACAGAATCACGACGAAGAGCTTCTTCGCGCGACCCGTGAATTATTTGATTTAGACCGACCGCTAAACCCTAAAAAGAAAGGCTAGAGAAATTTACTAGCTACACCACTACTAATCACCAGTGGCACAGCTATAATTCCGCGCCATTCTTTTGTTAAGGAGCACACCGAAATTGAAAGACTCTATTCGCTTTAAACTAGATCAATTGGTTGACCGACAGGAAGAGCTTAATGCTCTGTTGTCGGATCCTGCTACCCAGGCGGATCAAAATTATTTTCGAAAGCTCAGTATTGAGCTGTCTGAAATCTCGCCCATTATCGAAATATATCTGGAGTATAAGAGTCTCGAAGGAGATGCAGAAGCTGCTGAAATGATGATGGAGGAAGAAGACAAAGAAATGCGCAAAATGGCGCACGATGAATTATCTCAGATAAAATTAAAACAAGAACAATTGCTGGCGTCACTACAAACTCTTTTGCTGCCGAAAGACCCGAATGACGACAACAATATTTTTCTAGAGATACGCGCGGGTACTGGCGGCGATGAGGCGGCTATTTTTTCAGGTGATTTATTCCGCATGTACTCAAGCTACGCCGAATCACAAAAGTGGAAAGTCGAAGTATTAAGTAAGAGCGAAGGCGAACACGGCGGGTTCAAAGAAATTATTTCTCGAATTGAAGGCCACGGAGCATATTCCAAGCTGAAATTTGAGTCAGGCGCGCATCGAGTACAACGAGTTCCGGAGACAGAAACCCAAGGGCGCGTTCACACCTCTGCTTGCACCGTTGCAATACTACCTGAAGCCGACGAGGTGGGAGACGATATGGTGATCAACCCTAGCGATCTGCGAATTGACACCTATCGAGCCTCAGGATCAGGCGGACAGCACGTCAACAAGACCGATTCCGCAGTACGCTTGACCCACCTGCCAACAGGAACAGTGGTTGAATGCCAAGATGAGCGCTCTCAACACAAAAACAAAGCGCGTGCGATGTCTATGTTAAAAGCACGGATTCTCGATGCCGAACGACAAGCGCAACATGCCGAGCAAGCTGAAACTCGAAAAAGCCTGGTAGGCAGCGGTGATCGCTCAGAGCGCATCAGAACCTACAACTACCCACAAGGCCGAGTAACCGATCACCGCATTAACCTAACTCTGTATAAACTCGATACCATAATTGCCGGAGATCTCGGCCAAGTCATTGACCCTCTCACAACCGAGCACCAAGCCAATTTATTGTCTGAGCTAGGAGATGACTAACACTCCCACCGATAAGGCAAGCAATCAAATTAGCTATCGCCAACTGATCAATCAAGCCACGGAGATATTGTACCAATCCTCAGATAGTCCCCGTATTGATGCCGAAGTCCTCATGCAACATGCCACACAAAATTCAATGGCGTGGCTAATTGCCTATGGTGACACTCTAGCAAATGCATCTCATATTGAGGCCTTCTTCGATCTAATCGAACAGCGTCGGCATGGCAGACCGATTGCATATATTGTGGGTTACAAAGAATTTTGGTCACTGCGGCTTTTCGTCGATGAGAGTGTCCTTATACCGCGTGGTGACACTGAAACCTTGGTTGAGCAATGCTTGGCTCGGCTAGCAAATAATAAAACCCACCATGTGCTAGATCTTGGAACCGGTAGTGGCGCAATCGCCTTAGCTATCGCAAAAGAACGGCCGGAGTCTAAAGTTGATGCCGTAGACTCGAGTTCTGCGGCCCTGTTGCTTGCCGAGAGGAATGCCAGCGCTAACGAATTACACAACCTCCGGTTTATGCTCAGCAGTTGGTATGACGATCTTGCACCATTTAAGTATGATCTGATAGCCTCTAACCCGCCCTACGTCGCTCAAAATGACGCGCACCTGGATCAAGGCGATTTACGATTTGAACCTTCAGGCGCATTGATCGCCGATGCGGATGGCATTGGCGACATTCTGCATATAATTTCTAAGGCACCAAGTTATCTGAAGAATAACGGTTGGCTGCTGATCGAACATGGTTATGAGCAACAACACCAGGTTGCCGAGATCTTTTCCCACTACGGCTTTTCCAATATCGAACTGTTTAAAGATCTAAATCAACTGCCAAGATGCACAGCCGCACAACTAAGCAGAAATTAGTACTGCGGATATGACTACAGATTTCTTTCAACTGCTTGAAAAACTGATATTGACCACCGATGTTGATGAAAAATGTCTGGGGATAACTACATTGAATGCAGAGCTTGGTGAGACAACCCAGTCGATTGACAGATTCAAGCATTCCAGTCCGGTAATCGAAATCGCCAAACCCGGCCTACCGGAAAAGCTCAAATTGGTAGCTCCCAAAAACTTAAGCAAACGCGGCATCAATTCTGTTGAAGGCAGACTAGTATTGATGCACTCGCTGGCACATATTGAGTTCAATGCCATAAATTTGGCGATGGATGCGGCCTACCGATATCGCAATCAGCCATCAGACTTTTACTTAGATTGGCTACAAGTTGCCGCAGATGAAGCTAGGCACTTTAAACTCATCGAAGCCTACCTTGTAGATCGTGGGGTGGCATACGGCGACTATGTCGCCCACAATGGACTATGGGAAATGGCCGTGCAAACCTCACACGACGTGCTTGCTAGAATGGCCTTAGTACCGCGGGTACTTGAGGCAAGAGGCCTTGATGTTGCCCCTGCGATAATGGAAAAACTAAGAAAAGCCCAGGATATGGCTGCCGTTGAAATTCTAAACACTATCTATTTAGATGAAATCGAACACGTCAAAATTGGCTCCAAATGGTTTTCATTTGAGTGTCAAAACCGAAACCTAGACCCGAGAGACACGTTCGTTCGCTTGGTCAACACCCACTTCCACGGCAAGCTTATGGGCCCATTCAATATGCCAGCCAGATTGTTAGCCGGATTTGATCAAGACGAAATAGAAAGCTTTAAATAGTGCTCGTTGTCACGGTATTTGATTAGGAACCTCATCACTGGAGGCGAGTTCACAATTGTTTGATTCCAGCCTAATAAGGAAAATAGCTCACTTTGTTTGTTTGGCGATAGCTGGTATTATCGTTCGAATTTCAAGGTTTTCTAAAAGAATGGCCGAATTGGGTTCGGTAAATAAATTATTTATTTAAAGGGGTAAGGAATGAAAGGAATAGTCGCGTTAGTAAGTGCATTTTGTCTGTGTTTATTTTGTGTTTCGGTTGAGGCTGCGAAGCTGAGTCCTTCGGCATTAGAGGGGATAAATAAGTCTCTGTCGGCGAAAGGTATGGTATCAGTCCTAATCGAATACGAGTCGCCATTAACATCTGCGCAACCTCTATCCAGCCTAAAAGGAGAGGCACGTGTCACTGCACTAAATACAATGCGGCGCTCATTTTTAACAAGCTTGACATCAAGTACTGCTGCCACAGTTGTGCGGCAGTACCAATATTTGCCTGGACTGCTAAGCAACGTTAATGCTGATCAACTAGCCGAGCTGCGTGCCAGTAAATATGTCAAAGCCATTTATGAAAATAAGCAAAGAAAAGCAAGCCTAGCTCAAAGCGTTGGAATTGTGTATCCAGCTAAGGCAGCCGCGGGTCTTGATGGCAGCCAGCAAATGGTTGCGATCTTGGATTCCGGCGTTGATAAGAATCACAGCTTCTTTAAAACTAATGGTGTTACTAGAGTTAAGTCCGAAGCTTGTTATTCCGGCGGTAATTTAACTCATTTTTCTGAGATCGACTCGCTTTGCCCAGGTAATGCTACACGCTCAACAGCGTCCGGATCTGGAGAAGACTGTACTGGGTATATTGGTTGTGATCACGGCACCCATGTCGCCGGAATAGCGGCTGGCAATGGGGGAGTTGCTAGCGGAGCCAATATACTGGCAATACAAGTTTTTACCGGAATTAGAGACCTTTTTAATAATGACCTTTGTAAAACGGGTCCAGGAACAAACTGTATTAGCGCCTTTGATAGCGATATCATTGCGGGATTGGAGCGGGTTTTTGCCTTACGTAACACCTTTAATATTGCGGCCGTTAACATGAGCCTTGGATTTGGTCGATTTGGTGGTAGCTGTAATAGCGAAAATAACTTAGTTACAAATATCATAGGGCAGTTAAAATCCGCAGGCATTGCAACGGTAGTTGCTTCAGGCAACAACGGTTATTCGAGTGATATAAGTTTCCCCGCTTGTATTAGCAATGCTATCGCCGTTGGCGCTACATCTGATTTCACTGGCGATATATTTGGCAACCCCGTAACTCGTGACAAGCGTGTGTTTTACAGCAATACCAGCAGCATATTAGATCTTTATGCTCCCGGCACATTGATCAATTCTTCGGTGCCAAACGGAAATTTTTCGAATTTTAACGGCACATCAATGGCCACACCGCATGTTGCCGGAGCCTTTGCTGTGATACAGCAAGGTGACCCGAGCCTTTCAGTTGCACAAATAGAATCGACACTTAAATCGGTTGGCCCTAATGTAACCGCCGGCGGCGTAACACGCAGAAGACTGGATATTAAGGGCGCGCTTATGAAACTTGGCTTATTTAAAGTAGTAACAGCTCCTATCTTGCTATTGTTGGACGACTAACAAACGAGCTCCGCAGAGACAGCTAAGACGAAAATAGCAAGATGGCCAATTGCATTTAAAACGAGCAGAACCTATAAGGAGTAATAAATGGACAACACAGAGTACGCCGGTTTTTGGGTTAGAGTGGCCGCATCATTGATCGACACCGTTTTGATTCTGATAATGATCGTTCCATTACTTACCTTAATATACGGTAGCGGGTATTGGACAAACGAAACATTGTCTATGGGCCTTTGGGATGTACTATTGAACTACGTACTCCCAGCAATTGCGGTAGTCCTATTTTGGATTTACAAATCGGCCACGCCAGGAAAAATGGCCTTAGGACTTAAAATTGTTGATGCTAAAACAGGCAAAGCCGCTTCTAATACTCAGCTGATCGGTCGCTACTTTGGGTATTATGTTTCAATAATCCCCTTAATGTTAGGCATGATCTGGGTTGGAATCGATAAAAAGAAACAAGGCTGGCATGACAAACTAGCTGGAACTCTGGTGGTTAAAACTCGATAAAAAAGCTAGCCAATGTTATTAGGCAGCTTGATACACGCGTTGTCAGTATTGGCTTTATTAAGGAGCCCCGGTTAAGGCAATAACAATGGAAAATTTTGGAGTGTTATGTAACTTTTTAATGCATGCTCTTATTGGAGATGACTCCAAATCAGGTGAAATAGTCACCTATAAGCCGTGCCCAATGAACCGGTGAAAGTTGCAACGAAAAGAGAGGCATCAACGCCCATTCTGCAACAGAGATCGGTGGCGACAACTTCATTAGATAGATTTGTATTATTACCAATATTTGGTAACATAAAACTGTACAACTATTTAGGCTTATGGCAATGACAAAAAATACAAGTGTGGCATTGGGCGATCACTTTGATGATTATATCTCGGAGAAATTGAATTCAGGAAAATACCGTTCAGCCAGCGAAGTGATTCGTGAGGGTTTAAGACGACTGGAAAATGACGATTTGAAGTTAGAAGCTCTAAGAACGAGATTGGCAATTGGCGAACAACAAGCTAAAGAGGGAAGAGTCGTCAAAAACTTTTCGTATGAATCACTAATGAGCAAAATTGATAGTCAAATAGAAGCTAAGAA
>Ga0316189_10002049_pt1 | contig 19884 bp, 21 predicted proteins | sample LowCovwburrow_MG_FD_204930 | JGI IMG/M metagenome (GOLD analysis project Ga0316189, IMG submission 204930) | Coastal sediment microbial communities from Maine, United States - Lowes Cove worm burrow | ecosystem: Environmental > Aquatic > Marine > Coastal > Sediment | place: USA: Maine... | reverse complement strand
TCAAAATATCTTGAGTATTTATAACCTCACCAACAAATGTTTCATCATCGTCGCTGTACTTAATTATTGCTTCATAATCTTTATATTTCATGGTTGTATACCTACCTCATTAAACAATGTTCTTAAAGCTCTGACTTGATACGGTTTTAGCTCTTTTTGCGGGTGCGGAGTGTGTATATTCAAAGATTGGCCTGAGAAATCAATCCTAATGCGCGAACCATCGCCTTGCTTTATCGTACCGTCAACAGCCTTAATTAATTTCTCTACATCGGACCATTTAATATTTCTTTTTAACGGTGTAAAAAAGACCGATTCAAGTTTTTTCAAATGTTTGCTGTTCATATTTATATGATATCAAAAAACGATATCTATAGCCAGCTAGGAATCGCAGCTGTCGGTAGCTTATGATCTGTCCACATTTGTAGCACGCAATCTGTCGGTTTTGTCAGGTTAACTTTTTGAGCTCAACAATAATTTGATTTACAGGCTCAAGTAACGACCGTTTCCCATTCACTAAACGCACCAATCCTAAGATTTTGATAATTAGTTAAAGTTGTCAAATGTCGCCCTAGGTTGAATAAATTATAGACTGCAGCGTGCACATTCAGAAATCGTTGTGCTTGTTTCATCGACCTAAATCGTCTCATGCTTCGCTCTTGGCTTCGTGTTGATTGGTGTGATTGTTCAGCTCGATTGTTTGAATATTGGGACGTATCATGAATCCAACTTCCGTTCATTTCTCTCTGTGCAGCACCATAACTTCCTAGTTTATCCGTCATTATTTTTCGTGGCGTTTTGCCTGATGATTTCAAAACTCTCTGAAAGAAACGCTTAGCTGCTGCCGTATTTCGCCTAGTTTGAAGCAATACATCCACAACCTCACCATCCTGATCTACGGTGCGCCACAAGTAATGTTGCTTGTCAATAACCTTGATAAACACTTCATCGATAAAGAATGTATCACCATACCCCTGATACCGTTTGCGAAGACGCTTGGCATATTTCTGACCAAACTTAAGACACCAACATCGCACTGATTCGTAGCTCACATTAATCCCACACCGTGCTAATAAATCTTCAACGAGTGGTCCGACATTTCGGCGATGACTTAAGTTGAATCGAAAATACAGCCAAACTGCGTAACTAAAACAGATAGCTGCAGATAGCTGGACCAGATAGCTGGACCAGATAGCTGGACCAGATAGCTGGACCAGATAGCTGGACCAGATAGCTGGACAGCCACTAGCTGCAGATAGCTGGACAGCCACTCATTAAAAACAGCTTTTAGAGTGTTTGCCCTTAATATCGGTGTTTCACTACTGAAGACTACGGTTATTCGAGTACTGCTTGATTCGTTATTTGTGCTTTGTTTACTGGTTTAAGCTAAAAACGATATCTGTAGACGTGCGGCTTTCTCGCCAAGGTGGCGCTGGCTCGTTTTCAATGTGATTGACTAATTCGCTAAGAAAATAATGCGTGATGCGATCTGGTTGATGGTGTGCGTTTATAGTCTTTGCCCTCGCAGACTTTTTGAACAATCTCTTCACTGCCAACCCATTGTTGGAATTGGCTCTCAAACTCTGTGGTGAGTATTTGCCAGTTTTCAGTGCTGAGGTTTAACCGTTGAAGTATCTGGGGTTCCGACTGATCAATTGAGCCGCGTTTATCGGCGCGAATCAGTCGACCAGTCCAATCGACTAATTCTATATAGTCTTTAAGGTTGAACGGAATCCCAATGGTTTGTTCTTGTATGCCGACAAACTGTTCTAGTGACGCCTGCTTTATTTGATTGCCTTTGACCAGTTCAATACGTTTCTTAATGGCTGTATGGTCTGATGTTACAGGCGTCTTGGCCATCTTCGCTCTAATCGGGTTCAAGTCAACATAGGCCATGCATGACAGTAACGCGCGTTCATCTAACAGCGCTTGGCTTTTAAATCTACCTTCCCAAAATCGCCCGGTGCAGTCGTCTTCCGCATTCGCTTGGCGTGCAATGGATTCATTAACAATACGCATAAACCAAGAAATATCACAGAGACGCTGCCGCCATATCTTGACCTGGCCTCGTAACACGCGCCACTCAGCCTCCAGCAATGGCTCACCCGCCAGAAAACGCTGTGAGAACAGTGTGCCATTAAACAAGCGGTGCCAGCGTTCAATAACCTCTCGTTCACTCCAGTCATTCGCTTGATCGACTCGAACATGCAGCACCGCATGATAGTGATTACTCATCACCGCGTAGGCACAGAGTTTGATGGCAAAGATGTCCGCAACTGAACATAGCTTAACTTCTAGCCAGGCTCGGCGGTGCTCATAGCTCTTTTTAGAGTAACGATCATTGCCACATAAATAAGCACGTCGAACGCAACGAGAGACACAATGATAAAAAGGCGTGTCATCTAATGACACAAGAGATTTACGTGGAAGAGTCATCCTTGGCTCCAAAAATTATTTCAAGAACATAAGAATCGCATGATAGAACTAGGCTTTCAAGTTATTTGGGTGGGTGTCCAAAGTTATTCACTCCCAAAGTTATTCACTCCAAAGTTATTCACTGGCCTGGTCGACCAAGGCGGTGAGTTCTTTTTTATTCATAGTATCTACCTTAACAGTTGAGTTAAGCAGATACACAGTTCAGTTTACAGTCTCTATTCCCCCAGACGGCGTCGAACATGAAGTGCCCTGTGATTTGACTTATTTTACGCAAACCTTAGCTCTGCGAACAAACAAAGACCTACCGCGGCAAGTAAAATATACCAAGTCGAATTGAATAAACCGCTTGAAGAAGATCACTTTAATGCTATTCTGAATACAGTCACATTGGATGACGGCCCTGCGCCTGTAGTTGATCTTGCGATAGTTTCTGAAGACGCAAAAACACTTGGGATCGAAATTCAGATTGGCAGAAACAGAATTATTCGTCGTTTATTCGAACACCTGAAATATGATGTAGTAAAACTAGATCGCGTTTCTTTTGCTGGACTAACGAAAAAAGATCTCCCTCGCGGAAAGTGGAAATTCCTTTCACAAAAGGAATTGATAAAGTTAAAGCGCTTTATTTAAAGCACGCTCTTAACAAATAGGTTCTGCCTATCATTGACAACACTAGGCCATACTTTATCTCTCTATTATTCTTTAGAAAAGAATAACGTCAACCCCATCTGTTATCGGACAAAATCGTTTGACATTTTTTAATTACTTTTGCCACTTACGTAACCTAAATTGACTTGAACAACGCGGACTTAATACTACCTTGTTACAACCCCCCTTTAAATTGGGAAAAAGTAGTGATTGAGTGTTTCGAAGAAATTCAACGCGCAACTCCCGAACTAAAGATTCATTTGATCTTAGTAAATGATGGTTCTGCTCAAACATTTAGCAAAAAGGGTTTTGACTCCATACTATCAAAGATTCCGGATGCTCAGCTAGTTAGCTACACTAAAAATAGAGGGAAAGGTTTTGCCCTAAGAAAAGGACTAGAAGTAGCGAAAAATAACATCTGCGTATACACTGATATCGACTTCCCTTATGAGAACAAAGACACTGTAAAGGTCTTTAAAAAATTAATAGAACACTCTGCAGATGTTGTTCATGGAATACGCAATAAAAGCTATGTAGCAAACGCACCTAAATTTCGAGCTTTCATTTCAAAACTTCTAAAGCGAATGATCAAAACCACTTTGAGGTTAAAAGTACACGATACTCAATGTGGCTTAAAAGGATTTAACCAAAAGGGAAAGGAAATATTTCTCCAAACATCAATAGATCGATATCTATTTGATTTAGAATTCATCTTTCTTGCTTCCAAAAAAAAGGGGATATCTATTCAACCAGAGGTAGTCACTTTGAAAGAAGATGTTGTGTTTTCAACCATGAGTTTCAAAACACTCACACAAGAAGCGCTTAATTTCTTCAAGCTTATATTGAAGAGTCTATTCCACTGATACCCGGTAAAATATCAACTCCCGAAACTCCCCTACTTTGCTCCCTCTATCTTTCCATTTGTTCGCATAATCCGACAAACTATCTGAAGCTATTATAAGCAACAAAGGTTTCTCCAATAGTTTATCCTTTATAACATCTCCTTTCTCTCCAACAGAAACTATATAGTCATAAGTTTCCCTAGTATAATCTATCGAGTTTCTTGCCGCCATAACATTCATGATAGGTAAGCCTGTTGCTTGTGAAACAGCCATGAAATCTCTCATTTCTTGAGCCCCTGTTGTAATTGCCAGTTCTTCGTTTCCTATCAGAGTAAACGGAAACCCCAGAACAGCCTGATAATTTGACTCATCTAATTCATTCTCTTCAAGAAATTTATTCATCTCCATGTCAGAAAACGGATTCGTGCTCAAGTGAGTCTTCACTTCTGAAAACTCGGAATGAAAAAACCATACTGCATCTAGCATACAAATCACACTCAATACATAAACCCATTTTAATTTCCTGCCATAGTGACGATAGGCATAAACGATCAACAGCACTCCTCCCACATAATAAAACACCCACGCAAAACGTCCGATTGATCTAAATTGCCTGATAGGCCCCAAGAAATTCACCAGATCATGTAGCCCCCACTTAAACGGTATCGCCATACTAAAAAGCAAAACAAAGAATGCAGAGACAAATAACAAAGAGTCTTTCGAAGGCCACTCTCTTTTGATTAAATAATTGTTTGTTCGAACCTTTTCTCTAGCCCATTGAAAAACACAAAATATAGCTATGAAGACAGGTACAATTCCCAAATATGAATTTCCCTCATTATTAGATGGTTTATACTCAATTATATTTGAAATGGGGCTGGTAAAAAAAGAGTTTTCTGAAAAGATTACAGACGATAACGTCGCTCGATATTCAAAGAAACCATACTGACTAGGAGGTCTGCCCTCAACAAAATCGGTAGACTTTAGCCAAACCATATAAACAAGCACAGGCATTATCATCAATAATAAATGGATAATATATTTCTTCTCCTTAGTTTTTAAAAGAGTCAGAAAAACATATCCCACAGCAAAAAAAGTAGAGATCAGTGCAAGGTATGGGTGAATAAATGATAGAGTTAAATGAAATCCGCCAAGCAACGCTAAATACAAATTCTCCTTACCTTCTTTTTGGTACTTTAGTAATAGAAACCACGTCAAAGGAATGGACCAAGAATATGCCAACGCATAATGCCCCATTAATATCCGATCCATCTGGGGATTCATCAAAGCAAAACTAAAGGCAACAATCAACCCTATCCACTTAGGCAGCTTATAATGAAGGCAAATCCAATAGAGAAGCAAAAAAGTTATTACAAACGAAAAAAGCATCAAAAAATTCACTACTCCAACAGCATGACCTTCTACAGGCAGGCCTAATTCCTTTAATCCTTTCAATATCCAAGCTATCGCTGGTTGACTATCCGTAAACACCAAATGGTTCTGAAACGGGTAATGCATCCCGGAGAATACATTCCCATCGTCGTACTTTAAATAGTATTCTATCGTATAAAAATTCTTGATCGCATCTTCTTCAAGCCCAGGAACAAAATCATTTACCGATGAAAACGGGAAATAATAATTAATCAAAAAAATGAGTACTAACACTCCAATCAATGGGTAGGCAAGCCTCACACATAACTCTTTATAGTTCATTCTTAAATTAGCTATTCGAAGGGGCTAAAGATAATAATTTGCTCGAGCATAAAAAAAGCCTCAGCTATTGCCAAGGCTTTTTGTGGTGCTGAGTGGGCTCGAACCACCGACTCACGGATTTTCAGTCCGATGCTCTACCAACTGAGCTACAGCACCCTAACGGGAGGGCAAGAGTATAGGAAGCATAAACACCCTATTTGCCAAAATCAAGGAGTAGTCAACCAAATAAAATTCCCGTAAATGTTGTAAAAGTACATTCAATCCAGTCAGTTCTACCTATTCCCAGCGGCGTCGAACATGAAGTGCCCTGTGATTTGACTTATTTTACGCAAACCTTAGCTCTGCGAACAAACAAAGACCTACCGCGGCAAGCAGTATTTTTAAAAATGAGGGAAGCAATGCCTAGGTTGGCGATTAGTTGAACAAGCTGCCCGGCGGCGGCGCCCGGCTTTGTGGTTGTCGCTTGTGTAGGTCTGAAGGCATTTTATTACGCAGATGATCCAGTATCTTCTTTATTACCGCTAGGTCTTCAATACAGGCAACCACCTTGATGGTGCCCCCACATTGATCACAGGTTTCGACATCAATATTAAACACTCGCTTTAATCGTTGCGCCCAGTTCATTGACGCGCGGCGTACTGCGGGCGATTTGGCCTCGGTTTCGTCGTACGGGCTGATCTTCCTGCCCTTGCCTCGCTTGCCGGGCGTTACCAGGGCACGGTGTTTGCTGTTGGGTGCAAACACACCGTGGAATCGCGTTAGGTTCACTCTTGGCTTTGGAACCAAGGCGGCCAATTTTGATATGAAGTCCAGCGGTTCAAACAGAACATGGGTCGTGCCGTCGCGGTAGGGGGTCTTGAGCTCGTACCGCACCATTGCGTTGCGGGTTAATGAAAGGCGTTTCTCGGCGACCGGCGGGCGAGCAATATAGCGGCATATTCGTTCGAGCTTTTCCCGTTCGTGGGCTTTTGATGCAACGCCGGCATGCAGGGAAAAGCCATCAAAATTGCTGCCCCATTCGTCGGCTTGGATTGCGGGCAAGGTTTGCAATGTGAACACCTTGCGGCCCTTGCGTGGGCCGACTGCTATTCGGTAGGTGACCGACGCGCCGTGTAGTTGCTGTATTGGGTCATCTTCATTTGTATTTGTCAGATAACTGTGTTCTGTGTCGCGTACCAGCAAACCCTGACGCTCTAATACCCGGCCGATACGCGTGGCGATGGTGTGGGTCAATCGTGTAAGTTCCTCTGAGCTTGGCGATTTAATCCACTGGAAATGCAGCGCTGATTTAGGTGGCTTTGCTTGAACATAGACACCATCTAGAAAAAGCATGTGCAGGTGCACATTCAGGTTGAGCGCACTGCCAAAACGTTGAATCAATGTGACTGCGCCGGTATAAGCCGTAGTTTTTGTTTGACCGGACTTTTTTGTTATGTGCGTAGAGATGGCGCGATAGACTATGCCCAGAGCTTTGCCCATGATCACAGGTTGGCTGGCGAATAGAAACCGAAGTTGGAAAGGCACGCTCAACACTCTCGGCAACTGCTCCTGCGTTGCTCTACTTTACGCCTTCCATGGCGCTAATTGGCGCATGGGTTGTTGCGGTAAAATCTCATCAACCAATAGTGCCGCACTTTCGGCCATTCGGCGCGCGCCGCAACTCGGGCAGAAACCACGGTGCTTACAACTAAACCGACTACTTGAAGAAGATATTAAATTACGTACCGAATATATCAGAACCCTGGTCGCTAAAATTTAATCATCCCCGGCTTCATCGCTAGCATAGTGTTGAACACTCTCGATGGCGGCACCCGATGGGTGTACCGCCGTCGGGGTGCTTTTACCCTGTTTATCCATCGGCACTGGTGGCCTTAGCGTCATCCTTATCAAACCAAATACACCAATCAACGCATGCACGCCAGCCATGGCAAAGTAAGCCATAGGGACAGACCACGGTTAAACCTCGAGAGTCTTCTACTTGTTAGTTTGCCTGTCCCCGAGTCATCACCGATTTATAAAGTGTTGTGTTAAAGCTCTGCCTTTTTATTTTGTCTTCATACGTTCTAGAATCAGGCTAATTTATCAATTCCCTGTTTCTGTGCGGAAATCCAATTAAATCCAAAATCCGACAGTTCATTTTCCCAAAACAGCTGATTGCCTGCCTTGTTGAAGTCGCTAATATCCGAATCCGTTGGAAAGCTGTGGTACTGCGGTCGGCCGGTTTGTGGCATGGCGTTAATTGACCCGAACTCTTCAAGTCTAGCGACTGCGTCGACAATCATTTTAGTTCCTGTTGGATAAAGATTTAGAACGTTCCATAGATAGGAATGAGAGTAATTACATGCAACTTCGCTCATATTGATTATGTCTCCGGAATCGATTTCAGCATTAAGGATGTGATGAAGTGTAGAGCCTAGTTTTGCTTCGCGGTTTAGCATGGCCCAGAAGCTTGCCATAACCCCTTGATATTGAGGTAGCAGGCCGGAATGTAAATTAATTACGCCTTGGCGGGCCAAGCCAATTACGTGATCTTGCAGAATCGTCATATGGCGGATGCTGACAATTAACGAAGGGTTACTCTGCTTTAATAGTTCAAAGTCAGCACCATCATTTGCCGAGTTCAATTGGCCACTAAAACGACAATATTTATTTGCCAATTGGTCAATCGACTTAAGTTTAGATTTAGATGTGCTGAGTTTTTGTAGTACACATCTTTCAAATGTTGAGAGTGCTAGCAAGGCCTTGGCCGGCTTATTGGCTGCTTTGTGCGTGAAAAATAGTGAGGTGTCGTGGGTTTGAAAAATCTCTAGCAAGAGATTTAATGCAAAGGTAGAGGCCAGGTCATGGTTGCTAAGGAATGTGATTCTCAAAATAGCTTTGTTAGTTCAAATTTGCGGTGAGACTTCAATAGATCTACAAACATTATTCCCTGAGTTGCAGGGTTAATCCTCTTATAAAATTGCGTAATACTTGATTGCCACAGGCACGATAATTTTTGTGTTTTGGGTTGCGGAATAGGGCGCCTAGCTCGCCCTTAGACATGTCAGAACCGCCTGCAGTTAAAGTGTCGAGCATTTCTTGTTCGCGAAAATTCATGGTAATTCTAAGCTTTTTCAAAATGTCATTTTTGCTCAATCTGAAATCATCTGCTTTGTCTACAATTGGCAAAGGGGGCTCGCGCAAACCTCGTTTGGACACAATTAAACCGTCAAGAAAGCAGGCCAGTTGAGCATCGCTGCATTCTGCATACTGCGGATCTTCTTCTTTGGCGATTAGCGATTCAAATGTGGCTACTGAAACCTCTGTGCTGGAGGCCGGGTCGCTAGCAAACAGTTTAGCAGCCTGTGAGTTAGAGAAATCAAAGGTGTAGCGTAGGCGGCGTAAAATATCATTATTAGTCATAGTTTTCAGTCATTCTTTCGAAATCGGCAGAGTGCTATTTCGCCAAATAAATTTGGCATAGTCTTCAGGCCGATATTGGTTTTTCCATTGCTGTGAACAGCGACAGATGATTCGATGGTAAAGCCCAATTCAGTGCATAATTTTTCAAAATCATTGATCGTACATAAATGAATATTGGGAGTGTCATACCATTTGTAGGGTAGTTCTTCACTGACCGGCATTTTGCCATTCAGTGCTATTTGTAAACGGTTCCGCCAATACGCAAAATTGGGAAAGGTAACAATACCTTGTGTACCCACTCTGAGCATTTCGGCGAGTAAACGTTTGGGGTCTCGCATAGCTTGTAATGTGAGTGACAAGATAACAAAGTCAAAAGAATTAGCGTCAAAGTAGCTTAGCCCTTTGTCCAGGTTGGTTTGAATAACATTGACGCCATTATCTATACATTGCGCGATTTTTTCGGAGTTAAGCTCTAAGCCGTAACCTGTTGTATTTTTGCTGGTGTGCAAATGCTTTAATAAGCTTCCGTCGCCACAGCCAAGATCCATAATCTTGCTATTTGGTTCCACCCAATCGCAAATGATTTGTAAATCATAGCGTGATAAGTTTGTTTCGGATAATTTATTGGCCATGGTGCGCCTCACTTTCTTCCGGCAGGCATTCCTTTGGGATTGCCTGGTAAACACGGGCCATATAGGCATGCATTATTTTGAAGTAGTCTGGGATTTCTAATAAAAACGAGTCATGCCCATGCACCGATTCGATTTCAGCGTAGCTTACATTGAGGTTGTTAGTATGCAGGGCGCGAACAATTTCCCGAGATCTTTCGGGCGCAAACCGCCAGTCACTGCTAAACGAAACTACTAAGAAATTCGCTGTTGCCGTAGCTAAAGCGTTAGCCAGGTTGTCGTGTTGCTTTGCGGCAGGATTAAAGTAGTCCAGGGCCTTGGTCATTAAAAGATAGGTGTTGGCATCGAATTTATTTACAAACCGTTCGCCTTGGTATCTTAGATAACTCTCAACTTCAAACTCCGGGTTATATTGATAATCAAGTTTTTCTTTGCGACGTAAATTTCGCCCGAATTTATGCGCCATCATGTCGTCAGAAAGATAGGTGATATGTCCCAGCATTCTGGCTATTTGCAAGCCCCTCTCGGGCGTAACTCCATGCTGATAATAGTCGCCATCGTGGAAGTCTGGATCGGTTCTGATGGCCTGTCTGGCCACATCATTAAAGCCGATATTCTGTGCTGACAATTTGGCTGCTGAGGCGATAACCACCGCATTCTTCAATCTCTGGGGGAATTTGATACTCCATTCCAGAACCTGCATACCGCCAAGGCTGCCACCGACCACTGCAGCCCAGCAATCAATGCCGAGCTGGTCGCTTAAAAATGCTTGTGAGTTCACCCAATCTTCAACCGTGACAATCGGAAAGTTTGGGCCAAAAGGCTTCGATGTTTTAGGGTCAACGCTAGCAGGCCCAGTACTGCCACCACATCCTCCGAGATTGTTGCAACAAACAACATAAAACCGGTTGGTATCAATTGGCTTGCCGGGGCCGATTAAAGTATCCCACCAACCAATCGACTTTTCCGATTTATCGCGATACCCTGCGGCATGATGGTCGCTGCTCAAAGCATGGCATATTAGTATACCGTTAGAGCGAGCGTGGTTTAATTCACCATAGGTTTCATAAATCAGTTGATAGCCGTCAAGCACCCCACCACTCTCTAGTTCCAATAACTCTTGGCATTGAACTAGCTTGGGTTCAATGATGCCGAGCGAAGTTTGATTATCAGAATTAATAGCAATCATGTTGTTTTGGTCTATTCGCTTAGGGACTTCAATTCTAAATGCCGATCAAATATTCTGTAATGGCGCAACTATCAATTGCAAACTAAGGTTCAAAAAAATGAAAACCGCAATGGGGGAGAAATCTATACCGCCTATGGCGGGTATCAATCTTCTGGCGGGTGCCATTAATGGTTCTGAAATTGATCGTGCAATTTCAACAACTGGATGATAGCTATGAGGATTAATCAAGGAGGCGATAATTTGGACAAAAATAGCAACTATGAAAAGATAGATGCTGGCCTTGATTACCTCTCCTAGAGAGTAGAGTAATATGCCAAGCCATGTAGGCGAGAGACCTATTAGTTTTATTAATATGACCGTCTTAATCATGGCAAGCAAATACGCAAATAGCACTGTCGCTGTGTCAATTGCGCCAATGCTTGGTAACACCTTGCGTAAGGGGATGACTACTGGGTTGCTCACGCTAATAAGGAATTGGCCAATTGGATTTCTGAAGTTGGCTCTCACCCATTGCATCCAAAATCGCAGCAATACGATATATAAGACGAAGCCCATTAGAGTCTCGATCAAATAGATGCTGGCATTACTTAAGTAGTTCATGATTGGAAATTTCTCATAAAAATAGTGTTGAAAATTGTTTAAACAACTGGTTCGTTACGCACTCAGCTCATCAGCCAATTGCTCAGCACGAATTTTCGCGGCGGCAAATGCCTTGGCGACCATGGCGTCCATTCTATCAGCGCGAAACGACTGTACTGCCTGCTCAGTGGTTCCACCCGCAATGCATATACTGTCGATCAGGCTGGCAATGGATTTGTCGCTGGCTTGGATCAATTCAGTGGTTCCACGAGCAGTTTGTAGAGCCAGCATTTTTGCTCCTTGCGGGTCAAGACCTGCTGCCACCGCCGATTTTACAAGATGCTCAATGAACAACATGAAATAGGCGGGGCCGCTGCCTGATAAAGCCGTTACTAAATCGATTTCACTTTCGCGTTTTACCCAGTGAGTGATTCCCACTGAATTCATCAATTGGCTTGCAAATTGTTGTTGTGCTGACGTTACTTTCTGATTGGCAAATATACCGGTGGCGCCAAAACCGATGGCAGAGGCCATATTCGGCATCGCGCGGGCAATAGCAAATCCTCCTCCTAACCAAGAATCTATAGATTCGCATCTTATGCCAGCGGCTAACGACATAAGCAAAGGCTGCTTTTCTTGCATTAAATCACGCAACGGTACTAAAGCCTCTTTCAGCGCTTGAGGTTTTACTGATAAAACCAAGACGTCAGCGTTCGCAACCATCTCGAGGTTATCCACGGCAGTATTGATGCCGAAGTTGTTGCCTAAAGAAGATAGCTTATCTGGGTTACGGTCGAACACCCAGATATCGCTTGGCGCAATTTTACTTGCATCGTCGCCAGACCTTAATAAGCCGGCAATAACGCCAGTGGTCATATGGCCACCACCGAGAAAGCCTATTGTTTTCATCATTAGATTCTATGCTCTTTGGAGTTTGAGTGCTCGCTTCATGTTGGAACAGGCATTTGCTATGTACATAGGCGTAAACCTAACACTAGAAAAGCGCGAATTTGAATAGTTCATATTCTACGTTGACCACGCATGATTTGCATTATTTTGCGGCTAAATGGGCTGCAATCAAGCGCTTTGATTGCAGCCCCTAGGTTCTTGCGCCGAATAAGGCAGTGCCTACTCTAACCATAGTACTACCTTCGGCAATGGCGGCTTCCAAGTCGTTCGACATGCCCATTGATAAGGTTGTCATCTTCAAATCCAGCGTTTGATTACATTGCTCAAGCAGGCTTCGGGCATGTGCAAAGGGAACACGCTGTGAATCAGTGTCTGACCTTGCTTTCGGAATAAGCATGAAACCGCACAGCTGAGTGTTCTCGAGGTCAGATATTTGTGCGCAAAGATCCAAAACATCTTCCACTAAAGCTCCTCCCTTGCTTGCCTCCCTGTCAATATTGACCTGAATAAGTATTTTTAGGCGCTTATTTGATAGTACGGCATCGGAGAGTCGTTTTGCATGTTTAAACTTTTCCACGCCGTGTACCATGCAAAAATTGTTCGCTATCAACTTAGATTTATTGGATTGGACTTTTCCAATGAAATGCCAGTTTAAGCTCAGATCTATTAGCTCATTTTGCTTCTCTCCCGCCTCATTGAGGTAATTTTCACCTATATTTGTCAGCCCTGCATTGGCAAAGGCCCTTATGTTATCGGGATGTTGCTGTTTCGATGCGCCAATCAAAGTCACTGAGTTTTCTTCACGGCCATACAAACTAATTGCTTCACGAATACGAATATCTATCTTATTCAGTTGTTTAGAAGCGAAATCGCTATTACTCATTAGGTCTGTTTGTGGTTATACTTATCGCTAATGATTGTAACGTAAAACCTCGCGGAGAAGGTATGGACATAGCAGAACTGCTTGCATTTGCACAGAAAAACAAAGCGTCAGACTTACATATTTCAGCTGGAATGCCCCCGGTAATTCGAGTTGATGGAGAAATGAAGCGGATAAATTTGCCGACTCTGGACGCCGAGACCGTACAAAAAATGATCTTTGACATCATGAACGATAATCAGCGTAAGATATACGAAGAGAATTTGGAGGTTGATTTCTCTTTCGAAATACCAAATGTCGCGCGCTTTCGAGTCAATGCTTTTAATCAGGATCGTGGGCCTGCTGCGGTGTTCAGAACGATTCCCTCGGTGGTGCTGAGCTTGGATGATCTGGATGCGCCCCGCATCTTCAGAGAAATATGCCAAAAGCCTAGAGGTTTAGTGCTGGTTACTGGGCCTACAGGTTCAGGTAAATCAACGACTTTGGCGGCAATGGTGGACTACATCAATGATCACGATCGCGCCCATATACTGACTGTGGAAGATCCGATTGAATTTGTGCACCAAAGCAAAAAGTGTTTGATAAATCAACGCGAGTTGCATGAAGATACGCATAGTTTTGAAAATGCATTGCGTTCTGCTTTGCGTGAGGATCCCGACATAATTCTAGTGGGTGAGTTACGTGATTTGGAAACCATTCGCTTGGCTATGACTGCAGCTGAAACAGGTCATCTTGTGCTTGGAACACTGCACACCACTTCAGCTCCTAAAACCATAGATAGAATAGTGGATGTTTTCCCAGCTGAGGAGAAATCGATGGTGCGTTCTATGTTGTCTGAATCAATACAAGCGGTAATTGCGCAGACGTTGATTAAAAAAGTAGGTGGTGGGCGTATTGCTGCTCATGAAATTATGATTGGTACCCCTGCTATTCGTAATCTAATTCGTGAAGACAAGGTCGCTCAGATGTATTCGATGATGCAGACTGGGCAAACGGCGGGTATGCAAACCTTGGACCAATGCTTAGAGGGTCTGGTGCGTAATCGATTGATTACTTCCGGTGATGCTAGATTGCGGGCGGTAGATAAATCAAAATTCATGTAATCAAAGCGCTGCCTGAAATGGGTAGCGAACTATTAGTATAAGAAATGAACAGTAGAACAAGAATAGGACAATACAATGTATAAAATGGCTGATTTGTTGCGTGCCATGATGGTAAAGAACGCATCCGACTTGTTTGTTACCGCCAATGCTACGCCGAGTTTTAAGGTTGATGGGAAAATATTTCCAATCGCCGGCGACCCCTTGCAAGGCAAAGAATCGCAGGAACTTTGTTATAGCATTATGAACGAAGAGCAAAGAAGGATTTTTGAGAATGAAAAGGAGTGCAACTTTGCGATTCATCCAAAGCAGATTGGGCGCTTCAGGGTAAATGTCTTTGTTCAGCAAGGCAATGTTGGCATGGTGTTAAGAGCTATTAAGACCACTATCCCTACAACCGAAGAGTTAAAAATTCCGCCGATTTTAACGAAAATGATTATGCGTAAGCGTGGTCTGATAATTTTTGTGGGCGGCACAGGTACTGGTAAAAGTACCTCAATGGCATCTTTGGTGGATTATAGAAATCGAAATGCCCAAGATCATATAGTGACAATCGAAGACCCAATCGAATATCTACACACGCATAAAAAGTCAATCGTCACGCAACGCGAAGTTGGTGTGGATACAGAATCATTCGATATCGCTTTGATTAATGCAATGCGTCAAGCTCCAGATGTTATTCAAATCGGTGAGATTAGAACACGCGAGACCATGGATGCAGCGGTGGTGTTTTCTGAAACAGGACATTTGTGTATTGCAACCTTGCACGCAAACAACTGTTATCAGGCCTTGGATAGAATTTTCAACTTTTTCCCCTCCGATCGACGCGACCAATTGGCGATGGATCTATCAATGAATCTTTATGGCCTGGTTTCACAACGATTGTTGCCAATAAAGGACAAAGAAGGCCGTGTACCAGCTGTCGAAGTTATGATTAATAGCCCAATGATCGCGGATATGATTAAAGATCATCGAATTGACGAAATTCGTGGCGCAATGGAAAAGTCAACTGAATGGGGTATGCAGACCTTTGATCAGTCATTATTTCATCTGCACGAGCATGATTTAATTACTTATGACGATGCGATTAAAAATGCCGAATCAGAAAACGATTTGCGACTGGCTATTAAGTTGCGTGGCAAGCAAGCCGGACAAACTGAGTTTGGCGAGACCTTAGCTGACGTGGAGATTGAAGAGGACGGGTACTAAGGAGTCTGTCAGATAAAGAGTTTGCTAGTGAGAAAACACCATATTGGTCTATTTTTACGATAGTTTGCGGGTAATGGAATAAGCATTACCCCCCCCCAAACTATCGTAAAACTACCCTCAAAAGGGCACTTTCTTCTGGCGCAAATCATTCTCGGAAAGCCTCTCAGGGGGCAGCTTTGCCCTTAGCCGTAGAGAAAATAGCCGTAGAGAAAATAGCCGTAGAGAGAATAGCCGTAGAGCAAAACTCTATGGTTTTTTATGGAGTAGGCCCGCAAGAAGTGCCATTCTTACAGGCACACCATAACTTGTTTGTTTGAAATAAGCAGCATTTGGCAAGCTGTCTACACTGGTGCATATCTCATCAATTCGCGGTAAGGGATCCAATACTAAAATATCGCTGTTCTCTACATCGGCACGCTGCAGTCTGTATTTGAGTCGGTTTTCTTCAAATAATTGCCGGTCTTCGAACCTTTCTTCCTGCAATCTGTTTAGGTAGATAACGTCTACCTCATCAGTAAAAACGGCCTGCTCTTTTACATCACACTTAACACCAGCCGTTTCTAATTTGGCAAGCAATTGGTCGCTGGGAAAAAGCTTTGCTGGGCCAATAAACGTGAGGCGATTATTTGCGTACTGAGCCAATAATTGAGATAGGGAGTGAATGCTTCTTGATTGCAGTGAGTCGTAGCCCAGCACTACATGCAAATTATCCAATCGGCCCTTATGTTTGTATATGGTGTAGGCATCAATGATTGCCTGAGTGGGGTGTTCGTTGCCGCCATCGCCCGCGTTAATAAAAGGTATCTCACAAGCCGCAGCCGCGATAGCTGCGCTTCCAGGTTGAGCATGGCGCATTACGATTATATCTGAGTAGCCTTCTACCACTCGAATTAAGTCTTCAATGCTCTCACCTTTTTCGAACGATGTTGAGCTGGCACTTTGCGCGAATACGGTGCCGGCTTTTAGCCGTTGTGCAGCGCTTTGAAAGCTTAACATTGTGCGCGAACTGGGTTCAAAAAAAAGTAAGGCGACGATTTTGTCATCCAGTAAATCAGATCGACCCTGTTTGTCGATCATGGCGGCCATGTCATCGGTCAGGCTGAAGATTTTGGCGATGATATCAGGGCTAAGCTGAGAGGATGAAATTAGAGAGTTAAATGGTAACATTTAAGGTTTGCCGCTCAGGTAATAAGGATTTGTTGGTTGAATATTACAGCATGCTTAGGCTGAGGACGAGAAATAAGTTTCCAATATTAGGCAAGCGGCTATTTGATCACGTAACTTTTTTTTGCGTGTTGCACCTATACCTAAATCGTGAATTTCGTAGTTGGCAGCCGATGTTGTTAAGGTTTCGTCTACCTCGATAATTTCAATCTTATGTACCTGCTGAATATGGCTCTTAAAGCGATTTATTGCTTTATTAAGGTGTGGGTCAGAGGATTTTGGGTTTCCTATTATAATTTTTGCAGGGCACCATTTTTTGATCATAGCGTCGACAAGGTTCCAATCATGTCGTCCTTGCTTGACCAATAGCTGACCAGCTGGATTGGCGGATTTGTTCAGTGTATGGCCGCTGGCCACACCGGTTCGTTTGAGGCCAATGTCAAAGCCAAGAATTGTTTGTTGTGTATTCAAATACGCTTAGCTGACAGTTGCCATAAAATTATCGGTGCGATGATGCATCCGAGCTTGATAGCTTATTGGTTCTCAAAAAGTGAAAAGCTCGGGTGATCACCACAATATCTTTTGTTCTGGCCAGTTCATCTGGAAACGCAGCAAATGGCGATGCATCCCTCACAAACCGCTTAGCGGCATCATTGAGTAGCTTGTGCTCAGATGGTTTCTCGATTGAAATAGAACTGATTGTACCATTAGCCTTAATTTCAACGGTTAATATTAAGCTGCCCGACAATGACTTGGCTTTTGCCTGGATAGGGTAGTTAGTATTGCCAACATTTTCGACCTTTTTTCGCCAATCATCTAAGTATTTAGCAGCTTCGTGCTTCTTTGTTGTCGGTGATAAATATTCTTTTCTAGGGCGTTTTTGGTAGTCCTCCATACTTTGATTAAGTTTGGCTATCAATCGCTCTTTTCTTAATTGACGTTGTGATTTAGTGGTCAATATATCCTTGCCGGTAGCTGCCTGTTTTGCCTTTAAACGCGTTTTTTCGGTGCGCTTATTGACTACAGCAACGTTTGACTCGCGACCTGTAATTAGCTTATCTGGCGCTAAAGTCGTGCGTTGATGTTGTTCAGCTGTCAACTTGATGGATTCAACTTGTGACACATTCTGATGGGTATAGGGAAGAGGGGATTCGGCCTCTTTGTCGTCCTTGCCACCACCTTGGTTATCGTTTGTGGATACTGTATCAGCCTCTATCGGTACCTCATTGTTTGAGCGATTTACGAGGACAACATCTAGGGTGTTATCCGAGTTCCTTATGGCGGCAATGTCAGGCAATTTAAAACTGATGCCCAGAATCACCAACGCGTGAAACAACGCGGAGAAGAATGCGGTGATGCTGAGCAGGTCTCTATTGGAACTCATCTGGACTGACTAAGTATGAAATTGAGTTAGTTTGGTCTAGGGAGACTCTGATCAAGTCTAAATGACCTCTGCAAGACTTAATTGGAGGCTCCCTAGCTGAGCTTCGACTTAATGGCTTGCATCAAATCCATGCCTATATTGGTATTATAAGCGGCGTTAATTTCTTTGATACAAGTAGGGCTGGTGATGTTGATTTCGGTTAAGTAGTCACCTATGACATCAAGGCCAGCAAACATAATATTCCTAGCACGTAGCTGTGGGCCAACGATGTTAGCAATCTCAAAATCCCGCTCGCTGAGAGGTTGAGCGACGCCTTTGCCGCCGGCCGCTAAATTCCCTCGGGTTTCCCCCTTGGCTGGAATCCTGGCCAAAGAGTATGGTACAGGCTCACCGTTCACCAATAATATCCTCTTATCGCCCTGTCTAATCTCAGCTATATATTTCTGTGCCATAGCATACTGGCTACCATAAGCGGTCAGAGTTTCGATTATGACTCCGATATTTGCTGAGTTTTCCTGAACTCTAAAGATGGACGTGCCGCCCATGCCGTCCAGTGGTTTGAGAATGATATCGCCGTGTTCGGCTAGAAAAGATCTTAGTTGCGTGTCACTGCGACTAATTAGTGTCTCTGGGCAAACCTGAGGAAACCAAGCGCAATAAGCTTTTTCATTGCAATCTCGCAATGCCTGAGGTGAATTTACCAGCAGCGCACCTTGCTGTTCAGCCAGCTCCAAGATATAGGTTGAGTAAACATACTCCATATCAAAGGGAGGGTCTTTACGCATCAATATGGCATCCAAGGAGCCAAGTTCAACGTCTCTAGCTGGCTCGAAATCGAACCAGTGATTTGCATCTTGGTGTACTTTGAGAGGTCGCTCTGAGCCTAAGGCAACACCATTTCGAATAGATAGGTCATCCATCTCGAAATAGCTCAATTGCCACCCAAGCTGTTGCGCTTGCCAAAGCATTTCGAAGGTGCTGTCTTTTTTAATGTTGATGGACTGAATTGGGTCCATCACTACGCCGAGTTTCATAGGGCTTGGGAATCTAAATTATTTAGTCGAATGGTACAGCGAAATAGGCGAATGGCAAGTCTGTTAACTTCTATTCTTGTGAATTACTTGCAGATGCCCAATCAAATGCAGAATGCAGTCTTTAGATTCCTTACTATGACAACTTAAAGGAGCCTCTGATTAAGGTAGAATGAAGAGCCATTCTGAGAGACAAAATTCATGCCAAAATGAAATATTTGGAAACGAATCGACTTGTCCTGCGTCAGTGGCTTGATTCCGATGCGCAACCTTTCGCCAAGCTAAATGCTAATCCTGAGGTGATGAAGTACTTTCCAAAGACATTGGATCGCCTAGAGAGCGATGCAGCAATTGATCGGTATCAGTCGGTGATAGCGAGACAAGGCTGGGGCTTTTGGGCTGCGGAACTGAAAGGTAGCAAAGAATTCATCGGATTCATTGGACTAAATCAGTTGCCAGAAGATCATCCCTTGGCGCCTACGGTAGAAATAGGGTGGCGTCTATCGCCCCAATATTGGGGGCTAGGCCTAGCCAGCGAAGGCGCTGCGGCCTGCCTAGGGCATGCCTTTGAAAATTTGTGCCTTAGCGAAGTCGTATCTCAGACACCGCTACAAAACAAACCTTCGGAAAGGGTGATGATCAGAATTGGCATGACGGATTCGAAACAAAATTTTCCACATCCCTCACTCGCATCGGAGCACCCACTTTCGATTCATCTGCTGTACCGAATTCAACCCGGATTATGTATTAGAAATATACTCGGCAACAGCTC
>Ga0316189_10002048_pt1 | contig 19887 bp, 17 predicted proteins | sample LowCovwburrow_MG_FD_204930 | JGI IMG/M metagenome (GOLD analysis project Ga0316189, IMG submission 204930) | Coastal sediment microbial communities from Maine, United States - Lowes Cove worm burrow | ecosystem: Environmental > Aquatic > Marine > Coastal > Sediment | place: USA: Maine... | reverse complement strand
TGCATTCCTAGTAGATGAAAATGGAAACCAGGTTATTCAAAAATTAGACTATTCATGGGAAGCTTATGAAAAAATTGAATGTGTAAAGACTAATTAACGTTTGCCAACACCGTGTATAGCTCATTGCGGCTGAATTCCTAATCGGAATTCATTGCAATTTACTATCTTTCGGTCACGGCGGAATAACACTGCGTGTGATCCCGCAACAAGCCATACACAAATACGTTAGCCTTAATTGCTCAAACCGAATTCCAATAAATCAATCCATTATATTCTTTTTGCCAATTCATATATAAAATCTGGCGAGAAATCAATTCTATTCGTCAGTCCTATTATATATATATGATGTTTTGGAATACTAATCATATTGGCTTGAAATCCATTTATCATTCCACTATGTGTAATAATTTTAGTTCCATTTTCATAACCAATTTCAAATCCAAATCCATATTCTGTTTTTGTTCCATCATTTAGTACGAATTGAGATTGTGCTTTATTTAAAGATTGTGATGTAATAATTTTGCTAGAATATAAAGCCTCATCCCATGTTAGCATATCTTCAACAGATGAATAAATTGTACCTGCTCCATTAACCCAATTGAGATTTAAATGTAAATAAGATTCACGTAAAATTTTCTTCTCTTCATCTCTACTAATATTATAACCTGTAACGGTTCCAAAAACCAATTTGTTAGGAGATCCGACAAATGTTGAATTCATTTGAAGTGGCTTAAAAATTTCTTCTGTCATGTATTCATCATAGCTAATGCCTGAAACTTGTTCTATAATTAAACTGAGGTAAACATAGCCAGCGTTGTTATACTTGTATTGTGAGCCAGGACTAGACTCAAATGGAATTTCTTTTTTTAAGTATTCCAACATTGTGTCTTTAGAAAAGGGCTTAACAAAATAATCTATAAAATCTTCGTTTGTGAAAAAATCTTTTACACCACTAGTATGTGATAGCAAATGTTCTATAGTAATTTTCTCTTGAGCCTTTGTATTAAACCATGGTAAATACTTTTTGACTTTCTCTTTAATTGAAAGTTTATTATTCTCAGCCAATTTTAAAATTGCAATTGCTGTAAATTGTTTGGATATAGAACCTATTGCAAAGGAATAATTGGTTTTATTTGGAGTTTTAAGTTCATAATTGGCGTAACCAAATGCATCTTTGTATAATACATTTCCATCTTTCGCAACCAACAATGTCATACCTGGGCTATCTTTAATTGGGCTTATTATGCTATCTATAAACTTTAAATTATTTGGTTTTAGAGTTTGTGAATACATTGTTCCAAGACTCAATAGGGTTATAATTAAAGCGTACTCTAATTTTATTATTCTATGTTTCATTTTCTATAATTAAAAAATCTATTAATGTATATTTAACCTTAAAGACTTGAATTATTTTAGTTTGTTGCATAAATTCAGATTATTTGACCTAATAGTATTCGTGGAGTTTATCACAACTTAAGGCTAACAACGTGTATAATTCATTGCTAGTGCAAGCTTACTTACGAAAATTGCTGGCGCCAGTTCGCACTCCGTGCTCGTGTCTCGCAGATTTTCTATTCAGTTTGTATTTGCTAAATTAGGTGTTTAAAACACCAGCCTGCGGCGGGCAGGCGCAACAAACCATATACAACAACGTTATCGTCCAAAATAATTTCAATTTCTAAACAACAAAGACATGAACATAATGAAATTCAACTTCTTAATAATAATTTTTTCTTTACTGATTTCTTGTAATTCTTCTTCTGAAAAAGATAGTCAAAAAAATGACGTATATCATTTAACTTTTTCCCAGAAAAAACCAAATCAAGTCACCGTAAAGGCTGAAATAACACTTACTGATTCTCTTTTAGTAATGAGTAAAAATGGCCCAATGCCTGATCGTTGGGACGATTATATCGCAAATGTCCAAATTCAAAATTTAGACGGACAATCATTAGAACTCAAAAAGCAGGAAAATGACACTTGGTTGGTCAAAAATATTAAAACGCCATTACGCATAAAACTTCAGTATACATTAGAACTCAAACATGAAGAAATAGAATGGCCAGGTGGCATTGATGGTGTCGCTTTTCATCGTGATTGGGGTGTTTTTTTAACAGGACGATCTATATTTTTAATGAATGGGAAGGACAAAAAAGATATTGAAGTAAATTTTGTTGTACCAGAAGAACATCTCGTTTCTGTTCCATGGCTAGGGAAAGACAATAAATTCATAGCAATAAATCTAGATGATTTATCAGAATCGCTCATTTTCGCAGGAAAACATAAACAATTAGTGCTCAAAAGAGAGGGGCTGGAAGTTCGTTTCGCGCTTTGTGGTGAAGAAATTGAAGAACAAGAACAAGAATATCAACGCATTGCCGAAGATTTATTAACCTATTATGTAGAAATGATGGGTGGATTACCAAAAGTTGGTGCAGATAAAGCCAATTCTATAATACTCACTATTATAAATCCAAGTGAAAAAATAGATGGAGAAGTTATAGGTAGCCATATCAATATGTTTATGAATCCAGATGGAGATAGAAAATCGAAGTTACAGGCTTGGTTTATGTTTGCCCACGAGTTTTTCCACCTCTGGAATGGCCGTACCTTTAACCCTACTGATACAAAAGGTGATTGGTTCAAAGAAGGACTCACAAATTATTATACTTTCAAAGCACTCCATGAAATTGGTTTTTCCGATAGAGAAACATTAAAAATGGTTTTCAATTTCTTGATGTACAACCGATATATTAATGATCCGGGACTCGGAAAAATGGCACCTACTCAAGCGGCTTCTGGCTTTGATAAAGACAACCATTGGGGGCTAGTCTATGGAGGTGGAATGTTTACTGGTATTTGCATGGATTTAACCATCCGAAAAAATACCAAAAATGCCAAGAGTATAGATGATTTGATGCGTAAGTTATATACTAAATATGGAGGAACAGACACTAATTATACCACTGATGATATAATTGCAGAAATCAATCTATTATCTGGAGAAGATCAGAGCGCCTTTTTTAACAACTATATAAGAGGGACAGGAACAATTCCTTTGAGTGAATACCTTACAGAAGCGGGCTTTATAGTAAGTGTAAAGAATGGGAATATAACACTCCAGGATGATCCAGTAGCAAGTGAATTGCAGTTAAAAATCCGGGATGGTTTTTTTGGCAAGATAGATTAGGTTTGTATTAAGAAGGAAAGATATCTGAAAATTATTAATGTTGTAGGTTTGTATTAAGAAGGACAGGAACATCTCGAGATGGTAATAAATACATTTTATTGATTGCGAAAATTATTTATATGGTTGAGACTAAACGACTACTGTATGGATAAACAAATAGAAAAGAAGGTCGATAACACTGTATATGAAATCATAGCACCCTGTGGGACGCTGCACTTCATATACTAACCGTTAGGCACAATTTGAGCAACAAATGAAAACAAGATTAATATTTATCAATTTGACTTTATTAATTGTGCTGAACTCGTGCTGTTTCGGAACGAAAGAAAATCATCTTGGAAATAATATTTATCTCTCGGAATATGATAATGTGGACAGACGAATTTTATATAAAACAGAAAAATGTGCGAATACAGGTTCGGAAATAGTTCCAATGACTGTATTGGAAATATCGAATAACTCTGAATGGATTATAGCGAAATCTGGAAATAAAAGAGCGGAATCGGATTTTAAATATTGGGTAATTAAGAACAATTATGACCAATTACCAAGTTCTGAAATTATTAAAAAACATACGACTGAATTTAATGACTATGATTTATTTAGAGCCTTTTTGGTTGAAAATAAAATAAACTTGGAATTGAATAAAATCGACTGAAAATAAAAAAACTGTGCCTAACACCGTATAAAAATAATTGCGGTTTAGTGCTTAATCAAAGGGAGTTGCGTGTAATTACACATTCGAATTTAACATTTATGCTTTTGAAGAGTCTTCATATAAAGACATTGAACTAAATGAATTAAAAAATTTAGAAGATTACTAATGTCAAATACTACTCACAAAACAAATTATAGTCAACTATGAAAAATTTGAACCCAAATGGAAAAAGGGAAATCATTATATTCTCGGTAATTGTTATAGTCTTGAGTTCGGTAATATGTTTTATCTCTTATAAATTAGATGATCCAAATGTCTCAATATTAACTGTTTTCACACCATCAATAGTCGCACTGATTTTTACGGCCATCACAAATGGGAAGAAAGGTCTCTATAAATTGTTCGTTAAACAGACGGTGAAGAAAACAGGCTTAAAATGGCTTCTTATTTCACTGATTGGAATTCCGGTCCTTGCATCTTTAGCCATGCTTACTTCCTTGGACTTCGACATCTCCAGATTTGATTTAAGAACTACTCAACTGCTGCCACAGATTGTTGTTATTGTATTCATTGCAATAGGTGAGGAATATGGTTGGAGAGGGTTTTTACTTCCCAGATTGATGGATAAATTCAATCTGTTATATTCAAGTATAATACTTGGTTTGATATGGGGAATCTGGCATTTTCCAGCATATCTGATTGGGACAGGGGTCCCCTTGCAAATGGACTTTACAGTGTTTTTATTATGGGTTATTCTGGGAACACTTTTTATAAGTTGGATTTATTACTATACCAAAAGTGTGCTGACGTCCATATTTGCTCATATTAGCGCTAATGCCGCCTTTAATTATCTACTTATTTTGCCAGAATTTACCGGAAGTATGAATACATTCTGGTGGTTTATTCTATACTTGTCGGTTCTGATGATGATGATCTTCTACATTAAGAGAAAAGATTTATTAAAAGGCGCTAACAATTAATATTATTGAGTCGAGCGCTTATTAAAAACCTTATGAAGAGTAGTTAAAAAGCTCGAATTAACAATCCCCCAAAATACTGGTTAAAATTAAAAAAACTACACACAACATCGTGTATAATTAATTGCTTCGGATTTTTCCTCGCGGAAAATTCACTTGAATTAATTAACTTGCCAATACGTTGGAAAATCCTATCGGATTTCCCGCAACTAACCATACACAAACCGTTGTGCTTAATATGAAAACCTCAAATGAAACTTGAAGATTTAGGTTATAATGATGATTTAGAAGAATACAGAATACAACAAAACTTAGCTGTGTTTCAAGTTGGACGAGTTATATTGGAACATAAGGACAGGTATGTAGTCAAAACAAGTACAACAGAATTTGACACTGAACTTATTGGCAATTTAAGATTTACTGCTGAAAATAGACACGATTTACCTGCAGTTGGAGATTGGGTTGCTATTTCTGAATATGACGAAAATAAAGCTTTAATACACGCTATATATCCAAGGCATTCAACCATTGAGAGACAAGCAATCGGAAAATCTGCCCAAACTCAAATAATTGCAACAAACATTGATTATGGTTTAATTGTGCAATCAGTAAATAGAGATTTTAATATCAATCGTTTAGAACGTTATTTAACCATATGCAATACTTCAAATGTAGAGCCAATTATTATTCTAAGCAAAATAGATTTAATAGAAGAACAAGAATTAAATGAACTTCTAAATGAAATAAAAGAACGAATTAAAGATGTTTTTATTATTACTATTAGTAATCAATCCAATGTTGGTTTAGATAAAATAGAGGACATTATAAACAAAGGAAAAACTTATTGCTTATTAGGTTCTTCAGGAGTCGGAAAATCTACTCTTATAAACAATCTCTCAGGAAAGGAACTGATGAACACAGCTGAAATAAGTGAAAGTATTGACAGAGGAAAACACGTTACTACACACCGAGAATTAATTGTTTTGGAAAATGGTGGGGTTTTTATAGATAATCCTGGAATGAGAGAAATTGGTATTACAGATACTTCCGCTGGACTTGAAATTACATTTGATAAAATTGTCGAATTATCCCAAAGTTGCAAATTCAATGACTGTACACATAACAACGAAAAAAGTTGTGCAATACAAAATGCTATTGAAAATGGAGAAATTGATTCAGATTCCTATGCTAATTTCCAAAAAATGGAAAAGGAAAGAGTGTTTTTTGAATCAAGCGTTGAGGAAAAGAAAAAGAAGGATAAAAACTTAGGAAAAATGATTAGAAATGTACAGAAGCAAAGAAAGCGTAATAAGTACTAAGCACAACAACGGCTATAATTGCTTGCGCCAGTTCGCTTCGCTCGTGTCATTGTGGCGGAATTTTCTACCGAAAATTCCTATCTTTAAATAATGGCTTGGTCTCAGCGGAATAGTCCTACGGATGATTCCACAACGAAACCATACACCAACCGTAACCTACAATTAACGCCACTAACAAAATTCTATGAAAAATATAATAATCCTTTTATTTATAGTTTTCACAGGACTATCATGTAGTAATAATAAAAAAGATAGTCATAATAGAAATATTATATTAAACGATACAATAACTACTTCAAGTGGTTTAAAGTATATCTTTTTAAAAGAAGGAAATGGTCGCAAAATTGAAATTGGCTCTAAGGTAAAAACTTATTACGACTTATATATAAATGACTCTGATACAATTGCCGAGACTACATCAACAGAAAAAGATTCAATTTTTGAATTTATTCATGGAATAAGCCCTCTAATAAAAGGCTTTTCTGAGCTTAACAATTACCTATTTGAAGGTGATGAAGTTATTGCTATTATTGCCGATTCTTTGGCCTATGGTAAAGAGAGTAATGAAACGCTTACATACAATCCATATATAGTAAAATATGTTCCAGAACCTAAAGAAATGTTGAATGATACCTTGTATACTATTACTTCTACCGAAAATGCTAAGAATGCGATAAAATTATATGAAAAAGTATTGAACGGTGATCTTAAGAATCGTTATCATACTGACCTAAATCAGATGATTGATTTAATGAAAAAACTCAGCAAAGATAGTTTGCATTCTGAATCGGAATATTTAGCTGATTATTTTAGTAAAAAAACGGAAGACGGTTTTTTGAGTGAATATTTTATATCCTTCAAATTAGCCGCCCTTGAAGGACAAGGTGAATACGAAGAAGCAATTGCCTTAATTGAACCGCTAATAGAAAGAGGTAATTACAAAGAACTGTGGCAAAAACACTTTAAGAGATTAAAAGAAAAACTAGATAACTAAATTTACCTAAAAACTGTTGACAAAATCAATTTAAGTAAAACTGTGGGTAACAATGTGTATAACCTGCCGGCCGGCCGGCAGGTTAATTGCTTAAAAGTAGATAAAGAGTATCACGGAAATCCTCCCACGCTAAAAAGCGTGGGAGGATTTCCTTACTCCTGCCCTTTTTTGTTACCTTAGTCGCTTACTCAACACACGAGCGCAGCGAACTGGCGAAGCAACTATTGAATTATTGAAACAACCTGATTTTTGTTCAACATTTTGGAACAAAATGATGCTAAACAAAAACAAGATTGAGATAATAATCAGCGTAGCTAAACAAGGAGATATTTTACTGGCATTTATATGAAATGCCAAGCTAAAATACGAACGTGAGAAAACCCGCCTTCCTGTTTACCTGCCGTAGGCATGGCAGGCAGGTAATCACCGAAGGTAAACCATACACAAACCGTTATGTAACATTACCAAAACTCATATTCGGTCTTCAAAACAAACGAATTAGGATGTTTTTTGTAAATTACATATATTAACCAAAAGTAAACTATTATGAAAAACTTAATATTACTACTCACTTTGATTTTAAGTTCTTTTTATTCTAATGCTCAATCTTTTAGTCTCGAACATGACCATTCAACAATTCAAGTTGAAAATATTGAGTTAAGTGTTGAGTTTTATAAAGAGATATTAAATCTTAAGGAATTGGATACACCTTGGCCTGAATACAAGTTGATAAGATTCTTTGAAACTGGAAAAAACCAACAACTTCACATTGCACAAGCACAGGTTGATGAATATGGAGATGTAAAAGTTAATAAGGTTCTTCATCTTGCTTTTGCAGTAAAAGATTTTGATAGATATTTAGAATATTTAAATGAAAAAGGAATTGAATATTCAAATTTTGCTGGAGAAAGCAAAAAAAACCAATCAAGACCAGACGGAGTAAGACAAATTTATTTTCAAGATCCAGACGGATATTGGATAGAGATTAATGATGCAAATCATTAATTTTTTTGGAAAAATAGCTATTACTCTAAAATATAATATCAAAATATGTATAAGTTTAACGGAATAAAAAACGTTACACAACAACGGCTATAATTGCTTGCGCCAGTTCGCTTCACTCGTGTCATTGCGGCGGAATTTTTCAATGAAAATTCCTACCTTTCAATGAAGGCTTGGTTCTCGCGGAATGGTCCTCCCAAGCAAAAGCGTGGCAGGACAGACAATTCCACAACGATACCATAACCCAACCGTTGGCAATAATTTAAACTCATCAATATGAAAAATATTTTATCTGTATTCTTGCTATTCTTTATTATTTTAAACGCACAATCTCAAGACAAAAGAGCAAGAGATTTGGGTATTCCTTTAGATGGCAGTCCTGGTAAATTAAATGCGATTACAGATGTTGAGGGCATTGAAGTTGGTCATACCACGCTCATAACTGGTCAGGGGAAATTGATTGTAGGTGATGGGCCTGTTAGAACCGGCGTTACAGCAATTCTGCCCAGAGGGAAAAAGTATGACCCTGTTTTTGCAGGATGGTATAGTCTCAATGGAAATGGTGAAATGACAGGTACAACATGGGTCGAAGAATCAGGATTTTTGGAAGGCCCTATTATGATTACAAACACACATAGTGTTGGAATAGTGCGAGATGCTGTTATAGAATGGGAATACAAAAACAAATATTTCGATCCTTTGCCAAATAGACCAGATGTTTTCTGGGCTCTCCCTGTTGTTGCAGAAACTTACGATGGTACCCTGAATGATATAAATGGATTTCATGTAAAAAAAGAACATGTTTTTAACGCTTTGGATGAAGCGAAATCAGGAAAAGTTGAAGAAGGAAATGTTGGTGGTGGTACTGGAATGATCTGCCACCGCTTTAAAGGTGGAATTGGCACATCATCTCGTATACTGACTATTAACGGTAATAAATATACGCTTGGAGTTTTAGTTCAGGCTAACTACGGGAATCGTGAATCACTCACAATTTCAGGAGTGCCTGTTGGAAAGGAGATTACAGATTTAATGCCAATAAATGATCCTTTGAAAAAGGATGAGGGTCAAGGATCTATCATTGTAGTTGTCGCAACAGACGTCCCATTATTGCCAAATCAATTGAAAAGACTTGCGAGAAGGGTGCCTATAGGAATTGGTAGAATGGGAGGTTTTGCTAGTAATGGTTCCGGAGATATTTTTATTGCATTTTCGACTGCTAACAAGGGAGCAGCAAATCGCGAGGAAGATCAATCTATTGTAATGATACCCAATGATAAGATGTCTACGCTTTTTGAAGCGACTGCGCAGGCCACAGAAGAATCAATCTTGAACGCCCTAATTTCAGCAGAGACAATGATTGGAATAAACAATACTAAAGTTTATGAACTTCCAGAAGAGCGATTAATTGAAATTTTGAAAAAATATAATAGAATCAAAAAATAACTATTGCCAACAATGTATAAAAATAATGCTAAATGAAGTAATTAATCAAAGGTTAGTACGCTTTTGTTATAATTAACCGTTATTAGGTATATAAACGACATCACAGAACGAAGCTTTTATCTTAATATGGATAGAAAAAAAAATTTGGAATAGTTGGTTTCATCTCGGTAATTTTAGGTTTTATAGCTAAAGCTTTTTACAGACCTTTTGTATCAATGAACCACATAAATGACCTAGGAATTGCTGATTGTTTGCCAAGTTTTTCTACGTAATTGGCTTTTCATTATTATTGCTTTTGAAACCCAACAAATATGGCTGGTTGCTAATCGTAGTTTTGACTTTTGGTTCATTGGCTCATGAACTTATGCAGTCATATCATAATAGATTATTGGACGTTAAGGATATAGTTGCATCTTTAGTAGGTGGCGTAATTTCAATACTTATTTGGATGACAATTGAAAGGAAATATAAAAACACCCTATAACACAGTATATAAAAAATTGCTACTTTTGGCTAAACCAATGTGTGTTGCTCTTTCACTAGCTTTTGATTTAACAATGAAAAATCCTCGCATGCCAAACCGTAACTTTCCATACATAAACCGTTAGCTACCATAATGAAAATCTCTATCATATAAATAAACTCCCTTATTAAAGTGACAATTAATATTTCAGATATAATACCTATAATAATTGTTTTTCAAAGCTTATTATTTGCCATCGTATTGATGACTGATAATGGCCCTAAAAAGACCAGTAATAGATACTTGGCCTCATTCTTAATCCTATTGGGGACACAATTTATGGTCATTGTGGGTCAAAGTTTAGGTCTTAAATCAAATTTTCTAATCTCTAACATATGTATTTTTGGGTTTTCTTATGGTCCGTTGCTTTATTTGTACTCCAAATCACTAATCTATAAATCCTTTCGTTTTCAAGCAATTCAGCTATTGCATTTTATTCCAACCATATTTATAATAGTGCTCTCTGCTTTTGGTTATTCGGTATGTGGATCTTTTGGATTTCTACTGTACCTTAGTTTACTTAGCTATATTATTCTGGCTATCAAGGAAATGGTTAGTTACAGAAAAGTAATAATAGAAACTCAGTCTTCATTAGACCGGACAAATTTGGTTTGGCTTCAATGGACAATGATTATCTTTTGTATTGCTTTACTCCTTGATATCGTAGATCAGTTCCTTTTAAGTATGGACTTTTTCGGGGGCATCTCTTCTATTCACCTTACAATTGTTTTGCTAGTTAATTGGATGTTCTATAAAGGACTCAAACAACCTCAAATATTCCTGGGCATCACCAAAATGGATAGTGAAGTTTTACTTGACAAAAAGAATACACCGTTACGCAAGGCTCCTGATAAAGATGAACTATTGGAACTAGATCATATAAAAAAGTTTATGGAAAAAAATAACTTTTATACAGATCCGGAATTAAATTTGAAAGATCTTTCCGAACATCTTGCAGTATCACCCAGACGGCTATCCTATCTCATCAATACGTTTCTTAATCAAAACTTTATGGGATTTATAAATGATTACAGAATTGAAAAGGCTAAATTCTACTTAAGTAATCCTAGAGAGCAAGGTGAAACAGTTTTGGAAGTTATGTATGATGTGGGTTTTAATTCCAAATCGTCTTTCTTCACAATTTTTAAGCAAAAAACAGGAGTCACACCTTCAGAATTCAAAAAAAGACATACATCATAAGGTGTTTGATTTTGTGCAATGCTAAACTCAGACCTATTTACGAATTAATAAATAGTTTGCATACGTGTTTTCGAACTCCTATGAAAAATTTTCTTCATTGATTTGTTTTATAATTTAAAATAGAACAAAATGAAACAAACTATTTATGTGATAATTACACTATCTATTGGAATACTATTTGCTGGAACCTATTCTTGTAATAAAAAATCAAGTAATAATTCTTTAGTCATTATCAAAGGAGAAGGGTTTTATGAAGAATTCAATAAGGTCACTTTAAAGTATTTTGATCACAATACTTTGACGTACCTAAAATTAGAATTTCAATCATTAACAGCTAACGATTCGTTCGAATTTAAGATTCCCTTTGAAAATTCAAATCTTTATGAATTAAATTTCGATGAAAAAGAATTTATCCCAATTTCTGTTGAAAATACTAACACTATATCAATACAAAGAATTGATAAGAAAAACAAAATTGAAGGGTCTGAATCAACAAAAAACATGGTCTCATTTAGAGATCAAAATGATCAATTGAAAGCCAAATATTTTGGTCAACTTAAAATTGATTTTGATAAAGCGATGTCCGAAAATAATCAAGACTTAATTCAAAAGCTTACAAAACAATCTGAAATTTTGATTCAAGATTATTTGAAAGAATTTAGAGAACGAATAATTGAATTGGGCACAACTCCAGCTGGATATTATGCTTTGCAATTTTCCGATTTTAATAAAGAAATGGAATTTATCGAAAAACGTTTAGTTGCATTTAAAAAAGAAGCTCAAAATAGTATGGTTACAAAAGCGCTTGAAAAACAAGTGTTTCAGGCCAAAGTGACTTCAATTGGAAATATTCCACCACAATTTGAGTCGGAAACCAATATGGGAAAACGTATTTCATTATCTGATTACAAGGGAAAAGTAGTGCTGATTGATTTTTGGGCATCTTGGTGCCGCGCGTGTCGTGTTGAAAATCCAAAATTTGCTGTTCTTTATAATAAATACAAAACTGAAAACTTTGAAATAATTAGTATTTCACAGGATCAATCTGAAGAGAAATGGTTAAAATCCATTATAAAAGATGGTATTAATACATGGGCTCAAATACGAGATAAGGATAATTTAATTTCGAAACTTTACAGCATATCCTCACTGCCGCAAAATATCCTTTTGGATAAAAGTGGAAAAATTATCGCAAAGAATATTGCAGCTGAGGAGTTATCAAACATACTTTCTGAATTATAAAAAAGGAATTCATGTTAAAACGGTAGCTAACACCATGTATAATTCATACGGTTGTTGAATAAAATAAAGAACATTTCTTACATTTTCGTATCTTCCCTACCTAGAAAATTCTCACTCGGATTTTCCGCATAAACCATACACCATACGTTGTAGTACATTAAGTTACTTATCCGAAATATTAAATAAGTTCTAAAATGAAAATACTATCGAAATACCTGAATAGTTAACTCTTTTTTGGAACCCAACTGCCCCGTTTTGTAATTCAACTTTTGCCTTTTTATTGTGTTTGCCACTAGCCATAAATAGAGGTATACTTGCAAGAGTGGCTGCGCCTCCTACATAAGACAGCCAAAGACCATCGTTAGAGTTTATATCCTTTGTTTCATCGAACAAATTTTCTGGAATTGTGTTTGCATTTATTAAAAATCCGCCTACAACCATTGCTACTCCACCACTTAAAAATATCCATCCTGCAGTATTGTTTGCTTTCTTTTTACTAATATGAAAGTCATATAGATCTTGAGGAGATTGATCTTCCCCATCTGTTAAAACTTGTCCTAAAGCATTATTTAAAAACCCTAAACAAAATATTAGAATTATTAGCTTTGTTTTTATCGTTTTTATTGTTTTCATTGTTTTGGTTGTTTTCCTAAAAAATGTTCAATTGAATTGAATTCATATATATAAAACATTAACTTCTAATAATAACCTATCTCAAGCGAGATAAATTTACAAAAAAGTAAGCTATTTCATAACCTGTTCTTGTTAATTAGTAGTTTATTCATAAATAAAAACCCAATACAAGAAAAAAAGGAAGTTAAAAAAACGTACTACAACAACGTATATAATCCATTGCTAGTCCTAGCCTACTTACGAAAATCCTCCACGCCAAGGCGTGGCAGGTCGGATTTTCTATTTGGTTTGTATTTGCTAAATTAGGTGCTTAAACAACGCAACTAATCTTATACCAACCGTTATACATAAAGAAGACTTACAATATCAAATATTACAAATTATGAAAAAACAGATTATTATCACAACATTAATTGGCTTGCTACTAATAAACAACTTCACTTCAGCTCAAAATACTAAAAAGGTATCTTCTGCGCTGCAGAAAGAAATTATTAAAGAATTAAGCCTTTTAATAAAAAAGGAATATGTGCTAGAGGATGTTGGGTTAAAAATGTCTTCTCATTTAAACTCTCTGAATAATAGAGCTTCAACAGCAGATATGGATTCTAAGGAATTTATCAAATTTATTAATCAAGAGCTTAGATCTGTTTATGTAGATAAACACCTTGCTTTGGTTAACCCAGAAAAATTCAAGCAACTCAGAAAAATGTTTGGATTAGATGAAGAGGATGTTCAAAATAAAAAAAAGGAACATCATTCTAAGCCTAAAAAACAAGAGAACCATAACGCTCATGTCGATAAAAAAGAACATAGTTTACATGCTAAACCTAAAAAACAGGATAACCATAATGCTCATGTCGATAAGAAAGAACTTGATTCACATGATAAGCCTAAAAAACAGACGAACCATAATGCTCACGGAGAAGACGCAAATGAATTAGCAGGAAGCCGTGTTATAAATAGAGATGGTAGGACTAATATTGGCCTTATGAAATTAAATCGATTTGATGGTTCTAAAAAAGGACTTAAAAATATGAAAAACTTATTTAACTCTTTTATTGGTGTAGATGCCATTATTATTGACTTAAGAAAATGTAAAGGAGGAGATGCCGACATGGTAAAAGCATTAAGTGGATATTTCTTTGATACCCAAACCTATTTGGTGTCAACCATAGGAAGAAAAGATGACAACGGTAAAAGAAAAACATCTGAACGATGGACTACAGTAAATGAGCTAAGTCATAAATTTGGAAAAACACCATTGTATATCATGACTAGCTCGGGTACATTTTCTGCTGCAGAATCATTTTCTTTCGGTTTAAAATTAAATAAAAGAGCAACATTGATTGGTGAAAACACAGGTGGAGGTGGACATATGAATACATTTTTTGCTCTTCCAAGTGGTTATGGAGCAGCAATTTCAGTAGGTAGAACCTTCGATGGAAAAACTGGTAATGGTTTTCAGAATACTGGTGTGAAAGCCGATATTCAAGTTGAAGCTGATCATGCTTTTGCTAAAACGCTTGAACTAATAGAACAGAATAGAAAGGCTGAACTCGCATATAATGATTCTAAAGAGAAAGTACACCAAACACTACAGCAATTATCCGAAGCTTGGTACACAGGAGATTTTAAAAGTGCACAAGCCTTAATATATAGTAGGTGTAAGGCTTATATAAGCACGAACAATGAAAACATTGTAAATGAAGTTAACCTTTTGGAATTAATTGAGAAAGGAACAGGTGCTAAAACCCCTAGAGAAGTTAGGAATAGAGAGATTTCCATCTATGAAGTGAGAAATGATGAAACCGCCATTGCAAAACTAATGTTCCGTGACCAAATTCATTATCTCCAGTTAATAAATGATAATGGCTCCTGGAAAATAATTTCAGACTTAATTACTAAAAAACAAATACATGGTTAATTGAATTTTAGAACTACAAACTATCTGTGAATAACATTGTATAAAATTAATTGCTGGTAAAAGCTTACTTACGATAATCCTCCACGCCAAGGCGTGGCAGGTCGGATTTTCTATTCGGTTTGTATTTGCTAAATTAGGTGCTTAGAACACGCAACTAACCATACACGAAGACGTTGTGCTTCATTATACCAACCATTAACCAATGATAAAATTCTTTAGAAAAATACGCCAGAAAATACTATCTGAATACAAATTTCGCAACTATCTTCTTTATGCTTTTGGAGAAATTATACTGGTGGTTATTGGGATTTTGATAGCCCTGTCTATTAATAATTGGAATCAAACTAAATCTAATCAAAAAATTATAGATGACTACCTTGATAAGATTAGTGTAAATATTAATTCGGATTTAAAGAAATTAGAAACACTTATAAATCAAAGAACAGAAGCGTTAGCTCTTTGTGATACCATAGTCATGTATTATGACTCCAAAAACATATCTAACCCGAAATTATTCGAAAAAGGATTTTTTAGTGTATTTATAGAAAGTCGATTCAGTCCAAATACTAATGCTTACGAAAGTTTAAAAAGTAGTGGTTTCATGAAAAATTTAAAACATTTAAAAATTGAAGAAAAGCTAAGTTCATATTATTATTTAATGGATGGAGTAATCTTTGTTGAAGATAAATTCAATAATTCTACTCAAATAAGCGAAGCAAGTATAAGTGAAAAAGGATTTTATATTGAGTATAAAAAAGCAATGAGTTGGAATAATAAGGATACTATTAATTTTAATTATGAATCTTTAAAAAAATATCCCCTAGTTGAATCAGAATTTATAAAGGCCAGAATGTTTTTACGAGAACTGATTACAAATTATTCTGTATTATTGGAGGAAGGAAATAAAGTTGTTGAATTAATAAACAAAGGCTAACACCATATTAAATTAATTGCTAGTGCAAGCCTACTTACGATAATCCTCCACGCCAAGGCGTGGCAGGTCGTATTTCCCTCTGGCTCGTTCCATTTTTAGTAAGTTAGTCGCCTAATCATGCAACACACGAGCCAAGCGAACTGGCGAAGCAACTATTGAATTATTGAAACAACATGATTTTTGTTCAACATTTTGGAACAAAATAATGCTAAACAAAAACAAGATTGAGATAATAATCAGCGTAGCTAAACAAGGAGATATTTTACTGGCATTTTTTGAAATGTCAAGGTAAAATACGAACGTGAGAAAACCCGCCTTCCTGTTTACCTGCCGTAGGCATGGCAGGCAGGTAATCAGCGAAACTAAACTTTACACCAACCGTTAGGCATAAGCTGGTTAAACCATTTAACTTGGTATGAGTTCATCCCGCGAAGAAAAAAAATAAGAAGCAAATTGACATCAGAAGTGATTCCTATACAAGTTTATGATGCTTTGTATTTTACAATCTTCAACCCCAATAACGAGTTTGAAAAATGTGTAGCTATTGAAGTGGTCAACCATGATGCTATTCCAGATGAAATGGAGTCATTTATCTTGGTTCACAGACTTTATGCCGTTTATGATTACAAAATTTCCAGTGCAGATTAGGCTATATTTCATTATATTTTTGAGCCATGGTTACCAAATTCGGAGTATAAATTGGGTCATAGAATTCATTATTAGGTGTTAGGAGAAAAATACAATAAAAACGATTCAAATTATGAAAAATAAAAATGGATTCTCATAAATAGAAAATGAAAAAGCTTCTCGTCGAGAAGCTTTTTATCAGTAAAGTATTTCGTCTAAATTCCTTATTTACATTTTCCTAAATAGTCTTCTTTATGATGTGTTTTATGCCCCCATACGGCATTTACACTGACACATATCGTTTTGCCTTTATGGCAGATAGATACTTTTTTCTTATTTGTATCACAATACTGATACCTGTCATCTTCAGAATCGTCATCCTCTGAGTCATCACATACATTAAGTGCCGTATGTAAAGTGTTTTCCAACTCTTCCAAACTATAGATATCAGTTTCTTCACCTGCGGCATCTAATAAGGTCACCGGAAAAACAACATAGTACGGATTTTCTGCTGTTAGTGTTGTACTGAAAAACTGAAGCAATTCTTCATCATTGTAAACAATAATCTTCTCTTGTTTCCTAGTACCATCATAATACGCATCAAAAGTTATCGGAAATTGAAACCCTGTACAATCAGGTAAGGAATCTTCAGAGTTTTTAAATTTTTGATTTGCTATATTCTTAGTGGCCACCTCAATAAAGAGCTCCGTAATTCCAGAATCTTTTGTCATCAGGTTTTTTGTGGAATTAAGAACAACTAATTCTTCTTGTGAATCACAAAATGTAAACAGAAGTAAAGGCAACATAAGAAGCAAGTACATAAAGCCGGTAAATTGATTTTTTTTAGTAGTCATAATTATGGTTTGTTTAATGAAACTCCTATTACGTATTTAATTCATAATAGAAATAAATTACTATCAAAATGCTAATAAATTATAAATATCTTTATTATGTAACAACTTAAAGTGACAAATTCCTAAAAAAAGATAAAATAGCTAGTGCCTAACAAAGGCCATAATTCATTGTTATATTCCTTGCGGAAATAAAAATTCATTACATTTAAACAATAGAAAAAATTATGATCTTTATGTTAAACAATTGTTGCTACACGTGTAGAGATCGTAAGTAGGTATTGTTTATGGAAATGAAAACCATTGACGCAACAATTGCCAAACAAAACGAAACTATAGCCCAACCGTTGTGCTTCATTATGACCAACCAATAACCAATGATAAAATTCTTTAGACAAATTAGACAAAACTTACTGTCAGAAGGAAAGACTGGAAAGTACTTGAAATATGCAATTGGGGAAGTTGTATTGGTTGTCATTGGAATTCTTATTGCTCTGAGTATTAATACCTGGAATGAACAACGCAAAGCCAATAATTTAGAAGCCGAATACTATTGCAGACTCTTCGAAGATTTGATACAAGATGGTGAACAAATTGACGCTTTAATAAATTTATCAGAAAATCGTTTAAAAGCTTCGAATCATGCTGTAAGATTACTTCATAAAAACAATCCCAAAAAAATTGAAGTTGCAGAACAAATCGCCCTGGCTATAAAAGCGATATATACAGATTTTAGACCTAATAATTCTGCCTTTGAAGATCTTAAATCTGGAGCCAACCTAAATATTATAAAAGACAAGGGGGTTATCAAAGCACTAAATACATATTTCAATAATATAGAAAGCCTCAAAAGCGTCATCAAAATAAACGGTGAGAACGCTGTAGATATCTATTACGCTCATGATGATAGTTTTGCAAATGGAAAAACGCAATCTTCCATACTTCAGGGTAGATTTAAACAAGGTATGGATGATGATGTTCGTGAAGCTATTACAATTGACACTTTGGCAACACTATCTGATGAGATGAAAAATAGACTTTATAACGAAGCCCTACGGTATACATCAGCAAACACAAGACAATTAGAACTATACAATGAAATAAAAGATTTTTCTAATAGTATTTCTATATTGTTGAAACGAAAATGCGATAAAAACAATGATTAAATTCTTTAGAAATATACGGAAATCATTGCTTATGAAAAATAAAACATCCAAATACTTTAAATATGCCATTGGTAAAATTCTACTTGTGGTTAATGGAATTAAAAAATCAACGAAAGCACAACAACGTGTATAGTTCATGGTGTGGTCAGTTAAAGTCTATTCAGGAAATTCTCCCACGCTAAAAAGCGTGGCGGGACGGATTTCCTAACTACTGTCCTTTTTTGCTATCTTAGTAGCTTACGCAACATGCGAGCGTAGCGAACTGGCGAAGCAACTATTAAATTAACCTGATTTTTGTTCAACATTTTGGAACAAAATGATGCTAAACAAAAACAAGATTGAGATAATAATCAGCGTAGCTAAACAAGGAGATATTTTACTGGCATTTTTTGAAATGTCAAGGTAAAATACGAACGTGAGAAAACCCGCCTTCCGGTTTACCTGCCGTAGGCATGGCAGGCAGGTAATCACCGAAGGTAAACCATACACAAACCGTTATACTCAATTTGAAAAAACTGAAATCAGGAAAACATGAAAAACATTCTTAAATATTACATTATATCAGGGCTATGTACATTCTTTCTTTTTGCTCATCAAGAAAATACATTCGCCCAGGTTAAAAAGGCGCAGTTGTATCAATGTAAACCCTGCGGTTGCGATTCAGATGACAAACACTTTGATAAGCCAGGAAATTGTCCAAGTTGTCAAATGAAATTAGAATCTGTAACAACCTCATTTAATAAGTTAGAAGATCTAAAAGAGCCAATCTCTAATTCATTCGCTCAAAAAATACCACTGGATTCGCTCGATATATACCTTGATCAAGTTATTAAGGATTTTGAGGTAGTAGGGCTTTCGGTTGGTATTGTACAAAATGATACTGTTATCTATTCAAAAGGTTTTGGATTAAGGGAAATCGGAAAAGATCCAAAGGTCAATGATCAAACCACTTTTGGAATTGGGTCAATTTCGAAATCATTTACAGCATTAACACTCGGAGTGCTCGTGGATGAGAAAAAATTAAGTTGGGACGACAGAGTTAAGGACTACCTGCCCTACTTCGAATTGTACGACCCATATGTAACAGAAAACTTTACCATTAGAGATCTGCTCACACACAGAAGCGGACTGAAAGAAGTTAGTGCCGGAACACTTTGGTATCACTCAGACTATTCCAGAGTTGAAATCATTAAGCGACTTA
>Ga0316189_10002047_pt1 | contig 19889 bp, 16 predicted proteins | sample LowCovwburrow_MG_FD_204930 | JGI IMG/M metagenome (GOLD analysis project Ga0316189, IMG submission 204930) | Coastal sediment microbial communities from Maine, United States - Lowes Cove worm burrow | ecosystem: Environmental > Aquatic > Marine > Coastal > Sediment | place: USA: Maine... | reverse complement strand
GGTCGCTGCAAACATTTTTAGCTTAGCCATTTTCATCGGACTCGCTTCTGCTTTATTCGGATGGTATATCGCTAGCACAGTGGCTAATTATCTACCGGGTGACCCTAGTGTTTACGAAATACAATTAACCTTTTTCATCTTATCGTTAGAAGGCTGTATTGCCATTCCCTTAGGCTGGTTAAGACTGCATGATCGTGTGTACTCTTTCTTTTTCATCACCACGGGCCGAGCCCTTTTACAAGCACTATTGACAGCCTATATGCTGTGGATAGGCGGTGGTGTGACAGAGATTTTAGAAGCCAGTCTTATTGCTGCTGTATTGACTGCCGGGATCCTTGTTTATTTACAAATAAAAGATACCTCGCTCAATGTGAATTTAACGGCTATTCATCACCTGTTGATTTATAGTGCCCCACTGGTCGCAAGCGGCGTGGTGGCCTTTGGTCTTAATGGCTTAGATCGCTGGGTATTAGCCGAGCACGCGACATTAAGCGATGTGGCTCATTTTGGCGTTGCAGCCAAGTTCTCGCTTGCGCTGGTACTGTTGTTACAGCCTTTTAATATGTGGTGGTCGCCGCGTCGTTTTATTGTTATTAAGCAACAAAATGGCCCATCTGAAGTAGCTCGATTTGTCACTATCGGTATTGTATTAACGCTCATCCTTTCTGTGATTGTTGGTTTGTCATCGCCATTATTGATTGCTTGGTTATTACCAGATAGTTATGCCATTTCAGCACATTATGTCATTGGTATTGTTATTGCCATGGCGTGTAAAGAAATAGCCGACTTAGTCAATATTGGTTGTTTTACCGGTGAAACAACGGTCTCGCAGCTCGTAATCAACGTTATTGCTGTCACTATCGGTATCTCAGCCATGTTGTTATTGACGCCAGATTATGCGGTATGGGGCATTATTTATGGATTAATCGCGGCACAAGCAACGCGCCTTATCTTGTTTTTTTACATCAGCCAACATTTCCTACCGTTGCCCTACCCCAAATTACCTTTATTGTTTTTGAGTTGTTTGACCATCGCATCAATTGTGTTGGGCTCAATGACATCAGCATTGTTCTTTCAGATAACATTCTTATTAATCGCCACAATAATAGTCAGTTTTTCAGCCGTTATGCTCAAGTTACTTCCCCTTAAAATGGGAGTGCAGTAATGCAGCTTAACGCAACGAACCGGTTAGGCCAGTCTGTCATGATTCTGGCCGTGTGTATTCCACTTGCTATCACCTGGATTTTTCTACCTCATCCTGCGGTTGCCATTGCATTGGGCCTTTGTCCTCTGCTTATTTTATTTGTCTTGAAGCAACCCTTTTTAATGGTGTTGTTATTTGTATTATTTTCCTTTTTCCGGCTCCATGAAGTCTTTCCGCAACTCTATCTATTACGGATCCCGCTTTTACTATCAATAGCCTCATTAGGTGCGTTGCTTTGGCATCTATGGGTGACTAGGGATCTAAAAATCTATTGGACCCCTGAACTAATAAGAGCCGCACAGTTTTTTATTGTCGTTATTTTGAGCATAATTTTGGCTTCAAATAAACCACTGGCCTTAAGTTATTTCACCAGTATTTATTGGAAAATTATTGTCATGACCTTTGCAATAGCGTGGCTTTCACGTACGGCACGTGATTTTTCACTGTCATTGCATTTAATCACCTTTTCAGGATTACTCGTTGGCTTAGTCACCCTTTATAATAAGGTCAATGGCATTAGTCTTGTTGAAGGAACACGGGTCACGATTGGTCGAAATTTAGGATCTGTTTTAGGTGATCCAAATGATCTTTCGCTGGTACTGTTATTTCCATTTTCATTTGCGCTAGCCTTAATTTTATCTCCCAACCTCTCTCGACAACAGCGTCTATTTGGCATTGTGACGGCTATCGTGCTTATCCTCGCCATTATTGCGACACAAAGCCGTGGTGGTTTACTCGGTATCGCGGCTGTTATTGCTGCATTTTCTTGGCGACGAGTCGCATCAAAAACACTGTTGATAAGCTGTGGTTCTCTATTATTAGCTGCACTCTATTTATTTGCAGGTATCAGTGGTCGTGAATCAGGAGGCGCAGCTGAGGCTGGCATTGATGAATCGGCAATGGGACGACTACATGCTTGGGAAGCTGCATTTGGTATGGCGCTCGACAACCCAATAAGTGGCGTAGGCATCGATAATTTTTACCATAATTATTTTTTCTACAGTAGCTATTGGGATGGCCTTAACCATGCCGTTCATAGCACCTGGTTTGGGGTGCTAGGCGAGACCGGATTCCTAGGTGCCTATATATTCCTGGCAATGGTTATTTCAGTCATCCGTTGTGCTAGAAAAACATTACAGAAAGTTCAGGATAATGCCGACCAGTTCCCCCCAATCATGTCAACCATTGCCGAAGGTAACCTTTCTGGCCTTATTGGATTTTGTGTTGCCGGTACCTTTCTGACTCAAGGCTTCACTTGGCCTTTATATATTTTGCTAGCGTTCACAGTGGCTGTTGATCATTTTGTATCGACGAATAAAACCAAGGTGACACCATGAATACACACCATACAAAAATGCTCCCGAGTTTTTATGTCATTCAGCAGAATTTCAAAAAAATACTCTTTTATAGCGTCTTGGCGGTACTGGTCTATTTCTTATTTGAGGCCGGTGGTGTTGGCGAAGAACGCCACCGCTTAATACAAGGTATCTGGAATTTAGGCCACATTGTTTTATTTATGCTTCTCTGTATGGCTTGTTTGAACACGGCGCTATTGAATAAAAGATCCCTTGTTTTTAAGGTGTCGATTGTCACGTTAGCAAGTTTGATATTAGGGACAGCGACTGAGGCTCTCCAATTATTAGTACAACGTGAATTTTCTATTGACGATATTGCTAATGATCTTATCGGTGCCTACCTCGCGTTATTAATTCAGCGCATTATGGATAAAAGGAAAACCACCACCACTCGTGTTGGCGCAAGCATGCTGGCCATATTATTTCTCAGTATTGGTTTCCGTGATTTTGTTCCCACTGTCATTGATGAAATCGCACTTTACGAGAACTTCCCTGTTTTAGCGAGCTTTGAAAGTGACGCTGAGATAGCGCGGTGGGAATTTATAGATGTGAACGCTGCACGCAATGAACACCCTTTTATATCAGGACGATACGCTCTCAAGGTTGAATATTTACCAGCGGTTTATCCCTCAATATCTTTGGTACACCTGAAGTCTGACTGGCGTGGTTATGAGCAATTATCTCTGTCTATATACAGTATTAATCGACAGGATATTCCGTTTGAAATAAAGGTACACGACAAATATCACACCCGTAATCGAGGGGGTTATAACGATCGATTTAATAAGAATATTACGTTAAAACAAGGTTGGAATCTCATTAAGATTCCTATTTCAGAAATAGCAGCAGCGCCAAAAGGACGTTTTATGGATATGAGTGAAATAAATAAAATCAGCCTATTTACGCACAAGTTGTTAAAGCCAACGACGCTTTATATTGATGATATTCGCTTAATGTGATTTGGCATATACAGACTTAAGTATTGAAATAAAACAGTTTTAATTTTAAAAACTAGCTCATAAGGCTTTCTAATATTTAAACGTTTTTTGGACTGGTAGTTTAATTTCTCAACGGCTGGATAGCTTAGATTTTCACGATGACAGTTGATCGTTTTGTATCAACGCATTAAACAAGGTGACAAAATGAATAGAATACATTCTCTTGATGGACTCCGTGCAGTATCGATCTTATTGGTTCTAGTTGGTCATGTTGCAGGCACAGTCAATGCACCAGCATGGCTAACGCCACTCCATAGTTTAGGTAATTTTGGGGTTAAGATTTTTTTTGTTATCTCCGGCTTTTTGATTACACTTTTATTGCTCGAAGAGTTTCGTCTTTACGGTTCTATTAGTTTACGTAATTTCTATATACGCCGTTGTTTTCGTATTTTCCCTGCTTTTTATTTTTATATTCTTTGTATGGTTGTGGCTAACAGCGCTGGTTTTATAGAATTGTTTCCGGGTGATATTTTTCATGCCGCTAGCTATACCATGAATTATCACCATGAACGCGCATGGGCACTGAACCATACTTGGTCATTGGCTGTTGAAGAGCAGTTCTACTTATTATGGCCTTTAGCTTTAGTCATGATTGGCATCAAAAGATCATTAGTACTTGCCTTCATATTTGTACTCATTGCGCCTCTCATTCGAGCAGGAATGTGGTATGGATTAGAGTCTACGCCTTCTGCGATGACACGCGAGTTTCAAGCCGTTGGTGATGCGCTTGCTGCGGGCTGTTTATTGGCAGTGATGCAGCACCGAGGATGGCAAATTCCAGCCTGGTTTCGTACTGCATGGTTTATAGCAGTACCGATGACGTTGTTTATCGTACCCGCTTTGCTCTTCAAACTTGATCCCAGTTTGTTTTACATTGTAGGTCAAAGCTATGTCAACCTTGCCGCTGCAGCTATCATCTGGCGTTGTACTAACATTAGCCAGGGGCTCACCTACCGGTTTTTAAATAATGCTCGGGTCGTTTGGCTAGGTACATTGAGTTATTCCCTATACCTATGGCAAGAACCTTTCCTTAATTCATGGAGTAGAGAGTGGTTCGCTTCTTGGCCTATTAACCTTGTACTTGCCTTTGCCTGTGCCATCTTTTCTCTCTATTTAATAGAGAGACCTTTCCTAAAAATAAAACAGGCTCTTTTTAGTACTAAAAAGCCTAAGGCTCAGGCTGTTAACAAAAGCACTCTTTCTCGTTAGATAATTAGTAGCTTATTTACCTTTCACTTCACCGATAACAGTTATTTTGTTATTGATTGCAATTTGCAATACGCGCAGCAATTTGCAATATATCCTGTATTAAAATCTATAAAATACATTATAAATATTCTTTAATATATTGATTTATAACATTTATTAATATTGGCCCATTCCCTGCATTACCTAAAGAGAATTTAAGTGATAAGAGGAATAAAGATGTGTGGAATATTTGCAGCAATTAATAATACTTGTGTAACAGGTAGTTTAATAGAAGGACTCCAAGCGCTTTCATATCGTGGTTACGATTCTGCGGGTATCGCAGTAGTGGGGAGTAAAGGTATTGAACGTCGACGTGCCCAAGGGAAACTTGAGAACCTGACTAAAGTATTAGGAAACTCTCCTCTTAGTGGCGTTGTTGGCATTGCTCATACACGCTGGGCGACACATGGTGCAGCAACAAAAAGTAATGCCCATCCACATATGACTGCACAGGTTGCTGTTGCTCATAACGGTATTATTGAAAACTACCAACTATTACGCGATGACTTAGAAAAAGAAGGATATAACTTTAAAAGTGATACTGATAGTGAAGCGATTCCTATCTTATTAACACATTGCTTAAAGAAAGGTATGAGCCTTCATCAAGCAATGCGTGAGATTCAAACTCGACTTGTTGGTAGTTATGCCATTGTGGCCATTTTCAGTGATAAATCAGACACGATGTATGCGACTCGTCGTGGTAGCCCACTCCTTATTGGACAAAGTGATGATGGTTTTTATGTCGCTTCAGATGCGAATGCATTGATTACGCGAGCAGACAAGATCTGTCATCTAGAAGAAGGTGATATAGCCCAGTTACACCTTGGCAACGTCCAAATCACAGATAGTCAAGAACACTTGGTGACCCGTTCGTTTCAAAAGTTTGAAACGAATGCTGTTGATTATAGTAAGCATGGTTATCGTCATCACATGTTAAAAGAAATCTACGAACAACCTGACGTTATTAAACGTACCTTAGCTAAGTATGTTGGCAGCACTGAAAAGCAAATAGATCTACTGCCTTTCTCTTTCAAATTGGATAAATTACAACGTTTAATGATCATCGCCTGTGGGACGTCATTCTATGCCGGCATGGTGGCAAAATATTGGTTTGAGGAATATGCCTCGGTAGAGACAAATGTTGATATTGCATCCGAAGCGCGCTATCGCAATGCCTCTATCAATTCGGGAGCAGCCTCGTTATTTATCTCACAGTCCGGCGAAACAGCAGATACTTTAGCCGCATTACGACATGCTAAACAACAAGACCAATCTTGCATATCGATAGTCAATGTTGCTAACACCAGTATGACGCATGAAAGTGATGGCTTGTTACGAACCTATGCCGGTGCTGAAATTGGCGTGGCATCGACTAAAGCTTTTACTGCTCAATTGTGTGTATTGCTACTGATGTCATTATCTGTTGCTAGACAAAACAATCAAATCAACCAACCTGAACTGCAGCGTTTAATCGTTCAAATGTCTCAATTACCAGAGATTATGAACAGTGTTTTGTACAATAACGATAAAAAAATTAAGAAAATTTCTAAGAAATTCCAACATACCAATAACTTACTTTACTTAGGTAGAGGGGCTGCATTTCCGCTCGCTTTAGAAGGGGCTTTGAAATTAAAAGAGATTAGTTATATTCATGCTGAGGCCTACCCTGCCGGTGAATTAAAACATGGCCCTATTGCGCTGGTTGATGATCACATGTACGTCATCATGATTGCCCCACCCGGTCCCCTGTTTAGTAAGTCACTATCGAACTTACGTGAAGTGGCCTCTCGCGGTGGAAAAATCATACTGATCAGTAATCAAGAAGGTGTAGATTCTGCCTCAAACTATATTGACGATGCCATCATCATGCCTGAAGTCGAGGATATATTTATGCCCCTACTCTATGTGTTACCACTGCAGTTATTGGCTTATCACACGGCCATTTTAAAAGGTACTGATGTTGATCAGCCTCGCAACTTAGCCAAGTCAGTGACGGTGGAGTAATGACGATGCGATCACTCAACATAAACAAGCTTAAACACGGCTTAAAACACAGTGATAATCCGCTAGCACGTGGCGCTTTAACAATGTTAAGAGCCACACGTGGCGTGTCTTTACCTGCGCCCCATGTCATCACAACACCCCTTTATTATGCTTATTGTGGCACGCAGTCATTTTTGTCGACATTAACGCGATTTTTTTGGTGGACTCCCCTATTTAAAGGACGGCTGGACAAGGTGGGTGCCAAACTCTATTTATATGGTGGCCTGCCTTATATCAGTGGCCCTGTTCAAATAGAGATCGGGAAAAATTGTCGCGTATCAGGCCACACGACATTTACGGGTCGAAGTGCTGCCCCTTATCCTCCTAAACTCATTGTCGGTGACAATGTTGATATTGGATGGATGACGACAATAGCTATCGGTGGAAAAGTGGTTATTGGCAACAATGTTCGCATTGCAGGTCGTGCTTTATTAGCCGGATATCCTGGCCACCCAATGGATGCTAAAGCGCGTGCTGCAGGTCTGCCAGAAACGGATGATCAAGTCGGTGACATCGTACTTGAAGATAATGTTTGGTTAGCTACTGGGGTGTCAGTGATGGCGGGCGTTCATATCGGTTGCAATACTATTATTGCTGCTGGAAGCGTTGTCACACATGATTTACCCGCCAACGTATTGTGCGGCGGAATACCCGCTAAGGTCATTTACAAATTAGATGTCGTGTCTGAAAAACACATTACTGATAGCGATGGAGGACAATAATATGACACACGATCTTTTAGTATTTGGCGAAGACTGGGGTGGGTTACCGAGTAGCACACAATACTTAATTACTCATTTATCCAACCATCATAAAACAGTATGGGTTAACTCAATTGGTCTACGTCGTCCTAAAATATGTCTGCATGACATCAATCGTATGTGGCATAAAATGACGTCTATCAATCATATCGTTTCCGACAAGACTGTTTTACCCAACGATGATTTTCGGATTGTAAACCCAAAAACTATTCCAGCGCCGCAATACAAACTGGAACGCAAAATTGCCAGTGAACTTATTGCTGCACAAGTTAAACCGGTGATAAAAAAATCTGCATTGCGTTCACCTATCTTATGGATGTCATTACCAACAGCCATTGATGTGGCTGACAATATTGATCATGCTGCTTTGATTTATTATTGCGGTGATGACTTTTCAAGTCTTGCTGGCGTTGACCATAAAACGGTCCGCCAGCATGAACAAAAATTGGTGGAAAAAGCAGATTTAATTATTGCAGCCAGTGATACTTTAGCAGCACTTTTTCCAGCAGAAAAAACGAGAGTATTGCCTCATGGTGTTGATTACCCTTTATTTTCCACACCCACTGAGCGAGCTAAAGATTTAGTTAATGATGGACGACCTATTGCTGGATTTTATGGCAGCATTTCAAAATGGTTAGATGTCGATTTATTAACACAAACTATCACTAGACTCCCTCATTGGCATTTTGTCTTTATTGGGGCAGCAGTCATTGATGTGGATACACTTAGTCAATTTGATAATGTCACTTTTTTAGGGGAGCGAGCTCATGATCAGCTACCCAGTTATGTGCAACATTGGACAGCTTGTTTATTACCTTTTATAGATAATCAACAAATTCAACATTGCAACCCATTAAAGTTACGCGAGTATCTTGCTTCAGGTCGTCCTGTCATCAGCACAGCGTTTCCAGCACTCTCTCCTTACTTAGCGTTTGTTACCACGGTAAAAACGGTCGACGAAATGGTGCTTGCTTTGACTAATGCCATACCTAAAGGGATTAATCGTCCTCAACAACTCGCTGTTAGCAATCAAACATGGTCATCGCAGGCTGATAAAGTCTCAATGTGGTTGGATCTGCTATGAATCCGATTACCCATAAAGTCTTTAGTATATTATCAGGGGCATGGCGTCGTCGCTATGTGATTGCTTTGCCTATCCTCATCTTGCCTTTACTGGGGTTAATGTTGGGCATGTTTAGTCCTAAACATTATGCATCACATACCAGCATGTTGATTCAAGAAACAGCAAAAATGAATCCTTTCTTGGAAGATCTAGCGGTGTCATCGATGCTGAAAGAACGGATGGCTGCGTTACAAACCTTATTACATAGTCGTCATATTTTAGGTGCGGTTGCTGAAGAGCGTGGCTATATTACTGCTGATACTACACCTAAAGAATACGATAAAATCATTGTTAAATTATCACAGGATCTTTCCGTAAAGCTAGCCGGCAAGGACTTGATTCGTATTGATTTAAAATCTCGCCAGCCTAATGGCATGAAAGAGACATTAGATACGGTCAGTCGTCATTTCATTGAACAGTTACTCGCACCTGAACGCTCATCAATGAAAAGCTCAAGCCTATTCCTTGCTGACCAGTTACAGACTCGTCGCGTAGATCTTGACCAATCAGAGTTATTACTCGCTGAGTTTAAAGATAAACACAGTGATGAGTTACCAGAATTACATCTTGCCAATATCACGCGACGTGCTCAATTAAAGCAGCGGCTTTCTGAACGACAAGCTGAATTAGCGGGTGCTACAAAGAGCCTCGGTAGTTTAGATAGTCAACTGTCTAAAACCAATCCTATCGTTGGCAGAATTGAAGAGCAAATTATCAAAATTCGTGGTGATTTAGCATTATGGAAAACGCGCTACACGGATAGTCATAGCAAAATCCAAGGTGCTATGCGAGAACTTCGTCGTTTAGAAAGTGAACGTCAACATACTTTTGATAGCACACAACACCCGATTAATACTGATCAATTATGGGATATAGCCACGAGTGCATCAATAAGTCCGGACAATGACATGCAGCCATTGCTTATCTCACAGCTAAAAAATTTACAACTCGCACAAAGCAAGGTTGAATCTCTTAAAGAAGAAACACTAAGCCTAACAGTCATGATTGATGAGTTAAATCAACACACTAAAGACTTTGGTCATCATGAACGTGCATTGAATAAGTTAGAACGTGATCTTGAAGTCAAACGTGAGCTCTATAAAAACCTGTTACAGCGTCATGAAATGGCACGCGTTACTGGCTCATTGAGTATCTTCGAACAAGAAAAACGGGTCAAAATTATTGATGTGCCCTATACCCCTGTTAACCCCTCTAATCCGTCTATCTATCTTTTTATCATTGCTGGCTTAATCGGCGGTTTATTTTTAGGGAGTGGTTTCGCCGTCATCCTTGAAATTACCGATACAAGCTTACGTCGATGTGATCAGCTTCAGGCCTTAACAAACGTGAAGGTCATTGCCCGCATCCCCAGTATTTCAATGTCTAAGGAGGACCTATCATGTCAACAGTAATGCATGTAGTACAACACTTAAAGCCAGGTGGTATTGAAACTTTGGCCTTAGATTTGATTGATTTCAGCGGGGAAAACGAACGCACCTTCATTATCAGTTTAGAAGGAAGAAAAGAGGATGCTATAAAGGCATGGCCACGTTTAAAACCGTATGCGGAAAATATTATATTCCTTAATAAACAACATGGGATCAATCCATTATTAATCGTTAACTTGGCCCTTTTATTAAGGAAGTTAAATACGACTGTTGTACATACACATCATATTGGCCCATTACTCTATGCTGGTATAGCAGCGAAGTTGGTGGGAATAAAGTGTCTTATTCATACCGAGCATGATGCTTGGCATTTAAATGATCCACAACGGTGTCGTTTACAAAAAAACTTATTAAAACTGGTTCAACCTATATTAGTGGCCGATGCTCAAACCGTTGCTGACGCAATTCGGCGACAACTTAATATGAATGCTGTGAAAATCATTCCTAATGGTATTGATACCCGTCGATTTATACCCGGCAATAAAATCCAGGCACGCGAAGCTCTACAATTACCTACAACTATAAAATTAATTGGTTGTAGCGGGCGCTTAGAGCACGTCAAAGGCCAACATATACTGATTGATGCACTGCGTGATCTGCCCAGTGATGTACATTTAGTCCTTGCCGGTGGCGGTACGATGGAATCAAATTTACACCAGCAAGTGTCTCAACTTAAGTTAAATAATCGCGTACATTTTCTGGGCCGAATTGATAATATGCCCACCTTTTACCAGTCTTTGGACCTCTTTTGTCTTCCTTCACTCAATGAAGGTTTCCCTCTCTCTCCTTTAGAAGCACAATCTTGTGGGATCGCTAGCTTAGTGAGTGATGTCGGTGGATCGCGTGAAACCTTATGCCTTGAATGTAGTGAATCTGTGCCCGCAAATAATGCCATGTTAATGGCAAAGGCCTTATTAAAAATGCTTAATAAGCGTTACCTCACCAGTCCAAGAAATTTTATCCTTAATCATAGCGATATTCGTTTGATGGCTGAGCGTTATGCCGTCCTTAGACAGGGAGGAGAATAAAATGATTGACCTAATTTATTTTGGCATCATCGTCACCTGTGTGTTGTTAATTATCTATCATCACTTAGGCTACCCTTTAGTCTTAAAATGGGCTCAGCATGCTCATCCCACTGATGACGTCATTGTCAGTCCTCGGCAATACGCTAATGACATGTCCGATGATAAGTTACCCACTATTACCTTGATCATTCCTGCCTATAATGAACAACAATGGATTGCAGATAAACTCCGTAATTGTGCTGCTTTAGATTACCCATCAGATAAACTCAACGTGATTGTCGCCTGCGATGGCTGTACAGACGATACCCTCTCGCTGGCCAAACAGGCTGCCCAAGAAACAGCCTGTTTAGGCTTGCATTTAGAGATCCGTGATTTCACAAATAACCGGGGGAAAGTAGCGGTATTAAATGATGTTATCCATAGTGTTGACTCTGAGTTGGTCGCCTTAAGTGATGTCTCAGCACTTATTTCATTGGATGCCCTACTGGTTGCTGCGGCCCAGTTCACCAACAAGCGACTGGGCGTGCTTAATAGTCATTATTGCTTACTAGAACCGGGTTCAGTGGGTGAAGCAAGCTATTGGCAATATCAAAGTAAGATTAAATTAGCGGAATCATCATTCGGATCAACCCTAGGCGCTCATGGTGCTTTCTATCTCTTTAAACGACGTTTATTTCAGCCACTCGCAGATGACACGATTAACGATGATTTTATTTTGCCTATGCAAATCGTGGCTAACGGTTATATAGCCAAACAAGACAACCGCATTGTGTCGCTAGAACTTGAACAGGCTGATAATGCAATGGATTGGCAGCGAAGAGTGCGTATTGCTGCTGGTAATCTGCAACAAGTATTACGTTTAAAAAGAATGCTTCATCCACACTATAAAGGTATTGCATTTACTTTTGCATCAGGCAAAGCCTTACGCGTAGCGATGCCCTTTTTAATGTTAATTGCTTTAATTGGATCGGTCTCACTTGCCTCCTCTTCTGCCGTATTTTTATTATTAGCGGCGGTCCAAATCTCGCTCTATTTTCTCGCTTTTATGCAATCAGTATTAAAGGTCAATAATAAATTACTCAATGTTTTAGCTTACTTAGTCAGTGGCCATATGGCAGGAATGGTCGGCGCTTTAAGCTATCTAGTTAATGATAATAAAACACCATGGAAACCCGTCAATTCAGCCAATAAATTAAAGGAAAATCGTAATGAAAACTAATTTTGAGATTGATCGTTCTACCAGTCGTGCAAAGCGAATATTTGATATTGTTTTTTCAAGTATCGCCTTAGTGCTATGCCTACCTCTATTTCCACTCCTTGCGATCGCAATAAAACTGAATTCTGTTGGGCCCATTTTCTATAAACAGCTACGTGTTGGCCGATCATTTCCTGATCATATTCAATTGTTTGAAATGATTAAATTTCGCACGATGGTCACTGATGCCGAATCTGAAACAGGCGCGGTATGGGCTAAGAAACACGATCCCCGTATAACGGCTGTCGGGCGGTTTTTACGCAAGACTCGGCTTGATGAATTACCACAATTTATCAATGTCATTAAAGGAGAAATGTCATTAATTGGTCCTAGACCTGAGCGTCCTGGTTTTTACCAAAAGCTTGAAATAGCTATTCCCTTTTTTACTGAGCGAACCTATGGTGTTTCTCCAGGGATCACTGGATTAGCACAAGTTAATCAGGGTTATGACACCAGTATAGAAGATGTACGCAACAAGGTTGGTTATGACCATTGTTATTCATTGGCGCTATCCAAGCCTTCAACATGGTTACGAATGGATTTAACTATCATCCTACGGACCCTTGTTGTGGTCGTCACTGGTAGAGGGCAGTAAATATAATACCTGATAGCTATCAACAGCCGCTCACGCATACTGTCATAAGCTATTTTTATTTTGCAAATTAATTTGCAAACTGCAAAGTAAATCACCTAACCATAAGTGTGGCTACTTCACTAAAAGTCAATAACATACTGATATATATAGATAAAAAATACTGGCATGCTCTCTGCAATAAGGCTATTAAGTCTTTCTAAATAAACATGGAGCATGTCATGAATATCGAACATTTCAATACTGAAAATAATGCCATTAATATTAAAGTAACCGGTGAAATGGATGCTCATGGTTGTAGTCAAATTGCCAACGATCTTGAAAATTTACTTAATTCAGACACCGTACAACATATCTCTCTAGATATTGATAATGTCACCTTCCTTGATTCATCAGGTGTTGGCGTTATCGTATTTCTATTTAAACGTCTGAAATCATCAGGCGGTTCATTAGAAATCAGTAACGTTAATGGCCAGCCTAAAGAGCTTATAACTTTACTCCGAGTCAGTAGTGTTATTCCCGTTAAGTTTAAATAAGCATTCATTAACAAAAGGACATATTTTATGACTAAGTTAATGACAGCCTTTATGGTCGCTGCAAGTTTGAACCTTTCTGCTTGTGTCACTTGGCCACCACTTAGCAGTGGTGGTGGCGCTGAACATACAGCCACCAAGATCGGTGCAGATAATTCCGGACAAAGTATGACGCCTGAGCAAGGTCTATTTTTTGAACTTGAATTGGTTAAACAACACTTAGACTTGATGATATTGCAAGGTGCTAATTACTGTTTCCCTGCAACCGTCGTTCAAGCACGGCATCGCCAAAACCGCATTCTTCGTGAGCTTCATGGGGGACTTGAGTTGGATGCAGCAAACGATTTAATCATTCAGAGAACCTTATTAATTCGCTTAGAACAGCAGCTTGATAATGTGACCGAAGATAAAACCTGCACACCGCCCTCTGATGATGATTTATTAGTTTTAGCAAGTGATATTCAGAAAATTGCTGATTTATTAAACAGTGATCAGCAATTTGAAGATAACTCAGATGTGCTTACACAACACTTTACCGGTCAATTGGCTGAAGCTAGTTTTTTACTGCGAAAGCACAATGATTTCTCCATCCATATTACAGGACATATTGATACGGTTGTTGGTCATGACCAACAAGCACTATCGCTGGCCAGAACTAAGATGATTAAACGTTATTTGCAAGTATTTGGTATTAATCCTAAATATATTCATATCAAGGCTATTGATAACGATAACGCTCTCTTTCAACAGCATCTAACGGCTGAAAAAAGCACGAAACGTAGAGTCACTATTGAACTCGTTGAGCTAGACACTGACGAGACACACTTAGGAGATTAATACCATGTTATTAAAAAATATTAACGGCCTTATTTTGCTGATATTGATGTGTCTATCAGGCAATAGTTTTTCAGCTAATGACCCAGTTCAAGTAGGTGACTTAATTAAGGTATCACTCTCTGGAGAGCCTTCACTTGAAGCACCTTTTGAAGTAAACCGCCTAGGTCGAATAATACTACCTGAAGTGGGTGCAGTCTCTGTAGCAGGTTTATCTGAAGATGAAATGGAGAGTCATGTTGCTGAAAAGCTCAGTATCGCTTTTCGTGACTTAACTGATATCGATATTTATGTCTCTAAAAAACAATTACTGCTTTCTGTTCAAGGTTATGTGAAAGAACCTGGAGAATATATTCTACCTGCCAATGCTTCTGTTCAGATGGCTTTGCACGCTGCCGGCGGTCTACGTGCAGGTGCTCAATTAAATAAAATGCAATTGAAACGTAATCAATCTATCACTGTATTCAACTATAAACATTATCTAGATAGTGGTGACAGTGCTTTACTGCCACCACTTCACTCACTTGATAATATTTTTGTGCCTGCATCACCCATGATCGGCAATGTAGAAGTCGACTTTGATCCTGCAAAAGTGGCTAACTCGGGGGATGCTGCTGAAGGCCGAAAAGCCATTAAGGTCTTCGGTGAAGTCAATAGCCCCGGTAGCTTTTCATTTAAAGAATCTATGAGTTTGGTTGACTTGATTATGCGTGCTGGCGGTGTCACACGCTATGCCGGTGTTGAACAAATACGCGTTATTACTCAAGGTGTCCCTACCTTATTTAACTTAAAACAATATTTAGATTCAGGTGATGTAGCACTACTCCCCAATATTGAAGTTGGCAGTACCATCTTTGTCCCCCATCAAGAGGAGGAAGTGAAAACGGGTGCAAATATGGTTTATGTGATGGGTGAAGTTGCTAAGCCCGGTGCTTATCAAAGTCAAAGTGATGCTACATTTATGGATATTTTGGCAAATTCGGGTGGACCTACGCGCTATGCCGAAACGCGTCAAATTCGTATTATCAAGGCAAATGGCAGTGTCGTTCCTTTTGATCTAGCCGGCTATACTGAAGGTACAACGCTTGCTAGACCACCTGTTATTGACCCTGGTGACGCGATTTTTGTGCCTGAAAAAACAGACATGAATGAGAAGTCTTGGCTAAAAGTCACACCCAATAGAGCTGTACGGGTGATTGGTGAAGTGCATCGTCCTAGTCGTGTTGAATGGTCTGATGAGATGTCATTACTCGATTTATTAGCGCATGTTGGCGGGCCCACATCACGCGCTGACACCCGAAATATAGAAGTCGTTACGCCAAACTTTTCAGGCAAAAATAATACCTACAATTTCAACTTAGATAAATTTATAAAAACGGGTGGCAGTGATAATGATCTTCCTCTTATTCGTGCAGGTTCAACCATACGTGTACACGATCTGCCGCATGACCCTAATGACAATAAGTCACAGTGGGTAAGGCAATCATCTGAAAAATCGATTTATATCTTTGGTCAAGTGGGATCACCCGGTCGATATATGTTTACAGATGAGATGAGCTTTTTAGATATTTTATCGGCTGCTGATGGCCCTAATATGAATGCCGATCTCCATAATATTCGTGTTACTCATCGTAACGGAGACTATGCCAAAGTCAGTAAATTAAATCTAGCACTCTATTTTGAAACTGGTGATGAACAGCTTATACCCGATGTAAAAATGGGCGATACCATCTATATTCCAGAGAAAAACCGCTCTTGGTTGGATCAACCTAAAGAAACAACAGTGCGTGTTTTAGGTGCCATAAATAAACCTGGGCGTTATCAGTTTGATGACACGATGACCATCTTAGATCTATTAGCAGAAGCTGGGGGTCCAAGCAGCATTGCACTAGTAGAAAAAATTGTCGTCGTCAACACCTCATGCTGTATCGATCAGGCTCGAACATTTGATTTATCTGAGTTTAGTCGCACTGCAAAGTTCAGCATGCTACCTGTTATTCGTAACGGAGATACTGTTTACATTCCAAATAAAAGTGATAGTAGTTTAGCTAAATTCCGAACCGGACTTCGCGATGTCTTTGAAATGGTTTCATTAGTATCGTTATTAGGGATCCTATAATGTATATACAAGAAGCCAGTGTAGAAATTGATCGAATCCACTCACAATTATCAGACAAAGATATTCGTAGTGTCGCCATCACCTCTGCAAATTCTGGTGAAGGAGTTTCTTCAATAGCGTTGGCACTTGCTCAACGAAGTCTGTTGGCAGGTCATTCAACCTTACTAGTCGACCTCAACATCTATCACCCCAGCATTAAGTCTGCCCTTAACTTAGGTGATGTAACGTCAGAACCTCGTTTATTCAAGCAGCCAGAGTTAGTTTATTTAGAAAACACCGCCATTGTTGTTACGGGTATTTTAGCCCCGACACAACGGGCCGCCATAATGAAACTTCGACAACATGGTGTACTCGAACAGTGCATTCAAGAATGGAAAAAATCATTTGATAGCGTCATTATTGATACATCACCTTTAAATAGAGTCAATGCCAATAATATTACACCAGAACGTGTTGCAGCAGCCTGTGATGGCTGCTTGGTAGTAGTACTTGCAGGAAGTACGACAGAATCGATGATTGTGAGTGCAATAGAGAAACTCAATAGTGCTTCTGCACATATCATTGGCTGTGTACTTAATGATCGCGACAACCCAAGCTTAAAAAATGAATTAATTAGAGAAACAAAACGTTTGAGACCTCATTTTAATTGGTTAGCAAATCATTTAGAGCCATGGCTCAGTAAAAATAATTTTCTAGATCTGGAGGTGTAATTAATAATGCAGCGACTACTTTTTGAATCCGATGCACCGGCAACACTGGCACACGTCAGAGCGTTACGTCATTCACTTGAATCTATACTGGCTTATTGTGTTTATAGTGAAAAAACACAACAACATATATTAATTTGCTTGTCTGAAACACTCACTAATTTAGTACAACATAACAATACACCTTCGCTAGCAATGCGTTTTAGTCAAGATAATCAACGTTGGTACTTAGAGATTTTTGATACTGGCACTTCTTGGAATCCACACAATAACGCTACTATAAACATTGAGACAATGACCACTAATGAAGGTGATCGAGGGATTCCATTACTACACGCCTTGTGCGAACAGATGAGTTACCGATCAGATAACAACAAAAACACCCTGACATTAAGCTGGTTAAGACCAGGCAGTATAGATAAACCAACCGTTCTTATTGTCGAAGACGATGCCAGTCTTCGACGGTTATATAGCTCTTATTTGGCTAAAGACTTTAACGTTAAACTAGCCGAAGATGGTTTAGATGCACTAGAAACACTAAAACATCATGACATTGACCTTATCCTTTCAGATATCACTATGCCATTGATGGATGGAATCGTTTTAAGAGAGTCCCTGACTCAACAGCGAAATCAATCTTTAATTCCCTTTGTATTCTTAACCTCAAATGATAACCCTCGTATGCTAAAACAGGCTGTTGAGCTGGGGATCGATGATTATCTCAATAAACCAATTAGTAAAGTACAGTTAATCCAATGTATTAAGCGGGTTATACAACGAACACGACAAGTTCATCAACAAATGACAGATAGAATTGATAAACGTATTTCAGCGGTATTAAAACCAGACTTACCTCTTTTATCGCAGGATTGGAAATTAGCCGTTGCATCAAGAAATACTGGATGTGGCGGTGGAGATTTCTTACTACATCATAGCAATGATGAGAATACAGTGTTGATGCTGAGTGATATTATGGGCCATGACGACAGTGCAAAGTTTTTTTCTTATGCTTATGCTGGATATTTACATGGTCTTTTGCATGGTAGTCAGCAGGACTTTACACCGAAAAGTCTACTTGAAAGGCTATCAGAAAATGCATTGCAGGAAAAACTGCTCTCTAAAGTACTATTAACCTGTTGCATTGCAACGCTATCAAAACTGGGCAGATTAACTATTGCCAGTGCTGGTCACCCTACGCCCATTCATATAACTAAATCAGGTATAAAATATCTTGATGTCGGAGGTATCTTGCCTGGCTTAGTATCAAAGACATGCTATCAAGATCTTGACATAACGATAAAACAGGGGGAACGAGTAGCACTTTACACTGATGGTTTATTTGAGTCTGCCTCTGATGGGAAAAGTCGAAACAACCTAGAACAAGAGTTATGCAGCCTTCTTTCATCGACATTAGAAGAAAATATTGATGTTTCACTTGCCATCGTAATGGAACGATTCGATCAACTTACCTCTTATGAAGCGAAAGATGATGTAACACTTATATTACTAGAGCCAATCTAAACGGTAGTTCACAGATTTGAGTATGAACCGTAATAAAATCAACTCTCAACAAAAAATCCTTTGTACATTGGCATAGGAACCTATTACAGTGTCGGTAGGGTTTTTGTAACGAGGGAAGCTACATGCTGTTTAAGGTGTTATCCAGTCAAAAAAGAGTACTTGTCATTGATGACGATGCCAGTTTGCAGCGCCAAGTTTGTTTTCACTTAGAACATAAACAGGAAAATATTACAGTCGTTCAAGCTTTGAATGGCATAACCGGCATCGAACAAGCCATTCAGATTAAGCCCGATCTCATCATCCTTGATTGGATGCTTCCTGACATTAATGGTCCAGATATATTAATACGTTTGAAATCAAATGATCAAACTAAAAACATTCCTGTTTTAATGCTTTCTGGCCGTAAGAATATTGGCGATATAGAAGACGTCTTTGAACTGGATGCTGACAGTTATGTAACAAAGCCGTTTTCTCTCCAACTCTTAGGTGAAAAAGTGGTAAATTTATTAAACTGATCACTAGCCAACCGTCTCTCTTCAAATATTAAGAAATTTTAAATAAAAAGAGTTTTTTTAACTATTACCGACAGTGATCGAGATTAAATATGCTAGTCACTCACACAGAGTATTTTATTCAATTTTATAACTAAATAATTTAGGTCACTATAACTCATGAAGCTACCATCAATAGTATTACTTAAGTATTGGCCATTATGGTTGCAAACTTTTATTTCGATGATCACGATATTAGTACTAGTAAATAACCTTGCAGCATCTTTTACGCGGGACATGATCTCTGACTTCGAATTCCGTGAAATTGCTGAGAAAAGTGAACACACGTATAATTTACTTTCTGCATTGGCTATCAATGCTGTGCTCACTGAAGATACGCGTGCTTTAGAAGGATTTGTTGAGCAAACACTACAACACTCTCCTAATAAGCTCAGCATATCCATAAGAAATAAAGAGTCAGAAATTCTCGTTGAGCATTCTAAAACAAATCATATCGATTCGAAGTTTATTCGCAGCTTTGACTACCCATTTTCCGTTAGAGATCAACCCTTTGGTTCAATCACCATTTTATGGCATACCAAAGAAATTGAAAGTAAAATCAATCATCA
>Ga0316189_10002046_pt1 | contig 19895 bp, 23 predicted proteins | sample LowCovwburrow_MG_FD_204930 | JGI IMG/M metagenome (GOLD analysis project Ga0316189, IMG submission 204930) | Coastal sediment microbial communities from Maine, United States - Lowes Cove worm burrow | ecosystem: Environmental > Aquatic > Marine > Coastal > Sediment | place: USA: Maine... | reverse complement strand
ACATCCGGTAGTGGTATTTCACCATGCATCATAGCCAGCAGGAGCGGCGTGTCAGTAGCAATCATTTCGCCTACCTGAGCAACGGTTGCGTCATCACCTTCTGCCAGTGCCTTCTCAAGTGGAGCCATCCACTCATCCAGCTCCAGCATCCCCTGTCGGTTCAGCCGGTAACGAAGCCTGCGGATATCACTCTCATCTGCCATTCGGAAATGGTGGTTCGTCGCCTCTCATTTAGCAACAACAGAAGAAAAGGGATCAGACCCTTTTCCACTCATTAAATAGGTACACTGTCCCCGGAATTCCCACTGTTCAAATCAGGAACGTGGTCAACTACCTGCCAGTTATTAACAAATTCAGAGACTTGAGCGGCAGAAAACTTTTCTGCAATTAGAGCTGCCTTAACATCCTCCTTAAGTGTGATTGGTTGAGATAGTCCAGCATCCCAAAGGTTCGCATATGCTGCCTCTGCCAATTGAGCCTGTTCAAATATTGATGTAACTGTATTCATTCCCCTACCCCTTGAAAGGCACGTTTATTCAAAATTAAATTGCCGTGGTTGTTTTCGCCATCACTACAATTACGATTATCCAACCACATTTTCCAGCCAGACCACCCAGCTTGCCTTCGCTCTTGTGACGTTGAAAAATCTACGTAACGCGCCAAAATCTCATTTGTCTTGGTGTCGACAATTTCCTGCTCATGCCGCCAACGATTTGGGAAAAACTTCCCATTGTGCTTGATAATCCAGTTGAAACGCTGGTTCAGATAATATGTGTCGGTATAATTCTTCATATCGCCTTTGCGACTTGATGGTGCACCTTTATTTGCTATTAACCCTTCCATCACTCTTGGATTCTCGGCCTTCCATTGATCTACGGTTTTATAGACCCAGAAGCCTGCTTCGGTAGAGCAATAGTATTTGTGTACAGCCACGGTTGGCAGCCAATCCCAGAATGGAATCAGGTACATCACCAGTGCTGCACCGGCTCCCCAGTGCCACGGAGTCTTTCCCTTCTTCTTTGCATGCTTCACAGCCCAAAGCACGACTGCAACAGAGATAACCAGATAGAGTGCCATTACACCGAAAACAACAAGACCCATTACGCCACCTCATTCATTTGAATTGGAAAATAGAAAAGAAAGCCTGTGCTCTTTCGTGAAAGAGACTGCTCATGCAAAGCTGATGGCAAACTGAATATCATAAGACTCCCTTCCCAAGGTTGATCGGCGTGGAACCCTGCCAGCAAATTCTAATCATAAAATCGCATGAACATGCTATCTCAGGAGAGAGGTTGATCGAATTGTTATGCAAAAAAGAGAGCTATCCCACTGGTCATCCAAACGAGTACAAACCGGACCCGGTTATCCCCTTCCCTTGAGTGGCTCAGTCAAGACGATGCCACCCACCCTGTCAATTCAGCGCCCTAAGACTTACGAATCAGTAGTGTCCGCTTGATATGATCAATCGCTTTGGTGGGGTTCAGGTCTTTAGGACAACACTCCATGCAGTTCATGATCTGATGGCATCGGTAGAGCTTGAATGCATCTTCAAGTTGATCCAGCCGCTCTCCAGCCATCTCGTCGCGGGAGTCTTTGATCCAGCGATCGGCCTGGAGAAGTGCCGCGGGGCCGAGGAAGCGATCTCCATTCCACCACCACGATGGGCATGAAGTGGTACAGCATCCGCAGAGAACACATTCATACGAACCATCAATCTCAGCACGCTCCTCCGGCGTTTGAAGCCGCTCATGCTCAGGCACCGGCGTCTCAGCCTGCAGCCATGGTTTGATTGAACGGTATTGATCGAAGAAGTGGTCCATATCGACAACCAGATCACGGATCACGTCCATGCTTGGCAGTGGCCTTACCTTGATCGGCTGTTTAAGCCCTGCAATGGCGGTAATGCAGGCCAGCCCATTCACACCATTAATATTAAGGCCATCGGAGCCGCAGACTCCTTCACCACACGAACGGCGATAGGTAAGCGTGCCATCAAGATTCCATTTAATATAATTAAGCGCATCAAGAAGCTTCATGCCCGGTTTGTTCACAGGCACTTCAAACAGCTGCATCGTCGGCTCACCACCCTTCTCGGGATCGTAACGGTAGATTTCAAGTTTGATAGTGGTTTCACTCATACGCTCTTCCCCCGCCCATGAAAGGGCGGCTTTAGTAGGCATTCCAAAATGACACTTTTGGAATGCGCTATAGGACGAAGGCAGACAAAAAGGCAGGATTGCCGTTTGGACGCACGCAGTGTGCCCGCAGGGCGAAAGCCATGGATGACTTGAGTCAATGCTCTTAGGACGTTCATTTAATAAACTCGTTTCTTAGGCGGAAATGAATCGACACTCATCGGCACTGTGCGAACAGGTTTATAATCCAGCTTCACCCCATCCTCGCCCAAAGTTGCCAGCGTATGTTTCATCCAGTGATCATCATCCCGCTCGGGATAATCATCACGGGCATGCGCACCTCGGGACTCGGTTCTCGCCAGTGCGCCGGCAGCTGTTGCACGCGCCAGCCCCATCAGGTTCTCCAACTCCAGTGCTTCAACCAGCTCGGTATTAAAGATTCTGTTTCTGTCTTCAATTGATGCAGATGAAAGCGATGCGGCTGTTCTCTCCAGATGTTCTACACCCTCAGCCATCACGGCCTCGTTACGATAAACACTGAAATGCTCCTGCATAACCCGCTGCATCTCGTCTCGCACTTCTGAAATTTTGTTTTTTTCAACATTCTCACCAGAGAGCCAGCGCTCTACACGAGCTACGCCATCTTTCCAGCAATCGGGATCAAGTTTCGGATGGTACTGCTTCTCTTCCAGAAGCTCGTTTACCCTATCGCCACACGCCTTGCCGAAGACAATAATTTCAAGCAGTGAGTTGCCGCCCAGACGGTTGGCACCATGAACCGATGCACAGGCCGCCTCACCGATGGCAAACAGGCCATGCATAACTCCTTCCCCATCTTTTCCATCGGGATAGACCACCTCGGTAAAACGATTGGTCGGCACACCACCCATCGTGTAATGAGCTGTCGGAAGCACCGGAATCGGTTCCTTGGTGCAGTCCACATCCGCAAAGCGCAGTGCAAGTTCGTGGATGTTGGGTAGACGTTTTAAAATCAACTCTTCTCCCAGATGGTCCACCTTGAGCAGCACATGATCTTTTTTTGGGCCACAGCCACGACCCTCTCGAATCTCAACGGCAATGGCGCGCGAAACCACATCCCGGCTGGCAAGATCTTTGGCGGTTGGTGCATAACGCTCCATAAAGCGTTCGCCCTCGCCGTTGATCAGATAACCGCCCTCACCGCGAACACCCTCAGTAATCAGCGGGCCGACACCGGCAATACCGGTTGGGTGAAACTGGAAGAACTCCATATCCTCAACAGGAAGGCCTGCATCAAGCACCAGAGCGCCACCATCTCCGGTACAGATATGGGCATTGGTAGTCATCTGAAAAATGCGCCCTGCACCACCGGTTGCCAGAATCACAGCCTTGGCCTGAAAGAGATGATACTCTCCATTGGCAATATCCCAGGCCATCACACCCTGACATCCGTCATCATCCATGATCAGATCAAGGGCAAAAAACTCTTCAAAAAAGTGGGTGCCTGCACGCAGGTTCTGCTGATACATGGTATGCAGAATGGCGTGACCGGTGCGATCTGCCGCAGCACAGGTACGGGATGCCTGACCACCCTCACCAAACTCGCGGGATTGCCCGCCGAACGGACGCTGATAGATGGTGCCATCATCAAGACGGGAGAACGGCACGCCCTGATGTTCGAGCTCCCGTACCATTCGTGGCGCAGCCCTGCACATATACTCAATGGCATCCTGATCACCGAGATAGTCTGAACCTTTCACCGTATCATACATATGCCAGTGCCAGTGGTCGGAGTTCAAATTGCCAAGCGCTGCATTCATGCCGCCCTGAGCGGCAACGGTATGCGAACGTGTAGGCAGCACTTTACTAACCACGGCTACGCGATAGTTCGCATCAGCAAGCTGAAGAGCGCAGCGAAGCCCTGCACCTCCTGCACCGATGATCACCACATCATGGAAATGGTGTCTGACCTTATCTGTCGAAAGATATGACATCAGTGATCCCCTTCCGCTTTTAAACCAAGGTAAGATGGTTCAGTTTTTTTGCATATCAAGGCACACCGAATGCAGTGTACTGAAAGTACATAAATGAGGTGTAACGCAAAGATGCGGAAAAACAGGGCCATCGTTATCCGCCCCAGGCCCAGATAATGGCGAGCCACCAGATCCCAAAACCACTGGTAACCACCAGCATCGAACCAATCAACGGAACACGCAACAGGGTTGAATGCACGTAATCCTCGAAGATCACCTTAAGTCCGATATAGGCATGCACAATAATGGCCAGAATCAGCAACGTGTGCAGCAGGCGCGAGACAAAGTGATCGAGAATATCAAGCAGATCGAACTGGTTAAAAGCACCTGAATAGACGGCAATCAGAAGGAAGAATGGCAGCGGTAGCATTACCAGAAGCACCACTGCCGAGAGGCGCTGCCAGTACCAGTCCTTCAGTCCGTTGTGGGCTGTACCAGTGTCTTTCCGAATCACCACAACAGCCACCCAAAGGCCAGAGCTGAAAGCATTGCTATCAGCAGCACAATATAGGCGCTCAACCGCATCATCTGCTTCGATTCACACCAGCCTGCATCCAGGGTAAGAAAGCGGATGCCGTTACAGAAGTGATATATAAACGCTACTGCAGCCATCCAAAGCGTCACTCGACAGAGTGGTGAGTGGAGGAACAGAAGCGCCTGGTCAAAATCTTCCGGCGAACCTGTCATACCGTGCAAGACCCAGAGATAGAATGGAACAAACATGACCAGAACCGCGCCACTTGCACGGTGAGCAATGCTTGCGATCATCGGAATATGCCAACGATAGATCGAAAGCCTCGGAGAGAGAGGCGCGGGATGAGTCCGATGACTAACTTTCTGCTGCATGAGCTCCTCTATTTATCCCCTATAACACAACTGACGCAGGATGAAACGTAGTCTCTTCGCAGCCCGACAACTTACAGTGTAGTTTCATCCGATTAACAACCAAGCTCCCGAACAACTCTTACGATGATCTCTTCCAACTGCCCTGCACGATGCCACTCCGGCTCTTCGCCAGCCAGTGCATGCAACCCAACCGCTGCAGGTAGTGCTATATCAGGAGATATCCCACGCGCCAAAAGGCCACCGATCATGCCTGCCAGTACATCACCTGTTCCTGCCACCGCCAGTCTGACCGAACCGAAAGAGGAGAGCCACACATCTCGTTCAGGTGAAATTATCAGTGTCTCTGCACCTTTCAAAACAACCCATGTTTTATATCTATCTACCAGGTCCAGTGCGATAGTCAGGCGGTCATTCTGAACTTCGCCGGCAGAAATACCCAACAGCCGTGCGGCTTCGCCCGGATGCGGTGTCATGACTGTAAACGACTCCCTGCCCTGCACCACTTTTGCAAGACTCTTCTCCTCTGACAGCATGTTTAACGCATCAGCATCAAGCACAACAGGTAGCGTAGAAGCCAGCAGCTCTTTAAGCAGCTCCACTTGCTCTTTGCCCCAACCAGGACCAGCTACCAAAGCATCAGCACCCATCCACGGCGCATCTTCCTGAGGGTGAACCATTACCTCCAGGCTTGCAGCAGCCAGAATCGGATAAGACTCCAGAGGACAGGCAATGCTGATCAGGCCGGTACCAATGGCCTGCGCACCACTGGCAGCAAGGCGCGGAGCCCCTGTATACCCATGAGAACCACCAAATATCCAGAGATTTCCAAAATCCCCTTTATGGGAGTCATCTTTTCGAGGAGGAAACGCTTCTCTGATTAGCCACGGGTCAACCATACGGGCAGTGCGTGTTGGAGCCGGAGAGGCTGTCTGGGCTTCTGATATCTCCGCATCTGAAATACCAATGGGTGCCGGAGTCAATATCACTCCACCATAATGATGGCCGCCATTAAGCCAATGCCCCCATTTATACGCAGCAATAGGTAGTGTGAAATCGGCCTCTACAGCAACTCCGAGAACTTCACCATTATCGCCATGAATGCCGCTGGCAATATCAACGGCAAACACTTCTCGATCACTCTCATTGATTGCATTGACCACCTCTGCAAACCACCCATCCAGAGGTCTTGTCAAACCGGTGCCGAAGATCGCATCAACAACAATCGCAGAGCGGCTCAGCCACTCTTTCAGCTTGGGAAGGTCATCATTTGAAGTAGCCGGCCTTATCTTAACACCGGCCTTTTGGCACTGCTCCATCATCACTGCAGCATCGCCTTTGATCTCATCGAGTGGAACAAGGGGAATAGCAGTAACAGGAATATTTTTTCTTCGTAGCAGGCTGGCAGCCATAAAGCCATCTCCACCATTATTGCCCGGACCAACCACCACCACGATGCGTCCTCCATCCTGGCTGCAATGTATCACCGACTGGGCAATGGCTGCACCTGCCCGCTCCATCAGCTCAGCACCTGACAGATCACCAGACTCAATGGTCATCTGATCAGCCAAACGCATCTGGGCATTTGTCAGGATCAGGTCATAACTATCAGCTGCTGTGTCAGACATATGGCCTCCATCAAAGATCAAGTCTAGCATATCGCCGATGCAACCCGGCAATATCTGTTCAGCGACTGAGCGTATCCTCAAACTCCGTAACTATCCACGCAAACAGCTCTATCTTCTTGCTGCGCTTGAGGATATTCAGACTCATTTTGGTTTTCTCCCTGAAGCTGCAGCCGTCACTGTGTTTGATTATTTCGGCCAAACACTCGATTTCGACAACGAGCTCTCAGCCCTTTTTCACTTCAGCTCCGACAACCCGAATGCGATCAAAATCTGTGCCGGCCCGCTCTGCAGCAAAGCCGGAAGCAGCAACCTGATCAAAGCAGTCAGAGCTGCTTCCAGCATTGCCGTAGAATCGAGCCACTGCCTTGGTGCCTGCAGTCAGGCCCCTGCAGCACAGTTCAATGGAGAGACTATTTCACCGGCATCTGTAGATAAAATCGTCGCTCTCCTCAAACTCTGTGAAGAGGCTAAAAAGAGCTAAACCGTCCGACAGACCAACTTGCATTTATAGAAATAAAGGCTCAAAATGGATGCCCATGAACCGAGTCCTGATCGTTGATGATACCCCGATCCAACTCAAGGTGGTTATACCAATCATTGAGAACGAGGGTATCAATGTCACCGTTGCATCCAGTGGCCGGGCAGCACTCGACCTCATTGAATCCGACCCACCGGACCTGATCCTGCTTGATATTGTCATGCCCGAGATGGACGGATATGAAGTCTGCTCCAGAATCAAAAGCAGTCAGGCCCACAGCGATATACCGATCCTGTTTCTCACCGGCAGAAATGAGAGCAGGGATATTGTCAAAGCATTTGATGTGGGTGGTGCCGATTACGTCACCAAACCTGTCAATCCACCGGAACTGGTTGCCCGGATAAAAACCCATCTGAATCTTGGAAATACGATTGGAGAACTTAGAGAGGCACTGGAACAGGTGCAGATGCTTAGCGGACTACTTCGGATCTGCTCCTACTGTAAAAGCATTCAGGATGAGGAGCAGTGGGTCTCTCTGGAAGATTACCTCAACACAAACTCTGATGCTCGCCTAACCCACTGCATCTGTCCGGAATGCATGAAAGAGCAGATTAACAGCTACTAAAAAACGAGTCCGCAGAGGATTTTTTTACCACTCAGCAATCCGCCCACAGAGGAATCCAGCAAGAAACTTTTTTCAGCTCCCTGCGATGCTCCAAGCAGCTCTCATCACAACGCTCCACCAGTTTCCAGAAGGCCTTTGAATGGTTCATCTCTTTAAGATGGACCAGCTCGTGGATCATCACATAACGCATCAGTGGCTGAGGAAGAAAAAGAAGCTTGGCATTGAGACTGATAGTTCTGTTTCTGGAGCAGCTTCCCCAGCAACGCTTCTGTAACCGTACTGCTGCATGACGATAATGTAGCGCCAGCCGCTCGCTCTCGGCTTTCAGGATAGGTAGCAGCAGTTCACGCCCCTTTCGTTTCAGCCAGCGTCGGAGTGCCATATTCAGTTTCAGAGAATCATCCACGCTGCCGGTAAACCGAAGCTCCGAGTCTCTTTCGCTGACACGCACCTGTGATGAGTCCGTCTTGTGATAGGTGACGCAGAAATCCAGACCAACCGACTTGAAGCTGATCTGCTCCGGTCTGCCGTTTTGGCATCTCTTCTGCTCCAACTGTGGATCAATACGGAATCTGTTTAACGTACGGGTAAGCCAGCGCTCTTTCTCTCTGAGCAGCGCTTCGGCACGCTTCGCATGAACGCCCTGAGGAAGAACCACCTCAACACTCATATCAGGGCGAACCACAATTCGGGCATGGCGCGCGCGCCCTGAAACTCGAACGCTGTACTCCAGGCTCTCTATCATTGATTCATTCAGGGTTTAAGGTGTTTAAGCATCAGCTTCAGGGAGATGCTTCTGGGCACAATCTTCTGCATCAGCCAGAGAAGATGGTGCCTGAATCCTGGCACACAATAACCACCACCGAGCCGCAATCTGTTCAGCGATGCTGCGACCACCATCTCGGCCGAGGTTCGGAACAGACTTCCTTTGCCCTTGGGCATGCCTGAAACATCACGAAACCCGGTCGGTGACGGGCCGGGAACCAGTGTTACCACCCTTACTCTACCCTCCAGCTCGGTTCGCACCGCCTCACTCCAGTAGGTCAGGCCCGCCTTCGCAGCTGCATAAGTACTCATGTAGGGAAGCGGCGTCTCACCTGCCAGTGAGGATACATTGATAATAAAGCCTCGATTTCTGATCAGGCCGGGCAGCACTCCATGGGTTATCGTCACGGGTGCAAGCAGGTCGGTGCGCAACACATCCAGCTGGACCACATCTTCACACTGTTCGAATTTTCCCCATACACCAAAGCCTGCATTATTAATAAGACCGGTCAGGTCACCTTCACTGTTTACAGCCTCAATAAATTCTTCAACACCTTTTCTTCTTGATAGATCGGCAATAATCGTACGATGACGCTCCGGCTCTTTGAGAACATCCAGTGTTAACTGCAGGCGAACCTCATCTCGTGCATGCAGAATAAGGCGGCATCCGGTTCTCTCCAACTGCCTGGCAAACTCATAACCGAAACCACCCGAGGCACCGGTAATCAGTATGACATCTTCAGCCACCTGACAGCCTCTGGATCGGCTGCATTTGACGTACCCTGTTTGAGAAACAGGCAATCTCCGTTACACCGCACATCTCCAGCATACTCAGGCAGGCATCCATGGCATGCCCCACCTCTCCGGGAGCATGGGCATCCGAACCAAAGCTGATTGGAATGCCAAGCTCAGCTGCACGCGCAACAATTCGAGCATGGGGATAAACCTCAGCAACCGGTTTTCTTAAACCCGCAGAGCTGATCTCAAGCGCCACATCCGCCTGTTTCACAGCAGCAAGCATCGCCTCCTCGGCATCGTGAACTTTGTGACTTCCCAGAGGCGGCCTGTGACCAAACTTCTTAATCAGATCCGGATGTCCGATAATATCAAACAGCCCGGATTGCGCTGAACCGGTCACAAGTTTGAAATAATCCACATAGGCATCTTCGACATCGCAGGCATCCCAGCGGTTCAACTCATCAGGATTATCAAAACCCCAGTCACCGATATAGTGGACCGAGCCGATCACGTAATCCCAGGCATTCGAATCGATCATCTCTTTCACATACGTTTCTGTGCCGGGGTGAAAGTCAGCCTCCAATCCGGTTTTGACAACCACTTTTCCGGCAAAACGATCCCGTACATCCGCCACTTCATCCAGATATCCTGAGAGCTCGCTACGATCCATACGCCATGCGCTGTCATAGTTGCCGGGCATCGGAGAGTGATCAGACATACCTATCTCTTTCAAGCCGAGAAGAAGTGCTGCTTCGGCATACTCCTCAACCTCTCCCACCGCATGATTACAGCGCGGTGTGTGCATATGATAATCGGGAACCGGGTGGTATTTCATACCGGCAATCGTAGCATTTGCTGATGCAGGCGGTAAGGGATGAAATTATATAAGTTTAGTGCTCAAAGATTATATTTGACACCAGCCCCGATTTCGAGAAACTTCGCCGCCTTTCGAAGCGCCTATAGCTCAGTTGGTAGAGTAGCGGACTTTTAATCCGTGGGCCCTAGGTTCGAGTCCTAGTGGGCGCACCATGTTAGAAACATCTGGATATACCGGATGCTAAGGTTGACGCGGCAGGTTATGAACATATGCTTCGCCGCGTTCGTCCAGGTCCCCATCGTCTAGTGGCCTAGGACACCGCCCTTTCACGGCGGTAACAGGGGTTCGACTCCCCTTGGGGACGCCATATCAAAGGAGCTGCGGAAACGCAGCTCCTTTTTTTTTATTCCTATTAAGTGAATCAATTAGACTTTAAAGGGCTCTGAGCCCTTTTTCTTTTTCTAATGCCAACACTCAGTTACCAGCATCGTCCCCAGTTGCCCTGTCGGTTCTTGCCCATGCCTTGACCGGAACCTCGGGGGTAAGCCCAGCTTGGGCGCAAATTTTCATCACGGAGATGAATCACCTTTTCATTGATCGAAATTGATTTTGCAATGTAGGCATTGTCTGGCATTTTCTCAGTATGAAAGGCATCAACAGAGAGCTGTTGTTTCAATACAAGTTGTTCAACCACATGATCAACAGCAGATTCAGGCCCAAGATGAATATTTAACCGCTGCCCGCCTTTTTTCTGAAGGATCAGATGTATACCGATCTTCCCCTTACCTGTGCTGTTTTCACAAGGCCCGCTTTTAATTTCCAGCAACTCCCCGGTTATGTTCACAACAACAGGTGTCAAACCCTGACGTGCAATACCTGTCTCATCACCCATACCTTTCTGAGCAAATGCGGAGTTAACCACCACTAGAGAGAACAGGAGTGTAATAATAAACGTTAATAATGATTTCATAATCACCTCCTCTCGTAAATTAAGAGGCGGAGCGATTCATTCACTCCTCTATCCAGTATAGCTGTCTCATCCCACTATATCTGCATGACATAATGTCGCACTTTGCTTCAAAGCAGCTGTTTCAACAGTCATGAGATTTTTTGAAATGATTCGGGAGGTGACCTGCCTCACTTCAAGGCAAACATACCCCATCTAGTATTACGCTATTGAACAGCTGAATACGGAGGTTTTTCGATGAACACACAGACTAATGACAACCAGGAAAAAGCATTTAACCGTTTCTTTTTCAAACTCATTGCCGGAGGAATCTCCCTGCATCTACTGCTTGCCGGAATTGTTGCTTTGCAAATTGGATAAGTATCCGGAAAATTTATTAAAAAGGGAGGCTCTGCGCCTCCCTTTTCATTTTGAACGCTTCTTACTATCAGGCTGCTGCATATCGTCATCATCAAGTATTCTGTGAGCCGGACCTTCCATATCATCATACTGACCACTTTTCACAGCCCAGAAAAAGAGCAGAACACCAGCCAGCCCAAGAATAATCATGGCCGGAATCAACCAGAAAATCACATCCATACTCTCCACCCTGCAGCAACCGAAATCATTCGAGAACTATTTTTGATGTTCCGGTGGAGGAAATTTCTCCGCCAGCCTGTCCGGAACCTCACCACTGTTAATCAGATGATGCCCACCGGCTTCCAGCACTACGGTCACCATTACAGTCAGTAGCGTAGGAATAACTGCGATACGAGAGATGGCTGTAAACATGATCTCAGCCATGTTTGCATCACTGGCACTCATACTGATCAGCCAGGCTACAACCACCATCAATGCGGTAGCGGCATAACCGAGCATCAGAAACTGACAGCGCCGGAATGAGAGGCGCCAGTGCATATCGACAAACCAGCGCGTCTGCTTTCGAGAGCGAAGATAGATATATGCGATAACGGAAAGGGAACAGAGAAGTGGCACAAAAAAGCCATACATCCCCACATCCAGCACAATAGCTGCCGGTGTCATCATCAAATTGAAGAGAAGAACATTGAGCACAAAAAGATTATGTGGTGTTTTGGCCAGCTTTTTCTCTTCGTCACAAACTTCAAAATTCACGTTTATCATCTCCCGACGAATCAACAGCCTGGACTCGTCTGCGGATCATAATCGCATTGCCGATCACCAGTAGCGAACTTATCGGCATCGCAATGGCTGCAAATACAGGCGTGACAAGCGCTGCCATCGCGGCAGGCACGAGAATCAGGTTATAGGCCAGTGAAATTCCGATGTTCTGCCGAATCGCAGAGAGCGTTTTCTGTGCCAGGTTTATGGCATACCCGACACGGGAGAGATCAGAGGCAACCAACACAATATCTGCACATGCCATGGAGACATCCATCCCGGAACCCATAGCCATACTCACATCAGCTCTGGCCAGCGCCGGCGCATCGTTCACACCATCTCCGATCATCAACACCTTCTCACCCAGTTGCTGCAGACGGCGAACTTCGATCTCCTTATCTTCCGGCATCAGCTCTGCCGCCACATGCATCTCACCCAACCTCTCCTTGAGCACACCGGCTGCCTGCACAGAGTCTCCCGTAAGCATGGTGATACTGAGCCCTTTCTCTCTTAGCAAACAGATCAATGCCCCAGCCTCATCACGCAGACGATCCTGCACATGTATAACTCCTGCCAGCAGGCCATCCACAGCTATTACCACGCCTACACCCATCTGCTGCTCAATCTGATTCTGTTTTAACTGGATATCCTCCGGGACAACAACCCCTTCCCGATTCATCAGACGAAGATTCCCGATCACAACATCTTTTCCAGCAACCCTGCCGCTAACACCAAGGCCCGGTTCGGAGAGAAACGTATCACACGGCAACTGTTCACCGTTCTGTTCTGCTGAGATGGCAGATGCCAGAGGATGAGACGATCCGGCCTCAACTGCTGCTGCTAATCTAATCAGTTCATCATGCTCGAAACCGTTTGCAGGAATCACGTCGGAAACCGACATCTTTCCTTCAGTAAGTGTGCCGGTTTTATCAAACACCACATGTGTAACAGATGACAGCAGCTCCAGTGCCTGGCCATGGCGCACCAGCACCCCATATCTGGCACCAGCACCCACACCTACAGCAATTCCCATCGGCGTAGCCAAACCCAATGCACAGGGGCAGGTGATAATCAGCACAGAAACAGAAGCCAGTAGTGCCTTGTCAAAATTTTCTCCCAGCCAGTAGGTAAAGGTGATCAACGCCAAACCAATTGTGGCAGCAACAAACCAGGGCACAATACGGTCAGCAATCCGTTGTACCGATGCCTTTGATCCCTGTGCCTCCTCCACCAGTGTCACAATGCGTGCCAATGCCGTGTCTGCACCGATTGAGCGGACCTCTACAGTCAGCAACCCATCAATGTTCATGGAGCCAGCCACAACGGATGCATCACTCTCTTTCTGTAGCGGTCGTGATTCACCACTGAGCATCGATTCGTCAACGTAAGAACTTCCGGAAATCACAATTCCATCTGCAGGCACTTTTTCACCCGGTCGGACCAGAACATGATCGCCAACCCTGAGTTTGCGGACCGAAACCCGCTCCTCACCATCATCGATCAGTCGTGTTGCCAGCCGCGGCTGCAACTCCATCAGCCTGAGCGCTGCTGATGATGCATTACGTTTGGAGAGCCCCTCCAGATAACGGCCAATCAGAATTACAAACAGAAAGGTTACAACCGTATCAAAATAGACTTCACCGCTTTCGTTCAGAGTGACCCAGCTGGAGTACAGCCACGTCGCCAGCGATCCAATCGCAATCGGCATATCCATGGTGAGTCGTGACTGTATCAGCCCCAATAGTGCTGAGCGAAAAAATGGCCAGCCGGAATAGATCAGTACCGGAGTTGCAATAAAAAAGCTGATCCAGTGGAAAAACTGCTTGTACTCGCTATCAATACCGGAAAACGCCCCGGCGTAAAGAGCAATGGATATCCACATGATATTCATGACACCAAAACCGGCAAACGCCATACGGAAAAGAAGTGATCGATTCCGCCTTTGCAGACTTCCTTCGGCAGCTTCAGGGTTAAACGGCGCTGCTGCATAACCAAGGTTTCCTAATCGCAGCATAATGGTGGAGAGCGCAACCTTCCCGCTGTTCCAACGAAGATTCAAACGCTGATGCGCCAGATTCACCTCAGCCAATTCTACTCCATCCATAGCTGCAAGACCGTTTTCAATGAGCCAGACACAGGCGGCACAGTGAATTCCGTCAATAAGAAGATGTGCCTGACTTCTATCATCGGCCAGCGTGCGTACAAACTCAGCCTGAACTTCAGGCAGATCATACTGCTCCAGATCAACAGGCATTTCGGGCGGAGGTATTTCAGCACTTTGGAAATTCAGGCGACCATAAAACCCGTCCAACCCTGATTCATGAATGACCTGACATACGGCCATGCAACCCGCGCAACAGAAACTCCTGTGAACGCCATTGATCTCGACATCACACCCCGTATGTTTAGATATGGGTAAGCCACAGTGAAAACAGCTGCTTGAGTCGTTATCACTCATCTGAAGTGAATTTAATCCCCAACAAACAATCTCTGCGTCACATCATACTTCTGACCACCGAATTCGATCTGAGCAATCAGATCCCATGTTCCAGGCAATGGAAAGGCTATCAGCGCCGTAAATGTTCCGGTATCACTGCGCCGCATGGTCACGTTGAAGTCGGCATTCGCATCACTCGGACGATATGCCTGAAGTGTAACAACACCATTGTTCACCGGCTTTCCATCAGAAGTAACCGCATAAAAACGATAGAGCTGTGATTTTCCTACTGCTGGCTTCTCAGGCGCCATCAGGCTCAGGCGCCACTGTGCCTCCTGTTGCTTTGGCATCTCATTAAAATGGTTTTTACCTCTGTCGTAATAATCCTCTGAAACAAGCCCCGGACTGGTGGCACCTGCAATCAGCGCCATCCAGATAGTTGCCGCCAAAGCAGCCGCCACAAGAGCTAATATACCAAGAAACCACGGGTTTTTGAAATCATCTCTCAAATTCATTTCTGACATAGCAGACTCCTCAACACCCCATCACTTTCGGATCGGAGCAACAAATACAGACTCATACACCACCTCACCTTCCGTTGACTCGACCGGTGTCAACCTGAAGAGAACCGCTGTATTTTTACTCTTCAGACTGGCAGGCATCGCTCGCAGGAACAGATTAAACGGGATCAGTTTTCCTGCTTTCAGGGTGATGGACTCATTAGCAGATTCAACCAGTATTATAGCACTGTTTTCACTCTCAACAGTGATCCTGTAATGCAGGTCATGTTCAGCCTTATTTACAGCCTTCATGGTATATTTATTCTGAATCGAGCCATCGGACATACGCATAAATAGCGGCTGGCGCTCGTGCACGACGGTTAACTCAACCGGAGCAATATTGACCAGCCCAATAACAATGCCTGCCACAGAGAGCAGAAAAATAAGTGTGTAGGTGATCACTCGAGGTCGCTTGTACAGAGGTGGCAACTGATGCCCCTCCATTTCATTCTGTGAGAAATAGCGGATCAACCCACGTGGTGTACCCACCCTGTCCATAATGGAGTCACAGGCATCAATACAGAGTCCGCAGGTAATACACCCCTCGCTCAATCCTTCCCGAATATCCACACCGGTCGGACAGACACCAACACACATTTTACAATCAATACAATCACCTTTGATATCACCCTTATCTTTGGGCTTCACTTTACCGCGAGGCTCTCCGCGGTGATAATCGTAGGTTGGAAGAATGCTATCCTTGTCCACCATAACGCTCTGAATTCGTGCATAAGGGCAGAGCCAGAAACAGACCTGCTCCCGCATAAAACCTGCAAGGATATAGGTTCCACCGATAAACATGCCCAGAACCAGCCATGCAATGAAAGGGGCCGACAGAGTCAGGTAATCCCTCCACAGTTCAAATGCATCGGTAAAATAGGCGGCAAAGGTGATTCCGGTAAGAGTGGAGAGCAGTAACCAGAGCATATGCTTGATACTTTTTTTGCGAATCTTGTCGATTGACCAGGGAGCCTTGTCCAGTTTGCGCCGCTGAATCGGATTGCCCTCGACTCTCTCTTCAATCCAGGTAAAAACATCTGTCCAGATCGTCTGGAAACAAAAATAACCACAAAACACACGGCCAGCAACCGCGGTCACGCCAAACAGTGTCATAGCAAGGAGAATCAGAAGCAGTGACAACACCCAGATATCCTGCGGCCAGATGGTGATTCCAAAGAGATAAAATTTGCGCCCGGGAATATCGAATAGAACAGCCTGATGACCATTCCATTGCAGATATGGCCCAATAAAAAACGTTAACCAGAAACTCATGGTAATCCATTTAAGATTCCGAAAACGTCCCGGCATACGTTTGGCATGAATCACTTCATCGCCAGTATTTACATGATAATGAAGTGTATCAGCGTACAGAGCCTCAATATGCTCCTCTGGCTGTTTAATCTCGTTCATCACTTCTCCGCAGTTCTGTGGACATTGTTCGTCAAACTGATGAAACGGCGGCCCTGACTGTTTGTTAGGAGTACAAGGCCACGGTTAACTTTCAACAGTTATGACTGGTCTTCGGAAGAGTCGTCTGAGTTGATAACCTTTATAAACCAGATACCGGCGTAGATCAGAATGGCCAACACTCCGATCATGCTTATGAGTACGCCTAATTCGACAGCATCCATCTCGTTCTCCTTCTTTAATCTATACTTATGTTTCGTTGCAATTCAGACAGTAAGGGAGAGCCGAAGCTCTCCCCTAACTGATGTTTACTGACCGCCACCCATTGAGTGAATCTTAATAGCCAGAATCTTGATCTGCTCTTCACTCAGTTTTTCACCGAATGCAGGCATAATCGCACTACGTGTTTCAGGCACATCCTCCTGATTTACACCATAACGAATGGTCCTGAGCAGATCATCTCTTGAACTACCAAAACGCCAAATCTGGTCGGTAAGGTTCACGGCACCGGAATAGTTGTCACCATTAAGTGCGCCACCTTTGGCATTTTCACCATGGCAACCCATGCATCCGGCATCATCGAATAGAGCCCAGCCTTTCTCTGTCGCCTTACCCTGAGGTAGTGCCACAACAAAATCGGCAAGAGCATTTATTTCATCCTCTTCAAGCATCTCTGCATGCGCAGGCATGTTGCCCACACGGCCTTCGGTCATACTTTCGGTGATGGTCTCCAGATCACCACCATAGAGCCAGTCATCATCAGCCAGCACGGGAAACAGACCCTCTGCGCCCTCTCCGCCTGATCCATGACATGCTGCACAATTATCACCGTAAACCGCTTTTGCCGCAGATTCGGCAAAGTTACGCAGTTCTGCATCGGCCATAATATCCTTCGCACTCATTGCTTTAAGCTTATCCAGATAGGGTGCTTTGACTGCCTCATTTTCTACCACAGCCTCTTTGAACTCCTTGATCTGGGTCCAGCCAAGGAATCCTTCATTAGAACCAGTCAGCAAAGGGATTGATGGATAAAGCAGGAAATAGACCAGACAAAATATCCAGCTGGCATGCAGTGAGATCATCCACCACCGTGGTGGAGGGTTGGTCAGCTCACGGATACCATCCCACTCGTGTCCGGTATCCTGGGGTTGTTCAGGTTTATTTTGTGTGGCCATGATTAACCTCCCGGTCCAATACCATGTCGTCTTCGTGATTTACAAAATCACGATGTTGCTCAAATTTATTACGGTTAGCAGGCTTAAGAATGGTGAAATAAGCCGCTGTCATCAGGATGGCAATAACCAGAAGAATGATCAGGCCAGTCCAGTCGGTGGTGGTCATGGAAGACCAGTCGGTATCAAAGATTCCCATATTATTCACGGTAATCCTTACCTTCCTGGAACTTCACCATCGTTCCAAGCACCTGCAGATAGGCGACCATCGCATCCATCTCGGTTTTGCCTTTCACCTGCTCGGTAGCAGATGCAAAATCCGCATCGCTGTATGGCACCCCGACCGCAGCCAATGCACGCAGCTTCTTCTCGGTCAGCGAGTGATCAATGAGGTTCTCTGCCAGGAACGGATATCCCGGCATCACCGATTCCGGCACCAGCGAACGGGGTGCTTTCAGATGCTGAATCTGCCACTCATCTGAATACTTGCCGCCCACGCGAGCCAGATCAGGACCTGTACGCTTTGAGCCCCACTGGAACGGATGATCAAACTTTGATTCTGCTGCCAGTGAGTAGTGCCCGTAACGCTCTTTCTCATCACGGAAAGGACGAATCATCTGCGAGTGGCACAAATAGCACCCTTCACGCACATAGATATCGCGCCCTTCCTGCTCCAGAGCGGTGTATGGACGAATTCCATCCTCCTCCTTGGAGAGTTTCTCGATCGTGTTATCGAGGTAATATAGGGGCACGATTTCAACAATGCCGCCGATCGAAACAACAATGGCAACGATGAAGATCAATCCCCAGACATTTTTTTCTAGTTTTTCCTGAAATGACATCTGATTACCCCCTTACGCTTGTGCAGTAGCCGCTTGAGAAGCGGACTGCTCACGACCACGAATGGTTTTGACAATGTTGTAGAACATCAGGATTGCACCCAGAAGTACCAGAGCACCGCCTACAGAGCGCAGTACATAGTATGGGTGCATGGCAGATACGGTTTCAGCAAATGTGTAAACCAGGTTGCCGTAGTCATCTGTGGCACGCCACATCAGACCCTGCATGATACCGGACACCCACATCGCGCAGATGTAGATAATGGTTCCGATGGTATGAATCCAGAAGTGCGTATTCACCATGCTCACTGAATACATCTCACGTCCCCAAAGTCTGGTGACCATATGATAGATCGCACCGATAGAGACCATCGCTACCCAGCCCAGAGCGCCGGAGTGTACGTGGCCAATAGTCCAGTCTGTGTAGTGAGAGAGTGCATTCACTGTCTTGATCGACATCACCGGACCTTCAAAGGTCGACATCGCATAAAACGCCAGCGATACAATCAGGAACCGAAGTACATAATCGTCACGTAGTTTGTTCCATGCACCAGAGAGCGTCATCATGCCGTTAATAGCACCGCCCCATGATGGAATGATCATGGCGATTGAGACCGCCGCACCGAGCGAACCGGTCCAGTCAGGTAGTGCTGTATACTGCAAGTGATGTGCGCCCAGCCATACATAACCAAACATCAGCGCCCAAAAATGAAGCACCGATAATCGGTATGAGAATACCGGGCGGTTGGCCTGTTTCGGTACAAAGTAATACATGATTCCGAGAAAGCCTGCAGTCAGGAAGAAGCCCACTGCATTATGCCCCCACCACCACTGGATCATGGCATCGTGAACTCCGGAGTAGATGGAGTAAGAGTGGGTCAGCGTGACGGGAACTGCCAGTGAGTTCACAACGTGCAGGTAGGTGATCATCACCATCATGCCGAGGAAGAACCAGTTCGCCACATAGATATGTGATACGCGGCGATTCACGATCGTCATCACAAAATTGAACATGTAGCTGAGCCATGCGACGGCAATGAGAATATCCAGAGGCCAGATCAGCTCGGCATACTCTTTACCCTGAGTCAGCCCAAGCGGGAAAGTGATAACAGCACCAACTACAATGGCATTCCAGCCCCAAAACGTGAACCAGGCCAGTTTGTCACTCCACAATCGAACATGACAGGTGCGCTGTACAATATAATAGGCTGTTGCCATCAGCGTACTGCCGCCAAACGCAAAAATCACCGCATTGGTATGCAGTGGTCTTAATCGTCCAAAACTAATATACGGGTTATCAAAATTGAGTGCGGGAAATGCTAGTTCCCATGCGATAAAGTCTCCAACCAGTGC